>Ga0335078_10009450_pt1 | contig 14458 bp, 15 predicted proteins | sample Lox_Sample_32_FD_206711 | JGI IMG/M metagenome (GOLD analysis project Ga0335078, IMG submission 206711) | Soil microbial communities from Loxahatchee National Wildlife Refuge, Florida, United States - Lox_Sample_3.2 | ecosystem: Environmental > Terrestrial > Soil > Wetlands | place: USA...
TTCGGCGAGACAGATGTGCTCGCATCGCAGGTCGCCGTGGCCTTCGCGCACCCGCCCATCCGCGACCCTCTCTGCGAAGAGCGTTTCGTTGGTCGCGATAAAGCCTCGCAGGAAGTTACTGATGCGTTCGAATTCCTCGCGTGACAAGGTCTCACCGACGCACGGTGCGCACTCTTCGAGATTGCCGATAACTGCTTTCGAGATTGAAGACGAAGTCCCATAGGTGTCGGCGCGCTCGCTCGAAGCTTCCGCGTGGAACTGCACCAGCCGCGCCGCGATTTTCGCGATCTCCTGCTTCCCAACCTGTTTTTTGGAGACCAGCCCTTCGAGGATTCGATCCTCCGGCAGCCGGCGCATTTTCACCGCGTATTCGGCGATTTCCGAGGCTTCATGATGCGAGCCTTCATCGCCCAGGGCATATCCACTTTCGCGACGCAGGATTGGCAGCACGCCCAGATAAATTCCGGGTGCGAGACGCCGGTTGAGGCGCACCTCTTCCCGCGAAAAATGGCGGCGTTTTTCGAGGCTGGAGTAATCGAGGAAGGAAAAGCGGACCGGTTTGCGGACTTTGTATACGAACTCGCCCGCAAGGAACACGCACGAGATGTGGGTTTGAATAAAATCGACCGTCTGCGGACGTTCGGGATAAAACTCCGGCCGCGACATCGCCTCGATTAAGGAAGAGAGCGGGAGGTCGCTTTTTTCCATCGCGCCGTTGAAGAATCGAAGGCGGACGTTATTCTGTGGCGGGTTTCTCTTGAGCGGCAGGCCTCACGGTCAGCACCGGACATTGCGCCTCGCGCACCACTTTTTCGGCCACGCTGCCGAGGAAGAAATGTGGCAGCCCGGTGCGCCCATGCGTCGCCATCACGATCAGATCTGCATGCACTTCAACCGCGACTTCGAGCACCGACCGCGCGATTTCGCCGATCTTCGTGCTGATTTTGTAATTGACGCCGCTGAGCTGCTGCTGGACCATCTCGGCCAGCGCCTTCTTCGCATTCTGTTCCTGTTCCTCGAGGCTGTAGACGATATAACCCTCGCCGGGAACCAGGATAATCGGCACGACGTGCAACACGTGAATCGTCGCGCCGTGCGTTTGCGCGAGCTGCTTTGCCACCCCCAGGGCCGCGATCGAATTGTCGTCGAATTGAACCGGGCTCAGGATCTCTTTGAACGGATAGGCCATGAAAGTTCTCCTTCGTACCAACCTCACAGCTATCACGACGCATGCCTGTACGGAACGTGGGTCGCAAGATTTGGATATCCGACAAAACACGGCAGGCGCAGGCGACGGCCTACGATGTCGATCGCGGGCCGGATGACCGCTATCGCCTGCAGATTCTCCCACTCAAGCGATTTATCAGGTGTATTTACCGGTTTTAGTTTGTGAAATAACCTCCGTTTGATCCATGCTTCCGACAAGGAAACCTGTCCTGAACGCGGCCGTCGTGCTCGTCTGTCCGAAGCTCCGGTATCGCGAAAAACGTTGGCGACTTCTTGGTCGCGGGAGGTAATTCGGGTGCGTATTGAAGACTGGATGAAATTTCCAGTGCACTTCGTCAGACCGCTCGACTCGATTGCGCAGGCGCGAGCGGTGCTCGAGCAGTATCGAATCAATCAGCTTCCGGTTGTGGTCGACGAGCGCCTGGTCGGAATTATCACCGATCGCGATCTGCGCAGCGCGAGTCCGTCCGTTGCCGAAACCGCCGCGATCGATGCCGGCAGCGTCGAGAACCTCATGCTCGATCCCGAGAAGACTCCGATCGAGCAGGTGATGACCGAGAACGTGTTCACCCTTACTCCCAAGGATTCGGTCGAGCAGGCTACGCGGCTGCTGTTGAAGGAGCGGATCGGCGCGATCCCGATTATCGAAAAAGACCGTCTGGTGGGCATAATCAGCCGCAGCGATATGCTCGGCGCCTTCCTTGGAGTGTTGAGCAGCGGCGCCGTCGGCACTTCGGATACGAAGCCTGCGCGTGCGCCGAAAGCGAAGCCGAAACCAATCCGCGTCAAAACTACGTCGAGGCCGAAGAAAATCGTCAAGCCGGCGAAAAAATCGCCACTGCGAAAGCCGAAGAAGCGAACCAAGCGCTGAGCGCGAACATTAGAGGATAAACTGTCATGGCTAGCGGCGCCGATTATCGGAATTTCGAGACTGCCTTGAAGACGCCGGGTGTATTCTGCTTTCTCGACGCGATGACCGGAGAACAGACCGGACAATTCGCGCGTAAGGTCGAGCGCCTCGGCTACAGCTCGATCTGGTTCGCTGAGCTGTTCGGGCGTGAGATCTTCACCCACGCATCTTATCTTCTAAGCAGCACCGACAAGCTGATCGTTGCGGCTGCGGTTGCGGTCGCGCAGAAGCGCGAACCCGTGACGACGGTGGGTGCGGCGAACACTTTGGCTGAGCTGTTCGAAGGCCGCTTCATCCTCGGCCTCGGAGTGAGCCATCGCGAGCTGCAGGCGATGCGCGGCCTCGGCTATGAAAAGCCGTACACCTACATGCGCGACTATCTCGCCAAAATGAAAGCGGCGGAATACCAGGCGCCGAAGCCAAAACAGGCTCCGCCCGTGGTGCTTGGAGCGCTGCTGCCGAAGATGACGCAGCTTGCCATCAGCGAGACCCAGGGCACGCATACCTACTTCGTACCGCCCGAGCATACCGCCAAGACCCGCGCCGCGATCGGCAAGGACAAATGGATTTGCGCCGCGCAGGCGGTCTATCTCGAAACCGATCCGGCCCAGGCGCGAGCCGCCGCGCGCAAGTACATGAGCTTCTATCTGACGCTGCGCACGTACTCGAAACATCTCGGCCCGATGGGTTTCGGTCCCGACGATATCGCCAATGGCGGCAGCGATCGTCTGGTCGACGCGATCGTGGCATGGGGCACCGAGGACAAAATCCGCGAGCGCATCGACGCTCACTACAAGGCCGGCGCCACTCATGTATGTATCCTGCCGATAACGTCGGATGGCAGCATGCGTCCCGACGAGCTGACGCTCGAGGCTTTGGCTCCGCGCTAAGCCTCGCGACCGCCGTGGATTTTGCCCGCTGCGTGTGCGAACCATAGGGCAGGAGACACATCATGGTGGTGAAAGATCTCGGACACGTCGTGCTTTACGTCAAAGACCTCGAGCGGTCGCGGCGCTTCTACGCGTCGATGCTCGGATGGAAAGAAGTCGCCTCGTACGGCTCGATGGCGGCGGCGTTTTCGTCCGGTCGCACTCATCACGAGCTGCTGCTGATCGAGGTCGGCAACGCGACGCCCATTCCGTCGGAGCCGCGTCTGGGTCTCTATCACTTCGGCCTCAAGATCGGAGAGAGTGACGACGAGCTGCGCAGCGCGATCGCGGAGCTGCGCGAGGCCGGCGTGCCGATCGTCGGGATGTCGGACCATGGCGTGAGCCACAGCGTCTACATCAAGGATCCCGACGGCAACGAAATCGAGCTCTACATCGATGTGCAACCCGAGCAGTGGCGCGACAAGCCGTTGAGCTCGATCATGGGAACCCGCCCGCTGCGGATTTGAGGGTCATCGGAGGAAGTCATGGATAATTTCCGCATCGCCCCGTCCGACGAACTGATGCATCAGCCCGACAAGTCCGCCAACTTCAACGAGAGCGTCTACGCCAACGCCTTCGACCCGGTCCAGCGCTTCGGCGGATGGATGCGGCTGGGCAATCGCGTGAACGAAGGATACGCGGAGCTTTCGGTCCTGTTGTACCTTCCAGACGGAAAAGTCGCCTGCCAGTTTGGGCGTCCGAAGATCCAGGCCAACGATCGCTTTGATGCGGGTGGGCTGCGGTTCGAGGTGGCCGAGCCGTTCAAGCAGGTCACGATGGCGTACGAAGGCGAGGTGATGCTGCTCGACGATCCGAACCAGTTGCGCGCGCCCGAGGCGATGTTCAAATCGGCCACCCGCGTTCCCGCGGCGGTGCGCTTCGATCAAACCACGATTTCTCCCGTCCACGGCGGAGAACCGACCTCGCCGAATCAGCAGACCATGTACGGACGCGATTTTTCGCTCGGACATTTCAATCAGCACACCCGGGTTTCAGGCTCGATCCAGGTCGGCGATCGCGAATGGCAACTCAAGGGTAACGGATGGCGCGATCATTCGTGGGGGCCGCGCTACTGGCAGAATATCTATTTCTACCGCTTGTTCATGGGCAATTTCGGCGACGATCGCGGCCTGATGCTGCTTAAGATCACGGCCCCCGACGGGAAGTCGCGCCGCTGCGGAGTATTGCTGGTCGACGGCCGCTACGAAGAAATAATCGACATGGACCTGATGACCGAATGGTCGGACCAGCGAGATCCGATGCGGATGCAAATCGCGGTGAGCACGGCGAATCGCCGCGAAATCATCACCGGTGACATCCTGGTGATGGCGCCGCTGCGTAATCGTCGTCGCGACGGCAACGACGTTATCGTCTCGCGCATCGCCGAAGGCTTCACCCGCTACACCTGGAATGGCGCTGTCGGCTACGGGATGACCGAATACATCGAGCGAGTCGAAGACGATCAGCCGGTCGGCTATCCGCTATGAGCTGAGCGCGTGGCAGTCGCCCACAACCGACGCATCACATCAGCCATCCACTGGCCGCATTCCTTCGCTGCGCAGCCGACAGGGTAGTTCGACGATTGATTGGCGCGCGCCGCGAAGCCGCGCGCCGAGGCCGGCGCAGCGAAATGCAGATTCGGGTGACGCCGGCCTCAGTAGATTTGCGGATTTCACGACCGTTCTTTGCCGCGATCGCCAGCACTCGCTGATTATCCGTCAGCGCGTCGCCTTCGAATTCCTTGATGCCGTTGGCCATCGCCACCTGGCTCAGCAGATCGAACATGAGGGTGCCGATCCCGCGATTCTGGTATTCGTCACTTACCGAGCACGCAATCTGCGCGCGCTGCGAATCCTGACCGCGGACGTACTGCGTGAATCCTACGATGTCTTCGTCCTTGCCCGCGCGAGTGATCACCAGCGCCGCCTGATTGCGGTCGACCCGCGTGAAGCGCTCGAGCTCTTCGTCGGTCAAGGGGCCGCGTGTGCCAAGAAAACGATAGTAGAAAGATGCCGGACTCAAGCGCGTGAAATGCGCGAGCAAGCGGCTCCTGTCATCCGCGCACACAGCGCGAACGTACACTGCCTGGCCGTCGTTCAGCGTCGCCACGGTTGTATAACGATGCAAATTCTCAAATAAAAAACGCGAGCAGCGGTTCCTGTTCCGCGTGTGCGACTTTCTTCGCGTGCGCGTCCGCGCCAGCGAAATTCTCGGATAGGTCGCTGCCGCCCTCAGGAATTTTTCATAGCCCTCAATGTATACTGCCGCGATTTTCTTTACCCACTCGAATGTATCGACATACGCTCTATCGTTCATCGTAAATTCTCCTTCCCGCCACGGCCTGCTCCACACATGCCCGCAACTACCGACAATTACGTTCTTTTATCGGCGTGGTTGCGTTTTCGGTCGCCACTTGCAAAAACACCGACCCCTGGTGCCAAAAGCGGCACATGCATTGAAAACAATCGGTCCAGCCCAATGCGCTGTGTCTGAAGCTGAAAATGCTTCGGGCGCGCCGCGTTCGACGCTGTGAAACTGAGAATTAGGGAGGTGTTACTTGGGTCATCTGATATCGCCTCATCAACTGGATTTCCAGCTTCTGCGAGACCCCTTACTGCGCATTCAGGTTATGCTCCGCAGCTACATTAGGTCAATACAGTAGGTCGTTATCAGATTAGCTACTTAATATGATCGCTATATTACGAAGAACAAAAAGCAAAAACCATTAGTGAACCATTTAAATAGCCACCAGATTTTCTAGCTATAATCACTTCTTTTTCAGTCGGCGCGCGACGGTAAACGCACGATGCCGGTTGCGAGTACCGACAGTTCTTGATCCTGGTTCACCGCCTTCTGATTTATCTCGGCATAGTGCGCGCCGCCTTCGCTGAACACACGTGCGACCTCGCCGTCGATGAAGATCGTGTCGCCGACTGGATTGTGGCGCCTGATCTTCACCGAAAGGCTGCGCAGAAAACCGCTGTCCCCCATCCAGTTCGTGAGATGATGCGACATCCACGAACATCGTTCGGGACCGTAATCATATGCCGCGGGAGTGCCTACGAGAGTTGCAAGGTCGTCTTCCCAATGCACGCGTTCAGGAACGTCGGGGATGCCGAATTTATTTGGGATGCCGAGGCCCGGATGTTTTTGCAACTGCTGCCATGCAAGTTTATTCGCGCGGATATACAGACCGCCCCATCCTTGGGCAAATGCTATAAAACCGGTCACGGTCATCGGACCTTTCGCTATAGTCTGGAGCTTGTCACCGGACTTGACGTCCTCGATATAACGCGGCTTCGCTCCGCGGATTTCTTCTTCTTTGTAGATTGAAAAAATCTTCGTGAGATCGTCGCGTGAGTATGAAACCGGCTCCTTCTGTTTGACCTCGTCGTACTTGGTGCCGCGCTCGCGCGCGGTGTCGCGCTCGGTGCGAAAACACCAGCTGTCGCCCTCGGCCATCAGTTGCCTGTCCTGGTTGTAGAACTCGCATCGATAGATCTGTTGGATCGAGCGTCCGGCGAAACGCGTATCGTGCTCGACAAGGTCTTTCAGCCACACCCTGGTTGTGAATCGGTCGCCAAGCGGAATCGGGCGATGCCAGGTCACGTCGATTCCCGCGAACATCGCGTGAACCCCGGCGAGACCGCCGACGTACCCGCTGAACGAACGGTTCAGCGCGAAGATGAAAGAGGGCGGTGCCAGCGCGCGCCCGTACTGCGATTTTTCACCGTAAGACGGATCGCACCACAACGGATTGTCGTCGCCGATACCATGAGCCCAATGACGGATGTTGTCGCGGGTCGCTTCGTAGCACCATGGTTCGAGCGAATCCTCGATCGGCACGCCGATCAGCTTTCGCAAATCGGTGAGGCTTTTGTCGGTGATTACCGAAAACCGTTGCCGCGTTTCAGGCATTAAGCAAACTCCTGTCCGATGGCGCGTCGTGGACGCGTTATTTCTCACTGTCTTCGAGAAAGCCGCGATAGACCGAAATCAAAGCCTCTTTCTGGCTCGCGGTCAGTCGCGAATCGGTGCGAATCGCCGCTTCGACGTCGGGCTCTTCCTCTTTTTCAGGTTGGAACCATCCCGCCGCAGCGTAAAGTTTTTCCGGCGGGATGCCGAGCGCGTCGGCGATACCCTTGAGCACGCTCGCCGACGGTTGATACAGGCCGCGCTCGATCTGGCTCAAGTATGGATTCGAAATGTGCGCAAGGTTGGCCAACTGGCGCATCGACAAACGCGTGATCTCGCGCTGGTCGCGAATGAAATCACCGAGATAGTTGCGAGCCTGCTTGCGCGTCATGAGCGGATGATAACACACGCTAAATCGACCAAGCGAACGAGTTGTTTGCCACGCGCAAAATTTTTTAAATGGAGCGCTTGATTTACCAAGCGGCAATGTCTATAGTTCTATCAAACAAGCTTAACGGGGAGGTGACCCACATGGATTACATCAAAACTTTCGAGAAGGCCGGCGACGATCTGCTTGGCAGCATCCGCGCGGTCCAGGAATCGACCATCACTGCGTTCGAGGGTATCGGCAATCCTTTTGCCAAGCTGATTCCGAATACCGGGCTGTCGCTGCCGGCCGAGATGCCGCGTGCACGCGAAGTTGCCGAGGCTACCTTCCGCTTCTGGGAGAAGGTTGCGGAGAATCAGAAGGAGTTCACGCTCAAGTTCCTTGACGCGATCGCGCCTCACACCAAGCACAAGAAAGCGGCCTAACTGTTCGTCCGCTTTCGATCGAGTTTTTGGCAGGAGTCGGGGACTGAGCTTCCCGACTCCGCGCGTCCCAGCTCTCTACTCAGCTTCCGGCGTTGCCTTGGCGGCGCTGCCCTTGCCGGCGTTCAGCGGCTTCATGAATTTCAGCGTCATTCGATCGCTTTCGCCGATCGCGAGATACTTGTCGCGATCCTTGTCTTTAAGCTTGAGCGTCGGGGGCAGAGTCCAAACCCCGGCCGGATAGTCTTTGGTGTCCTTGGGATTCGCGTTGATCTCCGAGCGCGCGACCAGTTTGAAACCCGCCGCTTCGGCCATCTTGATCACAGTGTCTTCGCGCACGTAGCCCGATGCGGCCTTGGGGTCCTGCGGCTTGTTCGGATCGCCTCGATGCTCTACCACGCCGAGAATTCCACCGGGCTTGAGCGCGATATACATCGCGGTGAACATCTTCGGCGCGAAATCCTCGGCCATCCAATTGTGGACGTTGCGAAAGGTCAGGACCATGTCGGCGACGCCAGCGGGCGCAAGGCGGGTGGTCTCGGGCGGCCCATGCTCGGTTATCGTGACGCTGGCGTACATCGCGGGCCTGACCGCGAGCATCTGCTTGAACTGCTGCGCGCCCTGGCCGGTGCGGAACGCGTCGTAGAGCTTGCCATGCACTTTCAGGTACGGCGCGAGGATTTCCGTGTACCATCCTTGGCCTGGCCATACCTCGACCACCGTCATATTCGGTTTGAGGCCGAAGAAAGTCAGCGTCTGCAGCGGATGACGGTACTTGTCGCGCAGCTTGTTCTGAGGCGTGCGATCGTTGTTGTCGACCGCCGCCTTCAGCGTCGTCGGACTCGGCGATGGCTTCTGGCTGGCGGCAATCGCGTGTGTGTCGACGAGCGCCACAATCAAGGCGCCAGCGAAAATCGCAACGATAGTGTTACAGGGCTTGATGATCATATAAGTGCCGAACCTCAACGGCTGAAGGATCAGAAGAGCAAGACGGCCTTGCCGGCAATCCCGCGATTGTAAAATCGATGGGCCACGTTGGAGATTTCCGTCCACGGCGCTTCGAGCTCGATCTGCGGACGCAGCACACCTTCCGCAACCAGCCTCAGCAGGCGCGCCAGACCCTCTGAGGCCGGCTGGCGTCGCAGTTCGTGGAACAGGATGAAGCCATAGATGGTCGCGCCGCCTTTCAGATAAAAAGCGCGCGCGTCGAAGGTGGTTTCGGACGACCCGGAAGCGCCATACAGCACGCACATCCCTTCTGCCGCGAGCATCGAGAGGCCCGCGCTCAACGACGCTCCGCCAACTGACTCGAGCACTAAATGATAGGGACCAAACTTCGCCGCGGGCGAGGAATCTTCACTGACGACCACTTCGTGGGCGCCGGCATCGCGCGCGTGTTTCTCGCGCTCGGCCCGACGCACGACCGCGACGACATACGCTCCCGCGTGCTCGGCGAGCTGGCACGCGATATGGCCGACGCCGCCCGACGCTCCGGTGACGAGAACCTTGCGGCCAAGTATCGAACCGTTGCACTCGAGCGAGTAGAGCGCGGTCAGGCCGGCGACGGGCAAGGTCGAGGCTTGCGCGAACGAGACGCTGTCGGGCATTTGCGCAATGGCGACGGTAGGTGCGGCGATCATTTCGGCCCACGCACCCAGCGGTAACATCCCGACCACGCGTGCGCCGGCACGCGGACCGGAACCATCGGTTGCGGCCCTTTCGACTGTTCCCGCGAAGTCCCATCCGATTCGCGCGCCCGCTTCCGCCGCCATCGAGCGGCGCAATTCGCCGAGATTCAGCGAGATCGCCGCGACCCTCACCAGCGCTTCGGAAGGGGCAGGCGACGGCGCCTGCACCTTGCTTATCGCCAGGCGCTGCTGGGCGTTAGGGTCTACGACAACCGCGCGTATCGATTCCATCGCATGCTCCGCTTGCGAATAGCGTCCAGGTCAATCATCAAACATTACGGCGGAGCGAGGAAAAAGCAACCCAGGAAACGAACATCGTGATGTGGGCGATAGCTACAGGCGAAGCGCGAATATCGTGCGCGGCTTGTGGAGCGACCGTGCGATTCTGTAGGTAAAATAGCTGCCGTTCGCGATAGTTTCGCGCGCGCCAACTTTACCGATGCGATTGCCAGGAAAAACTCATGCGAGGCTTTTCGCCGCGATACTCATCGCTGCGTTTGCCGCGATCGCACCACCTCGAGTGGCCTGGGCCGAATCGCGCACCGAGCAGCAACGCAACGCCGACCTGCTGGAAAAAATGGCTCGCGACGACTTCGGCACCCTGAGCCCGGCCGAACTGAAAGTGGTTCGTGGCGCGCCGTTTCGCGAATTGCCCTGGGTCGGACCCGATAACAACCCGGATAATCCAGCCAACGACGTTGCCAAGGGCGCAAGCTGGGGACCCGAACGCACCATCCGCGCTGAAATTCTTTCCTGGCTATGCACCGAGCCCGACGTCGCCCGCTATATCCATCCGAGCGGGCTCGGCGTCGCCGCGGCAAAGATCGTTGGCTCCTTTGACCTCTCCTACTCGAAAGTCACCAAACCGCTGACGATGCTGCGATGCTACATGCCCGACGGAGTCGATCTTTCGCACTCGCAGATCGAAAGTCTCGAGCTTAGAAAGTGCATCACCGGGCCGATAGACGGCGACCTCTCGATGGTGAACGGGGACGTCGCGTTTCGCTACGGCACATATGGCCCGACCAGTTTTTTCCGCTCACACATCGGCGGCAACCTGGATTGCAGCGGCGGAATTTTCCACAACAGCGGACAGGACGCGGTGTCGGCGATCGAGGCGAGTGTCCTGGGTGACGCGCTGTTTCACGACGGCTTCGAAACCGACGGCTTCGTCGATTTCCGCCTCGCCCGGGTCGGTCGTTCGCTGAGTTTCAACGACGCGCACTTTGTCGGCAACGCGGATAACGGTCTGAACGCCGAGCGCTCGGTTGTCGATGGCACATTTTATTGGGTCGATATCAAGCACACGGCGAAGACCCAGCTCGACCTCGAGAACGCGAGGGCTGATTCGATCTGGGACGATCAGAAAAGTTGGCCGGCCGCGGGAAACCTGGCGCTCGATGGATTCACTTACAACAGCTTCAGCGGAGGTCCGGCGGATTCCAAAAGACGGCTGCGATGGCTGAATCGGCAATCGTCCGGCTATCGGCCGCAACCCTACAGGCAACTCGCAAAGGTGCTCAACGACGCGGGTGAAGAGTCTGGTTCCACCGAGGTCCTAATCGCCAAACAGGAAGACCTGCGCCGCCAGGGCCATCTGACCCGTGTCGATCGCGCATGGAACCTGATGCTGGAGATGACAATCGGCTATGGCCATCGGCCACTGCGGGCACTCTGGTGGATTCTCGGCTTCGTTGTTCTGGGCAGCTTTGTATTCGGATGGGGGCATCGCGCAAAGCTGGTAACGCCGACCGAAGCGGTCGCCTACGAAAAATTCGTTGCCACCGGCGCGCCGCCGCCCCATTATCCGCCGTTCAATGCCTTCGTCTATTCGCTCGACCATTTCATCCCTGTCGTAGACCTCTCCCAGGGATCGTACTGGCGGCCTAATCCGGAACACACCTTCAAAGGTGTGTTTCGCCTTGGACGGCGCAAAATCGATCTAGGCTATTTTCCTTCGACGCTACTGCGGTGGTATCTGTGGGTTCACATCCTGGCGGGATGGACGTTAACGCCGCTGTTCTTCGCGGGACTATCCGGATTGATCAGAAGCGACTAGGCAGCGGGCGTCATCAGGAAAGAGATAGGCCTTCTTCGCAGAGAATATTTCTCGCGCAAGAACTAGACGTATCTAAAAAAGAAGGGCGGGCCGAAGCCCGCCCCGAGAAAGATCTACCAGCGGTTGCGGCCTCTATCTCCGCCGCCACCGCCACCACCGCCGCCACCACGGCGATTACCGCCACCGCCGCCACCAAAGCTGTTCTCGCGCGGCTTGGCCTCGCTTACTTTCATGTTTCTGCCTTTGAACTCGGTGTCGTTGAACTGCTGGATCGCGCTGGAGGCTTCCTCCGCGCTCGCCATCTCGACGAAACCGAAACCCTTCGACTGGCCGGAAAACTTGTCGGTAATCACGGCGACGCTTTCCACATGGCCGGCTTGTGAAAAGAGTTCCTCCAAGTCGCTGTTGGAAACGGAATAGGCGAGGTTGCCTACGTACAATTTGCTGGGCATGAATGCCCTCCTACTGATTTATTGCCGGGAAGGTCTTCGAAACGGGAAACCCGGGCTCATTCCCGGGCCTGAATGAAGGAACAATCCGAGGCGTTTACGGAATCGATAATATTAGTTTCCAATCCGGAATGATAGTAAAAATGAGGGCGGATAAAAAAATCGTCCGTTTCGCCGGCCACGATTAACGTAGCCCTCCAAATCAAATGATGGGCGGCTGAAACGTCGGTAGGAAAATAAAGCGATTTGTTATGCCGGTTTCGCTGCCGACGCGGCAAGCGAGCGCTGCGAAAAGAGCAGGGCGGCGCCATCCGCGCTGGATGTAACCTCGTCGCCGGAAATCGCGCGGCGCTAAAGCGTCTTGAGATATTCCAAAAGATCGGCGAGCTTGCCCGGTTGGTGCTGCCAGTCAATTCCGCCGTCAAAAAGCGGCCCTGTATGGCCACCATTTGAATGGCCAGCCTGAGCGGTGTCGTATAGAACCGCGCGAGAACTGGTAGCCTTGTTCCAGGTAAAGCCCACCTTGCCTTGATCGTAGGTCGTATTGCCTCGATAGAATGAGGCTGGGCGGTCGCCAGCGAGCAGGTGGTAGAGCGTCGGAACCGAACCGTTGTGCAAATACGGAGCAGTCGCCCAGACCCCGGCCAAGGGGATTGAAGCGTAAGCATTGGTCGGCTGAAGAACCTGGCTATCGGGCAGTGGTGCACCCCCAGGTCCAAAGCAGGAAGAAATCAGACAGCCCTCACGCAGCTCTTGCGTTAAGCCGCTAACCAGAAAACTGGTGAATACGTCGGCGCGGTTAGGGTCTGTGCCAGTTTGCGACGGGGACAAAAGATTGCTGTTTCCCGGCGCATGACAACCCAGGCAGACTTTATTGAAGAGTGCCTCCCCACGCAGCGCTTTCGCCTGGTCCACATCGAAGGGATAGGGTGCTGAAGGCAGGTGAATTGTGAAGCTTCCCGACAGAGCTAGATTTGACTGGTTGACCGCAGTCGGGTCCCCCGCTGCAAAGGTCAGGGAAGCGGCAGTCTCCCGATAGCTGATATTCTCAATGCTGTCGTCCCACTGAAAGGCCGTTCTATTCACTTGCATCCACGCTTCCATCACGTCTGCTGGCGCGGGAGCTGCTGGCATCGCGGCCGCCATCTGGGCAGGCGTCAATTCGTTCGGATTCGCCAACGACGCGGCCGCGTAGGTAAACACATCGAATTGTCCGGGAATGAAATTGGGACCGATGAAGGCCGGCGGATTTGGTACGTTGTACGTATAAGGAATCATTGCCGCGTTGAAGCGGTTCACGGTCTTGTTGGATATGAATTTGAGCTCTTTCAGAAAGTACTCCGCGCCGCCCGGTATATTGTAAAGACCGCGCTCGAGCGCTTCTTGAGGAAGCTCGAGCGGATTGCCGTAAACCCATCCCCGCGGCTCCTTGTTAAGCGCGTGTACGAAATTTCTGGCCTTATATCTAGGATCGTTTACGGTCTGATTGAGCAATCCGGTAAAACTTCCGATCGGATTGGGCGCGCCGACGAGCCTAGTGAGTTTACCTTCAGGTGTCGTTACCGCGCCCGAATGGCAGCCCATACAAGTGAATGTCGCATAATTGACCTGAACATTTTTGGAGATGCCCGGGATCGTAAAGCTGTTCGACAGATGATAGCCGGTGCCAAGAGGCATCACGCTGCGCGGGTCGAAGGGATCAGGGCCAAGCCCGACCACCGCCATCTTATTGCGTGGCGAGCCCCAAATGTCTGGAAAAATCACCGGAAAGAGCCTGAACATGACCATTTGGATGCCGACAAAATTCAACGGCTCTTGTTTGATCGCGAGGGCAGCGCTCTTGAACGACAAGAACTCTTTGTAGTGTGAATCGATGTACTGATCGAGGGCCGCTTGACGCCTTGCCCGTTCCAGCCTCCACCATTTGAAGCGGCCCGGTTGTCGATTTTCGCCGGCGATGGCCGCGGCACTCACACAGCACAAAAATGCCAGAGAAAGGAATACGCTGATAATCCTTTTGGGATTTTTCATCTCGATATGTGTCTGGGTGCGTTGTTGCACGAGAACTTCTTATAGCAAAAGTTTTGGTGCTAAAGGAGAACTTAGTGCCAATTGGAAGCTGCCTGATAGCGTCGGTAGGAAAATAAAGCGAATTGTTATGCCGGTCTGGCTGTCGAATCTGTGCGATCGCTGCTAAATCGCAGGGTGGCACCGCCCGATGAAACCTCGCTCAGGTCCTAACGTCTTTTAAGAAGTACTCAGACTTTTGGCTTGCGGCGATCCACAATGTCGATCTCGGAGCACGAAAAAAGACGGATGAGGTAAAGGAGACAATCTTTGGTGCCTGAAGAAACAAGTTATAGCGGTGCGGGCGACAGACCCGAAGACTTCGCAAGGCGGCTCGATAGAATCGAGCGCGAGTTTTTAAGAGAGAGCCGATGGTGGCGTGGTGGACTGATCGCCGCGCTGCT
>Ga0335078_10009451_pt1 | contig 14458 bp, 11 predicted proteins | sample Lox_Sample_32_FD_206711 | JGI IMG/M metagenome (GOLD analysis project Ga0335078, IMG submission 206711) | Soil microbial communities from Loxahatchee National Wildlife Refuge, Florida, United States - Lox_Sample_3.2 | ecosystem: Environmental > Terrestrial > Soil > Wetlands | place: USA...
CGGCATGATCCGGCTAGATGCCAAAGGCGAGGCCTGGGTGAACCTGCCCGACTACTTCGAAGCTCTGAACAGCGACTTCCGTTATCAGTTGACCGCCATCGGCGCTCCCGCGCCGCGCCTGTACGTGGCGCGGGAAGTGACGCAGAATCATTTCAAGATCGCGGGTGGCCGGCCGGGCGGGAGAGTCTCGTGGCAGGTCACCGGAATCCGCCACGACGCGTACGCCAACGCTCACCGCATCCCGGTCGCGGAAGACAAGCCAGCCTCCGAGCAGGGCACCTACCTGCACCCGGATGTGTATGGTCAGAGTCAAGGCGGTCAACTCAGCGCTGGCTCACACTAACCATCGCCGCTTCCGCCGGCTTGCCGGAATACGCCGCGATGCGCGTGCCTTTCGGCAGCCGCACCGGGCGCCGAAAGTAGTAAGTCCGCGCCCACTCCGGGCGCCAGTCGCGGATCCAGATAAGATGCTCCACCGCGCCGTCCGGCTCGTAAGCCGTGACTTCCAGCGACTCGCCCGCCGCCACCCGGACCGGGCGCAAGCCGGCCAGTTCGGCCGGGGCGTCAAGCGTCACCGCCGCGCCGGTTGTGAGCGTCCGTTCGCGGCCGCCCCGCGATGCCTCGCTCTCAGGGCTGAAATGCGGCGCCGGCGGCAAATAGATTTCATCGCCCTTGGGCGCGCCGCCCTCCACCCAGTTCACGATCATGTCAATCTCGATCTGCGACAAGCTGGGATCGCCGCGAAACTCGCCCACGCCCTTCACCGCGCCCCAAGGCGGCATACGCCGCGCCGACACCTCGTCCCGTATCGCCTTGGCCCAAGGCCGCGCGTCTTCGTAGGTGGCGAGCGACATCGCCGCGCCGCCTTCGCGATGGCAGCTCACGCAATGCTTGTTCATCAGCCGCGAAATCTCCTGCGTCCAAAGCAGCTTGGTGCTGATGACATCGTGAGCTCGGGCTGCGGGGCAGAGGAAGAGCAGGGCTAAAGCCCTGCGCCGGCTAAAGCCCGCCCTCCAATTCATTTGACTTCCCCACGCACCAGGTCCGCGTAGGTTTCGCGTGCGCGGATGGTACGGAACGTGTCGCCTTCCACCAGGATTTCCGGCGGCCGCAGCCGCGAGTTGTAGTTCGACGACAGCACGAACCCGTACGCGCCCGCCGTCTCCACCGCGAGGTAATCGCCCGGCGCGGCGTTGGCCATTTTCCGCCCGCGCGCCAGAAAATCCCCGGTCTCGCACACCGGCCCCACCACGTCCGCCACGATTTCCGGCCGCCCCGTCTTGCGCAGCGGAATAATCTCGTGATGCGAGCGGTAGAGCGATGGCCGGATCAGGTCGTTCATGGCCGCGTCCACCACCACGAATTCCTTCCCGCCGTTCTTCTTGCGGTACAGCACCCGCGTCAGTAGCACGCCCGCGCGCCCCACGATGGAGCGGCCCGGCTCGATCGTCACGCGCAATCCGCGGCCCTCCAGCTTCGCCCGCACCTGCGCGATGAACCCGCGGATCCCCGGCGCCTGCTCGTGCGCCTGGTAAGCGACGCCCAATCCGCCCCCCAGGTCGATATGGCCGATCGCGAAGCCCTTAGCGCGCAGCCGCTCGATCAGCGCCAGCACGCGGTCTATGGCTTCCAGAATCGGGTTGGTGTCCATCAACTGCGACCCGATGTGGCAGCTCACCCCTTCCGCGGTCAGGTTCGGCAAATCGCGCGCGCGTTCGTACACTGCCTCGGCGTCCGCGATGTCGATGCCGAACTTGTGCTCGCGCAGCCCGGTCGAAATGTATGGATGCGTCGAAGCATCCACGTCCGGGTTCACGCGTACGGCGAACCCGGCCTTCACGCCGCGCCGCGCGGCCAGCGCATCGATCAGCGCCAGCTCCGGCTGGGACTCGCAATTGAACATGTGGATGCCGCTCTCCAGCGCGTAGTCCACTTCGCCCGCCGTCTTTCCCACGCCGGAGAACACCACCTTCGCCGGGTCGCCGCCCGCCTGTATCACGCGATACAATTCGCCGCCCGAGACGATATCGAAACCCGTGCCGGCCTTTGCCAGCAGCGCCAGAATGCCCAGCGATGAGTTGGCCTTCACCGCGTAGCAGACCGTGTGCGGCAACTCTCCCAACGCCTCGTCGTAGGCGCGGTAGTTCTCCAGAATGGCGGCGCTCGAATACACGTAGGCGGGAGTGCCGGCCTGCCGCGCGATGTCCGCCAGCGGCACATTCTCGCAATAAAGATCCTGGTTCGAATAATGGAACATGGCCGGTTACAAAGTGCCTTCCCATCGGCGTTCATCGGCGTTCATCGGCGGCCGATACCTTTGCTGCGAAATGGCCCGGCAGTTCTCAAGAGCTTTAGTGGCCGCCGATGAACGCCGATGAACGCCGATAAGAAGAAACACTAAGGCAGTGCTCATTTCACCTTCAGCACCAGCAAAGTCTGGTCGTCGAACGGCGTGGCGTTGAACTGCTCCAGATCCGCCAGAATCTCCGCCACGATGGCTTCCGCCGGCTCGTCGCACATGCGCAGCACCACCTCCGACAGCCGATGCCGCCCGTACTCGTGCCCATCCGCGTTGAGGTGATCCGTTACGCCATCCGAGTAAAGCACCATGGTGTCGCCCCGATGCGCCTGGAACACCACCTCTTCGTATTCCCGTTCGTCCAGCAACCCCAGCGGCACGCCTTCCACCCGCGGCTTCAGGATCGCCCGGTTTCGGCACACCAGCGGCGGAATGCTCCCCGCGTTGGCCATCACGAACTGGCGGATGTGCGGGTTCCACAGCATCAGCAGCAGCGTCACGTAGCGCGCTTCCACCTTGCGCTCCACCAGCACATCGTTCAGCGCGCGCATGAGTTGGCGCGGTTCGGTCCGCCGCGGCGCCAGCGATCGCAACAGTCCGCTCACCAGCGCGCCGTAGAGCGCCGCTGCGGCGCCCTTGCCGCTGACGTCGCCGAAGGCCAGCACCGCCCGCTCGTCGGACGATTCGAAGAAATCGTAGATGTCCCCGCTGATGCCGCGCGCGGGGCGCAGTCCCGCGGCCACCTCCAGGCCCGCGAGGCCCGGATCGCCGGTGGGCAGCATCACCCTCTGTAACTCCCGCGCGGCCTGCAGGTCTTCCTCCATGCGCCGCTCGCGGATGGCCACCTCTTCGTACAGCCGCGCGTTCTCCACCGAGCTCGCGATCTGCGGCGCCAGCAGCATCAGCATGCGCACGTGATCTTCGGTGAAGAAGCCCACCCGCTCGCTCTCCAGGTCCATCACGCCGGACACGCGGTCGAGCGTCATCAGCGGAATGGCCACCTCCGAGCGGATGCCTGGATGCGATGCGATGTAACGCGGGTCCTGGCTGGTATCCCGCACGCGCACGGGCGCGCGCTGTTCCACCGCCGCGCCGGTGATGCCCTTTCCCAGCGGCACGTTGTCCAGGTCCACGCGCTGGTCGTAGCGGATGCTGAAACGGTGCCGCAACGCCTTGCGCTCCGCGTCCACCAGCAGGATGTTGAACGCGTCGTAATCGATCAGGCCGCGCACCGTGCTAGCGATTTTGCTCAGCAGCTCGTCCACGTCCAGGATCGATGAAAACTCCTGCGAGATCGCGGTCAGCGCCTTCAGCGTGCGGTTCTGCCGGTCCACGCGCCAGTACAGGCGCGCGTTGTCGATCGAGACGGCCACCCGCCCCGCGATCAACCGCAGCAGCGCGCGGTCCTGCTCCGTGAAGGCGTTGGGCCGGGTGGATTGCATGTCGATCACGCCCACCAGCTTGCGCCGCGCGATCATGGGCACGGCCAGTTCCGTGCGCACCGCCTCCACCGCGTTCAGATACCGCGGGTCGCTGCGCACGTCCGCCGCCAGCACCGGTTCGCGCGTGAGCGCGGCGGCGCCCGTAATGCCCTGTCCCAGCGGAATCGACCAGTTCTCGACCACTTCTTCGCGATGGCCCAGCGCGTAGCGGATGCGCAGCTCGCGGCGCTTCTCGCTATATAAGAGGATGGCCAGCAGCTCGCCGGGGATCACCCGCTTCACGATCTCGGAAACGTTGGCCAGCAGTTCATCCAGGTCCAGCGTTTGGGAAGTGACCGTCGACACCTCCAGCAGGAAATCCAAAAGCTCGGATCGCTCGCGAAACCGCACCGCCTTGCGTGTGGCGATCATTTCCCCGCCGCCTCCACAATCTTCACGCTGGCGCTGGCTCCCACCCGATTGGCCCCCGCCGCCACCATGGCGCGAAAATCGTCCAGCGTGCGAATGCCGCCCGCGGCCTTCACTCCCATGCGCGTCCCCACCGCGTGCCGCATCAGTACGATGTCCTGCACCGTCGCGCCCGCCGGCCCGAAGCCGGTTGACGTCTTTACGAAATCGGCGCCCGCCGCTTGCGCCAGCCCGCATGCCGTAATCTTCTGCGCGTCGTCCAGCAGCGCCGTCTCCAGGATCACCTTCACGATGGCGCCCGCATCGTGGCACACCCTTGCCACCGCCTGGATATCCAGTTTCACGGCGTCGATATCGCCCGAGCGCAGCGCGCCCACGTTGATCACCATGTCGATCTCGCGCGCGCCCGCCCGCAGCGCCGCCGTGGCTTCGGCCACTTTGGCCTCCGTGGAAGTCGCGCCCAGCGGAAATCCCGCCACCGTGCAAACTTTCACCGCGGTTCCCGCCAGTTCGCTGGCGGCCAGAGGCACCCAGTAGGGATTGATGCAAACTGTGGCGAACCCGTACTGCCGCGCCTCGCCGCACAGCTTGACGATATCCGCGCGCGTCGCTTCCGGGCGCAGCATGGTGTGATCGATCAGCGACGCAATCGGCCCGCCCTTGCCCGCCGCGGCCGGTTGCGTTGGCCTGCGCGCGTCGGGGAGCGGTCGGATCCTCCCGTACTGCTCCTCGATCCGCGCAATCTTCTCCACCCGCGCCGCGTGCCGGCCGCCCGCGAAAGGCGTCTCCAGCCACGTGCGCAGAACCTCCTCCGCCTGGGTCGCCGTCAGCAGCCGCGCGCCCAGCGTCAGCACGTTGGCATCGTTGTGCTCGCGGCTGTTGCGCGCCGACGCGCGATCGTAGCAAAGCGCCGCGCGAATCCCCGAAACTTTGTTGGCCGCGATTGACGAGCCGATGCCCGCGCCGTCGATGATCACCCCGCGCCGCGCTTCGCCCCGCGCCACAAGTTCGGCCACCTTTTGCGCGATGTCCGGATAATCGGCCGGTTTCTCGTCAAACACGCCAATGTCGCGCACCTCCAGCCCCAGGCCCTCCAGCAGGGGCTTCAAGGTTTCCTTCAGTCGAAAGCCGCCATGGTCCGCGCCCAGTGCCACGATCTTGTCGGGCGGCGCTGCGGGCGCAGCCTGCCCCTCGCGCAATTCGATAATGCGAATCGCGCGCGCCTCCGCCAGCTCGCGGGCCGCGGGCGTGAATAGCGTCCCCGCCGGAACCCGCAACTCGCCGGACCGCGGCACATCTTCGGATGTCACCCAGCGCATAGAATCCAAACCGTCGTAGAATTCGTAAAGACCTATTGTAATGAAACCTCGCGCCTGGCTGCTCTTTTTCGTGCTCGCCCTCACACTGTCGGCCCATCCCATGGGCAATTTCAGCGTGAGCCACTATGCCCGCATCGAAGTGAGCGGCGCCGGCGCCCAGATTCAATACGTGCTCGATCTGGCCGAGATCCCCAGTTTGCAACTCCTGCAGCAATGGGGCCTGGCCGCCGATAGCCCCCGCCCGCTGCTGCAGGCGAAGGCCGAAGCGCAAGCGCGCGAATGGGTGCGCAACTTGAACCTGGCCTGCGATGGACGCGCCGTTTCGCCGCGCTTCCTCGGCGCCACACTGGTTGTCGCGCCCGGCGCGGGCGGCTCTCCCGTGATGCGCATCACGTCCACTCTGAAGCTGGCCGTGGTCGCCGCATCGCTCTCCTATGAAGATCGCAATTATCCCGATCGCGCCGGTTGGAAGGAGGTCGTCATCGGCGCCGGACCGGGCGCATCCATCGAGCGCGCCAGCCAGGACGGCGCCGACCGCAGCCAGGCCCTCACCGCCTATCCCGCCGACCCGGCCGTGGCGCCGCCGCAGGATCTGAAAGCCTCCGTCGAATGGATCGCGGCCAACCCCGCGGTTACCAGAAAGCTCCAACCCAAGATCGTGCCCGTTCCGGCCACTGTCGCACGCGGCGATTTCCTCGCGCGCCTGCTGCATCGCGGCGATATCGGCCTCGGCCTGATCCTGCTCGGCATGGCGGTCGCTTTTGGCCTGGGAGCCATGCACGCGCTTTCTCCCGGCCACGGCAAGACCATTGTGGCGGCCTACCTGGTGGGCTCGCGCGGCGCCTTCAGGCACGCTATTTTTCTGGGTGGCATGGTGACCTTTACCCACACCATCAGCGTTTTTGTCCTGGGCCTGACCACCCTGTTCCTTTCGCAATACGTTCTGCCTGAGAAAATCTTCCCGGTGCTCGGCGCCATCTCCGGCCTCGCGATCGTCTGGATCGGCGGCGTGATGCTCTACCAGCGCGCGCAGCGGCTGCGGCATGCGCACCACGATCACGAACACGGCCCGCACACCCACACCCACGTGCCGGAGGGCGACATCACGCTGGGCAGCCTGATCGCCCTGGGCGCGAGCGGCGGCCTGGTTCCCTGTCCCTCCGCGCTGGTCTTGCTGCTCAGCTCCATCGCGCTGGGCCGCGTAGGTCTGGGCCTGCTGCTGCTGGTCGCCTTCAGTTTCGGACTGGCGATCGTGCTGATGGGCATCGGTGTGCTCGTGCTCTACGCCAAGCATTTCCTGCCGGACAGCCGCAAGACCGCCGCCCACCCCGCTTTCCGCATCATCCCGGTGCTCTCGGCGGCGTTGATCGTCTGCATCGGCCTGCTGATGACCGGAGTGTCGCTCGGCTGGATTCAACCCACCCGGCTGGTGGGGTAGGTTGTCAACCTGCAGGCCGATTGTGAATCGGCCATCCCTGTCGTATGATGAGGTCGTGCCAGGCAGCCCGCGAGTCCTCACCATCGGCCATTCCAATCACTCCATGGAGAAACTCCTGGAACTGCTGGCACTTCATTCCGTGCAGGTGGTTGCCGACGTCCGCTCCAGCCCGTATTCCAAGTACACCACGCAGTTCGACCGCGAGCCCCTCATCGAAGCGCTCCGCGCGGCGGGATTCCAGTACGTGTACCTCGGCAGTGAACTCGGTGGCCGGCCGCGCGGCGATGCCTACTATGATGCCGCAGGCCACGTCCTGTACGACAGGGTCGTCGAATCGCCCGGTTTCCAACAAGGCGTGGCTCGCCTGGAGGAGGGCCTGCGTCAGTACGTCGTGGCCGCCCTGTGCGCCGAGGAGGACCCCGCCGGATGCCATCGCCGGCTGCTCGTGGGCCGGGTGCTCGGCGAGCGTGGCATCGCGGTGGATCATATTCGGGGCGATGGCCGCCTGCAGACGGAGGCGGAGCTGGCCGCCGCTGAGCCGCACTGCGACCAACTCAGTTTATTCGAAGAAATCGAGGCGCCATGGAAGTCTGTTCCATCGGTTTCACCCAAAAAACGGCAGAGCAGTTCTTCACGATTCTGAAACGCGCGGGCATCCGGCGCTTGCTCGACGTGCGGCTCAATAACCTCTCGCAACTAGCCGGATTCACCAAGCGCGACGACCTGCGTTTCTTTCTGCGGGAGGTTTGCGCCGCGGACTACCGGCACGAACCCCTGCTTGCGCCCACGCAAGAGATTCTGGACGAATATAAGAAGAGCAAGGGGCCATGGCAGGACTATGAGACGAAGTTCCTGGCGCTCATGGCGGAGCGGAAGATCGAACACAATATCGATCGCGCCCTGTTCTCGGTTCCCACGGCGTTGCTTTGCAGCGAGCCAACCGCCGAGCACTGTCATCGCCGTCTGGTGCTGGAGTACTTGCGCGATAAGTGGGGCGGCCTGACCATCACTCACTTATAGGACGCAGCCGTGCCTTCGGTCGATCTGATCTGTCTCGCAAACTCTTACAAGTGGCGCTCGCGCTGCCTCGCCGGCCTGCGGGTGGATGGCGGCGGCTGGGTGCGGCCCGTCTCGAATAAAGAGCATGGCGAGCTGCTTTATAGCCAATACCGCCTCCCTGACCATTCCGAGCCGCATTTGTTCGACGTGATTCGCGTGGGGCTGTCGCATCCCGAGCCGGCCTCGCATCAGCCTGAAAACTGGCTGGTCGACAATTCCGCGTGGGGACTGCTGGAGCGTCCGGCCGCGGCGGACCATGCCCGGGTGGTCGCCGCCTGTGTCTCCCGCGGCTGTCAACTCTTCGGGAACACCGGGCGCTCCGTGCCGCACGCGCAGTTTCGCAACCGTCCCGCGCCCGAGTCGCTCGTCCTTGTCGCGCCCGCCGATATCCGCTGGCACACCGAATTCAACACCTATGAGCTGCGTAACGTGCCTCGCGTGCGCTTCCGGCTGGGAGATGTCTCCTACGACCTGCCGCTGACCGACCCCGCTTACGCCGGGCCGCTGCAGCGCCGCGACGAGGGCGGCTATCAGTCCTCCGATCTCGGAATTCCGGAAGACCGCACGGTCCTCTTCACCGTCAGCCTCGGCGAGCCGCTCACTGGAATCTGCTACAAGCTGGTGGCGGCCGTGCTGGTTGTGCCGCCCGCGTGGGACCGCACCCTTTCAGCGTAGTAACATCAAGGCAGGAGAATTCATCTAGCCATGGCGGATTTTGGGCCAGCCGTAACACTTACGCTGCAACACGAAGGCGGTTTCTATCACAACCCGGTAACCGGCGAGATCGTAAACCACGGGATAACTCTGAAGTTCGTGCAAAGTTCCGGATACAAGCCCGATGCCGACGAGGCTTTTATCCAAAACCTCACCACCGCCGAAGCCTCCGCGATCTACCAGACTTACTTCTGGAATGCCAATCATATCGGCTCCATCAACGACCAGAACCTGGCCAACAAGGTCTTCGATCTCACGGTGAACATGGGGCCGGCTGCGTTGAAGCTGTTGCAGTCGGCCGTCAACTGCGCCGCGGATGGCGTCCTGGGTCCGATTTCCATCGCGCAAATCAATGCGCGCGATCCAGTCGAACTGTTGGCGGAATACAAGCAACTGGCCGCGCAGCGCTACGCCGAGATCGCGCAGGGCAACCCGGAGTTGGCCGGCGATCTCACTGGCTGGCTCTCGCGCCTGAACTCATAGTGGGACAGGGCGCCTACACCACTTCCAGAATCAAACATTTCAAATAGTGAGTCTCCGGCACGGTCAGCAGAATGGGATGATCCAGCCCTTGCGTCCTGCGCTCCAATACCCGCAACTGGCGGCCTGCATCCAGCGAGGCCTGCGCCACTAACTCCAGCAGCGCCGCTTCCTTCAGATGATGTGAGCACGAACACGTCACCAGGATCCCGCCCTTACCCAACAGCCGCAGCGCCCGCAGGTTGATTTCCTTGTAGCCGCGGATGGCCTCTTCCACCGTGCTCCGCGACTTGGCGAAAGCCGGCGGATCCAGGATCACGGTCTGAAACTGCCGCCGCGCCGAGGCGTATGCCGCCAGCACCACGAAGACATCCACCTCCCGGAACTCGATGTTGGAGCGGCCGTTGAGCGCCGCGTTGCGCGCCGCGATGGCCAGCGCCGCGCCCGAGCTGTCCAGCGCTTCCACCGATTCGCACACCGGGGAAATGTGCAGCGCGAAGCCGCCGCTGGAAGTGAAACAATCCAGAGCTTTGCCCCGCGCGTAGCGCGCCACTGCCACGTAGTTCTCCCGCTGGTCCAGAAACGCGCCGGTCTTCTGCCCGTGCCGCAGATCCGCGTGCAGGCGCAGCCCGTTCATCTGGAATTCGACGGCCTCCGGCACGTCGCCATAAATCACGCCGGATTCCAGTGGAAGCGCCTCCCGGCTGCGCACGGCCGCATCGTTGCGCGCCACCATGCCGCGCGGTGAGAACAACTCCACCAGGCTGTCCACGATCCACTGGCGCGCGCGGTCCATGCCCTGGTTCAGGGTTTGCAGCACCAGCCACTCCGCGTAGCGGTCCACCACCAGCCCGGGCAGCAGATCGCCTTCGCCGTGTACCACGCGATACGCGTCGGTGCCGCATATCACCCGCCGGCGATGTGCCTCCGCCGCGGCCAGGCGCGCGGCGAAGAATTCGCGGCCGATCTCTTCCACGCCGCGGGTGAGCATTCGCAAGGCGATCTGCGAGGCCGCGCTGAAGTGCGCCGTGCCCAGCGATCGTCCCTTCAGATCCACTACGTGGACCGCCGCGCCCGCCTCCGCGCCGCCGCTGTCGAGCACATCGCTTGCAAAAATCCAGGGATGCCCCGAGGCGACCCGGCGGGCCGCTTTGCGGTTGACGCGTACTTCGTTCATAGGCCCGTTACTGGCCTTGCATCAACTCGCCGGGTGTAGGGATGTTCTTGTTGTCCCATCCGCCGCCCAGCGCCTCCACCAGAAGAACGCTGGATACCATGCGCCGTGTCAGCACGTCCACCGCGGCCCGCTCCTCTGCGAGGGCGGCGGCCTGCGAGGTGATCACCTGCAGATAATTGACGGTGCCCGCCTTGTATTGATAAGTGGCAATCGCCAGCGAGTCCTCCGCCGCCTTCACCGCGAGATCCGTTGCGTCAGCTTCCTGTGCCAGGATGCGCAGTGCCGCCAGATTGTCCTCCACCTGCTGAAACGCGGTCAGCACCGCCTGCCGGTAATTCGCCACGGTAGCGTCGTATTGCGCCTCGGTCATGCTCACTTCCGCGCGCCGCCTGCCGCCTTCGAAAACCAGTTGGGACATGCCCGCTCCCAGCGACCAGAAGCGGCTCGGCAGCGAGAACCATTTGGTGATGTTCGTGGCTTCGAAACCGCCCGACGCGCTCAGGGTCAGCGTGGGATAGTAAGCGGCCACCGCAATGCCGATCTGCTCGTTCGCCGCCGCTACCGTGCGCTCCGCGGCGGCGATGTCGGGCCGGCGCTCCAGCAGCGTGGAAGGCACCGCCACCGGCACGGCCGGGGGCGGCGTCTTCAGTAGCCCGGCGGGAACCGTCACCGCCGCCGGCGGCTTGCCGATGAGAATGGCGATGGCGTGCTCGTACTGCGCCCGCGCCACTCCCAGGTCCACCAACTGCGCCCGCGTGGTGTCTAACTGCGTCTGCGCCTGCGCCACGTCTCCGCCCGATGCCACGCCGGACTTGTAACGGTTCTGCGTCAGGGTCAGATACTCTACGTAGGACTTGGTCGTGCGATCCAGTAAGTCGATGTCGCCGTCGGTGCCATGAAGCTGGAAGTAGTCTTGCGCCAGGTCCGACTGGTACGCCAGCCGGGCGTTCTCCAGCAAAGCGTAGTTGGCCTGGGCCGTAGCCTGGTTGGCCTGCACGCTCCGGCGCACGCTGCCCCAGATGTCCGCCGTCCAGGAAGGAGTCGCCGACAGATCAAGAAGCCCCGCAATAGGGGCGCGGCCGTTTCCGGTGGTGCTGCTGGACGACTGCCCAACCCCGACTTCGGGCCCTACGGTAACGGTCGGATACAGGCCCGCCCGCGCCACCCGGATGGCCGACCGTGCCGCCCGGAAATTAGCCTCCGCGGCCAGCACGTTCTGGTTTGAGATGCTCACCTGCTCTTCGAGCGCGTTAAGCTGCGGGTCGTTGTAGACCTCCCACCACTTGCCGCGCAACGCGCCGTCGTTGGGCTGCGCTTCCTTCCAGCCTTCCGGCAGAGGCTCCTTGAAAGCCGGCGTCTGCGGCGCGGCGGGACGCTTGTAGTTCGGGCCGACCATGCAGGCGCTCGAGCAGAGCAGCAAGCTGGCGAGAGTGAAGATGAGAGAGCTTCGCATCAGATTTCGGATCCCAGCGGGTGCGCCTCGGGCGGTTCCCTGTGGCGCACGCGATACCACCAATGTTGCAGCCGGTCGAAGTAAAGATACACCACCGGCGTCGTATAGAGGGTCAATAACTGGCTTACCATCAGCCCGCCGATGATGGTGATCCCCAGCGGACGGCGCAGCTCCGATCCGGTGCCGCTGCCCACCGCCAGCGGCAAGGCCCCCAGCGCCGCGGCCATGGTGGTCATCAGGATCGGGCGGAAGCGCAACAAGCACGCTTCGAAAATCGAATCGCGCGAGTTCTTCCCTTCCAGCCGCTCGGCGGCCAGCGCGAAATCGATCATCATGATCGCGTTCTTTTTCACGATCCCGATCAGCAGAATGATGCCGATGATGGCGATGACGCTGAGATCGGTGTGCGTGAACATCAGCGCCAGCAGCGCGCCCACGCCCGCCGACGGCAGCGTGGAAAGAATCGTAATCGGATGCACGTAGCTTTCGTAAAGAATGCCCAGCACGATGTAAACGGCCGCCAGCGCGGTCAGGATGAGCACCGGCGCATTACTCAAGGATTGTTGATAGGCTTGCGCCGTGCCCGCGAATCCGGTCTGAATGGTGCGCGGCATGCCGATCTTGGCGGCCGCCCCGAGGATCGCCTCCACCGCGTCTCCCAACGCCACGCCCGGTTGCAGGTTGAACGAGACCGTCACTGCCGGACCGAGGCCCTGATGGTTCACCGAAAGCGGCGCGGTGGTCGGCCCGAAACTCGACAGCGCGTTCAACGGAACCTCTTGTCCGGCGGGTGTCTTCACATAGATCTGGCTCAAGAAATCCGGATTCTGCCAGAACTCCGGGGCCGCCTCCATGATTACGTGATACTGATTCAACGTGCTGTACATAGTGGACACCTGCCGCTGCCCGAAAGCGTCGTAGAGCACGTTGTCCAGCAGTTGCGACGAGACGCCGAACCGCGCCGCCGTCTTCCGGTCGTATTGCACCATCGACTGTAGCCCGCGATCCTGCTGGTCGCTGCTCACGTCGGCGATGATGGGAATGGTCCGCAATTCCCGCAGCATCCTGGGCGCGAAGTTCTGCAGATCCGGCAGGTTGTCGCCGCGCATGGTGAACTGGTACAGCGCATTGCTCATGCGCCCGCCCACCCGCAGGTCCTGGGATGGTTGCAGGTAAAGCGTGGCGCCGGGGATCCGGCCCAGCTTCGGCCGCAGCCGCGCGATCACCTGGTCCACCGTGATCTTCCTCTCTTCGATGGGCTTCAGCGAGACGAACATGCGCGCGGTATTGGCCGTTCCGCCGCCCGTGAATCCGGCCACCGAATCGATGGCCTTGTCCGCGTGCACGATGTTGATCATCTGCAGCAGGATCTTGTCCATGGATTGAAACGAAACGTCCTGATCGCCTTGGATCGATCCCATCATGCGCCCGTTGTCCTGCATCGGAAAGAACCCCTTGGATACCCGCACGAACAGATACCCGTTCAAGGCAATGGTCCCCAGCAGGATGGCCAGCGTGAGCGGCGCGGCGCGCAACGCGGCGGAGAGCGTCAGGCCGTAAAAATCGATACTCGCCCGGAACGCCTTTTCCGTAACCCGGTACAACCAGCCGTGTTCTCCGTGCTCCCGCAGCAGGTGTGCGCACATCATGGGAGTGGTCGTCAGCGACACCACCAGCGAAACGGCGATCGCCACCGACAGCGTCACGGCGAACTCGCGGAACAGGCGGCCCACGATACCGCCCATCATCAACAGGGGAATGAACACGGCCACCAGCGACGTGCTCATGGACACCACCGTGAAGCCGATTTCCTTGGCCCCCTTGAGCGCCGCCTGGAAGGGCTTCATGCCCTGTTCCAGGTAACGCGTGATGTTTTCAATCACCACGATGGCGTCGTCCACTACGAAGCCCGTGCAGATGGTCAGCGCCATCAGGCTCAGATTGTCGATGCTGTAATGCAGCAGGTACATCACGCCGAACGTGCCGATCAGCGACACCGGCACGGCCACGCTCGGGATGAAGGTGCTCCGCGGGCTGCGCAGGAAGGCGAACACCACCAGCACCACCAGGATCACCGAGATCACCAGCGACCTTTCCACGTCGTGCACCGAAGCGCGAATGGTGATCGTTTGATCCATGGCCACGTGCATGTCGATGGATTGCGGAATGGACGCCTTCAACATCGGCAGCTCGGCCCGCACGCGGTCCACCGTATCGATGACATTGGCTCCCGGCTGTTTGAAAATGATCACCATCACGGAGGGGCGGCCGTTGGCGTAGCCCGCATTGCGAATGTCTTCCACCGAGTCCACCGCCCGGCCCACGTCCCCGATGCGCACCGCCGATCCGTTCTTGTAAGTCACGATCAGCGGCTGGTAATCGATGGCTTTGAATATCTGGTCGTTGGCGCCCACCTCCCAGGCGCGATGACCGTCCGAGAAATGTCCTTTGGGTGTGTTGGAGTTCGCCGCCGCCAGCACCCCGCGTACCTGCTCCAGGCCGATTCCGTATTTATTGAGCACCCGCGGGTCCAGCTCCACTCTCACGGTCGGCAGCGAGCTCCCGCCCACGATCACCTGTCCCACGCCGCTGACCTGCGACAGTTTTTGCGCGATGATGGACGAGGCCGCGTCATACATCTGAGCCTTCGTCAGAATGGGCGAGGTCAG
>Ga0335078_10009453_pt1 | contig 14455 bp, 12 predicted proteins | sample Lox_Sample_32_FD_206711 | JGI IMG/M metagenome (GOLD analysis project Ga0335078, IMG submission 206711) | Soil microbial communities from Loxahatchee National Wildlife Refuge, Florida, United States - Lox_Sample_3.2 | ecosystem: Environmental > Terrestrial > Soil > Wetlands | place: USA...
AACGGCTGAAAGATCCGGGTGTGGAGGAATTGCCCGAATGACTCACCGGATACTCTGGCTGCTACGAGTCCCAAAACGACATATGCCGAGTTACTATAAGCCCAATTTGTGCCTGGCGCGAACTTACAGGCGGCCTGATGCTCTAAAAGCGCGAGCACACCCTGGTCATGGATCTGATTAGTGGCGGTCCAGGCAGGATCCATGAGACCTTCGTAGTCGGGCATGCCGGAGGTGTGAGTTAGTAAGTTACGGATAGTTATTGCTCTGCCGTAGGCTGGAAATTCGGGGAAGATATCGGTGAGTGTTTGATCATAGTGGAGCTTACCGTCATGCACCAGGAGCATGATGGCCATGGCGGTGAACTGCTTGGTAAAGGAGGCCAGGCGGAAGTCAGTCCGGGCGTCGATGGTGGCGCGAGTGCGAAGGTCGCGGAGACCGTAGCCGCGCTCGAAGATGGTGCGTCCATCCCGGCGTACGAGCACGGCGAGGCCGGGGGATTGCGTGTTGGTGAGCGGCCGAAAAATGGCGTCGAGCTGAGGCGCGGCGGCAGCGCCGGCGGCCAGAAGCAGCGGCAGGAGGAGGCGCTTCATAGCGCCGCGACCAGCTTGGCCAGCAGAGCGGTGCGGTCGGCAATGCGATTTACGAGGATGCTTTCGTTCAAGGCGTGCGCGCCCTCACCGACAGCGCCGAGGCCGTCGAGGGTGGGTACGCCGAGGGCGGCTGTGAAATTTCCGTCCGAGCCGCCGCCGGAGAGCGATTCGTCGAGATGCACGTTCAGGTCGCGGGCGAGGTCCCGCGCCTTGCGGTAGAGACCCACCACGGCGGGCGAGCGTTCCATGGGAGGCCGGTTCAATCCGCCGGCGACCTCAATGGTGCAGCGCTTGTCAACGGGGCGCAGGCCGCGGAATTTGCGATCCACGGACGTAAAATCTTTGAGGCGCGGCACACGCAGGTCGACTTCGGCCCGGGCTTCCGCGGCTACGACGTTGACGCGCGTGCCTCCGGAGATGACGCCTGGATTCACGGAGATGCCGCGGCGCACGTCCGTGAAGGCGGAAATTTTTTCAAGTTGCCGCGCGATCTCGAGAATCGCGCTGGCGCCGCCTGAAAAATCGAGGCCCGAATGCGCCGCCCGGCCGCGCACGGTCACCGTGTAATTGCCGATGCCTTTGCGAGCGGTCTTGAGTTTGCCATCCAGGCCCGTGCCGGGTTCGAGCACCAGAACGGCCGCGCTGCGGCGCGCGTTTTTTTCGGTGAGAGGGCGCGAAGACTGGCTGCCGACTTCTTCGTCGGAGTTGATCTGCATGACTACCTGGCTGGCCACCGGCACGTCGAGGTCGCGCAAGATGCGCATGGCGTAAATGAAAAACGCGATACCGGCTTTCATGTCGAGCACGCCAGGTCCCCACAAGCGGCCGTCCTTTTCGCGAAACGGCATGAAAGCGAGTGTGCCGACGGGCCACACGGTATCGGAGTGGCCGAGCGCCAGAATCCGTCTCTGCTTCTTTTTGCCGGAGAAATCGAATTCGTAGATGACGTGCGGGCCGAAGCGGCCGCCGGGCACGGTTTCGACGCGGGCGAAGGAAGGCGCGACATCGCCGAGGAGGGCTGCGAAGCGGCTTACCGCCGCCGGGTCGTCGCTGGGCGATTCGCATTCCACCATTTCCCGGATGAGCGCCACGATCTGCTTTTGCCGGGAACGGGCTTCGGAGAGAATAGGATCCACGGCTGATATAATAACGGGTCGCATGCCCTGTTTGGATATTAACGAAATCCGCGACATACTGCCGCACCGCTATCCGATGCTGCTGGTGGATCGCATCATCGAGTTAGAGGCGGAGCGGATTGTGGGGATCAAGAGCGTCTCGCAGAACGAACCCTTCTTTCAAGGCCATTTTCCGGACTTTCCGGTGATGCCGGGAGTGCTGATTGTGGAAGCGCTGGCGCAGACCGCGGGCGTGCTGGTGCTGAAGCACGTGGAAGACCGGCATCGCAAGCTGGTGCTGCTGGCATCCATCACCAGCGCGAAGTTTCGCCGGCCGGTAGTTCCGGGCGACACGCTGCGGCTGGAGATGAGCGTACTGAAGCGCAAGGCCAGCGTGGCGGTGATGGCCGGACGCGCCACGGTGGACGGGCTGGTGGTGGCGGAAGCGGAAATGATGTGCAAGCTGGCCGACCGGGAAGAAGCCGAAGCGCTCGGCTGAGCGATGCCTGTTCATGCCACGGCCATTGTCGATCCGCAAGCGCGCATCGCCGAGAGCGCCGAGATCGGGCCCTACTGCATTGTAGGCAGCGAGGTGCGGATCGGCGCGCGCACGCGGCTGATGGCGCACGTCTACATGGAAGGGCCGCTCGAGGCGGGCGAAGACAACCTGTTTTTCCCATACAGCACGGTTGGCGTGGCGTCGCAAGACTTGAAATATCGCGGCGAGCGCTCGGAAACGCGCATCGGCAACCGGAACAAGATCCGCGAGTTTGTGACCATTCATCGGGGGACGGAAGGCGGCGGGCTGCTGACCAGCATCGGCGACGACAACCTGCTAATGGCTTATGTGCACGTCGCGCACGATGTGCGCGTGGGTAACCACGCAGTGCTGGCCAACGCCGTCACGTTGGGCGGGCACGTTACGGTGGGCGATTGGGCGGTGATCGGGGCGGCGACGGGCGTGCACCAGTTTTGCCGCGTGGGCCGGCACGCGATCATCGGTGGATACAGCGTGGTGACACAGGACGTGCTGCCGTTTTCAAACACCGTGAGCGAGCGGGGCATCCGGGTGTACGGCGCGAACCGCATCGGGCTGGAGCGGCGGGGATTCGAGCCCGGCAGCATCGAGAAGCTGCAAACGGCGCTGCGCCTGCTGACGCGCGCGGGCCTCAACACCTCGCAGGCGGTGGAGCGGATTGGCGCGGAAATTCCGAACTGCCCGGAGGTGGACGAGCTGCTGGCGTTCATCGGCGAATCGACGCGCGGCGTCATCAAATGAAGTACGGCCTGATCGCCGGCAACGGCCGCTTTCCGTTGCTGGCGCTGGAGAATGCCGCCAGGCTAGGGCACGAGGTGGTGGTGTTCGCCATTGAGGAGGAAGCTTCACAGGAGGTGGCGTCGCGAGCGCCACGATGCTACTGGCTTTCGCTCGGCCAGCTCAGCCGGCTGATCGAACTGCTGAAGGAGGAAGGCATCCGAGAAGTGGCGATGGCCGGGCAGGTGAAGCATGCGAAGATCTTTTCGTCAATCCAACCGGACTGGCGGCTGATCAAGCTGCTGGCGTCGCTGCCATCGAAGAATACGGATGGGCTGATCGGGGGGGTGGCGAAGGTGCTCGCCGATGAAGGCATCCAGCTTCGCGATTCCACGGCCCTGTTGAAACCGCTGCTGGCCGATCGCGGCGCCATGACGCGGCGAAGGCCGGACGCGCGGGAAGAGGCGGACATCGCGTACGGGCGGAAGGTAGCCGCGGCACTGGCAGGTTTCGACGTAGGGCAAAGCGTGGCGATTTGCGAGCGGGCATGCGTGGCGCTGGAGGCGATGGAAGGCACGGATGCCATGCTCCGGCGAGCCTGCGGCCTGGTGAACGGGCGTCCGCTGACGCTGGTGAAGGTCTCGAACCGGCGGAAGCATCTGCTATTCGACGTGCCGGTGGCGGGTCTGGACACGATCACGGTGATGCGCGAGACCGGAACCACGGCGATGGCGGTGGATGCGGGGCGCACGCTGCTGTTGGACCGGGAGGAGTTGCTGGCACGCGCGGACGAGGCAGCGATCGCGGTAGTGGGAATGGAGCCTGGTGCGTAGAATCGCGGTTATCGGCGCGGGGCAGTTTGGGCAGCACCATTGCCGGGTCGTGCGGCAATCGGAGAGGGCGGAACTGGCGGCGGTGGTGGATATCGATCCGGCACGGGCGCCGGTGGCGGATTACCGGGCGCTCGATGGCCAGGTGGACGCCGCGATTGTGGCGACTCCCACGTCCGCGCATGCGGAGATCGGCTGCTGGCTGCTGGAGCATGGCATCGACGTGCTGGTGGAGAAGCCCATCGCGGGGGACTTGGAATCGGCCCGGCGGCTGGTGGATACGGCGGAGCGCGGCGGGCGGGTGTTGCAGGTGGGCCACCTGGAGCGTTTCAATCCGGCGGTGATGGCGCTCGAGAGCCACACGACGCTGCCCCTGTTCTTCGAGATCCACCGGCTGAGCGTTTTCAGCCCGCGCAGCCTGGACGTGGACGTGATCCTGGACCTGATGATCCATGACATCGATATCATCTTGAGCCTGACACGTGCGGAACCGGGGGAGATACGTGCCGCGGGCATCTCGATCCTATCTCCCAAGGTGGATATTGCCAACGTACGGCTGCAATTCGAGAATGGGTGCGTGGCGAACCTGACGGCCAGCCGGGTCTCGACGGAGCGGGTGCGCAAACTGCGGCTGTTCCAGCCGCGCGAGTATGTGTCGCTCGATTACGCGCGGCAGGAAGCGCTGGTGTTCTCGGTAGGGGGGGACCGGCAGGTGAGCTGCAAGCCGCTTCAGGTGGCCAAGGGCGAGCCCCTGCAGTTGCAGTTCGACGCGTTTCTGGACAGCCTGGAGAGCCGCAACGCGCCGAAAACTTCGGGGCGCGCGGCGCGTCAAACACTAGGAGTGGCTCTGGCGATTCTTGATAAAATCAAAGAACACGCGGAGATAGTCTCTAGGTCACTGGCGGGCGGATGGAAACCGTAGTTAGCAGCCCGGTGGACGATCCGGCCGAACTGCATCTGCTGACCCATTGGGAGCAGGATCGTGGACGTGTCCGCCAGGCCGGAGCGCTGTCGGCGCTGGCGCACGTGGTGGCGATCGTGCTGCTGTGCCTGATTCCCAAGAGCATGCTGATGCCGCCGCAGCGCAGCACGGAGACACAGATCACGCCGCTGATCGAGCCGCCCACGGAACTGACCCAGACGGCGCCGAACAAGGGACGCGTGGCGAAAGAAGTGACGGTGGAAGGGCTGCGGCCGCGGCCGCACATACAGATTCCAACGTCGCCACCATCGACCACACGGCCGGCTGCCAGGATCGAGATGCCGCGGGCGGTTCCGGCGGCGCCGCCTGTGGCGTTGCCAGCGCCGCCCCAGATCGCAACCAACCAGGGAGAAGTACAAACGCCGCGGGGGTTGCCGCTGGGGCCACCGGCGGAACAGCCTGCGCCGCCGCAGATCCAGGCGCAGGAGAATTCACCCTTCGAAGCGCCCACCGCGCCACCGCCTACGCGGGGGGTGGGGCAGATCCAACGCCCGGACACCTCCGTGGCGGGAGCGATCCGGGAAGTGACACGGGGCGGCCCGGGGGGCGGGCTGACGGTGGGCGACGACATGAGCGATACCGGGATCGGCGGGCTGGGTAGCGGGTTGAACCTGCCGCCCTCGCCGGGCCGGGCGGCCAGCCAACTGGAGCTGCTGAGCAATCCGATGGGCGTGGATTTCCGTCCTTACCTGATCCAGGTGCTATCCGCGGTGCGGCGGAACTGGTTCGCGGTGTACCCGGAAAGCGCGCGGATGGGATTGCGCGGACGGGTGGAAACACAGTTCATGATCAACAGAGACGGCAGCGTGCCGAAGCTGGTGATCGTGGAGCACTCGGCGCCGGCGCTGGACCGCGCGGCGGTGGCGGGAATCGACGCCTCGCATCCCTTTCCGCCGTTTCCGACGGGATTCCTGGGCGATCACATCGTGCTGAAGCTGGTGTTCAGTTACAACATGCCGCGCAGGTGAGTGGTCACAGGGCTACTGCGCGAGGGGGCCTCCGGCAGCCAACGTCTGGATGGCGGTGGCACGCAACTCGCGGCGCAGGATCTTGCCGACGGGGTTCTTGGGAAGCTCAGCGCGGAACTCCACCTGTTTGGGCACCTTGTACCTGGTCAGGTTCTGCCGGCAATAGGACACGATATCGGATTCCGAGAGGGTCGGGTCGTTGGTAACGATGAAGGCCTTGACCGCTTCGCCGGCGACGGGATCAGGCACGCCGATGACGCCGCATTCCACGACTCCGGGGACGCCGGCGATGACGTCTTCAATTTCGCTTGGATAGACGTTGAAGCCGGAGACCAGGATCATGTCCTTCTTGCGGTCGGTAATGCGGATGCAGCCACTTTCGTCCATGACGCCGATGTCGCCGGTGCGCAACCAGCCGCCGGGGGTGAACGCGGCGGCGGTTTCGCCGGGCATCTGCCAATAGCCGGACATGAGCTGCGGGCCGCGGACGCAGATCTCACCTTCGTCGCCGAGCTGAAGCTCGCGGCCGCTCTCATCGAGGATCGCGACGTCAGTGGAAGGCAGCGGCATGCCGATGGATGGCGAGTACTCGCCATCCAGGGAGTTGCAGGAGACAAACGGGGAGGCTTCGGTCAAGCCGTAGCCCTGCACCAGCGGCTTATGGGTGACGGTCTGCCAGCGCTCGGCCACGGCGCGTTGCACGGCGGCGCCGCCGCCCAAGGCAAATTTCACGCGGCTGAAATCCAAGGACTCGAAGCCGGGCGTGTTCAGCAGAGCGTTGAAGAGGGTGTTGACGCCGGACATCACGGTCCAGGGGTTTTTGCTCAGCTCCCGGACGAAGGCAGGCAAGTCTTTGGGATTGGTGATGAGGAGATTCATGCCGCCGAGCAAGGTGAAGAGCAGGCAGTTGGTGGTGAGGGAAAAGATATGGTATAGGGGCAGCGCGGTGACCACGGTTTCGCGTCCTTCGGAGAGGACGCCAGCGGTCCACGCGCGGGCTTGCAGCATATTGGCGAGTACGGCTCCGTGCGTCAGCATGGCGCCTTTGGATTTTCCGGTGGTGCCGCCGGTGTATTGGAGGAAGGCGATATCGGAGTGGGACGGCGCGGCTTCGTTGAAGGGGGCCCGGGCGCCGCGCGCGAGGGCGGCGCGGAATCCGATGGCGCCGTCGAGATGCCAGGCCGGAACCATCTTCTTGACGTGCTTGACGGCGAAGTTGACCGCCATGCGACGGGGCGACCTCAGGAGATCGCCCACCTGGGTGGTGACGACGTAACGGATGGAGGTGCGGGCGACGACTTGCTCGAGCACGTGCGCAAAGTTCTCGAGAATAACGATGACCAGCGCGCCGGAGTCGTTCAACTGGTGCTCCAGCTCGCGGGGGGTGTAGAGCGGGTTGACGTTCACGACGATGAATCCGGCGCGCAGGATCCCGTACAACGCGACAGGATATTGCAGGAGATTGGGCATCATGAGGGCCACGCGTGTTCCTTTAGGAAGCGCGAGGCTTTCAAGCCAGGCTGCGAAGTTGCGGCTCAGGCGGCCAAGGTTCGTGTAGGTCAGGGTGGTATCGAAGTTACGGAAGGCCGGGAGATCCCGGAATTTGCGGCAGCTTTGGGCGAGCATGTCGTTGATCGACGCATAAGCGCCGAGGCCGATCTCGGCTGGCACGCCCGGCCGGTAGTTCTTCAGCCAGATCTTGTCCATTTGTCAACCTCCACACGAGAAGGCAGACCGCGACCATCAGATCACATATTGATATTTTAGACCCCCATTGTGTGTTAAGGGGGACACGGTGAATTCCGGGTCATGGGGCGGCGGCGACCTCGCGGACGGCCAGGAAGAGGAAGCGCACGAGCTCGTAGAGCGACGCGGCGGGGAGGCGCTCGTTATCGGCGTGGGCCTGCCCGGGACTGCCGGCCTCGACGACGGGGCCGAAGCCATAGGCCTGGACGCCGCGGGCGCGAAGTTGGGCCAGGTCGGTGGCGCCGGTGAGCAGAGCGGGCACGGTGATGGCATCGGGAAACATTTCGCGCTGGGCATGTTCCAGGGCGCGGAACATGGCGGTATCGGTGGAGGAAGGCGGAGTGGCGGGCCGGTCCGCCGGGTACGGCAGGATGCTGATATCGGGATCGTTGATGAGCGCGCGCATGCGAGCGTAGAAGCGCGGCATGTCTTCATCCGGCAGGGCGCGGATATCGATGAAGGCTTCGGCGGTAGACGGGATCACGTTGCGGGCAATGCCGGCGTTGAGGATGGTAGGCGCGAGTGTGGTGTGCAGGAGGGCATAGCTCTCGGGTTCGTAGCGGCGGAAGTAGGCATCGATCTCCGGGGCGCGCTGAGGGTCGCCGACGTGACGGTAGCGATCGGCATCGGCGGGGTCGCTGATGGAAGCGAGCAGGTTGAAGTAGGCGCGGGTGGTGCTGCTCACGCGCATGGGAGTGCGCCACTGGCCGAGTTTGGCGACCGCGGCGGCCAGGCGGGTGACGGCGTTATCGGGGGTGGGGCACGAGGCGTGTCCCGAGGGGCCGTGCGCGATGAGGCGGACGCCGCGCGGCACCTTCTCCGCGGTGGCGATGGTTACCAGGCGCACGCGGCCTCCCACGGCCACCGCGGAGCCGCCTTCGGCGAGGGCGTACTGGGCGGCGATGCTACTCCAGTAATGGCGGACGAGGAAATTGATACCCACCCTGGGGGTGCCTTCCTCGCCGGCTTCGGCGATGAAGATGATGTCGCGATGCAGGGGGACGTGCTGGCGGTGGAGGAGCAGCATGACCATGAGGCCGGCGGTGACGATTTCCTTGTCGTCGATGGCGCCGCGCCCGTAGATGAAGCCGTGGCGGCGGACGGCGGCAAAGGGATCGAAGAACCAGTGGGCGCGCTGGACGGGGACCACATCGGTGTGGCCGAGGATGGCGATGGGGGGCAGGGAGCCATCGCCTTTGAGGCGCGCGACGAGGCTGGCGCGGGCAGGGTCGAGGGCCAGGAGTTGGGCCGGGATGCCGCCGCGATCGAGGACCGCTTTCAGGTAGGTGGCGGCGCGGGTCTCGTGGCCGGGCGGGTTAGAGGTGTTGATGCGGAGGAGGGCGGTGAAATGGCGAAGAGTTTCGGCGTCAGCCCGGGTCCAGTTGATGGAAGGGGGCGGGGCGGCGGGGGCCAGGGCGGGGAGGAGCAGGAGGCAGACGAGGGCGCACTTTCGCCTTATCTTTGCCCACATTTGCGGGTATGGCAATACCCCCATTTTTTGGGTTCGTCGAGGATTTTTCTGTTTTTTGTTTTGGCTGCCCGGAAGGGGGACGAGATCGCCCACTCTTCAGATTATTACACTTACGGTCAGGTTGGGGGTTTCGAGTCGTGGCGGTGGCCCAGTTCGCGGCGTTTTTTGGTCCATCCTTCCTTATTTACCTGGCGGCCACGGCCTACGCCCAGGGCGTCGGCGGGGACTTCGGTGGTGATGACGGAGCCGGCGGCGATATAGGCGCCCGGGCCGATCTCGACGGGCGCCACCAGGGTGGCGTTGCTGCCGACAAAGGCCGCGGCGCCGATCTTGGTCTTGTACTTGCGGAGCCCATCATAGTTACAGGTGATAGTGCCGGCGCCGACGTTGACCTGCGGGCCGATTTCTGAATCGCCCAGGTAGGCCAGGTGCATGGCCTTCGATCCGGCGCCCAGGCGGGTCTTCTTCAACTCCACAAAATTGCCGACGCAGGCGCCGGCTTCCACGTGATTTTCGAAGCGCAAGCGGGCGTAGGGGCCGACCTGGGCACCACGTTCCAGGTAGGACTTGCGGATGATGGTGAAGGGCCCGACTTCCACGTCCGCTTCGAACTCGGAATCGATCAGGATGGAGCAGGCGCCGATGCGGCAATTTTCGCCGATGGTGGTGCGGCCGAGGATCCGGGCGGAAGGCTCGACGACCGTGTCCATGCCGATGGCGACATCCGGATCGATGGTGACGGTTTCGGGCTTTTCGATGGTGACGCCGGCCAGCATGAGTTCACGGACCTTGCGGTCGCGCAGGAGGCGGTCGACCACGGCCAGTTCCGCGCGATCGTTGATGCCGAGCACTTCCCGCGGGTCATCGATGCGGTAGGCAGTGATGGCATGCCCGGCGCGGCGGAGGATTTCGACCATGTCGGTGAGGTAGTATTCGTGGGCCGGATTATCGGTCCGCAACTCCTGGACGTGCTTCCAAAAGGGCTCGGCGCGGTAGCAGTAGAGGCCCATATTGGCTTCGCGGATGGCAAGCTGGGTGGGCGTGCCGGCCTTCTGTTCCACGACGCCGGTGACGCTGCCGGCAGAATCGCGGAGCACACGGCCGTAGCCGGTGGGATCGTCCATGATTGCGGTGAGGATAGCGCCGGCAGCAGTGGAAGATTCCTGGGCGGCAGCCAAGCCGGCGAGCGTTTCGGTGCGCACGAGCGGGCAATCGCCATAGAGAATCAGCAGGCGGCCTTCGCGGTTGGAGAGCGCGGCGGCCGCGACCATCAAGGCATGGCCGGTGCCTTTCTGCTCTTCCTGATGAATGAAGCCCACACCGGAATCCCGGATGGCGGCGCGCACGGCATCGGCCTGATGACCCACCACGACGAAGGTGTTCTCCGGCGGCGTGAGAGCCGAGGCGGCGCGCAGGACGTGCTCGATGAGGGACCGGCCGCCGGCGCGGTGCAGCACTTTGGCATGGCGCGACTTCATGCGCGTGCCGAGTCCGGCGGCCAGGATTACCACTGTGAGAGGCGTTTTCACTTATTTTCTCCGTGTTGAGCGAAGGCGCTGGCGGCGCCCCTCGCGCGCCAGACGTACGATGAGCGCCGCAGTCCGCTCGGGATCGTGACGCACTTTTTTGGATTCCTGGAGCAGCCTGGCGGTGACCACGCGGATTCCCATTTTGGCGATGCGCATGGTATCGTTTTCGACGGGGAGGGCCTGCTGCCGTTCATATCGCTTGCGGGCGGCCATTTGGATGGGGGCCACGTTCAGGACGGCGCAATCGATCAACTTGCCGCCGGCATGCTTGTGGATGGCGCGCACGTGGTCAGAAGCGGTGAAGTTGACGGTTTCGCCGGGTTGCCACATGAGGTTGACGAGATAGGCCTTGAGGGCGGGTGAGCGGCGAATGGCGGCGGGGATGCCCTCGACCAGCAGATTGGGGATAACGCTGGTGAACAGCGATCCGGGACCCAGGGTGATGAGGTCGGCGTGCGCGATGGCGGAGAGCGTGTCGGCCATGGGCTTAGCCTTGCGGGGATGCAAGCGGATGGTCCGGATGCGGCGGCGGCTCTTGCTGATGCGGGTTTCACCGGTGACGTGGGTGCCATCGTCGAGAACGGCTTCGAGGGAGACGTTGGCGGCGGTGGAAGGATAAATGCGGCCCTTGATTTTGAGCACTTCGGAAGAGGCTTTCACGGCGTCCGGAAAGTCGCCCATGAGCTGGGTGAGAGCGGTTAGGAAGAGATTGCCAAAGCTGTGGCCTTTGAGTCCCAGGCCGGCCTGAAAGCGATGCTGGAAGAGGCGCGAGAGCAGCGTTTCATCTTCGGAGAGAGCCACCATGCAATTGCGGATGTCGCCGGGGGGGAGCACGTCGAAGTCGCGGCGGAGGCGGCCCGAGCTTCCGCCATCGTCGGTGACGGTGACGACGGCGGTGATATCGAGCAGGGGAGCGCGGAGGGGGCGGGCATAGCGCTTCAAACCCTGCAGCAGGGCGGAGAGGCCGTTGCCGCCGCCGATGGCCACCACGCGTAGCGGTTCTGAATCAGGCATAAGGCAGCTTCGGAGACTGGCGGTGCGCGCGCGGCAAGCCGACGTCAGGCTCGCTTGGGATGCAGCAGGCGGGCGAATGCCGGGTGATCGGCCACGGCCGCGAAATCCGGATCCTGGAGGGCCGCCAGGCGGTTGCGAGGCTGCAAATCAATCGCAAGTTTCAGGTTCTCATAAGCGGCCTGTAAATCTCCACTCAGGGCCTGGCAGGCGGCCAGGGCATAGAGCACGTGGTCGGCGGTGGGATCGGCATCCAGAGCGGCTTGCAGGTGCTGGCGGGCCTCGGCGAAGTTCCGAGTGTTGATGAGCGTGACGGCGTAGTTATAGTGATCTTCCGGCGTGTTCAGGACGACGCCGGCGGGTGTCAGGCGACTCTCGCACATGCGCGCATGCAGGCCGGCGCGGTGGGCCACGGAGCGGTCGGGCCCGCGCATGGCGGACTGGAAGGCGTCGCGGGCCTGCCGGAACTGGCGCGCGTGAAACAGGCGCATACCCAGCTCGAACGATTCCATCTGGCCAGCGGCGGTGTTGCGGCGGACCGCCTGGCCGTTCTTGCCCTCCTCGACAGGAGAAACCTCCGGCAAATTATGCTTGCCGGCACTCTTGGATATCGGCGTCTGTTTCTTCATGGGCATTACGCGACCCCGCCATTGGCGCAATTATCGCACACGCGGCAAGCGGGAGTTATACTCAGTTTCGATGAAATTGATAAAAGGGACCGTCATATTCTTAATGCTGGCGTGCTGCGCGGCGGGTGCGCCGCCCACCACCGACATCAAAGTGGACCAGGTGGGCTATTTGCTGCGCGCCCCGAAGGTGGCCATGGTGGCTTCCCACACGCTGGCGAAGGAATTCTCGGTGCGGCGGAGCGGCAACGATTCGGTCGTGTTTCACGGCAAGCTGGGGGAGCCCGCGCCGGACGCCGATTCCGGCGACATCGTGCAGGCGGCAGATTTCACGAGGCTATCGAAGCCGGGCAAGTATTACGTGGAAGTGCCGGGGGTGGGGCGAAGCTGGGATTTCGCGGTGGGGAAGGATGTCTACGCGCGCGCATACTACCTGGCGATGCGGTCTTACTACGGGCAGCGGTGCGGGACGGCGGTGGATCTGGGTCCGGAGTTCCCGGGCTACAAACACGCCGCCTGCCATTTGCAGGGCGCCTATCACGCGTCGTCGGGGAAGAGCGGACCGCATATCTCCGCCAAGGGATGGCACGACGCGGGCGACTATGGGCGGTACGTGGTGAACTCGGGGATCTCGACGGGCACGCTGTTGTGGACGTGGGAGCTGTTCGGCGCGGGAGTGAAGAATGTGTCGCTGCACATTCCGGAATCGGGCAACGGCACGCCGGACATCCTGAACGAGATCCGCTGGAACCTGGACTGGATGCTGTCGATGCAGGATACCGACGGCGGCGTGTGGCAAAAGCAGACCAGCGACCATTTCTGCGGTTTCATCATGCCGGAGAAAGACACGCTGATCAGCTACGTGATCGGGACAGGCAAGGAACCGTACAAGAGTTCCTGTGCGACGGCCGATTTTGCGGCCGTGATGGCGATCGCGGCGCGCGACTACAAGCCTTTTGACGCGGCGTACGCGGAGAAATGCCTGCGGGCGGCGCGGCAGGCGTGGGCGTGGCTGGAGAAGTATCCGAACGTGCTGTTCCACAACCCGGCCGGGGTATCGACCGGAGAGTACGGCGATTCGAATTGCGGCGATGAACATTTGTGGGCGGCCGCGGAGCTGTGGCGCGCGACCGGCGAGGAGGGATTTGAGCGATACTTTCTGGATCATTTCGAGGATTTCCGGAAGACCATCAGCGCGAGCGATCCGCCGGCGTGGGCGGAGGTGGGGCCACTGGCCCTATGGACGTACGCGCTGGGGCACGGGAAGAACGCCGCTGCGGCGGAGGCGATCACGGATGATTCGGTGCGCGCGGCCCAGGAGATCGCCGAGCGCGCCGGGCACCACCCGTACCGCATCAGCCTGAGGCCGGCGGACTACATCTGGGGATCGAACGGGGTGGCGGCCAACTACAGTTTGCAGCTTCTGGTGGCCAATGTTCTGCATCCAGACCGGCGGTTTGTGGATGCGGCGCTCGACAACCTGCACTACCTGCTGGGGCGGAACACGTTTTCGCTGAGCTGGGTGACCCAGGTGGGAGAGAATCCGATGCGCCATCCGCATCACCGGCCGAGCGCGGCGCTGGGGCTGCCGGAGCCGTGGCCGGGGCTGCTATCAGGGGGGCCCAATGCGGGGCGTCAGGACGCCGCGCTGCGAAAGCTGCCGAACGGGCCGCCGGCCAGGATGTACGCAGATGAGACGGCGTCGTACGCGAGCAACGAGGTGGCGATTAACTGGAACGCGCCACTGGTGTTTGTGCTGGCGTCGACGCTGGGGAAGTAGTGGGCGGGGCGGTGGGATTGCCCTTCGATGAAATGTGCGCGCCCATGTGACCGCAATCTCTGGGAGGTATTGATTCCATGGACGCGCTAACGGGAATCGAAGGCGTTCAGTGCATTGCTGCTTTGTGAACTCCACATCCGGCCCAAGCGCCGGCAGTGCGGCGATTGTTCGACGCTAGACCGCGTGACCTGAATCCGGAGTTACTCTCCGCTCCCTCCCTGACCTCCGGCGCGAGGGGATCGTAGAGGAATTGCTCCACCCTCGGGTACCGAGCCACGGCAAGCATTTCCGGACGTTGAAGCGGGCGTACATTGGCGGTAGTGTATAATCTTTGATTTTTCTTGGGTTTTTAGGCCCAAATGCGGCGCTTGACTTCAACGGTACCAAATGGTACCGTTGAAATGTGAGACGTGCCCTCAAAAGCGAAAAGTGGCCGCGGTTGCCGGACACCGGCGGAGGCGCTGGCAATTGCCGGCGCCCTGCTCCAGCAAGGCTTGTTTCAAGTAGGAAATACAGAACTGCCTAACCAATTGAGCGACCTGGGATATCCTG
>Ga0335078_10009454_pt1 | contig 14454 bp, 13 predicted proteins | sample Lox_Sample_32_FD_206711 | JGI IMG/M metagenome (GOLD analysis project Ga0335078, IMG submission 206711) | Soil microbial communities from Loxahatchee National Wildlife Refuge, Florida, United States - Lox_Sample_3.2 | ecosystem: Environmental > Terrestrial > Soil > Wetlands | place: USA...
CCAGGCCGCGCGTTCCGCCTGTTCCCGCTCCGCCCAGGACCGTACGGTGCCGCGGAGTGTCACCTTGCCTCCGGTGGTCTCAACCGTGATGCGCTTGGCGTCGGTCTCGGCGCTCCGCCTCAGCGCGTCTTCGATCTTGATCTTCACATCGATGGCGCTGGCTGTCGGGGCAACCGTGATTTCGTTGAGCACCCCCTTGACGCCTGTTAGCGGCCGAATGACACTCTCGGCCTCTTCTTTCTGGAACTGCCACTCGACCGTGCCCTTCAGGGTCACCATGCCGTTGGTCACTTGGACCTTTATGGTGTCAGGCAGCGAGAAGGTCCAGTCGAGGCGCTCCACGGCTGCGCGCGCGATGTCCTCGTCGGTGCGCGTTGCCGCGGGAGACAACTCGACCTTGATCTCGCTGGCGACCGCCTTGACGCTCGAAACGCGCAGGGCAGCCCGCTCCGCGGACCACTTCTCGATGAAGCTGCCAACGTGGCCATCGAGTTCGATGACGCCATTCTTGGCAGAAACGCCGATCTGCTCGGCATGAACGCTGGGATCCCACCGCAGTTCAGCTTCTACGTCGGCTTTCAATTGTGCATCGCTCTTCATAACTAACCTCCTGCCCCCCATGCATGCAATCGGAGTTCCGGAACCGCTGGCAATACAATTGCTTCCGGGACCCATGGAGATGAATCTTGAACTGCTGATCCGCGGGCTGGCTGCCGGCTTGATCATCGCGGCGCCGGTCGGCCCCGTCAACCTGCTCTGCATTCGCCGGACGATCGAGAAGGGCTGGAGATCGGGCATGCTCTCGGGTTTGGGTGCCGCGCTCGGGGACACGGCGTACGGAGCAATTGCCGGTTTCGGCATCACCCTGGTGATTCAATTTGCGATCCGCGAGGAATTCTGGATCCGTTTGATCGGCGGAATCCTATTGATGGCCGCTGGTGCGGTCTACTACTTTAAGCCGCCACAGAGGCTTGAAGCAGGCCAGGCCGACGTGTCGGCCAATTCGGACGTGCTCTCGGCGTTTCTCCTAAACATCGGTAACCCAACCACGATGCTCTCGTTTGGGGTTGTTCTGGCCACGCTCGGCGTGGGAAGGCAGCGGTCGCTGTGGCAGGGCCTGCTGGTGGTGGCCGGCATCTTCTTTGGGGCAATGACCTGGTGGACCATCGTGACAAGTGTAGCGAGCCGGTTCCGCGGCAGAATCAGTGATCGCACGCTCATGTGGCTAAACCGCCTGGCGGGGATTGCCATCGGCTGTTTCGGCCTCGCAAACGTATTGCTTAGCTGCGGACGAAGGCATTGAACATGTCTGCAAGATGCCGAAGTGTTGGACATCAAAGTCCGAGGGTGGGCTTGCGCGAAGCGCGCGGAACTTCGAAATTCAGGAAACACAATCCAATGGCCCTGGCTTCTGACTTGCGTTGATTTCAGTGGAGGCGAAAATGGCTGCATCGCGGAGCGTAGGCCAGTTGGATCTGTTCGGGCAGGTCGGAGCGAGGAACTGACGGCCATGGGCGGCATGGTCCCTCTTTCGGATGCGTCTCGGCGGCCCAGCCGGTTTTCCCTTGTCACGACGGCCCTCATCGTCGTGAACGTTTTGGTCTTCCTGCAGGAGCTGATGGGCGGGGACAACTTCATAAAGCAATGGTCGGTAATCCCCTCGGATATCGTTGCAGGCCGCCACTGGGTCACGATCTTCACCGCGATGTTCATGCACGGCGGCTGGCTGCACATCATAGGGAACATGGTCTTCCTGTGGGCTTTCGGTCCCGAAGTGGAAGAGGCCATGGGCCGGCTGCGATACCTGATCTTTTACCTGCTTAGCGGCGTGGTAGCCTTAGTAGCCCAGATAGCAGCGATGCCCAGCTCCACCGTTCCGAATCTGGGCGCCAGCGGTGCGATCGCCGGCGTGATGGGCGCATTCCTGATCACCTACCCTCACGATCGGATCAAGACCTTGATGCTGCTGGGCTTGTTTACTCGCGTCACTATGATCCCCGCCGCGCTCCTGATCGGACTCTGGTTTCTCGTTCAGCTCTTCAACGGCGTAGGGGCCGTAGCGGAAGTGCAGACCGGCGGTGTCGCCTATATGGCTCATGTGGGCGGCTTCGTCTTTGGGGCTCTCACCGGCCGACTCTTCGAAGGACCGCTTCACTCCGCACGTCGGAAGTACTGGCCAGCCGACTAACGTCATCCCTCCTGCTTCAACCTGGGCAACTAGGAGCAGCTTGCTCTCTGTCCTGGTGCCGTCACTTACCAACAGCCATGACTAAGTGTTGAACATCGAGTCCAAATTCTGGGCCCAGATAGGCCCCTGCCCGGTGAGGACAGATTGTCGAAACCTATCCCTGCCAGCGGCTTTTCGATCTAGTCCCTCTGGCAAGTCTTGGCTGACAGTTTGCTCTACACAAAACCGAAAGTAGAAAGGAGCACCCGTGGAAAAGCTCATCGTAATGGTCTTCGACGACCAGACGAAGGCGCTCGCAGGGTTCGAACTGCTCCGGCAGCTCGACCACGACAGCCAGATTTCAGTTTACGAGGCGGAAATCATCGCCAAGGAATCCGACGGCAGCATTCGGTACATCGACAACACGGACAAACTCGGCCTTCGCTTTCTAGCGGGCACAACCGCGGTCGGTATGCTGGTGGGCTTTCTCGGCGGACCTGTCGGGGCGGCGATCGGCGGCGCGACCGGCGGACTGATTGCTTCGATCGCCGATCTGAGACATGTCGGCGTGACAGACGAGTTCGCCAATGAGGTGAACGCCGCTCTGACGCCCGGAAAGTTCGCTGTCGTCGCCGACCTCTCCGAGGATTGGGTCATTCCGGTGAACACTCAGGTGGAGCGGATCGGGGGAGTGATCTTTCGCCGCACCCGAGCCGCTGTCAAGCAGATGCATCACGACCAGGACGTGGCCGCGCACCAGGCCGAGATGGACCAACTCAAGGCCGAGAGGGCGCAAGCGCGATCGGACCACTTAGCCAAAATCGACGCCAGGATCGACGCTGTGCGAAGCAAACTGGAAGCCGCTTTAGAGCGGGACCGGCGCAAGATGCAAATGCGGCAGGACCAGCGGGACGTCAAGATTCGAGCCCTCAAGGCCAAGGCCGAACAGTCTAAAGGAGAGGTTCGTCGGCGGCTGGAGGCGAGAATCGCGGAGCTTCGGCACGATTACGACGAAAGGCTGGTCAGACAGAGTCGCGTTCGAGCAGGAGCCTCCAAATGGAGAAGTTAGTCGTCCTCGTGTTTGACGGGCTGCGTAAGGCGCAGGCAGGTCTCAGGGCGCTGCGGGAGCTGGACCTCCGAGGGGAGATCTCCCTTTTCGAGGCAACACTCGCAAGCAAGAAGCCGGATGGCGGCGTGGAAGTTGTGAGCGATCCCGACGATCAGCGCTTCCCGTTGGTTGGCGTCTGCGGCCTGGTAGGCATGGTTCTCGGCGTTCTTGGCGGAATCATTGGCGTGCTCGGCGGCGCGATCGCCGGCGCACTGGCCGGGTTCATCATCAGGCTGCAACGTGCAGGGCTGACGGATGACTTTGTTAACGACGTCAGTATGGCCGTCGCCCCCGGGAGGTTCGCGGTCATTGCAGAACTCTCGGAGGACTCCACGACAGCACTGGACACGCGAATTCGCGAGATCGGAGGCGCTGTCTTCCGGCGAACTCGTGCTCAGGCCTGGCGTATGCATCAAAATCGCGAGGCTGCCGAACGCCGCGCGATGACGCTGCGAGTCGAGGCTGAGGAGGCCCAGGCAAAGGCCGACAGCCTGAACAGGCTGGACGCCAGCTTTGAGCGGCTCGGAGAGAGGATCGAACGAGCCCTTCTGCGCCAGAGATCCAGAATCCTCTTCCGAGAACTTCAGCAAGGTGCCGGCGTCCAGGCACTGGGGGTCAAAGCCGACCAGTCGCAAGAGGATAACCGCCGGCATCTTGAGGCGCGGATCACCGAATTCCAGCGCGAGTGCGATGAGCAGCACATAGATGCTGCCTAGAGGCACGTGCAATGAAGGGCATTCTCAAGCTCGCTTACAAGCTGCTGATCAACGACCGAGCGAAGTTCACCGCACTTCTGGTGGGGATCACCTTCGCGGTGTTTCTCATTGTCCAGATGACTGCCATGTTCTCCGGAACCATGAAGCGCGCCTCCGCGACCGTGTTGAACCTCGGCGCTTCGGTGTGGGTCATGGACCCAGCCGTTCAAACCGTGGCGAACACGATCGGGATGCCCGACTATGTCCTCGACGCGGTCCGCAGCATGCAAGGGGTCAGTTACGCGGTTCCGGTCTACACTGGCGTGGCTCTTCTTAAGCTGGCCGACGGCACTTACCAGCCGGTGAGCGTGATTGGAATGGATGACAGCACTCTGTTCGGCCGCCCCCAACTCATTAAAGGCAAGCTGGAGGACGTCTACGGCGAGAACGCCTTCATCGCGGTCAAAGACGCCGAGTTCCGGAAACTTGGCAATCCGGGCGTGGGAACGGAGTTCCAGGTGAATGACCATCGAGGGGTGATTGTCGGCGTCGCGTCGGTGCCCAGCAGCGGCCTCTTCGGCATCCCGACCCTCTACACTACGTACGGCAGAGCCCTTCAGTACCTTCCGAACCCACGGTTCACAATCTCCTACGTTCTCGTGGAACCGAAGCGCCAGGCCGATATCCCCGCGATCAAGCAACAGGTACAGGCAACCGGTTACCTCGCGGTCACCCGCGATGAGTTCATTGATCGCATCACCGACTTCTACAAGTACCAGACCGGTGTTGGGACAAATCTCTTGATCATGACCGCCATGAGCTTCATCGTCGGTCTCTCCATTTCAGGCCAGACCTTTTACACCTTCGTTTTGGAGAACCTCGACAAGTTCGGCGCGCTGAAAGCCATGGGCGCCAAGCGCCGCGAATTGATCTTGATCATCCTGTTCCAGACCAGCTTCACCGCCCTGACCGGTTATGGTCTGGGAGTCGGTCTTTGCGTCTTGCTGATCAATCTCGCAAGGTTGCGACTGCCGGACTATGCAGCCCTCATCACATTTTGGAACCTGGCTCTTGGCTTTTTCATGGTGGTGATTATCGCAGCGGTGTCCAGCTACTTCGGCCTCCGGAAAGTGCTCCGGATCGAGCCGTTCGACATCTTTCGAGGTTGACCATGCCAAACCTGGCGATCAAGGCGACCAATATCAACAAGTGGTTTGGCGAAGGCGATGCCAGAACGCAGGCGCTCCGAGAGGTCAGCGTGGAAGCGGCCTTCGGCGAACTCTTGTATATCGAGGGTCCGTCGGGAAGCGGCAAGACGACCTTGCTCAGTGTGCTTTCCGGCATTCTCCGCCCGGATTCGGGGAGCGTATCGGTAGAAGGTTCCGACATCTGGAATCTCGGCCAGGATGAGCTCGCCGAGTTTCGTTTGCACAAAATCGGTTTCGTGTTCCAGGACTACCATCTGTTTCCCCGGCTGACCACGGCCGAAAACGTCGCTGTTCCGCTGATTTTGAGGCGCATGCCCTGGGGCCAGGCAATTCCTCATGCCTTGAAGTACCTGGAGATCGTCGGACTCGAGGGCCGCTCTGAGTTGCCGCCCGTCAAGCTGAGCGGAGGAGAGCAGCAGCGTGTTGCCATCGCGCGCGCGATGGTAGGGCAGCCGGACATTCTGATCATGGACGAGCCTACTGCATCGTTGGATGGCGACACAGGCCGCGTGATCGTCGAATTCGTCAAGACCAAGTTCCTTAACGAAAGACGGTTCATTTTGATCGTCACCCATGACGCCCGAATCGGTGACTTCGCTACCCGGATTCTGCGGATGGAGGATGGACGCATCACCGGAGTCGAGAAGGGGGTTTCCTAATGAGAAAGCTCGTGTTTGTACTGTCTGGTCTCGGCTTAGTCGCCGGCCTGGCGCTCGCCTATCTTTCGGGTATCACCAAGCCACCGCTGCCTCCGGCTTTCCCCCCGGCTAAGAACCCGTATCCGAACGGAATCTACGCCAACGGCATTCTCGAGAGCGATCAAGCCAGCGGAGAAAATCTCAACATCTATCCCGAGGTGCCCGGCACGGTGAAGCACATTGCCGTATCGGAAGGCCAGCAGGTGAAAATGGGCTCGGTCCTGATGGAGCTCGACGACTCAGTGCAGAAGGCCACCGTCGAGCAACTGCAGTCCCAGGCGCAGGCGGCTCTCACCGTGTTGGAGGAACTGAGGGCGCAACCCAGAAAGGAGAGCCTCGAAGTTGCAGAGGCCCAGGTCAACGCGGCGGAGGCGTCTTGGAAGACCGCACACGACGAACTGGACAAGCAGCGCGCAGCTTACGATCTTGACCCGAAGTCGATCAGCAGGGAGGCCCTGGATAGCGCCACAAACGCGCTGGCCACTGCCGCCGCCGGCCTCGAGGTAGCAAGGAAGCAACGGGACCTGACTAAGGCAGGCGCATGGATCTACGACATTCACAATCAGGAGCGGCAGTACGCCGCTTTCCGCCATTCGTCTCTGTCGGCTCAGGCACTGCTCTCGAAGTACACGCTGCGGGCGCCCAAAGACGGCGTCGTTCTGGCAGTGAATCCCACGGTCGGCAGCTTCGTCTCGCCGCAAGGCGCCTACGATGCCTACACCCAAGGGATGGCTCCAGCGGTCGTGCTAGGGAGCCCGCACGCGCAGCTGAACGTTCGCTGCTACGTCGACGAAATTCTGGTGCCGCGCCTGCCCGATCCTTCCAAGTTGACGGCTCAGATGACGGTACGCGGAACAAGCCGGAAGATACCGCTCCAGTTCGTCAGAATACAGCCAATCGTTTCACCCAAAATCGAGCTTTCCGATCAGAGGCTCGAGAGAGTGGATGTCAGGGTGCTGCCCATAGTCTTCCGGGTTCCCGAATCCGAAGGTCTCAAGCTCTATCCGGGGCAGTTAGTGGATGTCTATATGGGTGAGTGAGTATGCCGTTCAAGGTTGAAGTCGGATTACTGGTGAGCAGCGCGCTGGTCCTCACGGGATGCGCTGTCGGCCCAAAATTCACCCGGCCGTCGGTTACCGTTCCAACCGCGTACAAGGAGCTGCCTTCGAGCACGAACCGCAATTGGAAGTCGGCGCAACCGCGCGACGCCGTCTCGCGTGGGAAGTGGTGGGAACAATTCGCCGATCCGGAGCTGAACAAGCTGGAGGAGCGGCTCGTCGTCTCGAACTACAATATCGCGGCGGCAGAGGCAAATGTCCGGGCCGCGCGAGCGGCCATCCGGGCTGCACGGTCGCAATATTTCCCCACGCTTATCACTACGCCAGGCATAACGCCGTCGCGGCTGGCCACCGCGTTCGGACAGAGCATTGGCAGGACCTTCACCAGCTACTCTTTCCCAGCGGACATCTCCTGGGAACCCGATCTTTGGGACCGCATCCGGAAAACGGTCGCCGCAAATTCCGCCGCGGCCGAAGCGAGCGTTGCGGATCTGGAGAACGTTCGGTTGTCGGCGCAGGCCGAGCTTGCCACTGTGTATTTCCAGCTCCGTGCCCAGGACGCGACTAAGGCGCTCTTGGATTCAACCGTAGCCGCGAATCGCGAAGCCCTCGATCTGGCGCGCGATCAGTGTACGTCTGGCATCGGCACCGAGGAAATCGTCGCACAGGCGGAGGCAAATCTGCATTCGTCCCTTGCCCAAGACGCCAATCTGGCCGTAACCCGGGCGCAGTATGAACACGCGGTCGCGGTTCTCATCGGCCAGCCTGCCTCCACGTTTTCCATCGTGGCCGCCGACTGGAGTGCGCACCCGGCGGAGATCGCGGCCGGCCTGCCTTCGGAACTATTGGAGCGGCGTCCGGATATCGCTGGGGCCGAACGCGCCGTGGCACAAGCCAATGCCCAACTCGGTATCGCCAGCGCGGCGTTCTTCCCGACGGTCGTGCTGAGCGCCTCCGGCGGTTTCGAGAGCCTCTCGATTTCGAAGTGGTTTGGATGGCCGGCTCGAGTGTGGTCCCTGGGCCCGAGTGTGGCGCAGACGCTCTTGGATGGTGGACTGAGGCGGGCGACGGTTCAACAGTTCCAGGCGACTTACGACGGGACGGTAGCAAGCTACCGCCAGACGGTATTGGCCGCGTTTCAAGAGGTCGAAGACTGCCTGGCCGCTCTGAGCATCCTGGATGGCGTCATCCAGGAGCAGGATTCCACGATTGATGCATCCAGAAGAGCTCTTGAAATGGCGGAGGTCCGGTATCAGGCCGGACTCGACCCATACGCCAACGTGCTCTCGGCCCGGATCACGGTACTGGCAGGCCAACAAACGGCGGTCGCTTTCAGAATGCAGCAGATGGTGGCTAGCGTGCAGTTGATCAAAGCGCTGGGCGGAGGCTGGAACTCGCAATCCGACACGCGCGAGCAAGCTGAAAGGAGAATCCCCTATGGAAACTGAATCGATTGTAAACACCCCGATACGAATCGAACGCGTTCTGTGCCCGGTCGATTTCTCGGACGTCTCGGCGAAGGCTTTCCACTACGCCCAGTCGGTAGCCTGCCACTACCATGCGCAGTTGATCTTGCAGCACGTGATCGAATCATTCCGCTACCCTGAAGGCGACTTCGCGGCACTGCCGGCCTACTACGACGAATTTCGCCAGGCGCTCATCACCAAGGCACAAGGGGAACTGCGGCAGTTCCTCGACCTGTACGGAGGCGTAGAACCGGAATGCGTCATTGAGGACAGCACGGCCACGGATGCAATCCTATCATTGGCGCGGGCCCGCGACGCCAGCCTGATCGTCATGGGCACGCACGGCCGGCGCGGCTTTGACCACCTCATGTTGGGGTCGGCTACGGAGCGCGTCCTGCGGCACTCGCCCTGTCCCGTGTTGGCCATCCCTGCAAGGTGCCCTGACGAGACGGGAACAGGCCTTGCGGCGGACTCGGTTGAGGTCCGGCAGATTCTCTGCTGCGTCGATTTCTCGAAGAACTCGGAGCGAGCCTTGGACCACGCCATTTCCCTGGCCGGCGCGTTCGGCGCCGACCTGACCACCCTGCACGTCATTTCCGATCCGACTGACGTCGTGACCGAAACGGACGATAGCGTGGAGAAGCTTCAGAAGCTGGTCGCGCCGTCTCTCGTTGACCCGAAGAAGATACATTTCGAGGTGCGTCTAGGCAAGGCATACCGGGAGATTCTGGATTTCGCGGCGGACGCAAAGCCGGACCTGATCGTCATGGGAGTGCGGGGACGCAACGCGCTGGACCTTGCGGTTTTCGGTTCCACCACGTATCGGGTCGTTCAGCTCTCTACCGCACCCGTGCTCACCGTACCGATCTGAGGAGGCCCTCGATCGCCCTCGCGGCCGGGTGGTTCGCGATCCTATGCGGCGGGCAACGGGCGCTGGCCGACAATCGCGAGTTTCCGCATCCGGTACATCAACGTCGATCGCGGAACGCCCAGGCGGGCGGCGGCGCCGCGCGGTCCCGCTATCACCCAATCGGATTCCCGGATCGCCTTGAGAATGTGCTCCCGCTCGCATTCCTTCAGCGTGATCGGCTCGGCCGCAGTCCGTCTCTTCAGGAGCTCCGATATCGGCGCGTTCAGGAGCCGGCCCGTAGTCAAGATCACCGACCGTTCCATGAAATTCTGCAACTCCCGAATGTTCCCAGGCCAATCGTAATCGAGGAGCGCTTCCATCGCGTCCGCAGGAATCCGCTCGATCTGCTTGTTCATGCGCTCCGAAAATGTCTTGACGAAGTGCGACACCAGCAACGGAATGTCATCGCGCCTCTCGCGCAAGGGCGGCACGCGGATCGGGAACACGTTCAGCCGGTAGTACAGATCGCTACGGAATTGTTTTTGAGAAACGAGCTGGTCCAGATCCTGATTTGTCGCCGCCACCACCCGCACGCTGACGCGTTGGGTCACCGTGGAACCGAGTTTCTCAAACTCCTGGTCCTGGAGAATCCTGAGCACCTTCGCCTGAAGCTCGAGCGGCATGTCGCCGATCTCATCCATGAACAGCGTGCCTTGGTGCGCGGCCTCGAAACGCCCGATCTTCCGTGCCACGGCCCCGGTGAAAGCGCCCCTTTCGTGTCCGAAGATCTCGCTTTCAAGCAGTTCGCGAGGAATGGCCGCGCAGTTCATCTTCACGAAGGCAGCGCCGCGCCGGCTGCTGAGCGTGTGAATAGCGTGGGCGACGAGTTCCTTTCCCGTCCCGCTCTCTCCCTGAATGAGAACTGTGGCGTCCATCGGCGCGACAACTCGAATCTGGTCAAGCACCTCCGAGAGAGCGGCACTGTGTCCTACGATGCCTTCGAAAACACTGCTGGCTGCCAGGTCGTCCGCCGAGAGGAGCAGTTCGGTTGGCTCCGCCGGCGCATACTCCCGGATCTCTGCTTTTGGCGGAAGAACCGTCAGTCCCCGGGGCCTGGCCAGGGAGTTGGTGTCCCGGTGATCCAAAACGATGACGTCGTTCATAGCCATGTTGCCACCTCGAAACAACAGAATAGCCGCAGGGACTGGCGGATGTCGTGAGATTAGGGTCAGGTTTCGGTGGAAGAAGTAAGATGCGGGGTTATGGCTCGGAGTCTGAGTGACGAGGTGCTGTGCTGGAGGCGCCGTGCATGAGCCCTAACCTATTGAACTGGCAAGGCCTTTGGTGCCTCGGCGAAATCGCAGATGGCAGACCGACTGAATTGGCGTGGCCTAATAGCCGACGCTTCTTGACCCATATTGCATCATCAAGCCCCACCCAATGTCCGTGTGGCTGATGATCCCTACAACCTCATCCCCGCGGACCACTGGAAGTTGCTTCACATGATGGGCTGTCATAATAGCCCCGGCTTTCAGCACTTCGGTGTCAGGGGATACGGTGATTACGTGTTCCGTCATCACCTCTCCAACCGCCACATTCGTAATGTCGGCCACTCGGTCTTCCATGGATTCAGGCCGCTCCATATACTCTTCGTGCTGCACCAGCTCCGCTTCGGTTGGCAGCAGCCTGCGGCTGAGGTCGGAATAAGTAACGATCCCTGCCAGTCTCTTTCTGTTATCCATGACCAACATGTCGTTCAGGTGCCGACGCAGCATGAGCTGGAGAACGTTGCGCAGCGGCGTTTTGGGGTCGACTGCCGCCACCGCCGGACTCATCAGTTCGGAGACTCTCATAAGGTCCACCTCCACGTTGTCGTATTTCGCGCTCGCAACTTGCCCTTTACACTCCAAGAACTGGACACGGGGCTTTGCGAATGATCGCATATGCATTCGTCGGCAGCCGTCCCGTGTGGCCGCTATGACCGCTGCGCCCAATGACGAGCAGGTCGGCTTCCAAGTCTCTGCTTCGCTCAACTACCGCGTCCGGGATTGGGCCCACCTCGGTGTGGGTTTCCCCGGTGATCCCGGCAGTCCGCATCAATTCTGTGAGTTCGACTCTTGCCTCGCGCATGACGTCGTCCCTCCATTCCGGCGAGAAGTAGTAGTTCTCCACCCTCGGGTCGAACGGGGCAACGTGAATGATACTCAGCGGCGCCTTGAACTCCTCGGACAGCCGGCCGGCCCACCGCAGGACGCTGCCGCTGTGCGGTCCCAGATCGACCGCAGCGGCGATGCGGCGCGGCTGTGCCGGTACGTGGGTTGGCCTTTCTTGGCTGTGGACCGAAGTCCACACCGGGCATGTTGCGTCGTGGAGGACCTTGGCTGTGACCGAGCCGAGAAGGAGGCGCCGAAAAGGCCCATACCCGTGTGTGGGCATCATGATCAGATCGAAGTGCTCCGACTCCGCGTACTCCGCAATGGTCAAGGCGGGATCGCCTTCCTTAAGGACTCTCTGTATGTCAAGCCGGCGCCACTCGTCGCAACGGAAATACTTCATCCTCTCCTCAGCCTCCACCCGGACGAAGCCATGGATCACAGTCCTTTGTCCCGATGTCGGGAGCGGAGGTTCGAAACCCGGCGCCAGCACGTGAAGCAGCGTGATCTGGGACTGAAAGTGTTCGGCGATTGCCGTGGCGGCATCTGCCGCATCGGCGGAACTTGCGGAAAAATCGATCGGCAGCAGAATCTTCGATATTTTGAGCATCTCGACCGCGTCCTTTTATCTGTAATGAGTAGAGCAATCGGTCTGCCGTTCTCGGCCTCCTCAGCGTGGCCCATCCAGCCGGGAGTTGGGCCGTTGCTGCCGACTTCTGGCACCGCGCGACATGCTCACCGCGGTTTTCAGCACGGAGGACTGGAAATCCGAAGTACGGCTGAACCGGATGGCCGGGCCAGATGGGGCAGACTTCGCTGGTCGCCACGTCGCGCAGCGCGTTCACTGGCGCGGCCAGAGCACCCAGATCATCAGGACCCACGGCATCGCTGTAACGATTACGAACATGACTTCCGAGAGCCAGTCCCCTCGGCTCTTCTCAGGTTCATTTTGAGTGACCATAAATGTCTCAAGACTCCAATGCGGTCCCAATTCCGTGGCAGACCTCAGAATCCGGACGCTCGGGCGATCGCAGCTACCTCAGTACCCTCGGCCGCATCCGTGATCAGCGATGCGACTCTCTCGATGCCGAGCTGCGAGCTGATGATCATTTGGTAAAGATCTGGATCTCTCCAATCGCAGCCGAAGTACCGCCGAAGATATGCGGCACGAGAGCGGTCAATTGATCGAAGCAGGTCCGAGACGTCCCGGTTCGTTTCTAGGCGCTTTTGGACGCGTGCGATGCGCTCGGCCCAAGATCCGTATAGGAAGACGTGAAGAGCTTGCGGCATATCCCGAAGCACACACTGAGCACCCCGTCCCACGATGACGCAGTTCCCTTTGGACGCGGCGCCCCGAATCACTTCTTCTGTAATTGCAGCCATCGTCTCGGCGTCGAAGAACTGCGCATCAGCAGGGGTTGCTCCGGTAGCAACCGCGGCAGACCACAGGCCGTCGCGATTCAGACGGTGCCACCATGAATCCAGGCGCTCGTCGCATCGTCGAGCCGTGCCGACGTCCACCTGAGCCCGACGCGCAACCGCCTCGATTAGGCTCTGGTCCAGTAGTCTCCAGCCGAGGTCCTCTGCAACCCTTTCTGCGACCTCAGCGCCGCCGCTGCCATATTCCCGTTCGACCGTGACCACACGAAACATACCCAGAATCTCCGGTTATCCGGTTCAGCAATCCCTGGCCAGAACGCCGGTCGCGGCGCCGAACCTTCGGAACGAACACCAATAATGAGTGCACTTCGATGTCCAAGCCGGCGGCGTTTCTGGCTATCCACGGCAAATCGATTTCCCGCACTCTATTGCTGAAAACCGCTGTGACGATCGCTCGGGTGTGCCTTCGAGGACGCGCGGGTGTCCACAAGTCGGCAGCGACGACCAACTCTCGGCACCCGGCTTGTTGGAAGCCATAGCAAAGTGAGCGAACCGGTCAAGTTTGGGAACGGCACACCGATTGATTCGCCGGAACCGGATTGTCATTCGTGGACGCTGAGCGCAGTTTGTACGGTCTCAGGCGCGAGGCTCTGATTCCCCTGGCGGAAGTGCCCCGACCTGAAGCCGGTTTTCACCGCGACGGAGCCGTGGCGGAACCGGCGATCCGTTCCATCTCGGCCATCGCAAGTTCATAGGCGAGCCGGGCCTGCAACTCGTCAGCCTCGGCGCTCCTGGTCGCGGCCACCGCTTCCGCATCCTTTGCCTGGGACGTGACGCCGGCCTGGAGTTGCTGAGCGCTGAGACGCTCCCCTTCCCGCCGCAGCGCCAGGGCCTCCTGCGCGACAGAGATCATCATTTCCGTCCGCTGCAGTTTGCGGTCGGCCTTTTCGACATCCACCGCGATCCGGTCGGTGATCCGGCACAGGTTCTGTTCGGCCTCATCGAGCTGTGCTTCACGCTCGCCAACGGCGCCCTTGCGCTTTCCCCAGTCGAATATGTCCCAGGTCATTTGCAGCCCGAACGCGCCGAAGTTGTGCGTAAGGAAGGGGACGCCGCTCTGGTAGGTCTGGCGGGCGAAAGCGCCGACATTGGGGATGTACTCGTACCGCGCGGCCGCCACCGCGCTCCGCGCCTTGATCACCGTTTCTCTGGCCGCCTGGACTTCCGGGTTGCCGACCAGCGCCGCGCTCAAATACTGCTCTCGGGAGAGACGCTCGCCCACCGGCGTGCTCACGTCGGCCAGATTGAGTTCGATGTCCGGCGGCAACCCGAGCAGGTCGTCCAACTCAGCGGTCAGGTCCGAGACTTGATTCTCGGCGGCGAGCAAGGCTTGTTTGCTCCGCAGAAGGCTCGCGCGCGCGCCGAGCACCGCCACTTCCAGGGCGTTGCCAGCCTGGACGGCGGTCTCGGCCTCCCGCAACGCCTCTTCGCCGGCAGCGGTCTGCGCACGAACAGCCTCAATCTGCTTGCGTGCGGCCAGGAGTCCGAAATAGAGCTGGTGCACGGCGAGCACGACCTCATCTTCCGCCTTCTTTAACTCGGCTTCGGAGATGCGTCGATCGGTGGCCGCGATCCGGACGCCTGCATGGATCTTCAGCAGTTGCGTGATTG
>Ga0335078_10009455_pt1 | contig 14453 bp, 10 predicted proteins | sample Lox_Sample_32_FD_206711 | JGI IMG/M metagenome (GOLD analysis project Ga0335078, IMG submission 206711) | Soil microbial communities from Loxahatchee National Wildlife Refuge, Florida, United States - Lox_Sample_3.2 | ecosystem: Environmental > Terrestrial > Soil > Wetlands | place: USA...
TTGCATGACGAACGGATCTTGCTTGAGCTTCTCTCTTCCCGGTCCGAGCAGTTGCGCGGAAGCGCTCATGAAATTCCGGTAACCAAAGCCGAAGTCGTGAATTCGAAGTAGGGAGCAGGAGATGCGGGAAATCATTACGTTGCAGTGCGGAGAATGCAAAAACCGCAACTACACAACGACGAAAAACAAGAAGAAGCACTCCGAACGATTGGAGACCAAGAAGTTTTGCCGGGCGTGCCGCAAGCACACCGCGCACAAAGAAGTGAAGTGACATCCCGGCCAAGGGCAGTTCGACGGGGGATGCAGGGCGGTTTTGCAGGGGAGTCGTCCAACGGTTAGGACTCCGGTCTCCAAAACCGGGTATGGGGGTTCGAATCCCTCCTCCCCTGCCAGAAATTTGGGGCCGGTTTCGCAGCAATGTTTGGTCAATGGGCGGCAGGCGGAAGGAACGAATGGCGATGCAGGTGGCAAAGGTGGACGAAGATAAACAGTCATTGGGCCTAGCTCGAAAGGTTTCCGGAACCATTCAGGATACGCGCGAATTTCTTCATGAAACGCGCGCGGAGATCAAGAAGGTAACCTGGCCGACGCGCAGTGACGTGGTTTCCACGACCGGCGTGGTGATCGCTACCGTGTTTTTCTTCGGCGTGTTTTTGTGGCTCGTGGATATGGGCGTGAACAATGGCGTGCAATACATCTTTCACAAGTTTGGGCTCTGAAGGGGCTAAGAAGGCAATGGCGATGCAGTGGTACATCATCCACACCTACTCCGGCTTTGAAAAGAAGGTCAAGGAAAGCCTCGAGAGCCGTGTGGCCGCGTTCAGTTTGCAGGACAAGATCGGCCGCGTGCTCATCCCGATGGAAGATGTCGTGGAGGTGCGCGGTGGAAAGAAAATCGTCGCCTCCCGCATGTCGTACCCGGGCTACGTGCTCGTCGAGATGGATCTGGACGAGAACACCTGGCACATCGTGCGCAATACGCCGCGCGTCACCGGCTTTGTCGGCTCGGCCACTTCGCCTTCGCCGCTCTCGGACGCCGAAGTGGACGCCATCATCAATCGCGTGCACGTTCCGGCAGACCGTCCGAAGCCCAAGGTAGTCTACGAACGCAACGAACAGGTGCGCATCGTGGACGGCCCGTTTGCCAATTTCAATGGCACGGTCGAGGAAATTGATAGCGACCACAGCCGGCTGAAAGTTTCCGTCACGATTTTCGGGCGCTCGACGCCCGTGGAACTGGATTTTGCCAGCGTAGAAAAGCTCGGCTAACGCCGAATCGGCCGCGCCCGCGCTGGCTGTAGAGAAAAAGTTTTGAGGTAGAGGAACAGGAACATGCCGCCAAAGAAAGTCGCAACGACCATCAAGCTGCAATTGCCCGCGGGCAAGGCCACGCCGGCTCCTCCGGTGGGAACCGCTCTGGGCCCGCATGGCTTGAACATCATGGATTTTTGCAAGCAGTACAACGCGAAAACCGCCAAGGAGCCCGACGGAATGATTTTTCCCGTGCTCGTGACGGTATACACCGACCGCACTTTCAGCTTCATCCTGAAAACCCCGCCCGCTTCCGTGCTGTTGAAGCGAGCCGCGGGCGTCGAAAAAGGCTCCGCGGAGCCCAACCGCAACAAAGTGGGCAAGGTGACGAAAAAACAGGTCGAGGAAATCGCGAAAATCAAGCTTGTTGATCTCAACACCACTAACCTCGAGTCCGCCGTTCGCACAGTCATGGGAACGGCGCGCAACATGGGTCTCGAGGTCGTGGAAGCCTAGGGAATATCGGGCGAAACGGGATCGCTGGAGCACAGAACGCAATGGCAAAGAGGTCCGGCAAGAAAATGGAAAGCGCGCGCAAGCAGGTCGAAGCGCGCGTGTACAAGCTCGCGGATGCCGCCGAGCTGATCAAAAAGACGCATCACACCAAGTTCAACGAAACGGTTGAGCTGGCCATCAACCTGGGCGTGGATCCGAAGCACTCCGACCAGGTTGTGCGTGGCACGGTGGTTCTTCCAAATGGGCTCGGAAAGAGCGTGCGCGTTCTGGTGATCGCCGGCGGCGAAAAAGTCCGCGAAGCACAGGATGCGGGCGCGGATTTCGTCGGCGGGGACGATATGGTGCAGAAAATCCTCGGCGGCTGGACTGATTACGACGCCGTGATCGCCACGCCGGACATGATGAAGTCCGCCGGCAAACTCGGCAAAGTTCTTGGGCCGCGCGGTTTGATGCCCAATCCGAAGACCGGCACCGTCACTTTTGACGTCGCCAAGGCCATCAAGGAAACCAAGGCTGGCAAGGTGGAATTTCGCGTGGACAAGGCGGGAATCGTCCACTGCCCCGTCGGCAAAATCAATTTTGACGCCGCGAAGCTTGCGGAAAACGCCCATGCCGTTATCGGCGCCGTCGTGAAAGCCAAGCCCGCGGCGGCCAAGGGCAAGTACGTCAAGCGCATCACCTTGACGTCCACGATGGGCCCGGGGATACACGTGGATACCGCGGAAGCCGAAACGGTTGTCGCGGCGGCGGCTTGAGCGGCTTAACGCGGGCCTTCGTGCTTGAGATTTTCCGAGGAATGGAGTTATGAAGAAGCGCAACGATAAGCAGCAGGATCTCGACAAATTGAAAACGGAGCTCGCAAAGGTCTCGACCGTCATTCTCACGACCTTTCAGGGCATCACCGTTGAAGACGACACCAGGCTTCGCCGCGCGGTGCAGGCCGCAGGCGGCAAGTACAAGGTCGTCAAAAACACCATCGCGGAGCGCGCCGGACAGGGAACTCCCGCGGAGAATCTCTTAAAGAATCTCAACGGGACAAATTCCATCGCTTATACCGAAACGGATCCCGTGGCGCTCGCCAAGGCGCTCAGCAAGGTTGCCAAGGATGTTCCCGCGTTCCAGTTCAAAGCGGGCGTCGTCGAAGGCCGCGTCATTTCCATCGCGGAGATTCAGCAGCTCGCGAATCTGCCGTCTAAGGAAGAGCTCGTCAGCAAGATCATGTTCCTTCTGAACGCTCCGGCGCAGCGCATTGCCATGGCGCTGAACGCCCTGCCGCGCAATCTGGCGGTCACGGTCAATGAAGCCATCAAGGCCAACAAGTTTGGGTCCGCGGGGGCCGGTGCCGAGCCCGTTGCGGCTCCGGTACCCGACGCGGCCCAGTAAATTTAATTTTTTAGAATCGAGAGGAGAAAACGTAGTCATGTCGAAAGTGGATACGATCCTGGATGAAATCAAGGGCCTGACGCTTCTGGAAGCGTCCGACCTTGTCAAGAAAATGGAAGACGCCTTCGGCGTTTCCGCGGCTGCGGCTACGGTCGTGGCGGCGGGTGGCGGTGGTGCGGCGGCGGCTCCCGTGGAAGAGAAGACGGAGTTCAATGTTGTTCTCACGGACGTGGGCGGCAACAAGATCAACGTCATCAAGGCTGTCCGCGAAGTTACCAGCCTCGGCTTGAAGGAAGCTAAGGACCTGGTTGACGGCGCGCCCAAAACCGTAAAAGAAGGCGTGAGCAAGGACGAAGCGGCGGCCATCAAGAAAAAGTTCGAGGAAGCCGGCGCCAAGGTTGATATCAAGTAGCTTTTGTTCGTCAGGACTTGCAATCGAGGCTCGGCCTGCTTTAGGCGGACAGGCCGTGTCAGGGGACTTCATTTACGCACGTCAAGGCCGGTCATTTTTGCAATTGCCCGCGTCCCTCCCGGACCGCCTGCGGCCGTGTCTGCTCTGACTTCGGGCCCGTCAGCGCGGCACGCAGCCCATTTGCACTTTCGTTGTTCGTCTTTTTGTGCCCGATGAAAATGAGGTAGACCAAGCATGTCGAATACGAATCAGCACGTCAGGGAACGCCAGCGGCTGGATTTCGCGAAAATCCAGAGCTCGATCCAGATTCCCAACCTGATTGAAGTCCAGATGAAGTCCTATCAGCGCTTTCTGCAGATGGATCTGCTGCCCAGCGAGCGCGAGGACGGCGGCCTTCAGTCTGTGTTCACGTCGGTGTTTCCGATCAAGGACTTCCGCGAAATGTCGCAGCTTGAATTCGTGGACTATTCGATCGGCAACTGGGAGTGCAAGTGCGGCAACCTGAAGGGCCTGCACCATCTCCGCGCCACTTGCCGGAATTGCGGCGCCAGCGTCGTCACCAACCCGTACCAGACCGGCGACGTCATCTGTCACAAGTGCGGCACATTCAATAAGAACACACCCACCTTCTGCAACAAGTGCGGCGACCCGGTGGCCATGCAACTCAAGTACGACGTGAACGAATGCCAGGAGCGCGGTATGACCTACTCCGCGCCGCTCAAGGTCACCATTCGCCTCACCATTTATGACAAGGACCCCGACACCGGCGCGAAAACCATTCGTGACATCAAGGAGCAGGAAGTTTTCTACGGCGATATTCCGCTGATGACCGAGAACGGCACGTTCATCATCAACGGCACGGAGCGCGTCATCGTCAGTCAGTTGCACCGTTCGCCCGGCGTCTTCTTCGAGTCCGCCAATAATCGCAGCTACTTCCTGGGAAAAATCATTCCCTACCGCGGTTCGTGGGTTGAATTCGAGTACGACACCAAGAACATTCTCTATGTGCGCATTGACCGCAAGCGCAAATTCCTTGGCTCCATTTTCCTTCGCGCCCTGGGCATGAAGTCCAACGAGGAAATTCTCCGCACCTTCTACCAGGTCGAGCGCATCTCCCTGCGCGACAAAGATCTCTTCTGGAACGTATCGCCAGGTCTCGTGGACCGCAAACTCGCCCACGAAATCAGGAACCCCAAGACCGACGAAGTGATCGTTGGCGCGCACAAGCGCATCAATGAAAATCTGCTCAAGGAATTGATCAAGGCCAGGGTTACGCAGGTTCGCGCGGCCCTTTCCGATCTCGAAGGCGCGTACAGCGTCGCCGACGTCGTCAATCGCCAGACCGGCGAAGTCGTACTCGAAGCCAACAAGCCGTTCACCGCGGACGTCTGGCAGGCGTTTGCCGAAGCCGGCATCACCGAAGTGGACGTCTTCTTCCCCGAGCGCGACGACATCGGCATGGTCCTTTCCCGCACTCTCGACAAGGACGCGATCCGTTCCTCCAAGGAAGCGCTCATCGAAATCTATCGCAAGCTGCGTCCCGGCGATCCGCCAACGCTCGAAACCGCCACGAATCTCTTCCGCGGCATGTTTTTCGATCCGCGCAAATACGATTTCAGCAAGGTCGGACGCCTGAAATTCAATATCAAGCTTGGCCTCGATACTCCGCTCGAGAATCGCACGCTCGATGCGCCCGATTTCGTCGCCGGCCTGAAGTATCTCTTCAAGCTGCGCAAGAACATCGGCGTGGTGGACGACATTGACCACCTCGGCAATCGCCGCGTTCGCGCCGTCGGCGAGCTGCTTGAAAACCAGTTCCGCATCGGCCTGGTCCGCATGGAACGCGCCATCAAGGAAAAGATGAGCGTCTACCAGGAAATGTCCACGGCCATGCCCCACGACCTGGTCAACGCCAAGCCCGTCATGGCCGCGATCCGCGAATTCTTCGGCAGTTCCCAGCTCAGCCAGTTCATGGACCAGACCAACCCGCTCAGCGAAATCACGCACAAGCGGCGTCTTTCGGCTCTCGGTCCCGGCGGGCTTTCGCGCGAACGCGCGGGATTCGAAGTCCGCGACGTTCATCCGACGCATTACGGCCGTATTTGCCCCATTGAAACGCCTGAAGGTCCGAATATCGGCCTCATCAGCTCGCTCTCGTGCTTCGCCCGCATCAATGACTATGGTTTCATCGAGTCGCCTTACCGCAAGGTCAAGGCCGGCCGCATCATTGACTACGTTCAGATCATCAATGCCGGCGACAGCGAGTTCAAAGTCGGAGAAATCGTCGAGCGCGACCGCGTCGAGGAGCTCAACGAGGAGCTCAAGCGCCGCAAGGTCACTTTCGAGCCCTATTGCTTCTATCTTTCCGCTTGGGAAGAGGACAAGTATGTCGTTGCTCAGGCCAACGTGGCTTTGGACGAACGGCTTCGCATCACCACCGAACTCGTGAATTGCCGCCAGGCGGGCAATTTCGTCCTAAAGAGCCGCGACGAAGTGGACTACGTGGACGTTTCTCCGAAGCAGCTTGTCTCCGTGGCCGCCAGCCTCATCCCGTTCCTTGAGAACGACGACGCCAACCGCGCGCTCATGGGCTCCAACATGCAGCGCCAGGGCGTACCGCTCATCCGCGGTGAGGCTCCCCTCGTCGGCACCGGCATGGAGCGCGTCACTGCACGAGATTCCGGCGCCGTCGTGCTCTGCAAGCGCGAAGGCATCGTGGATCAGGTGGATTCTGAGCGCATCATCGTCCGTGTCGAGTCCGACCATTCCGGCGTGCTCAGCCGCGAAGTCGGGGCGGACATCTATACGCTCACCAAGTTCAAGCGCTCCAACCAGAACACTTGCATCAACCAGAAGCCGCTCGTCCGCGTGGGCGATCGCGTCAAGAAAGGCCAGGTCCTGGCCGACGGTCCTTGCACCGACCGCGGTGAACTCGCCCTCGGCCGCAACGTTCTTGTCGCCTTCCTGCCCTGGCGCGGATACAACTTCGAAGACGCCATCCTCGTCAGCGAAAAGCTGGTCAAGGACGATTACTACACTTCGATTCACATCGAGGAGTACGAAATTGAGGCCCGCGATACCAAGCTCGGTCCGGAAGAAGTCACTCGCGACATCCCCAACATCAGCGAGTCCTTCTTGCGCAATCTGGATGAGAGCGGCGTCATTCGCATTGGCGCGGTGGTCAAGCCTGGCGATATTCTCGTCGGCAAAGTCACTCCCAAGGGCGAAACCACGCTCACCCCGGAGGAAAAGCTCCTTCGCGCCATCTTCGGAGAAAAGGCTGGCGACGTCCGCGACGCTTCGCTTTATTGTCCTCCGGGCATCGAAGGCACCATCGTGGACGTCAAGATCTTCACCCGCAAGGGCGGAGAAAAAGACGAACGCCACAAGGCCATCGAAGCTGCGCAGGTTTTCAAACTGGAGAAGAACCTCGCCGATGAAATCCGCATCCTCACCGATGAGCGCTTGAAGCGCCTCTCCGATTTGCTGGGCGGCAAGATCTTGCAGGCCGACCTCCACGACGAGAAGACCAACAAGCGCCTCTTGAACAAGGGCGCCGAGATCACGCGGGAGCTCATCGAAAAAATCTCCACGCGCAACCTCAAGCGCTTGAAGCTCAATGAAAAGGATCCTCTCCTTATCGAAAAGATTGAGGAAGTCGAGGAGATGACCTCGCGCCAGATTGACGTCCTGCGCAAGATCACCGAGGAGCGCAAGGAAAAGTTGAAGAAGGGCGACGAACTGCCTCCGGGCGTCATCAAGCTCGTCAAGGTCTATATCGCCATGAAGCGCAAGCTCTCCATCGGCGACAAAATGGCCGGGCGCCACGGCAACAAGGGCGTCATCGCGCGCATCGTTCCCGATGAGGACATGCCCTACCTTCCCGACGGCACTCCCGTCGAGATCGTTCTGAATCCGCTTGGCGTTCCTTCTCGTATGAACGTGGGCCAGATTCTCGAAACGCATCTCGGCTGGGCCGGCAAGGAGCTCGGCAACAGCCTCAAGCGGCTGTTCAGCCGCGAGGTTCGCGTCGAAGCGGTCCGCCGCTGGTTCAAGGAAGTCTTCAGCGAGACCGCCATCTGGCGTTCGATTTCCAAGCTCGAGGACGAGGAGCTTCTCGAGCTTGCCGATGGCTTCCGCGAAGGCATTCCGTTCGCTACGCCCGTTTTTGACGGCGCCCGCGAAACGGAAATCCGCCACCTGCTGGAAGTTGCGGGCTTGCCCCAGGCAGGCAAAATCAATCTGTTCGACGGCATGACCGGTGACCAGTTCGATCAGCCTGTCACGGTCGGGTTCATCTACATGCTCAAACTTTCGCATTTGGTGGACGACAAGATTCACGCGCGTTCCATCGGGCCGTACTCCCTCATCACCCAGCAGCCTCTCGGCGGCAAGGCGCAGTTCGGCGGTCAGCGCTTCGGAGAAATGGAAGTCTGGGCGCTCGAAGCCTATGGCGCCGCGCACATCTTGCAGGAGCTGCTCACGGCGAAGTCCGATGACGTCTATGGCCGTGCCAAGATTTACGAGGCCATCGTCAAGGGCGAGCCGGGAATCGAACCGGGCGTACCCGAATCGTTCAACGTGCTCGTTCGCGAGTTGCAGTCGCTTTGCCTCGATGTCGAATTGATGAAGCGGCAGAAGCCGCAGGCCGAAAAGGCCGCGGATTGACGAAGCGCTTGTGACGCAGGGGCTTTTGCCCCTGCGAGCGGCTTGCGGTCTTTTGGAGTCTTTTGTTTTGGGTTCTCAGCCGGCTCGGTGCAAAACATCGGGCCGCGGCCCTGGCGAAAGCCGGGGAGGGAGGAAACAACCTTGTATCGCAGCAGCCCTTATGATCGTGCCAGTTTGATCGCAGATTTCGATTCCATCCGCATCAGCCTGGCCAGCCCGGAAAAAATCCGCTCTTGGTCTCACGGCGAAGTCACCAAGCCGGAGACCATCAACTACCGCACCTTCAAGCCCGAACGGGACGGCCTGTTCTGCGCCAAGATCTTTGGCCCTGTCACGGACTGGGAGTGTCTCTGCGGCAAGTACAAGCGCATGAAGCACCGCGGCGTGATTTGCGATAAGTGCGGCGTGGAAGTTACCTTGTCCAAAGTCCGCCGCGAACGCCTCGGCCATATCGAGCTGGCTTCGCCTTGCTCTCACGTCTGGTTCTTCAAGGGCTTGCCCAGCCGCATCGGCTATTTGCTCGATATCTCCATGCGCGATCTCGAGCGCATTCTCTATTTCGAAGCCTTCGTCGTTGTGGATACCGGCGAAGTCGCCATTTTGAAAGACCGCCAGGTTCTCCCCGAGGAGGAATACCGCAAGCTCCTCCAGGAATATCCCGGCCAGTTCACCGCCAAGATGGGCGCGGAAGCCATCAAGGAGCTCTTGAAGCAGGTGGACATTGACAAGCTCGCCGACGAGCTCCGCGACAAAATGAAGGCTGATCCTTCGCTCCAGAAGCGCATCAAGTACGCCAAGCGCCTCAAGGTGCTCGAAGCGTTCCGCAAGAGCGGCAACAAGCCGGAGTGGATGATTCTCGACGTCATCCCGGTTCTTCCGCCGGAGTTGCGTCCGCTTGTGCCTCTTGACGGCGGCCGCTTCGCCACCTCCGATCTTAATGATCTCTATCGCCGCGTCATCAACCGCAACAATCGTTTAAAAAAACTCATGGAGCTCCGCGCGCCGGACGTCATCGTCCGCAACGAAAAGCGTATGCTTCAGGAAGCCGTGGACGCGCTCTTCGATAACGGCCGCCGCGGCCGCGTCCTGCGTGGCACCAACAATCGCCCGCTCAAGTCCCTCAGCGACACGCTCAAGGGCAAGCAGGGCCGCTTCCGCCAGAACTTGCTTGGCAAGCGTGTGGATTATTCCGGCCGCTCCGTCATCGTCGTCGGCCCGGAACTCAAGCTCAATCAGTGCGGTCTGCCCAAGAAAATGGCTCTCGAGCTCTTCAAGCCGTTCATCTATCACAAGCTCGAAGCCCAGGGCCACTGCACCACCATCAAGCAGGCCAAGGAAATGGTCGAGCAGCAGGAGCCCGTCGTTTGGGACATCCTCGAGGACGTGATTCGCGAGCATCCGGTTCTCTTGAATCGCGCTCCCACGCTTCACCGCCTCGGCATTCAGGCCTTTGAGCCGGTTCTTGTCGAAGGCAAAGCCATCCGCATCCATCCGCTCGTCTGCACCGCCTTCAACGCGGACTTCGATGGCGACCAGATGGCCGTGCACATCCCGCTTTCTCCGGAATCGCAGGTGGAAGCTTCTGTGCTCATGCTGAGTTCTCGCAATATCCTGTCTCCCGCGCACGGCTTGCCGCTCGCGGTTCCTTCGCAGGATATGGTGCTCGGCATCTACTACCTCACCAAGGCCAAGCCCGGCGCCAAGGGTGAAGGCCGCGTCTTCGGTTCTGCGGAAGATGTCATCCTTGCTCTGGAAGCCGGTGAGGTCGAGCTGCTCACGCCCATCCGTCTGCGCTACACAGGCGAATTGATGGACCTCAGCGCCGCGTTCGACAACCAGGACGTTACGCACATCGAGCCCGTTCGCCTGGAGCGCCAGTTCATCCAAACCACCGTCGGCCGAGTCATCTTCAACGCGCATTTGCCGGAGCACATGCCTTACATCAACGGCTTGCTCAAGAAGAAGGGCGTGCAGCAGCTCGTCTATTTCGCCTATCTGAACTACGGCCTCGAAGGCACCGTCGCTTTGCTGGACCGCCTCAAGGCGTTGGGCTTCACCTATGCCACCAAGTCCGGCATCTCTATCGGCATTGATGACATGCTCATCCCCGGCGACAAGCCCAAGCTCGTGGACAACGCGGAAAAGGAAGTCGTCAAGGTTCAGCAGCAATACCTCGACGGCGCCATCACCAACGGCGAGCGCTACAACAAGGTCATCGCCATCTGGGGCGACGTCACCGAAAAAGTTGCCGACGAGCTCTTTAAAACTCTCGAAGGCCACGACAAGGAAGGCGTCATCAATCCCGTTTACGTCATGGCGGACTCCGGCGCTCGCGGTTCCAAGCAGCAGATTCGCCAGCTTTCCGGCATGCGCGGCTTGATGGCCAAGCCTTCCGGCGAAGTCATCGAATCGCCCATCACTTCCAATTTCCGCGAAGGCCTCAACGTGCTGCAGTACTTCATCTCCACGCACGGCGCGCGCAAGGGTCTCGCCGATACCGCGCTCAAGACCGCGGATTCCGGCTACCTCACCCGCCGCCTTGTGGACGTCGCGCAGGACGTCATCATCAACGAATACGACTGCGGCACCACCGACGGCATTTACGTCGAGCCCATCGTCGAAGCCGGTGTCGAAGTCGAGCCGCTCCGCGACCGCATCGTCGGCCGCGTTTCCCTCGACAAGATCAAGGACTTCGAGGGCAACGTCATCGTTGAAATCAACCAGGAAATCACCGAAGAGCTCGCCAACGCGGTTCAGGGCTCCGGCATCGAGCGCGTGCGCATTCGCTCCGTGCTCACCTGCGAATCGCGCCGTGGAGTTTGCGCGCTGTGCTACGGACGCAACCTCGCTTCCGGACGCATGGTCGAAATGGGAGAAGCCGTCGGCGTCATCGCCGCTCAGTCCATCGGCGAGCCCGGCACGCAGCTCACCATGCGCACCTTCCACATCGGCGGCACCGCCACCCGCGTCAGCGAGCGTTCCACGCTCGAATCGCGCAACAGCGGCATCGTCAAGTTCGTGGACCTCAAGTTCGTCGAGGGCCGCGGCGGCACTTCCATCGCCATGAACCGTTCCGGCTTGATCGCCATCGTGGATGAAAAGGGCCGCGAAAAGGAACGCTACCATGTCGTGTATGGCGCGCGTCTTCGCGTCATTGACGGCGAAACCGTTGCTCACGGCCAGATTCTTGCCGAATGGGATCCCTTCACCTTCTCGATCCTCACGGAGTCCGGCGGTTCGGTGAAGTTTGATGACCTCCGCCCCGGCCTCACCATCGAAGAGCAGGTGGACGAAGTCACCGGCCTTTCGCAGCTCGTCGTCACTCTGCCTCCAGGCGACGAAAAGCATCAGCCGGCCATCATCATCCGCGACAGCGCCGGAAAGACCAAGAAGAAGTACCTCATGCCTTCCCGCGCCCACTTGATGGTGCAGGATGGCGACGATGTCCAGGCTGGCGACGTCCTCGCGAAAATTCCTCGCGAGACCACCAAGACCAAGGACATCACCGGCGGTCTTCCGCGCGTCGTTGAACTGTTCGAGACCCGCAAGCCCCGCGATCCTGCCGTCATCAGCGAAATTGACGGCGTCGTCCGCTACGGCGAAATCGTCAAGGGCATGCGCAAGATCTACGTCGAAAGCGAGGATGGCAAAACCCAGAAGGAATACTCCATCCCCCGCGGCGTGCACATCAACGTCCAGGAAGGCGAACACGTCAAGGCCGGCGAAGCTCTCATTGACGGCCCGCTCAATCTTCACGACCTGCTTGCCGTTCTCGGCGAGAAATTCACGCAGGCCTATCTCGTCAACGCCATTCAGGAGGTTTACCGCCTCCAGGGCGTCAACATCAACGACAAGCACATCGAAACCATCGTCCGCCAGATGATGCGTTGGGTGAAGGTCGAGGAAGTCGGCGACACCAACTTCCTTCTCGAGGAACAGGTGGACAAGTTCCGCTTCCGCGAGGAAAACGAGCGCATCACCTCCGAGGGGAACAGCCCGGCGATCGGCCGCCCGCTCCTCCTTGGCATCACCAAGGCGTCGCTTTCAACCGACTCCTTCATCTCCGCCGCCAGCTTCCAGGAAACGACGCGCGTCCTCACCGAAGCCGCCGTTGCCGGAAAGGTGGACTATCTCCGCGGCTTGAAGGAAAACGTCATCATGGGCCGCCTCATTCCCGCGGGCACTGGTCTCGAGCACTACCGCAGCCTGCAGTTGCTCACGGAAATGCCCGCTCCCGTTGCTGTCGAGGAGTTGCCCGAAGCCACCGAACTCATGGCCGAGGACGCCGCCAATCTCGACTTCCTTAACAAGGACGAAGAAGGCGAGACCGGCGCAGCCGCCACCGAAGGCTGATCAGCCTGCGATCGTCGCAAATCAAAAAAAGGCGTCCCAGCTTCTGCCGGGACGCCTTTTTTTGTTTGAATGTCCCCAACCGCAGGACTCTCTTGAGAGTCTGCCGCCGCGATTCGCTTGCCTTATGGTTCAATCTGGACCAGTTCGATCTCGCGCTTCCCACTCTTGTTCGCGGCGTTCCACCGATTCGGCTGTGTCGGATGCACTTCCAGCCAGTTCATTACCGTCCCCACCTTTACCGACGCAGCAACAAAGTGGTCCACTTTCAACGGCCCCGCCACCTTCACCGTTCGGACCCAGTGCAGCCCGCTGCTGATCGCGCACCCGCACTGCGAACAATCGGGGGTTCCCCCGAATACGCAGGGTTCCACGCGCGTCTTCAGGTCCGCCGAATAATTTGCCGACATCTTCGCAAACAGGCAATCCCCTGGATCATCCGGCGGGCGAAGCAGCGCGCCGGAGAGCCCTTCATTGAAGAGAAGTTTGCGGTAACGTTTCGCCAGAGCCGGCAGCTCTCGCGCCAGAAGCTCGCGGTCCTCCGGCTTCAGCTTCTCCGCGCTCTCTTCTCCAATTTGTGGCGTGTACACGCTCACCCAGATGCGGTTCGCTTCCGGCCGCTCGCTCCAGAACTTCACGTATTCTTCCAGGTAACCCGCGCGCTCCAGCATCGGCCGCGTAATCACCCAATGGATGTTGACCTCGCGTCCTTCGATATTCTTCAAGATCCGCTCGTATGTCGCGGGCTTGCGTCGCTCGTCGTGATGTTCCGGCAGCCCGTCCACGGAAATCGCCACGCGGCAGCGCGGAATCCCCATCCACTCCATCGGTACCGGAATCACTCCGCTCGTCACCACCAGCGCGAACACGCCCATCTCGCTCAGCCTCGGCAGGATCGCGCTCAGCTCGCGGTGCCGCACCAGAGGCTCTCCTCCGACGAGGGACACGTGCATGGGCTTGTGCTGCCGCACCAGCCGCAGCACTCCCTGCACCAGCTTCTCTCCGCGCTGGTCGCTGAGCTCGCTCAGCGTGATTCCGCCTCCAAGATGTTGCTCTCCGTACGCGTAACATCCGGGGCAGCTCAGCGGGCACTCCCTTGTGATTTCAATGGACAACAACGGAACTCTTCCGGTCAGGATTCTTCCCCAGGCGGTCAGCAGTTCCCTTGGTCTGAGGCTCGGATTCGGGACAGTGGTCTTCATGTCCCAGTTTGATGCCGGGGGCGCCCAACAGGCTGCAGCAAAAGTGCGGCTGCACGGCGGGTCGCCCGGTGACCACTTTCAGGTTCTGTTCTTTCGTCGGGAAAGCCCATGCCGGGAGAATACCGCTGCTTTACTTCATCGTGCACTGAAGAGAGGCGCGTGCCCCGCCATCCAAAACCGAGAGGCACCCGCGGCTCATCAATGTTCAGCCCCTGTGCTGAGGAAGCGGCCGGTAGTTGGATCGTAGTATCTGGCGCGATAGTAATACAGGCTGGTTTCGGGGTCGAATTCCCGACCGGTGTCCTGGGATGGATTCGCTAGAAACCCCTTCTGCACTCATGCTCCCCGCTGCGCGGTTCGCGCGGGTCCTGCCAGATAGAAGACCAGCGCTGCCAGGAGCAAGCCGACGCCCAACCCAATAGCAAATCGATTCACTGCCGGCCGGAGATGTGCGGGGGCGGAGGGCTGTTCTTGTGCCTCGGGAGGCGCACTATTCATTTCGCGAGCGCGCCGCTTCATGAAGCCCTGCACATTTCCGTTGTCACGAAGGCTTGGCTTGAGGCCGAGTGCTTTGTTGACGTTCGCCTCGGCGTCTGAAGCTGCCTTCCTGCTAATCCGATCCTCCAACAGTCCCGCAAAATAGTAACCGAGGTAACAACCAGGCCGGGCTT
>Ga0335078_10009456_pt1 | contig 14453 bp, 10 predicted proteins | sample Lox_Sample_32_FD_206711 | JGI IMG/M metagenome (GOLD analysis project Ga0335078, IMG submission 206711) | Soil microbial communities from Loxahatchee National Wildlife Refuge, Florida, United States - Lox_Sample_3.2 | ecosystem: Environmental > Terrestrial > Soil > Wetlands | place: USA...
TCGAATCCTCTGTCCACGCAGGACGATGTGGCCGCCAGCCTGGTACGCGACCAGGGGATTTCTGTTTTTGCCATTAAGGGGGAAGACAACGATACCTATTACGGCCACATTCTGGCGGCCATCGACCACAAGCCGCACATCACCATGGATGACGGCGCGGACCTGGTCACAGTTCTTCACACCAAGCGGCAGGACGCGCTGCCGGGCGTGATCGGCGGCACCGAAGAGACTACTACGGGCGTGATTCGTCTGCGTGCCATGGCGAAAGAAGGCGTGCTGAAGTTTCCTATCGTCGCCGTGAACGATGCCGACACCAAGCATCTGTTCGACAACCGCTATGGCACCGGGCAGTCGACCATCGACGGCATCATTCGTGCCACTAATTTCCTGCTGGCGGGATCGAAATTTGTAGTGGCCGGCTATGGCTGGTGCGGACGAGGCTTGGCCAGCCGCGCACGCGGCGCCGGCGCGGAAGTGATTGTCACCGAAGTGGACCCGACGAAGGCTCTGGAAGCCGTAATGGATGGCTTCCGCGTGATGTCGATGACCGAAGCCGCGAAGCTCGGCGATGTGTTTTGCACCGTGACCGGAAACAAGAACGTACTCGCTCGCGAGCACTTCGAGCTGATGAAAGACGGCGCGATCATTTCGAACTCCGGGCACTTCAACGTGGAGATTGATATCCCCGCGCTCGAGAAAATGTCGTCTTCGAAGCGTACCACGCGCAATTTCGTGGACGAATACTCGTTGAAAGACGGCCGCAAGATCAATCTTCTCGGTGAAGGCCGGTTGATCAATCTGGCTGCGGCCGAAGGGCATCCGGCGTCGGTGATGGATATGAGCTTCGCCGACCAGGCTCTTTCCGTCGACTTTATGGTGAAGAACGCCAAGACTCTGGAAAAGAAAGTCTACAAAGTGCCGGACGATCTGGATAAGCGCGTGGCCAAGCTGAAGCTGGAATCGATGGGCATCAAGATCGACCGCCTTACACCCGAACAGGAAGAGTATCTGTCGGGATGGAGTGAGGGGACGTAGCTCGTGTAGCGCGGGCGCCCTCGCCCGCGAGGTTCTCTTCGGGGCGGCGAAAGCCGCCCCGATGACTTTTGGTCGATATGTGGCCTCGCGCCGAAAATCCATAGATCCTTCGTCGGGAGTCGTTCGCGAGCGAACGACTCCGCTTCCTCAGGATGACAAGTCCTCACCTGTCATCCTGACGAAGAGAGGCCTTCGCGAGGTGAAGGCCGACGAGGAAGGATCTATGCATGATCCGGCTGATAGCAGTGCTTGACGAACCATTCCTCGCTCAGGTCTTTCCACTCCGGGTTCAGCGAAACAATCAGTGCCATCTTCTTCAGGCGGAGGAGTCCTTTGATCTGCTTCTCGCGTGCAATGGCAGAATGAATGTCGCCAAAACGTTCGAAATAGACCAATCGATCGATCTTGTAATGGGATACAAAGCCGGGTGTGAGCCCGCGCTTGTGCTCGAACATGCGCTTTTCCAGGTTACTGACGCCGGTGTAGAGGGTCTTCGAGCGGTTGGTGAGGATGTAGACGTAATAGGAATGCATGGATTCTTCGCTGCGCTCAGAATGACGGCCCGGATAAGGTCTGCGTGAGTCTGCGCTAACCGATCTGCAAGAATGTTGTCCAACCACGCATGAAAACTACACTGATAGTTGTCCTATCGTTCCTGTCGCTCGCCGCCTATGCGGAGGACCAGAGTCCCACCACGTTGAGGGGTGTTCTGTTGGAGCAGCTTCGGACCACGCACAATCAGAAGGACTGGTTTGTCTCAGTCAAAGAAGCGCTAGGTGGAGTTTCGGCGGAGCAAGCCAATTGGACCGACGGCAAGGGCAACCACTCGATCGGCCAGCTGACGTACCACTTGCTCTTCTGGGATCGGCGCGCGCTCATGGAATTCAACGGGCAGGACCCGGGAAAATTCAGCGGCAACAACGATGAGACTTTCAACAACTTTGATGCCAAGAAGTGGGACGAGACGGTGAAACAGCTGGACCAGGTGATGACCGATTGGGAGAAAGCCGTGCAGACTGCCGACGAGGAGAAGCTAAAGAAAGAGGCGTCCCGCGTGGCTCACATCGGCGCGCACAACGCTTATCACATCGGGCAGATGGTCTTCGTTCGCAAAGAGCAGGGGTCATGGGATGCGGAGAAAGGTGTGCACTGACAGGGATGGTTTTGTGACGGACGAGCTGAGAAGAACGTTGCGGAACCTATCGTCGTGTTAGATTGAAGGAAATGCAAGACATCGCTTCCTGGGCTCTGAATGTTGCCGCGCTGCGCGGGGCTACTTATGCCGATGCGCGCATCGCCGACGACCGGCATCGGGCGCTCGCCACGAAAAACGGCAAAGTGGGTGGGGCGTCGGATTCCGAGTCGTTGGGCATTGGGGTGCGCGTAATTGCCGATGGAGCGTGGGGTTTTGCCGCGTCGGATGATCTGACCCGAAGCTCGGTTGAGGCTACGGCAGCACAAGCGGTCGGGATCGCGAAGGCTTCGGCGCGGGTCAAACAGCATGACATTCAGATGGCGGCAGAAAAGCCGCATATTGCGGATTGGACTTCGCCCTTTCAGATTGATCCGTTTACGACCTCAGTCGAAGAGAATCTTGAGCTCCTGCTGAAAATCGACTCCGAGTTGCGCTCGGTCAAGGGAGTGACGCTGGCGGAAACCAATATGAACTTCCGCCGCGAGGAACAGTGGTTCGTATCCTCCGAGGGCGCGCACATTCATCAGACGAAATACACAACCGGGGCCGGTTACGCGGCCCATGCCTTCGCCGGGAATGAAATTCAGAAGCGGTCGTATCCCAGTTCTTATGGAGGGCAGTGGCAGAACAAGGGCTTCGAACTGGTTCATGAACTGAAGTTGGCAGAGAATGCGCGCCGCGTGGGCGAAGAAGCAGTGGCATTGCTGCAGGCGGATCAGTGTCCAGAGGGAACGTTCAATATCATTCTGGATGGATCACAGCTGGGGTTGCAGATTCACGAATCTGTCGGGCATCCCATTGAACTCGACCGGGTGCTGGGCATGGAAGCCAACTTCGCGGGAACCTCGTTTCTCACGCTCGATAAGCTCCGCGCCTTGCGCTATGGCAGCGACCGGGTCAACATCGTTGCCGATGCGCGGCAGGAGCACGGACCTGGCCTCGGTACGTTCGCCTTCGACGAGGAAGGCGTTCCGGCGCAGTGCGTTCCCATCATCACCAATGGACTGTTCACCGGCTATCTCAGCTCGCGCGAGACCGCGCACACCATCGGCGCGAACCGGTCGGGAGGGACGCTGCGCGCGGAGGGCTGGAACCGGCTGCCGATTATTCGCATGACCAACATCAGCATTCTTCCGGGCAAAGATCCGCTGACGCGCGAACAACTCATCGCCGATACCGACGATGGCATTTATATGGAGACCAACCGTTCGTGGTCGATCGACGACAAACGCTACAACTTTCAGTTCGGCTGCGAACTCGGTTGGGAGATCAAGAATGGCAAGCGTGGGCGTATGCTGAAGAATCCGTCGTACTCAGGAATCACCACTGAATTCTGGAATTCCATGGATGCGATCTGCTCGCGCGACGAATGGGTGCTCTGGGGAATTCCCCATTGCGGGAAGGGCCAGCCGCAACAGGTGATGGGAACGGGACACGGGGCCAGCCCAGCGCGCTTCCGCAAGATAAAAGTAGGCAGTGCGTATCGAGGCAGCAATTAGCACTCGGTAAACCCTGGCCCTGAGCAACAGCAGATTCCTCCCTGCGGTCGGAATGACAAAGGGCGGAGAGTAGAATGCAGACTGCTGACTCCTGAGCACCAAGTGCTGACCCAGTCCCAAGCCGCCGACATCTTCGCCCACATCAGGAAGCACTCGACCGCCGACGAGGTCGAGGTGCTCTGCTACGGCGGCAAAAGCGCGCTCACGCGCTTCGCCAACAACACTATCCATCAAAATGTTGCGGAAGAAAATTACGGCGTATCCGTACGCACGGTGTTTGGCGGGCGGACAGCGCGGGCTACCACCAACAAACTCGACGACGAGAGCCTGAAGCGAGTTGTGCGAGCGTCGGAAAGCATGGCGAAGGTGCAGCACCCGGACTCGGATCTGCTGCCGATGGCCGACCAGGCGAGCGGGCCGCTCGCCTCTACACAAGCTAGTCGGTATTTCGATCAGACGGCAGCGATTACGCCCGAACAACGCGCCGAGAAGGTAAAGCAGATCGTCGCCATCGCTGAAAAGCAGAAGCTCACCACCGCCGGCATTGTCTCCACTTCCGAGTCGGTCGAAGGGCTGTTCAACTCCCGCGGGTTGGCGCGCTGGCACACGCAGACTTCTTCCGAGATTTCCATCACCATGCTCGCCCCAGATTCTTCGGGCTGGCAGAAAGCGAATTCTCCCGACATCGCCAATCTGGACGCCACGGCTCTGGCGGAGACCGCAGCGCGCAAGGCGCGCGAGTCGGCCGGGCCGCAGGAGATTCCGGCAGGGAAGTACACCGTCATTCTAGAGCCTGCGGCAGTGCTCGACATGGTGGGCTTCATGTTCTTCGATTTCGGCGGCCTGGCGGTGCTCGATCAGCGATCATTTCTTAATAACCGGGTTGGCACAAAACTGTTCGGTGAGAACATCGGCATCTGGGATGACGTGGGTCACCCGCTGCAGTCGGGCGCGCCGTTTGACGGCGAAGGTGTGTCGCGCCAGCGAGTGCATCTGGTCGAGCGCGGCGTGGTCAAGCAGCTGGTCTATGCCCGCGCCAGCGCGGAGAAGATGCGCCACTCCGAACCCAAGGACCAGGTCGGTCCGATCGCCGCCACCGGCCACGGTTTTCCGCTGCCGAACGAGATGGGCGAAGCGCCTATGAACATAGTGTTCGAGTCCCCGCAGAACCCGCAGACGGTGGAGCAGATGATGGCCTCAACCGAGCGCGGGATTCTGGTGACCCGGCTGTGGTATATCCGCGAGGTCGATCCTTACGAGAAGATTCTGACCGGGATGACCCGCGATGGAACCTTTCTGGTGGAGAACGGCCGTATCGCCTGCGGCCTGCGCAACTTCCGCTTCAATGAAAGCCTGATTCATATGCTCTCGAACGTCGAAGCCATGGGCACTCCGGTGCGCGCCAGCGGCGAGGAGTCGTTCGATATGGTGGTGCCGGCGATGAAGGTGCGGGAGTTCAACTTTACGGAAGTAACGAAGTTCTAGTTTCGTGATGCGGCCGAAAATGACAAAGATCCTACTAAGAAATCGATTTACGGTTTGGACTCCTGCAGAAGCACGACGTCGGAGTCGGTGTGGCCGCGGAGGATGCCGAGTCGTTTGCCATCAGGCGACCAGTGGAACGAGCCGATCTGCTCAGAAGTGAAGTGCGTAATCTGATGGCCCGGACTGCCGTCGAGAGGCTGAACCCAAACGTTATCCACGCCATTCTCGGCGATGGGGTAAGCGACGGCTTTTCCATCCGCAGTAAATTGCACCCCTTTGGAGATCTTCGGATTAGCATTTAATAAGCGCGGTGACTTGAGCGCTGTCGTGTCCAGCAACGCGATCTTCTCGCTGCCAATCGGATTTTCTGGATTTACGAATTCAACCACGTAGGCCAAAGTTTTTGCGTCGGGGGAGATGCCGATTCCCCGTCCCGCCAGAAACGCGCCCGCAACATTGCTGCCGGGAATCGGCTCGGGTTTACCGGAGCCGTCCAAAGGGACGCGCCAGAGCTGTTTGACGTCGGGAAAGAAGTAGACCCAGTTCTGACTAGCCGAGCACACGGGAAAGCTGTCAAACTTTTCATCGGCCAGGTTGATCGGGTGAGAACCATCGGCATTGACGCGCCAGAGGCTTACCGAATGGCTTTTGTCATGGAAGGCCCAGGGGAAGACGATGTACTCAGAGCCGCATGGCCAGAGGCTGAGAATGGCTGCATTCGGGTCGCTGGTCAGTTGGGCAGGATTTTGGCCGTTGGCATCCAGGCGCACTAATTGAGACAAGTCGGATGTGAGCAAGCTACCGTCGGCGGCCCAATTGAAAAAGTTAATATTGCCCCCGCTGGAAACCAGCGGACTGACGTCAGCCGATGTACTGCCCTCACCGGGGAGAATATAGAAATTACTCTCCACTTTTTGTTGCACCGTTGCCAGAGTTTTCCCGTCGGACGAGAGCGACAAAGTCGTGTAGCTGTTGGTGTCACGGGAAACGGGTCGAAGCTGGCCGTCTACCGTGGAAACGTAGCCGATCTGATGGCGGATGAAGCTGGGACCTTTTTGTTGATAGATGACAAATAGCCCATCTTCGCGGGGGGACCACGCGACCTCCCAGATCACCTGGTCGGCGAAGAGGAGGGTCTGAACTTTTCCGGTTCCGACATCGAAAAGGTTGATCCCGCCGAGCGCGCCGCCAGGTTGTGTTTCAGGATACGCGATCGTCTTGCCGTCGGGAGACCAGGTGGTCCAACGCGCCAGGCTGGTCAAAGGCGCAATATGCAGTATCTTCTCATCGCTGCCATCCACATTTGCGCTGAGCAGGCGATATTTGCCGGGGTCCGGATCGTTTGCCCGAAGATAGGCCATACGACTGCCGTCGGGCGAAAACGTGATGGCACTGTCCACGTCATGGATTATGAGCTTGGGCGTGCCCCCTAAGACGGGCGCGCGATAAATGCTGAAATCGCTGGCGATCGCATTCTCCGCCTTGCGGAAATAGATGTAGTTTCCGTCGGGCGAGAACGCCACATTGGGAATGGGGGCCGAAGGTGGAACCACCTGGGTGTCGCTGCCGGTAGCGATGTTGCGCAGCCAGAGACTATTCAACCCTCCATTGCTCATCACAGTAAGGACATACTTCCCATCCGGCGAAATGGCAGTGGCCACCGACTTGGCGGAATTCGTCACTTGGGTTATGGAGAAGTTCTGAAACGGTATGGTTGCCGAGCGATGTAGAAACGAATAAAGCGCGATGCCGGCCACGGCCAGAACGAGGAACGTAGCGATCGAAATCTTGCCGATTGCCGATCCGGGCTGCTTTGCGGCCTCGACAGCGGCACTGCTGGTGTGGCGGGGAAGGTGGATTCCGATTGCAGAAGTGGCGGGAGTCTCTCCGCTGGCTAAGGGGACATGGCGGCTGGAATCGGTATCGCGCTTTAGACGTTGCAGGTCGGCGCGCATCTCGGCCGCGACCTGGTAACGTAGATCGCGATCTTTCTCCAGGGCCTTGTTGATGATTCGTTCCAACTCGGGCGGAACGTCGGGATTCAGACGGGTCGGTGGAGTTGGAATTCGATCAAGAATTGCCTGAAAGATGAGCGCGGAGGTGTCACCTCGGAAGGGCAACGCGCCGCTAGACATCTCATAGAGCACAGCGCCGAACGAAAACAGGTCGGTGCGCGCATCGAGTTCCTTTCCCCGAGCCTGCTCGGGAGACATGTACGCGACCGTACCCAGCGCCGTGCCCGGACTGGTGAGATGCTCCTCAAGGGCGGTGGACTGGGTTAGTTCGGCCGCTGATGTCATGCTGCTTCCGCCCATCTTCGCCAAACCGAAGTCCAGAATCTTGGCGTGTCCGCGCTTGGTGATGAAAATGTTGGCGGGCTTGATGTCGCGGTGGACAATGCCCTGGGAGTGCGCGGCGTCCAGCGCGTCGGCAATCTCAATCGCCAGCGTCAGCAGCACATCGGTTTCGATGGGCCGTCCGGCGATGCGATGCTTCAGGGTAAGGCCGTCCAAAAATTCCATGGCGATAAAGGCCTGCCCATCCTGCTCGCCAATATCGTGAATGGTGCAAATGTTGGGGTGGTTCAGCGCGGATGCGGCTTGAGCCTCGCGCTGAAAACGGGCCAGCGCCTGTGGGTCGCGGGCGACTTCATCGGGCAGGAATTTAAGGGCGACGAAGCGGTGCAGGCGCGTGTCCTCGGCTTTATAAACCACGCCCATCCCTCCTCCGCCGAGCTTCTCGACGATGCGATAGTGCGAGATGGTTTGGCCAAGCACCGGGGAAAAATGTTACGTGGAAGAGGGGAAACAAGTCAATGAAACCCGTGCTCCGCAGCTCCCGGCAGCTGTGCGCACATCGTTTTCACGTCTGAAGATCATCCTTTTACCGGCGACTCATGGCTGACTTCCGGGCTGCTACTTCAGCGTCCGGGTCCAGTTGAAGATCACTTCCTGCGGATGGGGCTGGCCGCCCGTGAGTGACTTCAGCGCGGGGAAGCGATCGCCGGGGGCTACCGGCCCAAGAGAGTCGAGTTCATTCAAGCGGATCGGGAGTGCGGCCGGTGCGCCGAACTCGGGAGAGGCCGGGTTCTGAACCGCGACCGCCATCAGCTTGTCACCGGAGATGTAATAGAGTCGCTTGCCGTCCTGGCTCCAGGAAGGTTTCATGCCACCGCCATTGGAGATCTGCCATTTTCCGCCGGGGCCGGGGAAGGCGGCCACGTACACCTCTTGTCTGCCAGATTCGTCGGAGTCATAGGCAAGCCACTTGCCGTTAGGAGAGCCAACTGGCCCAGCTTCATTGGCCGGCGTATTGAGAAACGGCGTCAGCTTTCGGTCTCCGGTGAGATCGATGTAGTAGACGTCCTCGCGCGTGGCATTGTTCTGTACGTTGACGAAAAGGTACCGGCCGTCGGGAGACCAGCTATAGACCGTAGCCCAGGTCGCGGGCCTTTCCAGTTTTTCCTGGCCCCCGGAACCGCTCGCGGGCTGAATCCATATTCCTCCAGAGGTCCCACCCGCGATGGTGCTGACGGCGAGCCTTTTGGAGTCGGGAGAGAAGGCAAAGAAAATATTCGATGCGTCGGCGAAGGTACTCCGCGACATCATGTTGCGTCGGGTATCGATTGTCCAAACGTCACCTTTCGCGGTGTCGGGATCGGTGCGCACCACTCCGACGAGCGAGCCGTCGGGGGATGGGGCGGGCGTGGAGTACAGACCAGCTTCCCCGAACCGGCCAACCTCCTTGCCCGTGATGTCGACCCAAAGCGGTTGAGTTTTCTGCACGGACCCGTGGCGATATACCAGTGTGTTGTGGGTAGCGGTAAAGGCCGCGAGATCGCGCGCATTCCAGTAGTCAAGTTTTTCGGCGACGGGTACTGGGGGGCCACTGAAGCTCAGTGATTTTGGATCGAAACGCTGCGCTACCAGCAGGGTCTCGCTCAGGTAAAGCAGGTATCCTTCGGAATACTGAACGTTCGACGCGTGTTCAAGAATCTGTCGTGCTTTCTCTCCCGAGAGCGAGGCGCCGTATAGCGAACCGGAAGAGCGTTCCGTGCCAACGACCTGACGCGCAATGTACAAAAAGTGATCACCATCGGGCAAAAAGTAGGGATTGCGGTTGGTCCATCCGGGCTGCGCCTCGGTGATTTTCTCAGGCACGCCGCCGCTCTCCGCAACCTTATACAGAGGTTCGAAAATATTCGGAGTGAAGATGATCACGCCACGCGGACTCCACGATGCCCCGCGACCTTCAGGAGCATCGCAAATGACCTGCACCGGCCCTCCGGCCAGGGCAACCTTTTTCAATTTGCCGGCGGAGAAAAATCCAAGATATTTTCCATCCGGCGACCAGAACGGAAACGTTGGCCGCTCGGCTTCCTCGATTCGATGTGCTTGACCCGTGCTCACGTCGCGCACCCACAAGGCCGCGTCAGAAAAACCGCCAGTGAGGAATGCGAGATTTGAACCATCCGGAGAAAGGGCGGGCGGACCCAACAAGACCAGCGAGAAGTCGCTATCGCCGGGCGCGAGCCATGAGGCGGCAATGGGCCGACGCGCATCGTCCAGCTGAGAGCGAGTGGAGACGAACAATGCCAGCGCTACCAGCAAAAGCAACCAGCCCGCGACTGTGGTGATGAGGAGCGTCTTCCTTTGCAGTGCGCGCCGTGCGCGTATCGGGGCGGGCGCGGCCAGTTGACTCGAGGATGCCTGCACGATCCACTTGAGCTGTAGTTTTAGATCGTGCACGGTCTGAAAGCGTTCGTCCGGATCCTTGGCCAGGCTGGTGCGCACGATCTGCTCCAGGGCTGGAGGACACATGGGCTGCACGGTCGAGATCGCCGGCGGTTCCGAAGCTAAAATTGCGGCCACTACGCTGGCCTGATTCTTGCCCGTGAATGCCCGCTTGCCGGTGGACATTTCGTAGAGCACAGCTCCCAGCGCAAAGATGTCGGAGCGGGCATCGGCTTCTTTACCTTCTACCTGCTCGGGCGACATGTACTGGAAAGTTCCCACCAGTGTGCCCTGCGCCGTCAGGGGACGCGGGTCCGACGGGTCGGCAATGGTCGCGGACAGACTGGAGATGGGCGCAGTACCCGCGCCCGTTGCCTTGGCTAGGCCAAAGTCCATCAGCTTGGCGCCAGCTTTGGTGAGCATGATGTTTCCCGGCTTCAGGTCGCGATGGACGACACCGTTTCTGTGGGCGCGCTCCAGGCCTTCACAAATCTCAATGCCGTATCTCAGAACCTGCTCAATGGGCAGCGGGGCTTTAGCCAGTCGCTCGGCCGCAGTCTCGCCCTCGAGAAACTCCATGACGAGGAAATCGATTCCATCCTGATGGCCGACATCGTAGAGCGTGCAGATGTTGGGATGGTTCAACGACGAGATTGCCCGGGCTTCACGATCGAAGCGTTGCCGGGCCTCGGAGTTGGCGGAGAGATGAGCCGGCAGGATCTTGACGGCGACGATGCGGTCGAGGCGGGTGTCTTTGGCGCGATACACCTCTCCCATGCCACCTGCGCCTATCGGCGACTGGATTTCGTAAGGTCCGAGCTTTGTGCCAGAGGTCAGGGCCATGCGTGCGTGCAATTATACCTAGCTTTCATCCGGTCGCCGCCCCACGTTTGGAGAATCGCATTCCGGAATAACAAACTCTGACTTCAGGGCCATGGTTTAACCTAGAGTGCGATCAACCAGTCGACCTTGGAGATCACGGTGCCCATGCCTCCCTTGAACCTGGCCAACATTGAAAAAGCCGCGCAGTTGATTGATCCCATATTCCTCCATAGTCCTCAGTACGAGGACGGGGCGCTCAACGCCGCGCTTGGACAGCGCGTGCTCGTGAAGGTCGAGACTGCCAATCCCATCCGCAGCTTCAAGGGCCGAGGGGCCGATTTCTTTGCCCGGTCGCTCGACCGCGAACAAAGGATCGTGTGCGCCTCCGCCGGCAACTTCGGACAAGCCATGGCCTACGTGGGTCGCAGCCGGAGCATACCGGTTCAAGTGTTCGTTGCCCATGATGTGAATCCCGCCAAGGCGGAGCGCATGCGCTCGCTGGGCGCCAAGGTCACGTTGTGCGATGGAGATTTTGATGTCGCCAAAGAGAATGCGCGGCGACAAGCAGCCGAGGATCCGAGATCCATCTTCGTCGAGGATGGCGCCGAGGATGCCGTCACGGAAGGCGCTGGCACGATCGGTGTCGAACTGCTTGCCGCGGGCACCATCGACACAGTTGTTGTACCTCTTGGAGACGGTGCCCTGATCACCGGCATTGCCGCCTGGATCAAAGACCGCTCCCCTGGCACTCAGATTATCGGCGTGTGCCCGGAGGCTACTCCGGCAATGCTGCATGCCTGGAGAGAAGCGCGAGGGATGCCCGGACTCGCGCCGACCCACTTGTCTGATTCATTGGGGGACGCCAACATGAACCACCCCACCCACACGATCGCAGACGGCATCGAGGTGCGTGTGCCGGTTCAAAGGTCGGTAGAGAGGATGAAGAATCTGGTGGACGAGATCGTCCTGGTCGACGATGGCGCGCTCATCGAAGCGATGGCCCTGTGCCTCTCCGCTCTGGGATTCGTACTGGAGCCCTCCGGTGCCGCCGGACTAGCCGCAATCCAACGGCACAAACTTCCAGGCGGGCGTCTGGCAACGATTCTGACCGGCAGCAACATCCATCCGCAGATGTTCGCTCAGATTGTTAGATCGGCTGGCTGGGAATGCGAAAACGGCTAAACCCAGGCGGGTCTGGTGGACGCAAGGACGCCGTCCTACGCGATCGACTGCACCGCCCCAATTTCCCGTCTGGGAGCTAAAATTACCCCCTTATTCTGGCTTTCGCCCGGTTCCCTCCGACTCCCGCAAGTTCATGTCCTTCAAGAGGTTAACTACCGCAGGTCCATGACTTCGGTAACTTTCACAGGCTGATTCCGGGGTGTAAGCTGCGGGCGTAATGTCCAACACTGGCTCATCTGAGGAAAAAGGGAATTCGACTCCCTTTCCGCACCAAGAAAGCGCCTCACCTGCAAGCGGGCCATCGGCGGCCACGACGGCGGATAAGAAACTGGCGCGGAGCCGCTACACGGAGATGCAGAGTGCGCCCCGTTTTCCCATCAAATTGCCGGTAGCAGTGAAATCCGGTGCGGGCGAAAGTCACACCGAGACCGCGAATATTTCTGCGAACGGGGTCCTGTTTCAGGTGGTGGACGCGGAGATGCCGGTGGGCTCGATGGTCGACTTCACCATCTCATTGCCGGCGAACATTGTGGGAGCGGACGCTGACGTGCGGCTCGATTGCAAGGGGCGCGTAGTGCGCAATTTTGAGGAGGCCGGCAGGCACGGAGTTGGCGTGGTGATTGACGAATATCGTTTCGACCGCCACTGAGTGGCGAGGGGATTCATGGCAAGCAGTCCAGTACAAGCGCCGGAGAACAGCGGGACGATCCACGAGGGGGATGGGAACGTCCAGTTCATCCGTGTCATCGTCGCCGACACCCAGGCGATCTTCCGCGCCGGACTGCGCAAGATCTTTGCTCTCGAAGATGATGTGCGAGTAGTGGGGCAAGCCGAGACGCTCTCCCAGACGTTCTCCGCCGCCAAGAAATTCTCGGCCGACGTGATGTTGTTTGAAGCCGCGCTGGCCCCGAATCCGGTCGACGCGGTATCAGATCTGTTGCGGCAGAATCCGGGATTGCGCCTGGTGGTGGTCACCGCCGAGCCGGACGAAGAACTCACCCTGGAATTGTTCCGGCGGGGCGTGTTTGGGATCGTCTCACGAGAGGTTGAGCCGGAGCTGCTGGTCGATTGTCTGCGGAAGGTATCCAAGGGCGAGCCCTGGCTCGACAGCCGTGGCATTCAATGGGTGCTGGAAGCGTATCGCAGCCAGAGCGCGCGCGCCGGATCCGCCCGCCCCAAAGTCCAGCTTACTCCCAAGGAGTCGGCGATTGTTTCCTGCGTGACGCAGGGGATGAAGAACAAGGAGATCGCCATTCGGGTTGGGACGACCGAGCAGGTGGTGAAGAATTATCTGCGCAAAGTGTATGACAAGCTGGGCGTTGCCGACCGGCTGGAATTGGCCCTGTTCTGCTTGAACAACCGTGTGATCGATGGCGCCGTGAAGCCGGCGTCGCCTCAGCCTTCGGCTGGGAACGGCGCTGCGGAGGCGCCGGTCACAAGCACCGAAACTCCCGAATTACCCTCCTGACTTCGCGCGATCTCGAAAGTTCTGCAACCAATCCTCCAACTATCGTTTCTGTGCTCGAGGATGCTATAGTTTTTTGCGAGTTCTCAGCATTCTCACCTCGTCATTGAGAATGCCGGGTTCTGATTTGCTCTTCTTGCGAGGTTCACTGTGAAAGGCGATCCTAAAGTCATAGCCGTACTCAACCAGGTGCTGAAGGCGGAACTGACTGCCATCAACCAGTATTTTCTGCACGCCGAAATGTGCGAAAACTGGGGATACTACAAGCTGGCAAAACACACGCGCGCGGAATCCATCGAGGAAATGCAACACGCGGAAAAACTGATCGAGCACATCCTGTACCTCGACGGCTCGCCCAATATGGCCGATTACTTCAAGCTGAATATCGGAGCCAACGTCAAGGCGCAGATTCAGAATGATGTGCAAGTCGAATACGACGCCGTGAAGCGCCTGAACGATGGCATCGAAACCTGCGTAAAATCCGGGGATAACGGCTCGCGCGAGATACTGGAAGGAATTTTGCGCGATGAGGAAGAGCACATCGACTGGCTGGAGGCGCAGCTGACCAACATCAGCGAGATGGGGATTGAGAATTATCTCGCCCAGCAGATGCACGAAGAAAAAAGCTAGCCAGCCGAGAATTGGGGCGCGCCGCTTGCCGTTTCCTCTGCCCGCGCCCTAGAATCGAATTGCCTGGGTTCAATGCGGCGCCGAGGGGCTCGACTGCCCTGGGCTTTCGCCAATCGTTTCGCGCCGGAGAGATGGCCGAGTGGCTGAAGGCGCACGCTTGGAAAGCGTGTTTTTATCGTGCTGTTTCGCCTCCAAGCATTTCAACCGCTTAGGCGGTTACAACTCCGGGGCGAAATTCTAAGGCGTGTTACCTGTCAGCGCAAGGGAATAATCTCCAGCTAGCCCTGCCCTTCCTTCACAGCCAAGCGCACTGACGCAGGCGGCTTGCGTCTGACACGCTCCCTCCGCGTCACCGGCTGAGGCTCATGCGGAATGGAAGGACGCCAACCGCGCTCAATCGGCGTGCC
>Ga0335078_10009458_pt1 | contig 14452 bp, 15 predicted proteins | sample Lox_Sample_32_FD_206711 | JGI IMG/M metagenome (GOLD analysis project Ga0335078, IMG submission 206711) | Soil microbial communities from Loxahatchee National Wildlife Refuge, Florida, United States - Lox_Sample_3.2 | ecosystem: Environmental > Terrestrial > Soil > Wetlands | place: USA...
TATAGGCACAGCGCTACCGCCTGGCCCAGATTCATCGAGAGATTAGCGCTGACGGTCGGGATGCGCATCAGCCAATGGCAGTGGCTCAGATCGTCGTTCGATAGGCCGAACTTCTCGGAGCCGAACAGCAGCGCCACCGGTCCCGAGGCGAGCGCGCGCCGAATCAACCGGGCACCGTACTCGAGTCTGCGGATCGAGTGTTGCAACTCGCGGTTTCCCACCGAAGTGGTGCCAACCACCAACCGGCAATCGCCTACGGCGTCCGCTACGGTCGCGTATTCCTCGGCAGCGCGCAGGAGCGGCGCCGCGCCCACCGCGGAGCGGGCTTCGCGGAACGCCACATCGTACGGGCTGACCACGCGCAGGCTGGCGAAACCGAAGTTCGCCATGGCGCGGGCCGCCGCGCCCAGGTTGAGCGGATTGCGCGTGGCCACCATGACGACGCGCAGGTTGGATCGAAGGTCGTCGCCGATGTCCCATAGTAACAGCGCGTTTTCAGTGGCCCTTCGCATGGAAGTGCGAGTGACACGAATCTCCGGCGCACAACCCGCGCGTTTTCTGGCTGGATCTTCTGTGGCGCTTCTCCGTCCCGAACTTTGGTGCTATTGCTAGAAGCGGTGAACGAAGCTGCGCTGGCGAGAATTTTGGGTTCGTTCCGTCCCACGGCTCCTTTGCTTTCAGCGAATTCTCCGTCTAATTGGGTTCGTTTTTCATTTTTCGAACGGATTGGCGTGGGGCCTGGCCGTGCCGAAGGCTGAGTGAACGGTGGGTCGGCAGTTGCACCGCTTGGCGATTTGACATCCACCCCGGACTACCGGTACGCTGAATAGATTGTAAAGGCAGCACTGGAGACGTGTGTCAATGAGTACGGAGTTTCCTTCCAAGAACGGTGTGGCGCGGCGTTGGCATATCATCGATGCCCAGGATGTGGTTTTGGGCAAGCTCGCCAGCAAGGCGGCTATGATTTTGATGGGCAAGACCAAACCCATCTATACACCGTTCCTGGATACGGGCGATCACGTGATCGTGATTAACGCCGAAAAGGTCCGGCTGACCGGCCGGAAAGAAGAAGATAAAGTGTATCGCCACTTCACCGGGTACCCAGGCGGGCTGGTGGAGAAGAGCTTGAAGCGGGTGCGCGCGGAAAAGCCCGTCCGCATCGTGGAGGATGCCATCTTTGGGATGCTTCCGAAGACCAAGCTCGGCAAACAGATGTATCGGAAATTGAAGGTCTATGCGGGTGATCGCCATCCGCACGCGGCGCAGAAACCGGCCGCGCTGGCCCTGAAATAGCGGAAGGGATGTAAGTGGCAGCGACGACAGTTCAGTATTTAGGTACGGGCCGCCGGAAGACGTCTGTGGCCCGCGTGTTTTTGCGGCCCGGCAAGGGCGACATCACGGTGAATAACCGGGCATTCGACAATTTTTTCCCGACCGAGAGTTCGCGCGCGGTAGTGCGGCAGCCGTTGCTGGCCACCGAGACGATGGACAAGTTTGACGTCCTCATTCTTACCGACGGCGGTGGCGTGGCCGGCCAGGCCGGCGCGGCCCGCTTGGGAATTGCACGGGCGTTGGTGGAGTTCAATACGGAGCTGCGGTCCCGGTTGAAGAAGCTCGGCTTCTTGACCCGCGACCCACGCGCCCACGAGCGCAAGAAGTACGGCCAAAAGGGCGCTCGCAAGCGGTTCCAGTTCTCCAAGCGGTAGGTTGTTCCATGAGGTTCCTAAAGGATCAGGCAGCCTTTCCTTTGGGAGCTTTGTTCACGAAACAAGCAAGGGGAGGATTCCTCCCTGACCAGAGAAGCCTTCGGAGCGCAAATCTCGCTTTGGGCGCGCTCCGGAAGAAATAGGAGGTAGTTTGCCGGCAATCAGCATGAAGGAATTGCTCGAAGCGGGCGTTCATTTCGGGCACCAGACCAAGCGCTGGAATCCGAAGATGAAAGAATACATCTTCGGCGAACGCAACGGAATCTACATCATCGACCTGCAGAAGACGCTCAAGATGTTCAAGGACGCGGCGCGCTATGTGGGCGAGATGGCGGCGCAAGGCAAGACCGTACTTTTCGTCGGGACCAAGCGGCAGGCGCAGGAAGCCATTGCCGAAGAGGCCAACCGATGCAGCATGTTCTACGTGAACCAGCGGTGGTTGGGCGGGTTGCTCACCAACATGCTCACCGTGCAGAAATCGATCAAGCGGTTGAAAGAGCTGGAGGCCATGGCGTCCGTCGAAGGCGGTTATGCCGGACGGCCCAAGAAAGAGATCATCCGGCTGGAGCGGGAGCGCAAGCATCTGGATTCGAACCTGGCGGGCATCAAGGATATGCCGGGGCTGCCCGACATTCTGTTCGTGATCGATTCCAACAAAGAAGCCATCGCCGTGAAAGAAGCGCGGCGTTTGGGCATTCCGGTAGTGGCCATCGTGGACACCAACTGCGATCCCGACGAAGTGGATTACGTGATTCCGGGCAACGATGACGCGCTGCGAGCCATTCGCCTGTTTGCCAGCAAGATCGCCGACGCCGTCGTGGAAGGCCGCGCGCTCGCCTCCGAACAGGATTTCACCGCGGACAAGATTGTGACCGATGAGACTCCGGCCGGGCAGGGCATGGAGGAATACACGGAATATGTGGACGCCAAAGTTCTCGACGAGATCATGGCGGAAAGTTTGAGCCTGGAAGAAGAACCGCCGGCTCCGTCGCATCGCAAGGGCCCGGCTTCGGAGACGGGAGAACCTGCCACCGAACCGGCTGTGACCGGCGAGAGCGGACACTAGAATCTAACCTCCGCTCCCTGACGGTCGCGGCTCGGTCCGTCGTTTCCGAGCCGCGACCGTCAGGGAGCGGGGGTTCCCGTACAAAGGATCAACAGCATTATGGCGGAAGTAACCGCAGCACTCGTGAAAGACCTGCGCGATCGCACGGGCGCAGGCATGATGGAATGCAAGAAGGCCCTGGTCGAGTCGAAAGGCGACATCGGGGATGCGGAAGTGCTCTTGCGCAAATGGGGCATTGCCTCCGCGGGAAAGAAAGCCATGCGCACCACCAGGCAAGGCCTGATCGGCAGTTACATCCACCATGGCGGCCAACTTGGCGTGCTGGCGGAAGTGAACTGCGAGTCCGATTTTGTGGCGCGCACCGCCGATTTCATCGAGCTGGTGCACGACGTCGCCATGCATATCGCGGCGGCCGATCCGCGCTATATCGGCAAGGACGACGTACCGCCCGAGGTGCTGGCGCAAGAAAAGGAAATTGCGCGCGCCCGGGCGCTGGCCGAAGGAAAGCCCGAAAAAGTCGTCGACAAAATCGTCGAGGGCCGCATGCAGAAGTTCTATGAAGAGGTCTGCCTGCTGGAGCAGCCCTTCGTGAAAGAAGCCACCCTGAGCGTGGGCCAACTGGTGAAGACCAAAATCGCCAAATTGCAGGAGAACATCACCATCGCGCGCTTCGTTCGCTTCAAGGTGGGCGACGTGGCGGCGGCGGAAGCGGGCGGCGACGGCGCGGGTGGCTCCAACTCCTAGCGAATGCCCGGCTACAAGCGCATCCTGCTGAAAGTGAGCGGGGAAGCTTTAGCCGGAGGTGCGTCGTTCGGCATCGACGCCGAGCGCGTGAAGGAGATGGCGCGCGAAGTCTCGGAAGTGGCGGCGGCCGGAGTCCAGGTTGGGGTGGTCGTCGGTGGCGGGAATATCTTTCGGGGCGTCGCCGCCGCGGCCCTGAAGATGGATCGGGTCACCGCCGACCACATGGGTATGCTGGCCACCGTCATCAATTCGCTCGCCCTCTCGGATGCCCTCGAGCAGATGGGCATTCCCACCCGTGTGATGAGCGCCATCGAAATGCACCAGGTGGCCGAGCCGTACATCCGGCGCCGCGCCATCCGGCATCTGGAAAAGGGCCGCATCGTCATTTTCGCGGCGGGCACCTCCAACCCGTATTTCTCGACGGACACGGCGGCCACGCTACGAGCCCTCGAGATCAAAGCGGACGTGATTGCCAAAGGAACCCGCGTGGACGGCGTGTATGACAAGGACCCGCTGAAGTTTCCGGATGCGCGGCGCTACTCGCAGATTACGTACCTGGAAGTGCTTTCCCAGGCGCTCGGAGTGATGGATGCGACGTCCATCGCCATGTGCCGCGATAACCGGCTGCCGATTATCGTTTTCAATCTCAACATCACTGGCAATATAATGCGTATGTCGATGGGCGAACCCGTCGGCACACTGATTCACTAGCCGGATTTTCGGAGAATCGCTTATGAAAACGGAACCACAGGCCGCACCGAGCGGAGCGACATTCAACTCGGTAAAAGAAGTTGAGGGAAACGTCAAGACGCGCATGGATAAAGCGCTCAGCGATCTGCAGCACGAGATGGCGTCCATCCGCACCGGCCGCGCGTCGCTGTCCATTCTGGACCACATCCGGGTGGACTACTACGGCACGCCCACGCCGCTCAACCAGATCGCCAATTTGCACGTTCCGGAGCCCGCGCTGATCACGATTCAACCCTACGACGTGTCGCAGATCGGGCCGATCGAGAAGGCCATCCGCGTATCCGACCTCGGCTTGAATCCGGCCAACGATGGCAAGCTGATTCGGCTGCCGATACCGCCTTTGACCGAGGAGCGCCGCAAGGATCTCGTGAAGAAGTTGCACGCCATCGCGGAGCACCACCGCGTGTCGGTTCGCAACATCCGGCGCGACGGCAACGAAGCCGTCAAAAAGCTGCTCAAGGACAAGAAGGTCACCGAGGATGACGAGAAGAAGGCGCACGACGACATCCAGAAGGTGACCAATGGCTATATGGACAAGATCGACCAGGCATCCAAGACCAAAGAGAAAGAGATCCTGGAAATCAAATAAGCATCGGCGCCCCAGCCGCGGGTAGCGCCATGGCGCGCATCTTCCGGCCGGTTTCCGTAAGCTTCCACACACTGCGAGCACCGCGCAATATCCGCGATCGCACCTCGGTACCAGGAGGTTCCCTCGATTCCTGTTAAGATGGGGGAGCCCGATACCGATATCTGATTAGCCTTATGTCATTGGCCCTATTCATGTTGGCGGTGTCTCCAACCGCTCATTTCATCAACAGTTTGTTTGATGATACGTTTGCCGGTGTGCACCAGCTCGGCTGGTTCGATTGGGCAATGCTCATCCCCTACTTCACGATCCTGATCATTCTGTCGGTCTACGGCATTCATCGTTACGAAATCATCCGCACCTACTTCAAACATCGCAAGAACGTCGTCACGGCCCCTCCCCAACGCTTCGGGCAGCTCCCCCCGGTTACGGTGCAGCTGCCGATCTACAACGAACGATATGTCGTGGAGCGGCTGATCGAAGAGACGTTGAAGATCGAGTACCCGAAAGAGCTGCTCCAGATCCAGGTGCTCGACGATTCCACCGACGACACGGCGCCGTTCGCCGAAGCCCTGGTGGAGCGCTACCATGCCCTGGGCTATCCCATCGAATACCACCACCGCACGAACCGTGAAGGCTTCAAGGCCGGGGCGCTCCAGGCGGGACTCGCAACCGCAACCGGCGAGTTCGTGGCCGTGTTCGACGCGGATTTTTGTCCGCCTCCCGATTTTCTCGAGCGCACCATCCATCACTTCGCCGACCCCGGTGTGGGAGTGGTGCAGACGCGCTGGAGTTACCTGAACCGCGACTACAACTTCCTCACCGAAGTGGAAGCCATGCTGCTCGACGGCCACTTCATCCTGGAGCACGGCGCCCGATCGCGCGCCGGTTACTTCTTCAACTTCAACGGCACCGCGGGGATTCTGCGCAAAGCCATGATTGCCGATGCCGGTGGCTGGCAGCACGACACGCTCACGGAAGATTCGGATTTGAGCTATCGCGCGCAGCTCAAGGGCTGGCGCTTTGTCTACCTGCCGGGCCTCGACTGCCCCTCGGAGCTGCCGGTCGAGATGCACGGTTTCCAGGTGCAGCAATCGCGCTGGGCCAAGGGCCTCACGCAGGTAGCCAAGAAACTGATGCCGGCGATCTGGCGCGCCGACATTCCGAAACGTATGAAGGCCGAAGCGTTTCTGCACTTGACGCCCAACATTTCCTACCCGCTGATGATCGTGGTTTCGGCGCTCATGCTGCCGGTGATGATCGTGCGCTTCTACATGGGTCCGTTTCAGATGGTGTTTCTCGATCTGCCGCTGATCATCGCTTCCTTCTGGTCGATCTCCCTGTTCTACGTGGTGGCGCAGCGCGAGCTCTACCCCAAGAACTGGAAGCGCTCGATTCTGATGCTGCCCATGCTGATCGCCGTGGGCGTGGGCCTGACGATCATCAACACCCGCGCCGTATTGGAGGCGCTGTTCGGCGTGCAAACGGCCTTCGCGCGCACCGCCAAGTTCGCCATCGGCGACCGGCCGGTGAATCTGGAAGTGAAGAAATACCGCTCGCGCAGCGGCTGGCTGCCGTATGCCGAGATCCTGGTAGGTTTCTACTTCGTGACCATGGTGGTCTTCGCCCTGGAAACCTTCAATTACTTCGCGCTTCCGTTCTTACTGCTGTTCGTCTTCGGCTACTGGTGGGCGGGTTTCTCCACGCTCTACCAGGAGCACCAGGGGCGCCTGCGCTGGCTGCGCGAACGCAAGCTGGAAGTGGCGCGGCAGGCGTAGCTCGACAGCCATTGCCATCGCCACGAGCTGTCCTCGTCGATGATAGAATCTCATCCGTCGGAGGTGATCGTGAAACAGCGTTTGACTCTCACCGTGGTGGCGGCCGTGGCGCTAGTGGCGCTGGCCGCGTGGCGAACCCTTCCCATTCGGGCCGACAGCGTGGATAGCGCGCACCCGAAAGTAACCATCGAACAAGTCAACCGCTGGGAAACGGAATTATCGAATTGGGGCCGCTGGGGCAAGGATGATGAACGCGGCGCGCTGAACTTGATCACGCCGCAAAAGGAAGTACAGGCCGCGCGTTTGGTGAAGGATGGAGTCACCGTCTCGCTCGCGCACTTCGCCGACCTCGAGAAAGCCGCCGACAACTTCAACTTCGGACCCACCAGGCACGAAATGTTTCACAATCCCAATACCGGCAAAATCGGCGGCGCGGTCGATATCATCAGCTTCGGCATTCACGACGGCACCAACTCGCACCTGGACGCGCTCTGTCACTACGCGCTGCCGCGGGATGGCAAGCCGCTGGTCTTCAACGGCCACCCACAGGACTTGGACGAAGCCGGCTGCAAGGCCAACGCCATCGACCGCATGGGCCCAGGCATCTTCACGCGCGGCATCCTCGTCGATCTGCCGCTGCTGAAAGGCGTGCCGTATCTCGATCCGGGCACGCCCATCTATGCATCGGACCTGGAGGCTTGGGAGAAGTACGCGCACGTGAAGATATCGAGTGGCGACGCGCTGTTCATCCGCTCGGGCCGCTGGGCGCGGCGTGCGAAGCTGGGGCCGTGGAACGCGGCGCGCGAGGCCGCCGGGCTGGACGCTTCCGCGATGCCCTGGGTCCATCAGCGCGATGTGGCTCTATTGGCAAGCGACGGTGTCAACGACGTGCAACCTTCCGGAATCGTCGGCGCCGGGGAAGCCGCCAATCGTCCCGTGCACACGCTGGCGATCGCGGTGCTCGGTGTGCCGCTGGTCGACAACGCGTATTTGGAAGACGTTGCCAAAGAGGCCGCCAGCCGCAAACGCTGGGAGTTTCTGACCACCGTGCAATTCACGCGCGTCCCCGGCGGAACGGCGACGCCGTTCAATGCGCTGGCGACGTTTTAGGATGAGTTCACTGCAGAGCGGTGAATCAATCACACCGCAGCGCTTCCGCCGGAGCTACACGGCTGGCGCGCAGTGCCGGAACCCACGCCGCCACCAAAGCCACGCCGGCCAATAGAATCGGCACCGTCACGAAAATCAGCGGATCCACGGCTTTCACGCCAAACAGAAAACTTTCCATAAACCGCGTCAGCCCAAAGGCGGCCGCGATTCCGGTAGCGGCGCCAATCAAAACCAGCCACATCCCCTGGGAAACTACGAGATTTCTGACGTCGCTCGGCTGCGCACCCAAAGCGATGCGAATCCCAATCTCCCGCGAGCGTTGCTCGACCGAGTGCGCCAGCAAGCCGTAAATGCCAATCGCCGCGAGCAGCAGAGAACATCCCCCGAAAATGCTCATCAGAATCATATTGAAATTCTGCGGCGCGGTAGAACGCACCAGGAACTCTTCCATCGAGCGAAGCCGGGTTGTGGGAAGCCCTCCGGTCGCTTGCCGCAGTTCGCGCTCGATCACAGGGCGCAGCGGCCGGGAGTCGCCCCGCGTGCGAACGACCACCCAATAATTCCACGGCGCCATCGCATTCGCCGAGCCGGTGTAATCGCGCTGGGCCACAGGCACAAACACGGCCGGCACGGGATTTCCGTTGAGTGAATCCTCGCGAACGTCGCCCACAATGCCGACCACCTGCCGCTCCGGTTCTCCGAAATCCTGCCCGAGCCCTTTCCCAATCACCAGCCGCTCGTTCAGCGGATCGCCACCCGGCCAGAATTGGCGCGCCATCGCCTGATTGACAATCGCCACCGGCGGCGCATCGCGGCGGTCGGCATCGGTAAACCGGCGTCCCCGAATCAACGGAATCTTCAGCACATCGAAATATGACGCCGAGACCGTCATCCAACGGCTGTTTCCATGCGACGGGCCGTGCGTCAGAGGCCGGCCCACGATCGTAATCGTCAGGCTGTTGAAATTGCCTTCGAGCGGCAGCAGTCCTGTTAAGGCCGAACCTTCCACTCCCGGCAAGGCATCGAGGCGCCGCAGGGTGCCTTCCGCGATCGGATCCACACTCGTCGTCTTCGATATGCGCGGATCCATGGTCACCATGGTCGCGACCACATTATGCCCGTCGAAGCCGGGGTTCACCTCGCGGAGCGCGATCAACGTGCGAACCAGCAGCGCCGCGCCGATCACCGAGAGCAGCGCCAGGCTGATCTGGCTGATCACCAGGACCGAGCGCACCTTGCTCTGACGAGAACCACCGCCGCCGCGGCTGCTGCCTTCCACCAGACTCGCGTGCAGATTGGAGCGGGAAGCCTGGAGAGCTGGAATCAGACCAAAGAGCACGGCCGTGACTACCGTAATGATGGCGGTGAACAGAAACACGCGCCAGTCCAGCGTGACCTTCGACCCATCCACGCCAATTCGCGGAATGTTCGCCGGACCGCGAGCGAGAATCAAATGAATACCGGCCCACCCCAAGCCGAGACCGGCCGCGCCGCCAATCAATGCGAGCAAACCACTCTCCGTCAGTAGCTGCCGAATGATTCTGGTGCGCCCGGCGCCCACCGCCACGCGCACGGCGATCTCGCGCCTTCTGGCGCTGGCCCGCGCCAACAGGAGACTCGCGACATTCGCGCAGGCGATCAGCAGCACAAAACTCACCGCACCCGCGAGAGTGATCAGCGTGCGGCGCACATCCTTCACCAACACGTCGCGCATCGGCTCCACGCGAAAGACGTCGCCGCGGCTGGTCGAGATCGAGTTGGGATATCGGCGGCGGAACTCCTGCGTGGTCAGCTCGAGTTCCGCGTTGGCCTTTGCCAGCGTCACCCCCGGCTGCAGGCGCCCCATGGCCCGGAAGTAATGAACCTGGTTCACGCTATTCGCATCGATCGGAAACGGCAGCCAAATATCGGGAGAGGTCAGCGTTTCCAGTTGGACACCGGCGCTCATGATGCCGACCACTGGATACGATTCGTCGCCCAACGTCAGGGCTCTGCCGACCACCGCGGGGTCGCCGCCAAAGGCCCGCTTCCAGAACGCATCACTGAGAACGACTACACGGCCGGCACCGGGCCTTTCCTCCTCAGCCGTGAATCCCCTTCCGCGGGACATCGTCAGGCCAAACAGGCGGAAGTAATCTCCCGTGACGAATGCCGCGTCGACGCGTTGCGCGCGCTCCACGCCCGTCAGGTTGAAGCCGCCGGTCTTGTAGCCGGACACCTCGCGGAAAACTTTGGTTTGTTCGCGCCACAAATTGAATTTGATATCGGAGGCAAACACACCCGGGCCATACTGGTCGACCGAAAGAAACGTGACCACGCGGTTGGGGTCGGGGGCCGGCACCGGCTTCAGCAACACGGCATCGACCACAGAGAAGACCGCGGTGTTCGTTCCCACGCCCAGCGCCAGCGCGGCCAGGGCGGTAATCGTGAACCCGGGGCTCTGCCGGAAAACGCGCGCGGCGTATCGGAGATCGCTGAGGAAAGACTCCATCCGAGAGGGCTCTGGCCTAAATTATAACGGACCGCCGAAAACCACCTTAATTGCCGATGGCATACTCGGGCTAGCGCGGGAAGTTATCATCGAGTTGGTACGCGGTGTAACTAGTGAGGTGTCCCGGTGACTTCGATCGCAGCGTGTGGGGGCCAGGGCTTGGGCCCCGCCGGCGGCAGGCCGGAAGGCCTGACCCCACACGCTGCGTCTTCGAGTGACTGTATCGAAATGAGCTGGACGGTTCACTAGCAACAGTGCGGACGTTACCGAGCCGCGACCAAAGGAAGCGGTCCTTAGCGCTTTTCGAATCACGGGACTGGAAAGGAACCACGGTTGGATCAGGACACGGCGATCGGCGGGCAGAACCGTCACTTTCCTTCCACCCAAGTGTCGCTGCTCGATGCGGCCGCGTCCGGCCTCTCCAGCGAGGCGCGCGAGCGAGTCATCGCGCTCTATTGGAAACCGGTGTATCACTTCCTTCGTATCAAATTCCGCGCTAGCAATGAAGACGCCAAAGACTTAACGCAGGGCTTTTTCGCATCGGCACTCGAGCGCCAATTCTTTGAGCGCTTCGATCCCGCCAAGGCATCGTTTCGCACCTATCTGCGGATGGCCGTCGAACACTTTGCCGCCAACCAGCACACCGCCGGGAACCGGCAGAAGCGCGGCGGCGGCGCTCCCCTGGAACCGCTCGGCGAGCATGCCGATACCAGTCCCTCGCCGGAAGCGCTTTTTGAGCGCGAATGGCAGCGCCAGTTGTTCTCGCTGGCCATCGAGGATTTGCGCGGACACTGCGCCGAATCGGGCAAGCTGGCCCAATTCTCCATCTTCGAAGCTTACGATCTGGCAGACACAGAACGCGCCTCTTACGCGGACCTGGCTGCTCGTTTCGGCCTTCCGGAAACCACCGTCACGAACCATCTCGCGTGGGCGCGGCGCATGTTGCGCGGGTTCGTCGACGAACGCCTGCGCGGCACCACCGCGAGCCCGAAAGAAATGCGCGAAGAGGCGCGCCGCCTGTGGAACTGAGCGATTCCGTCCTCGACCATCTGCGCCACGTCTCAGAGCTTCCCGATCTCACGGGTACCCGCTATGAGCTGGAGTCGGAGATCGGCCGCGGCGGTATGGGTGTGGTTTATGCCGCGCGCGATCGCCAGTTGAACCGGCTGGTTGCGTTGAAGGTTCTGGATGCCGCGCTCGCTGGTGAACCGCAACTCATCGCCCGGCTGGAGCACCCCGCCGTGGTCCCGGTTTATGAAAACGGCACGCTTGCCGACGGCCGAGCGTTCTACGCGATGAAGCTGGTCAAGGGCGTTCCGCTCGACGGGTATTTCGCGGCCCCCCGGCCGCTACCGGAACGCCTGCGGGTGGTCCGCCGGGTCGGCGAAGCGCTGGCTTTCGCCCACGCCCGCGGGGTGATTCATCGCGATCTGAAGCCGGCGAATGTGATGGTCGGCGAGTTCGGCGAGGTGTACGTCATGGATTGGGGTGTGGAGGCCGTCGCCGGCACCCCGGCGTTTCGCGCGCCCGACCGCGAGCTGGACGCGCGTTCTGATATCTACGCTTGCGGCGCGCTGCTCCGGTTCGTGCTTTCGACCGCCACGCCGCCGGCGCTGGGCGCCATCGCCGCCAAGGCCATGAGTGCCGATGCCGCGGTCAGGTACCACGACGTCTCGGCCCTGCTGGCCGATCTCGATCGCTTCCAGGCGGGCATGGCTGTCGAGGCGTGGGCCGAGCCGTGGTGGCACCGTTTGCGCCGCTTCGCGGAACGCAACATCGTTCTGCTGGTACTGCTCGCCGCGTATGCAGCCGCAAAGTTCTTGTTGTTCTTTCTCCGAAAACTGTAAAGGAATTCCTTCCAACGCGGAATAACGGTATGGAGGCGCAAATGAAGAACAGAATTCTGATTGGGTTGTTGCTGGGGCTGGTGCTGGGAGCGTTGGATGGGTCATCCGCCTGGTTTTATCCGGAAGCGCGGCCGGTGTTGGCCAGCATTATGGTTGGTTCCACCATCAAGGGCATGCTCGTGGGGCTTTTCACCGGCTGGTTCGCGCGGAAGGTGCAATCCACCGGATGGGGCATCGCGGTAGGGTCGGGAATCGGACTGTTATTCGCTTTCCTGGTGGCGGCCACCGATACCCTGAACGGCCGTCATCCATACCTCGAGATTATGTTTCCCGGTTTCCTGGTGGGTGCGATCATCGGTTTCTTGACGCAACGAACGGGAACCGGGCCGGCGAAAGCAGAGCCATCCTGAGCGAAAATACTTAAGTGCGTACTTGACTATCTCACAAGACCTCTGCAATACTTAAGCATGCACTTAACCAATGAGCCAGGCACGGCCTCCCAGAGCGAACGGTCCGTCATCCACAGCACCTTCGTAATTGAGCGCAGCTACTCGGCCACCCCAGAACGCGTCTTCGCCGCGTTTGCTGATCCCGCCCGCAAGCGGCACTGGATGCGCGGCGATAACACCCTGGAACTCCAGGAACTGGAGATGGACTTTCGGGTCGGAGGCTGGGACCGCATTCGCTACCTGCACCACGAAGGCAATCCGTTTCCCGGTACCGCGATGGCCAATGACGCCACTTACCTGGACATCGTGCCCAACCGCCGCATCGTGATGGCGTACAGCATGGCCATCGACGGCCGGCGCTTTTCCACCTCTCTCGCGACCTTTGAATTGCTACCCACGGATGCCGGGAGCAAGCTCATCTTCACCGAACAGGCGGCCTTCTTCGAAGGCGCCGATGGCGCGCAAATGCGCGAGTCCGGCTGGCGCACGCTGCTCGAAAAGGTGGCGGACGAATTGGCGGGCTAGCAACCGTGAACCATGTCCGCGCAAAGAGCCAAGGTCGACCGCGTGTTCCATGCTCTGGGCGATGCCACGCGCCGCGCCATTCTGGAAAGGCTGAGCGAGCGGCCGGTCTCCGTATCGCTACTGGCCGGGCCGCTGCAGCTCAGCTTGGCCGCCATCGTCCAGCACATTCAAGTCCTGGAAGAGAGCGGCCTGGTGCATACAGAAAAAGCTGGAAGGGTGCGAACCTGCCGCATCGAACCCAAAGGACTCTCGGTGGCGCAGAAGTGGATCGACGAACGCCGCATGCTTTGGGAGCGCCGCTTCGACCGTCTCGACGATTTGCTCGCCGAACCCGATGAGAAGTGACTACCCGCCGATGGCGTACATCGGTCGCGGCGGGGCGACGAAACGCGTGGAGTTGATTTCATGGCCGATCCACTTTGCGGCCACGTTGCGGCGGATTAGCGCGGCGATGGTATCGTCGCTCGCGCCCGTGCGCAGCAGGGTTTTCACGTCGTCTTCCTCAACCGCGAAAAGGCAGTAGCGCAGCTTGCCATCGGCTGTGAGGCGCAGGCGATTGCAGTTGAGGCAGAAGGGGCGGCTCACCGAAGCGATCAGCCCGATCGTTCCTATTCCATCGGCGAACTGATACTCCGAGGCCGGCGCGCGCGGATCGGGATCGGGCACCGGAACCAGGGGCGCGATCTCGCGGCTCAGCAGCGCCAGAATATCGCCGGCCAGCAGCACCTTGCTTCGGTCCCAAAGATTCTGCGCGTCGAGCGGCATGAATTCGATGTACCGCACCTCGAACCCGTTCTCCCGTCCGAACCGCGCCAGCGGCACGATATCGGACTCCACCAGGTTCTTCACCGCCACCGCGTTGAGCTTGATCTTCGAATAGCCCAGCTTCTTGCACAGTTCCAGCCCGGCCAGAACTTTGTGAATCTCATCGCGCCGGGTGATCTGGAGAAAGCGCTGGCGGTCGAGCGTATCCAGGTGCACGTTAATGCGCCGCAGCCCAGCTTCATACAATGGCTCCGCCAATTGCGGCAGCAGAACGCCATTTGTGGTCAGCGCCAAGTCGGCAATCCCGGGGATCGCGTTCAGCCGGCGAATCAGCACCGGCAGGTCGCGCCGCACCAGAGGCTCACCCCCCGTGATGCGCAGCTTGCGAATGCCCAGCGTTACGGCGATGCGCGCGAAGCGCTCGATCTCTTCGAAATCGAGAATCTGCCGGCGGTCGGTAAAATGCACACCGGTCTCCGGCATGCAGTAAAAGCAGCGGACATTGCAGCGGTCGGTGACACTGATCCGCAGGTTAGTGTGGACGCGGCCAAAAGAGTCGATGAGTGGCTCTGCCATCTATTTCACCGCCAGCAGTGTTCCGGCGGAACCAATGCGCCGGTCATGACTTCGTCCCA
>Ga0335078_10009459_pt1 | contig 14452 bp, 14 predicted proteins | sample Lox_Sample_32_FD_206711 | JGI IMG/M metagenome (GOLD analysis project Ga0335078, IMG submission 206711) | Soil microbial communities from Loxahatchee National Wildlife Refuge, Florida, United States - Lox_Sample_3.2 | ecosystem: Environmental > Terrestrial > Soil > Wetlands | place: USA...
ATCCCGCACCTTTACTCCCTGCCAGAGTACTGTCACATCCCAGCCTTCGACGCAATGAAGGGTCACTACTTTGGTGTAATGAGGAAAGGTGGAAAGTACCTGATCGTACGTATATACTTTGGTCTGGTTGGTTAATCCGGTTACGGTTAGCTGGTACGTTGAGATATTGACGTGCTGGACACCATTGATTGCATTTTCCCGGAAATCGTTAATTGAAGAAAGCGCCTGCCCCTGGTATGATCGCACCTCTGATGGAGCGAGAGACGTCGTGCTCCCGCTATTTTGGCCTGAAATATGATATAGCCCGAAAACGATAATCGCGGCGACAATAATAACAGCGACGACAATTCCGGCAATCACCCGGTTATCCATACAGGGAATGTGCATCCCGGGTAATGAAGAATATGTTTGAGACAAGTGATTTGCCGGCCGAAGATTTTTCACGATCCAAGTTCCGTAAATCAGCCGGCAGTTTATCGGCGTGAGACACAACTAGTTGTTATGACTATCTGGCAAAAGATTCGAATAAGAAAAAGAAATAAAATTCAGGAAAGAGATTTCGGTTTCACGCAGACTGGCTGAGTTCCCGCAGGAGTTAGTTAAGATTCCTTTCTGCTAATCGTTGATCGAAACCCAAAATTATTCCAGATTTGCTATAGTCGCAAAATCCTCGAGATACAATTCTTCCGGTCTGCTTTTGAGGATCTCCTCGGGGAGAGAGGATATCGCACGGCCTGCCCATTCACGGTCAAGTATTCCCGATGATCCTCTAAGACCGTTTTTCACGGTCTTTCTCCGGTGAGAGAAGAGCGCCCTGACTACATCGGCATATTGTGTGCGATCGCGAACAAAGAAGATTGGTGGGCGGGGGAAGATCTTCACGACCATGGAATGAACCTGAGGTTTTGGCGAAAACGAGTTTGGTGACAGGGTGAAACACTGCTGAACTGCAGCATATGTCTGTACCATAATCGAAAGACGCCCGCAATCCTTCGTACCAGCCGGCGCAACCATACGCCGGGCAAATTCTTCCTGATACATGAGAACTGCAACATGGAAACCTGTTTCGAGCAGGCGGAACGTTATTTTTGATGATACCGAGTAGGGGAGATTGGAGACGACCATCTCAAAAGGGGGAAGATCGCACCGGGTTGCATCCCCGTGCAGGATCGAAAAAACCCCATCTTCAATTTCCTGTGCGAAGAGTTCAGCGAGGCCTTCGCAAAGCTTGCCGTCAAGCTCGACTGCATGGACAATCGCGCCCCTGTCGAGGAGAGCCCGCGTCAGTGCTCCGTTGCCAGGCCCGATTTCGAGGACCACCCGTCCGTTCACGTCCTCAAGATCCGCAATCCGGTTGACTGCATTCTTATCAATGAGGAAGTGCTGGTCGTGGTATGCTTTCATTTTGTCGTGAAAAGGTGGTACTTGACGTCCTTGTCCTGGAGTTCTTCCATGATCCGTGCCTGAATCATCTTCTCCGGATGGGGGATCGATTTGATCCGTGCTGAAATATCCGCAAAGCTCGTGAACGGTTTGCGGTTCCGCGATTCGAGCACTTCCCACATGAGCTTTTTCCCGATACCGGGAAGAAGGTGCAGCATGTGAAGCTTTGGGGTTATGGAGATCGCCTTATTGAAGAACGTTACAAAGTCCTGTTCCCGTTCGGTGACGACCTGTTCGATCATAAATGGCAGCTCGCCTTTTGCCGTCTGCGTCAGCTCGTCATAACTGATCCGGCGTTTAACCCGTTCGATCTTGTCGCGCTCTGAATCGCCGATGTAGACCTTGTCATGCAGATTGATGATGACATTTGGTTTTGGAATGAGTTCGAGTAGCTTGAATTGCTCAAGGCCCATTGCCTGAACGACCGGTTCGCGCTTGAACTGGGGACGGGGATCCTCGGCATGCCCCTTCATGAGCACATCGAGTACGATCGCATTGACCTCTTTTTTTTCGGCCTTCATGTCTGCACCTCAAAAGTGTGCCATGACCAGGTCGATAATAGAATCAATCTCTTCCGGAGCGAGAGTGAAGCGCTCTTTTGCGAAGATAGCCCGGACTTCATCCCGGCTCTTGGGCATAATATTGGCAATCCGGTATGCTATCTCCGGCTTCATCTTCTCCATCTTGAGCAGCTTTTCCACAAGATCTTTTGCTTTTTCCGGTGTGGTCTTGGCAAGCTGGTTGGCATGATCAATGCTCCGCCGGAACTCATAGGACAACTCCTTTTCGGCGGCGATCCGGGACGCTTCAACTCCCAGAAGTGCCGACCGGAGTTCAGGGAGAGTAACCTTCTCTTCGCTAACAATACCCTTCACTTTCATGCCAATCACCTGACAAATGAGTTTACTTTTGCGCTTTTAGATGTTGTGGTCGCGCAATGACCGTTTTTTCCGCTTCGCCGTCCTTTATGGAAAGCATCCATGCCCGGCCCCTTTTGCCGATGACCGTGCCCGTAAGGCCGTGGAACCGGCGGTGGGGCATCCCTTTCTGGACGCTCGAGTTTACGACAATGTGAACCTTCGCGCCGACCTCAAACTGCTGGATAACGGAGGTGACTGGCGGCAGCCCGCGCTGTCTTAACTCTTTCTTGAACTTATACCGTGTTTTCTTTCTGGGTCCGTTGTGGTGTGCCATTGTTAATCTCCCTCCTGTGGTCCCTCAACCTGCACGACATCAAGGCTGGTGACGTGCGCCGGTCGCTCCAGGATCTCGGCTAGACTCGGGATGGTCCTTCCCTGATCACCTGATATGAGTTCTTTGATGTAGAGGCCGGCTTCTCCAAGGATTTCCAGGACAAACTTTCCATCCTGTTCCCCTACACACTCGATATCGAGGACTTTACGCTCCCGGATCTTGTCTGCTCTCCGGTGGGCGACCCGTCCGGGCGTGCGCTGGTGTATTGTGACGCCCTTTAAGGCATTCAGGGCATTTTCCAGCGTTTCCGCGGGTACCTGCCCTTCGACCTCGACCAGGATCCTGTATTTTTTATGCGCTTTACTTGATTTAAGGGTTTCCACATCCGGCCTTTCAGCCCATCCCGACAGGGAAACAGCTACCCGGCCGGATGCACTCTCGTTGATCAGGGTTTCGAGAGATGTGAGGTCTGCCGAGCGTTTTCTGGGGGACACAATCTCAAGGATAAACGGCCTGCCGGTTCCGATCATCCGTGCATCAATGTCTTCCCGCCCGGCCCCGTGAAGAATTGCATTCTCCGCGTCAAAAACTTTTATCGAAGGTCTCCCTATGAGCTCCTCGACGGAGTCCAGGTACTGTTTGCCGGTGAAGTTGCATTTTTCGCAGCCAGCCCCCTTGCAGGCCCGGCAGTTCCAGTGAGTCTGGGGGATCCCCCGTTCGAATTTCTGGTACCTCCCGGCAAAGAAGAGGGAGTTGACCTGGATTTCGACATTACCGGTCCCCGGGTCGAGGAGCGCAATAACGTCGGGTTTCTTGAAATCAACAACCTTTCCGGTGAGTGCAGATACTGCTTTCCCAACTTCCCGGTTTACCTCTGATTTGAACGGTTCCGGGTCGGTGAGTGAAAGATCGCTCCAGACCATCTCTTCATTCTCGGCAATGAGCGGCGGTACCCTGCATCCGACAAGAAAGGTGTCATATTCATATCCTTCGAGGGCAGTTGCAACTTTTCCCGCCCACATCGGGATTTCGTTAAAGAAGTTCCCGCAGATCCAGCAGGTCCCGGATAAACGTTCGAACGGCTGGTTTTCAGCTAGCGCCCGGGAGATCCGAAGCCCCCGGCCCCGCTCTTCATTTCTCAGACCATGAGATCGTTTTCCGAAGAACCGGCCCAGGCAATGGTCACAACAGGTGCCGTACGACAGGATTTTTCCGACTAACTCATCTATTTCCATCCCTTATCCCTCCGGTCCTTTTCATTGAGCACGACTGTGATTGTATGGTCTGCGTGAAGACAGGCGGGCCCGACAGAATACCGGGCTGCGCTCCGGACCAGTGACTCTTCTTCTTCAGAAAAATTCTGGTGGTCAGAAAGAAGGAGTGCGTCCGGGAGAGTTGGTTCGGTCCGGATATCTTTCCCACTCTCGTCCAACACGGCGAATTGATGTTCGGTGCACAAGCGATCCAGTCCCCCGCTTCTAACGTAAACCCCCGGAGCGGCTTCCCGAAACTCGCTTCCACACGGAATAGAGAGCCCTTTTTTGATGAGTGCCCCTGCGCTCCGTTCATCCGGAGAAAGCGAACGGATCTCGTTTCCTTTGAATAAGAGAGTTCTGGGAGATTTTGCCCCGCCGAGCAGAACAAGGTAACAGTCAACGTCCCGGCGCAAATCGTGTGAAAGGAATAAAGATGCGTTTACGCATCTGCATAACACGTCCATCCGCCCTGCACCGGGGAGATCGTTAAGTGAGAAATCCCCGTCCGTGCGGGCGATATGCCCGACAATGGCAAACGAGGTCATTTCACTGCATTCCCGAGAAGCGCTTCATAAGGCGCTGCATGTTAAACTTCCCGCCGGCGGCTCCCCGGAGCCCTTTGAGAGTCTTATGCATCATCTTGTAATATTTCAGGAGTTCCCGCACTTCCTCCGGGGTTCCTCCGGCACCCCGGGCGATCCGCTGCATCCGGGAGCTGGTGATTATGCCCGGATCGTCGAGCTCCTGGGGCGTCATGGAGTCCATGAGGATCCGGTAACGCACCATCTTCGTGCTGGTTACATCATACACTCCTTCGGGAAGCTGCATATTGCCCATCGGGAGCATGTTCATGATCTGTTTGAGAGGGCCCATCTTGTTAAGCGCTTCGAGCTGTTTGTACATATCGCGAAGGGTGAAGTGGCCCTTCATCATCGCATCCATGTCCACTTCACTTGCGACCTGAGCCTCCTGAACCTTTTCGGCAAGCGCCTGGAGATCACCCATGCCAAGAAGCCGGGAGATGAAACCGTTCGCGTCAAACCGTTCGAGGGCTTCTATCGTTTCCCCTTCGCCGATGAAAACAATCCCGCTCTTGGTTTCAGCCACCGCCGATAATGCGCCGCCGCCTTTGGCCGTCCCATCCATCTTGGTGATAATAACACCATCAATTCCAATCGCATCGTGGAACCGCCGAGCCTGCTCGCTCGCCTGCTGGCCAAGTGCTGCATCGATAACCAGCCACCGGTGAGTCGCCCGGGTAATCGCATTGAGATCGATAATCTCCTGGATGAGATCAGGCTCCAGGGCATGGCGGCCCTGAGTATCGACAATAATCACTTCAAGATCCTTTATAGCAACAAGCCCATCCTTTACAATCTTCCGCGCATCAGTCGATGCCGGGTCCCCAAAACAGGGGACGTTTATTTTCGCGCAAAGCGTTGCCAGCTGATTGTATGCCCCGGGCCGGAACGTATCGGCGCAGATTACCCCGACTTTCATCCCTTTTTTCTGGAAATACCGGGCAATCTTTGCCGTTGTTGTTGTCTTTCCGCTCCCCTGGAGACCGGCCATCAGGATGACCTGAGGTTCGAGTTTTAGGTCCGCAGTCGCGTAAACCAGACGGACAAGTTCCTGGTACACGATGCGAAGGACGTGTTCGCGGACATTGGTGTTCTTTGGAAGCTCTTCGTCCAAGGACCGGGTCCGTATGGCCTTTGAGAGCTCCATAACAAGTTTTACGTTGACGTCTGCGGAAAGAAGCGCACGCTGGAGATTTTTTACCAGTTCATCTACCGCAGCCCGGTCGACCACAGCTTTTCCGGCAAGTTTCTTAAGCGCATCGCGGAGCGAATTGGAGAGAGTGTCCATCATACGGTTCCACCCCCGAGAAGTTCTTCGACGATAGTTCCGGGTTCGAAGGGTACAATGTCCTCATACGCCTGTCCAGTACCCAAGAAAAGAAGGGGTTTTCCAATGGTATGGGCGATAGAGATAGCCGCTCCTCCCCGGGAGTCCATGTCAGCTTTGGTAAGGACAATGGCATCTGCTCCCACCGTTCGGTCGAATTCAGCAGCCCGGACAACCGCATCGTTCCCTGCCACTGCTTCATCGACATACACGATAAGGTCCGGTTTCATGACCCTGCGGATCTTGTCGAGCTGGCTCATAAGGTTAGCCTTGGTGTGGAATCTCCCTGCGGTATCAGCAAGTACGACATCGGTTTTATGGGCCTGGGCATACTGGACAGCGTCAAAAAGGACTGCGGATGGATCAGCCCCGGACTTGTGCTCGATAACTTTAATTCCCAGGCGTTCTGCGTGAACTCCGATCTGTTCGATGGCACCAGCCCTGTATGTATCCCCGGCACCGATGACCACCGAGAACCCCTGGTTCTTGAGATACGCCCCGATCTTCGCGACGGTGGTGGTCTTGCCGGTCCCATTAACTCCGGTAAAAAGTATTTTGACCGGCCGTTCGTGGGTTTTGATGTAGGCGGTGAGGTCAAAACCGGACCCCAGGATCTTCAGCAGGGCGGATTTGAGAGCCCCCACGACAAGGGCGTCAACGGATTCCCCAATCTTCCGGTGTTTGCCAACGAGGCCGGCCCGGATATCAGCGATGAGTGCATCGGTAACCGGCAATGCAACATCGCTTTCCAGGAGAGTCATTTCGAGTTCATCGAGGGCAGCAGCAACGTCTTTCTCCGAAACTATCAGCTCGCGGTCGATGATAAGGATGCGGACCTTATCGGTAAGCGTCGGGTTCTTTGCCGCCGGGGTTTCTGCGGAAGCTATCTCCCCGGTTTTATCCGGCTCAGGCTTTTGCGGTCGGGCAGCTACCACACCGATACTCGCGCCGAGCCGGTCCCGCGCCGCCTGGAGCCGGTCCCTGAGACCAGAAAACATAACAATATTAAGTCCTGTTTGGTTATTCTTCGTCTGAATCTTCTGCAACACGTCGCTGTGCAGGGGATGGACCGGCGACGGTGGTTTGCCTGTACCCCTGGTCAAGCCGTTTTGCGATCTCATTCATCTGGCCGCGTAGTTTGTCCATGGCCTCTGCGACTTTCTTCTGGGATGCTTCCATTTCCGTGATCCGATCCCGGAGATACCCGATCGCATCTGCACTTGCCTTTTCCACAATTACCTCGGAACCGATATTGAGGAGGACTTTCTCCGGCTCAAGTACTTTTGCCTTGAGACTCGCCCCGCCTCCGATTTGAAGGAGCACGATTCCATCCTCTGAAGCAGCAAGCGCTTCCAGCGCTTCAATCGCTGCCATCGCTTCCATTCGACCATTCTCCATAAGCTCGAGCTGGCCGGCAAAGACCTCGGCCTGCTGGCCGTATTCTTTCAGATAGTACTGGAGCGTTTCTATTTCACGCTGGTCCAAAGGTTGTGCTGCTGCCAAGATTCCTGCCTCCCACTGTATTCGTTGCGGGCAACTGGGTTCTTCTGATATGTTTGTCATCTGGGATCATAAATACATCATTGTCAGACACCTTCGATGTGCAAGAATAAAATTAAAATTGCCCTGCCCCGACACAATGGAAAGAATTAACTATGGGCGCATTGAGAAGCCGTTTTACATGACCGAATGCCCGATTATTACAGAAAAACTGCAGGTGGCAGTGATCAATGAAATTGAGGCAGACGCCACACCTGAGGGCCGGGCCATTGGGCGTATCCTTGACAGTATCCGCTCCCTGGGCATCGGTGTTGCGGACACTGTGCCGCCTTCCGATGTCAGGGCAATATTTTCGGTCCTCACGGGGGTTGACGCTGTCCTGGTCAACTGGAACATAGGAAGAGAGTATCAGAAACAGGACATTGCCGCCCGGGATCTCATCCTCCGGATCCGAGAGACGAACGAAGAGATCCCCATCTTCCTTATGGGTGAGCCGGAAAGTCCCGCTTTCGGCGATATAAGCATCGAGATGATCCGGGAGATCGACGAATATATATGGATCATGGAAGACACCCCCGAGTTTATTGCCGGCAGGATCGGGGCAGCAGCCCGTCGGTACCGCCATCGTCTTCTTCCGCCCTTCTTTTCTAAGCTCGTAAACTTTTCCCACGATTTTGAATATTCATGGCATACCCCGGGTCACGCCGGAGGGGTCGCATTCTGGAAATCTCCGATTGGAAGGGTTTTCCACCGGTTTTTCGGCGAACAGCTCTTCCGGTCTGATCTTTCTGTCTCCGTTGAAGAACTCGGGTCCCTCCTAGATCATTCCGGTCCGATTGGTGAGGCAGAACAGTACGCAGCCCGGGTTTTTGGCGCGGACCAGACATATTTCGTAACAAACGGCACCTCGTCGGCCAATAAGATCGTGTTCTGTGGTGTGGTGACTGCAGGAGATATTGTTCTTCTCGACCGAAATTGCCACAAATCCTGCGAGCAGGCGGTCACGCTCACCAATTCCATTCCGGTTTACCTCATGCCATCGCGGAACAGGTACGGTATTATCGGCCCCATTCCAGCCTCAGAAATGACCACCCGGGCGATCGTGGCGAAGATTCGGAAATGCCCGCTTACCTCACGAGCTGATAGACAGCCGGTTCTAGCTGTTATCACAAACTCTACGTATGACGGACTCTGTTCCAAAGCCGAGAAAATCGAGGAAGTCCTGGGAAAGATAACGGATAACATAATGTTTGATGAGGCATGGTTTGCCCATGCCCGGTTTAATCCGTTATACCGGGACCGGTTCGCAATGCGGGATAAAGCAAGGGATAGTTCCGGCCCCACAGTATTTGCCACTCAGTCTTCACATAAATTACTTGCCGCATTGTCTCAGGCTTCGATGATCCATGTAAGAAACGGCCGAGTCCCGGTACATCATGCCCGTTTCAACGAGAGTTTCATGATGCACAGTTCTACCTCTCCGCTTTATCCAATCCTTGCTTCCCTGGACATCTCCTCCCGGATGATGGATGGGGCTCCTGGGAAGGTGATGACCGCAGAATCGGTCAGCGAGGCGATTCGATTCCGGCGAACGATGGCCCGCATCCGGAAAGAGATCGAAAAATCCCGCGGTACAACTGGAAAAGACTGGTGGTTTTCCATCTGGCAGCCGGAAACGGTGACTGACCCGGAGACAAAAAAGAAGATCGTTTTTGAGGATGCACCGTTCAGGCTTCTCCGGGACGATCCTTCGGCATGGATCCTCAATCCTGGCGATGCCTGGCACGGGTTCTCAGGTCTTACTCCCGGCTACTGCATGCTTGATCCCATTAAAGTGACAATAATCACCCCGGGAATTCGGGGGGACGGATCCCTTGCTCAATGGGGGATCCCGGCGGCAATCGTAGAAAAATTCCTTGAGACCAGAGGCATTGTCTGCGAAAAGGTGGGCGATTACACTCTGTTGTTCCTTTTTTCCCTGGGGGTTACCCAAGGGAAATGGGGGACGCTGGTGAGCGAATTTTTTGAGTTCAAACGTTTTTTTGACCGGGATTCTGCGCTCGACGAAGTATTCCCGGAACTGATCGCTCGATATCCCGGCAGATACAAGGGAATGACCCTCCGGGGTCTTTCAGGTGAAATGCACCGGTTCAAGAGAGAACGGGACATCTGCGGGTTACTCGAGAACGCATTCGGAACACTGCCGGAACCCGTCCTGACATACGCGGATGCCTATTCACGGCTGGTGAAAAATGAAGTCGAATATCTTCCAATAGAAGACTCGGCCGACCGGATAACCGCAACCGGTATTGTCCCCTACCCGCCTGGGATACCTCTCCTTGCCCCCGGGGAACGGACCGGGAAAACCGATGGCCCTGTCCTCCGATATCTCCTGGCACTGCAGGACTTCGATAATACATTTCCCGGATTCGCCCATGATATCCATGGGATCCGGAATATCGATGGGAAATATATGATGTTTTGTGTAAAAGAAAACACAAAAAGAAAAATAAAACATCGCCGATGATCAAAAACAAAATCACAATTCTCATTTAGTTCCAGACAGCACCCTCAAACATGAGTGCCAAGAGTGCTGATTCATCCGGCTTTTTCCTCCTTGTTTTCTCCATCTCACTTGCCACATTCATGGCGGGGCTGGATGGCACGATTGTAAATATTGCTCTTCCGACGATATCGGAAGCCTTCCATGTTTCCTCGACAACCGTCAGCTGGGTTGCAACCGCGTACCTCCTGGTCATGGCCGGCTGCGTACTTATCTTTGGAAAAATTTCGGATATTATCGGGTTCAAACGGATATTTCTCTCAGGTTTTGTCATCTTTACTCTTGGTTCATTCGCCTGCGGATCGCTCCCGGATATGTTCCATTCACTCACTGTTCTCATCGGGGCGCGTATGATACAGGCGGTCGGCGGGGCGATGATTACCGCTATCGCCCCGGCAATGATTACAGCATACATCCCCATGGACCAGAAAGGAAAAGCAATGGGAGTTGTTATGACGCTCGCCGCTCTTGGGACAGCCCTCGGACCGACGATAGGCGGAGAGCTGACTCAGTACCTCTCATGGCATTGGATTTTCTTCATCAATGTGCCAGTCGGGATCGGCGCAGTAATTCTCGGAGCAGCAGTGATACCGGCTTCGGGAAGAGAAAGAACTCTTGCCGGCTTTGACTGGTGGGGGGCAATTCTCGTTTTTTGCGGACTTGCCTCACTCCTCTTTGTTATTTCGGAGGGTGAAACTATGGGCTGGTTCTCTGTCCCAATCCTCTCCCTAGCATTTGTAGCCATTGTGGCACTCGGAGGGTTTTTCCGCCATGAATATTCCGCAGCCGATCCGCTTCTTGACCTCCGTCTCTTCAGGAACGGAAATTTTCTCGCAATTAACCTGCTCCTTTCACTGGTCTTTCTGAGCTTTGCCGGAATCAACTACCTTCTCCCATTTTACCTGAAATACGTCAGTTCCCTGGACACCTCAACAGCGGGACTGGTCATGACTTCGCTCTCCTTTGCCATGATGTTCGCCGGGATTCTTTCCGGTCTTCTCTTCAACCGGGTAGGGCCAAAAATACTCTGCATCATCGCCGGTTTTTCCCTTGTTACCGGGTATTATGGCATCATGCAGCTCCACGCGGCGACTCCGGTACTATATGTTATGCTCTGCCTTGCGCTCATTGGGTTTGGACTCGGCTTTGTTATTACCCCTGCCTCCAACATGGTAATGAACTCGGTCTCAAAAACCAAACAAGGGATGATTTCCAGTCTCACGAGCCTGGAGCGGTTTGTCCCGCTGACCCTCGGCATAGCAATATCCAACCTGATCTTTCTCCGTGGCCTGCTAACGATCGCGGCAAATCACAACGTGACTCTCCAGTCACCCGCTGATTTGCAAATGAAAGTAATGTCAGCGGGATTCGACCTTGCCTTCCTCGGTTCATTTCTTGTCGGGATAATCATCCTTATCCTGACTTTTATCGTAAGAAACAAGATCCACCCGGACTACGAGAACCACGCCAGCGATTCAAACACCGGAATGATCTAAAAAAGGATCCGATCTTCCCTATGATCCTTCACCCGCGTATTTTTTTCATAGACAGAATTGCCATCACGTCAGATCTGCGACGAGTGGATTCAACTGAAGTCGGGTTTAATTTTAGTGCTCGATCAAAAGCCTGTACAGATTCCCGGTGCCGGCCGAGTTTCGTTAGTACATTTCCCATATTATGCCAGAGTTGGAAATTATCCGGATCTTTCTTGAGTAAGGTGGTGTAAATCGACTCGGCTTCTTCGTATTTTCCCAAGAGAATACTGAGTGTTGCCTGTTCAAGAGAGATATCGTTCCGGATCATTTCCCTGATGTCATGGATACGAATGACCGGGGCCTGAGCACTTTGCTCTCCACCGACCCGGATAAGACTTTCTGACCGGGAAGAATTGCCCTGAAGTTTCATTGGACGAAGGGAGAGTTTCAGTTCTTCCTCAGGAGTGAATACGAGAATAGCACCCGCAATGGAACCATCCTTCTCCTGAACCGGTGAAAGAATGCAGTCTTTTACCCGATTCTTTTTTCCGTCTTTTGCGATAATGAGAATATCTGATGGAAAGGTTACTATCAATCCTTCGGAAAGTACCGCGCTGGTGAACGGAACATAGGGTTGGTTATGTACTGAGTCGTAAAAGTGGAGAATATCTTCCAGCGGAAGCCGGTTTGCATTTTCCAGGGTCCAGCCGGTGAGAGATTCGGCACGGGAATTCATCAGGATGATCTTACCTTTCCTGTCGACGGTGATTATACCGCGATCAAGGTTCCGGAATGTCAGGCAAAGCCAGGCAGAAAGTGAACGGATCCGGTTGTCATGCTGGCTTTTTGACAGAGCAATCTGAAGGGTCGTGTGAAGCGTCTCACGCACGAAAGGTTTTACCAAAAACCCATATGGGTTCATCTCTTTTGCCCGTGACAGCGTTTCCGTGTCATGATAAGCAGTCAGAAAAACAACAGGTGTAGCGGATTTTGAAGTTATCTGGCCTGCGGCTTCGATTCCGTCGATTTTTCCCTTCAGGTGTATGTCCATAAGGACAACATTGGGTAGGAGACGGGAGAAGTTTTCAACCGCTTCTTCGCCGGAGGAGCATACCGGACACACCTCATACCCGGACTCTTCGAGAATTTCTTTAAGATCTTCGGCCAGGATTTCCTCATCCTCAACAATAAGTACCCGTGACCGCATCGATTCTTCTGAAACGCCTGACAGAAATCCCGGGTGTCGGGGAAACTGATTTTCTGCCGGGGTGCCCTCATGAGCAAAACTTCTCACCTTTTTCGGCATGATGACTGTCAGATTCCATTGGAGAGGTTATATATATAGAGCCACAGTTTCATTTTATGAAACTATAGCTCTATGTACAAAATCGGACGCCGTTTTCATGGCATTTGCAACAAAAATGCTAAATTATTTTATTAAAATTATAATCAATTGGAAAAACGGTTTGGTTTTTCAGGAAGAGATTTTCCGGGCTAGAGAAATAACCAGGTCCTTTCCCTGGAAATGGAAAACATGGGCATTAATTTCGACAAGGGGTCGGTATCCCTCACTGCCGGAAAGAATCATCTCGTAACGCACGTGACCGTCGTGGACCAGCTTCTCCAGAAATTTTGGAAAATCTTTCTGGCAACAGCGGTCGTTGAGCGAGGAATATTCTTTTCCGATAAGGTCTGCCCGTGACAGGCCTAAGAGTGCGAGCGCTGTATCGTTTACCTCTAGAATTCGGCCGGGGAATCCTTCAGCAGTGAGGTCATACAGAAAGGCAGCATCACTGATATTTTCAAAGAGCGTACGGAACTTCTCTTCGCTTTCAGCAACTTTCCGGTGCAGTGCATGATTGGAAAAAGCCATATCAATGGCACAAAGCAACTGCCGGTCATTGAAGGGCTTTACGATATACCCATAGGAAAATACTTGCTGAGCTTTGTTCCGGGTCTCCTCATCGGTATATGCAGTGATGTAGATGACCGGAACGTCCATACGGGCAGTTATACTTCCTGCGGCCTGGGTCCCATCAATATTTCCCCGGAGCCTGATATCCATAAGGATAAGATCGGGAGGATTTTTAACAGCTTCACTAATCGCATCTTCTCCGGATGGGACAACCGCGGTTACCTCGTATCCCATCCGATTGAGGCGTTCGGCGATTTCCATGGAGATTATCGCATCGTCTTCCGCTACCAGGATACGGGGACGAGACATTATACCAACCTTACAGATCTCACCGGTAAATTAAGGAAAATGGCAGCATCGGCCATTTTTGTTACTGTCCGGGGGTATTACACCCCGAGAAAGTCAACCGGCGAGCTTTTTCTGAAATATGAAGCCCATTATATTTATGGTGATGGGTTTTGCCTTTACAAAATATTCGTCGGCAATGGCCCACAGTATAGGTAAGTATAGGAACTGAACAGTACCCGAGCGATAATTTTTCCTGCCTCTTATCGCCAGGAAAAACGCGATATGAAATAGAAAGGTTATTTGTTTTTTACCGGCGTGACACCGGAGATTTTAATGTAGCGTCTCTTCAGGTTGTGTTTACTGCCAATAACGGCAAACGCGCGTTCTTGGGCCTGCTTTTCGTTTGGCGCTTCGATCACTTTGGTATAGGGCATCCAATCTTCGCCCATCAGGAAAGTTCCTTTCACTTCAAACTTCTGCTCTTCTGTCATTAACACTCACTCCAGAAATCCAAATACGTCTTCAACCCTGCCAAGTTCAAACCCGCTGGTAGCGTTCCCGGCGAGATAGCCGGTATCGTTTACCAGGAGACCGGTGCCGACAAGACCGCTCCCCATATTGATAGTACCTGTTCCAATCGGAATTTTTGCGACCGATTCCAGTCTGGCAATTTCCTGAGCCGTCGCTCTCGGGTGTACAATAACCCCTTTGTTCGACGCTACACCGGCCATTCCAATTGTTCGCACCCCTCCAAGGGCCAGGTGAATCACCTCAACACCAAGAAATTCCCCAATCTTTCCTGCAACATCGACCGGAAGATCCGGGTGAACGGCAGCAAACGTATCATTTACCATAATCACATTTCCTGCCGCGTTCATGGTTTCAGAAAGGCGCATGACCTTTCGGTACC
>Ga0335078_10009461_pt1 | contig 14450 bp, 9 predicted proteins | sample Lox_Sample_32_FD_206711 | JGI IMG/M metagenome (GOLD analysis project Ga0335078, IMG submission 206711) | Soil microbial communities from Loxahatchee National Wildlife Refuge, Florida, United States - Lox_Sample_3.2 | ecosystem: Environmental > Terrestrial > Soil > Wetlands | place: USA: Florida...
TGAGGAGAAACAGGCCAAGCAGCATCAGTATCTGCTGGCCAAGGAATTGCACCATCATTCAAAACCTCTTCGCCGTGATCCAGGGTGTGGTCCGCTTCAGCCTCTCGGGCGAAGGAACGAGTCAGGAATCGGCGATCAGAAAACGCTTGTTGGATCGGCTGCAATCCATGTCGGCTGCCAATCGGGCGATCACGGAATCCATGGGTGACGGCGTGCGACTGCTCGACCTGATCAACGCCGAACTCCGCGGCTTCGAGTCCAGGGTGGATATCGGCGGCGGTTCGGCATTGGTTTTGGGGCCGCAGTTGACGCAGGACTTCTCGATGATCCTGCATGAACTGTTCACCAACGCGCTCAAATACGGCGCATTGTCGGTCGCGAACGGCCGTGTAGCCATCGGTCTCGACTGGGTGCCCTCGGTGCTGACGTTCACCTGGCAAGAGAGTGGCGGGCCGCAGGTGAGCGAGCCGAGCATCTCCGGGTTCGGCAGTCGTATCTTGGGGACTTTCGCCAAGAGCTTTTGCCGGAATGTCGAGTCGACTTATGAGCCGAGCGGGTTTCGCTACGGTTTGCAAATCGAGTCGGGTCAGATCAAGTGCCTCGCGCCGGCGGCAGGCACGCCCGCGGCACGGGACTCTGCCAGCACCACTGCCAAGGCAGGCGAAGCGCGTCCTTCTCGCGTTTTGCTCGAAGGCGAAGCTCAGCTGAACAGCTAGCCAGGACGGATCGCGGCGGCGGCGCGGTGTGGCCGGCATCGGGCGGCTAGGCTATGGTTGCCCGCTGCACAGAAGCTTGAGAGGAGCGCCGGGAAGAACGCATGATCAGGAAATTTCATGTCCTATACGTCGGCCAGATCGAGCTCGACAATGTCGGGCTTTCCGGCACTCCCGCGAACGAGCGCCGCTATTCCGACGAGCGGCTGCGCGAGGCCTTTTTCACGGCACGCGACATCGCTCAAGTCATGGACGAGCTTGGCTTCGACGTGCTGTGGACCGCCGAGCATCACTTCCAGCGCGAGGGCTACGAGGTCTTTCCCAACCTGATCCAACTCGGGCTTTGGCTCGCCACCCAAACCAAGCGGTTGAAATTCGGATGCGCTTTCAACGTCCTGCCGATGTGGCATCCGATCCGCTTGGCCGAGGATTACGCCATGGCCGACATCGTCACCGACGGGCGGGTGGTCATGGGCGTCGGCCGCGGTTATCACACCCGCGAGGTGGAGAGCTTTGGCGCGCCGCTCCTTGATGCGGAAAAGAACCGCGAGCTATTCGAGGAGCAACTGCAGCTCATGTTGAAGTGTTTCAACGAGCAGCAATTCCACCACAAAGGCAAATTTTACGAGGCGCCGCCGCCGGTCGAATATCGCGGCTATCAACTCAAAGACATCACCATGGTGCCGCGGCCAAAGCATTTGCCGGTTGAAGTCTGGATGCCGATCGCCAGCGGCAAGACGATCGACTTGATGGCGCGCTACGGGCTCAAGGGCATGGTCACGCTCAACGGTGAAAAAATTCTGGACGACGTCATTCGCGCCTTTCACGAAGCCTGCAAAAAGCACGGGCGCCCGAACAAGCTCGGCGAGGACATGATCTGGGGCGCCGGTGTATTTCTCGCCGGCAGCCGCGAGGAGGCCATCCGCCGGCTCGAGCCGGCGCACGACGAGCGCTTCAAGTGGTTCGCGCCGTTCGGCTTCGTGCGCTACGCGGACGAGCAGGGCCGCACCTGGGGGTCGCCGGGCGCGCCGACGACCGTGCCAAAGCTCGCCGAAGGCGTGAAGCAAAAGGCTTGGTTCTGCGGTCCTCCCAAGGAGGTAATTGAGGGAATCAAGTCCATTGAGGCGAAATATCCAGGGCTGCAGGATTTCATGATCCACTGGGCCGAAGGACTTTCGCCCAAGGAGTTCAAGGAGCAGCTGCGCTGGTTTGCCAAGGATGTGATGCCGGCGTTCAAGTCGTAGGGCTGACTGGCGCCGGCGGCGGCGTTGCAATTGGCACGCAGCGCATCGCGAACGGTGGCTTCACCTCGCCTGTCCGTGATAAACGCTATTTGGCCGCATGTCGGTGGCTGACGCCACGCGGTTCGTCATGTTGAAAAAGCCGGATACCGCGGCGATGTCCCAGATGTCGCGGTCCGAGAAACCCGCGCGCCGCAGCGTCTCGCGATCTTCTTCCTCGATCAGCCACGGCTCCGCCGTAAGCTTGACGGCGAAATCGAGCATGGCGCGCTCGCGCCGCGACAGCCGTGCCGTGCGGAAATTCATCGCCATCAATTCACCAAGCACTGGATCGCCGGAAAGCTGACGCACGCTGGCGCCGTGGGCGACGAGGCAGTAGTAGCAGCGGTTCTGCGACGAGACCGCAACCGCGATCATCTCGCGCTCCAGCCTGCTCAGGCCGGAAGGCGCCAGCATCAGATCGTTGTACATGGCGACAAACGCCGAAAGCTTCGCCGAATCGAACGCATAGGCTTTAAGGACGTTGGGCACGAAGCCGAGCTTCTCCTCGCATTTTGCGAAGTAGGCGGCCATTTCGGCTGATAGGGGCGTCCTCGGCAGCGCAAACGCCGTAATGGCAGTGTCATCGCCTGCCGCTGCGCTGGGACGAGCTTTGGTGGCGCGATCTTGCGGAGCGCGTTTGCGGTTGCGCTTGGCCATGGGGCTCCCCGTATGCTCTTGTCACGCCGCCGTCGGCAGCGCTCGATACAAGGACATTATAAATGGCGGTGTAGCGGATGTACGCGCCGCGCGAGTAGTATCGGCGAAAATCGCAAGTCTTCACTGTCCAATGGGGCGCCGAGAGGAAGTATGGCCGTTGTAGATAGTTCCAGTAGCGAGGGCGGCCGCTCCAGCCAATCGATCCTCAGGTCGGCTGCGGCGGCGCTGGCCTTGCGCGCGCCTGGGGTTCCCGAAGATTTTCTCGAAGGCTTTTTTGGGCAGGCGCTGCCCGAGGACCTGGAGCGCTGCCGCCCGCAAGAACTGGCAGCGATCGCCGACGATGCCTGGGCGTTCTTCGCGCAGCGCAGGCCAGGAGGTCCAAAGCTGCAGCTGGCCGCAGCAGACACGGCGCCCGGTATTTCAATACTCGATGTCGTCAACGACGACATGCCGTTCCTTCTGGACTCGGTGGTTGGCGAGCTTAGCGAGCGCGGCCTCGACATTCGCCTGCTCGTGCACCCGGTCTTCACGGTCGAGCGCGACACAGCCGGCAATCTTATAAAGTTTGGCGGCACCCGAAAGGGCGACGGGCAGCGCGAAAGCTTCATTCACATTCATATGTACGGTTTGGACGACGAGGCTGCCCGGGCCGATGTCGTTCGCGCCCTCGAAGGTGTTCTGGCCGAGGTGCGAGTGTGCGTGCAGGATTGGCGCTCGATGTTGGCGCGCGTGCGCGATATTGCCACGGACCTGCGCTCGAATCCGCCGCCGCTTCCTGTGGTCGAAGTTGCCGAAGCGATCCAATTTCTCGAGTGGCTCGCGGACGACAATTTCACACTGCTTGGTGCGCGCAATTATGACTTCAAACGCGATGGCACTTCACTCGAGCCCGACTTTGAAACCGGCCTTGGTCTATTGCGCTCGCGCGAAGTGCGGCCGTTGCAGCGTTGGAATCAGCCTCTCCCCATCACGCCGGAAATCCGGGCGGTGTTGGAGCAACCTCGGCTGCTCCTGGTCACCAAATCGACCATACGCTCGCGAATCCATCGCCGCGCCGATCTTGACTATATCGGCATCAAGCGTTTCGACCGCGACGGCAACCTGCTGGGCGAGCACCGGATCTGCGGCTTGTTGACCTCGACGGCCTATACGGCTTCGGTGAAGGCCATTCCTTATTTACGGCGCAAGGCCGGCGACATCATCCACCGCGCCGGCTTCGATGCCAACGGCCATTCGGGCCGGGCGCTGGTCAACGTGCTTGAGACTTATCCGCGCGACGAGCTGTTTCAGATCGACGAAGACCTGTTCTATGAGTTCGCGCTTGCCATACTTCAGCTTGCGGACCGGCCCCGGGTGCGTGTGCTGCCACGGCGTGACCAGTTCGACAGGTTCGTCTCAGTCCTCGTCTATGTTCCGCGCGATCGTTACGATAGCCGGATCAGGGCTACGATCGGCGAATATCTTGCCGCGGCGTTCAGGGGACACGTGCGCGCCTTCTACCCGTTTTTTCCGGAAGGCCCGCTGGTGCGCGTCCATTTCGTCATCGGGCGTGACGAAGGCGAAACGCCCGACCCTGATCGCGCGACGCTCGACCGCGCTGTCGAACGGATCGTGCGCAGTTGGGCCGACGGCCTCGATGAGGCGCTCGCCGCCGCGCGCGGCCCATCGCAGATGCGAGAATTAGCCTCGCGGTATCGCGGCGCCTTCCCGGTCGACTACCGCGAGGTCTACTCGCCCGCGATGGCGGTTGGCGACATCGGCGTTCTCGACGCGCTGACGCCCGAGCATCCCCTTGGGGTCGATCTTTATCGGCAGGGAGGCGCGCGAGCCGCCCGCGCCGGGCTCAAAGTGTTCAGCCAGGCTCGGCCGATCTCGCTTTCGGAGCGAGTGCCGGTCCTGGAAAACATGGGTTTTCGGGTGGTCGACGAGCGCACGTATCACATCCAGCCACGGGGCACGCCCGACGTCTGGTTCCATGACATGGACCTGGAAAGCGCGTCCGGGCAGCCGATCGAGCTTTCCGCACTCGAGAGCCGCCTGGAAGATTGCTTTCTGGCGGTGATGGGGCGTGATGCCGAAGATGACGGCTACAACGCCCTCGTACTCACGGCGGGGCTCGTGTGGCGTGACGTGGCGCTCGTCCGCACCATCTCGCGCTTCCTGCGGCAGATCCGCGTGCCCTATTCGCAAGACTACATGTGGGCAACGCTGCGCAAACACTCGCCCATCGCGGCCAACATCGTGGCCTTGTTCCACACGCGGTTCGATCCGAAAATTGCCGGCGCCGAGAACGAGCGCGCGGGGCGCCAAGCCGAGATTTCCTCATCGATTGAAACTGCCCTGCAGGGCGTCGAAAGCCTCGACGAAGATCGGATCCTGCGGCGCTTCGTCAATGCGGTCATGGCCGCGATCCGCACCAATTTTTATCAGCGCGATAAGAGCGGGCGCGCCAAAGAGCTCATCGCGATCAAATTCGAGAGCCACAAAGTCGACGACATGCCTCTGCCACGGCCGCTCTACGAGGTTTTTTTCTATTCGCCGCGCCTCGAGGCGGTGCACCTGCGCTTCGGCAAGGTGGCGCGCGGCGGCATCCGTTGGTCAGACCGGCCGCAGGATTTTCGCACGGAAATTCTCGGCCTGGTGAAAGCGCAGAACGTCAAGAATGCCGTCATTATTCCGGTCGGGGCCAAGGGCGGCTTCATTCCGAAATTTCTGCCAGTCGGCGGCGCGCGCGAGGCCGTCCAGGCTGAAGGCGTCGCCACCTACAAAATGTTCATTTCGACGCTGCTCGACATCACGGATAACATTGGAGTCGGAAAGGCCGGCGTGATTCCGCCTACCGATGTGGTTCGGTATGAGGGCGATGACCCTTACCTGGTGGTAGCCGCCGACAAAGGCACCGCGACCTTCTCCGACATCGCCAACGATATTGCCATTAAGCACGACTACTGGCTGGGCGACGCGTTCGCCTCTGGGGGCTCGGCCGGCTACGACCATAAGAAGATCGGCATTACTGCGCGCGGCGCGTGGGAATCGGTCAAACGCCATTTCCGCGAGATGGACGTCAATATCCACGCCGTGCCGTTCACGGTGGTGGGAGTTGGCGACATGTCGGGCGACGTGTTCGGTAACGGCATGTTGCGCGAGAAAACGACCAAGCTCGTCGCAGCATTCGATCACCGCGATATTTTCATCGATCCCAGCCCCGATGCCGAGCGCACCTTTGCCGAACGCCAGCGCCTGTTCGATCTGCCGCGTTCGAGCTGGCAGGATTTCGACAAGAACCTGCTGTCGAAGGGCGGCGGCATCTATCCGCGCAGCGCCAAGGAAATTCGGCTCTCGGCCGAGGCACAACAACTCCTCGGAGCCGGCGAACGCCTCACGCCGCAAGAGCTTATTCGCGCCATTCTCAAAGCGCCGGTCGACCTCATTTTCTTCGGCGGCATCGGGACGTATGTGCGCGCCGCCGACGAGTCTGATGAGGCTGTCGGCGACCGCGCCAACGATGCCATCCGCGTCACCGGCAAGGATTTGCGCTGCAAGGTCATCGGCGAAGGCGCCAACCTCGGCATGACCCAGCGCGGGCGCATCGAGGCGGCCTTCCGCGGCGTCAAGCTCAATACCGACGCCATCGATAATTCGGCCGGCGTCAATACCTCCGACATGGAGGTCAACATCAAGATAGCGCTGAGCATCCCGCTGCGCGACGGCCGCCTCGCCATGCACGAGCGCAATGAGTTGCTGGCCGAAATGACCGAGGAGGTCGCCGCGCTGGTATTGCGCAACAACTACCTGCAGCCGCTTGCCATCTCGCTCTCCGAGCGCCGCGGGATGGAGGATTTCGGCTTTCTGCAGCGACTGATGCAGACCCTCGAAGGGCGTGGATTACTCGACCGTGCGGTCGAGTTTTTGCCGGATGACATGGCGCTCGAGGAGCGCCGCCGCAGGTCGCAGCCGTTCACGCGGCCGGAGCTTTCGATTCTGCTCGCCTACGCCAAGCTTTCGCTCTACGAGGATTTGCTGGAATCGGCGGTTCCGGATGAACCGTATCTCGCCCGCGAGCTCGGCCGCTACTTCCCCAAGGAGGTCGGCGAACGTTTTCCCGACGCACTCGAGCATCATCGCCTGCGCCGCGAAATCATCGCCACGCAGCTCGGGAACTCGATGATCAACCGTGGCGGGCCTTCGCTTGTCGTACGGATCGCCGATCAGACCGGCGCCGCGCCAGCCTCCATCGCCGCCGCGTTTGCCGCCGTGCGCGATAGTTACGGCATGAGCTCCCTCAATGCCGAGATAGACGCCCTCGACAACCGGATACCGGGGGGCATTCAGCTCGGTCTTTACGCAGCTGTGCAGGACCTTCTCCTCGATCGCACCGTCTGGTTCCTGCGCAACGTCGATCTGTCAAAGGGACTCGCCGGCACGATTGCCCACTACCGGAATGGCATTGCCGCACTTGCAACGTGCCTCGGCAATGCGCTGTCGGAGGATGCGCAGCGCGCTCGCGCGGCGCGCCGGCACGAACTCGCGGCGGCGGGCGTTCCTGATGCGCTCGCCGGCCAGATCGCCGATCTCGGCCCGCTCACCGCCGCACCCGACATCGTGCTCGTCGCCAACCGCACTGCGAAGCCCGTCGGCGAAGTCGCAGCCACATTTTTCGCCGCTGGCACGTTCTTCAGCCTCGACAGGATCACCGCTGCGGCGGCCAACATCCCGGTTGCCGATTATTTCGACAGGTTGGCGGTGGATCGGGCGCGCGACTCGATTGGCGATGCTGAGCGGCGGCTCGCGGCCGCCATGATGGGAAATGGCGTCGCCGGCGCGCGTGCGGTCGAGGCTTGGGTCGAGCCGCGCAGAAGCGAGGTGGAGCGGATCCGCGCGGCAATCCATGAAATCGCCGGTTCTGGACTTACGCTTTCAAAGCTTTCGGTTGCTGCAAGCTTGCTTGGCGACTTGGTGAAAAACTGAGATTTCGCAGAACGTTCCACGCCAGGCCGGGCGACCAAATAAAAAAGAACCCCAAGCAAGATACGCACTTGGGGTTCTTCGAGTCGTTGCCTCAATACATAGGCTTATTGGTACCGGACGGCGGGGTGTCGGGGGATGGGGGAGCCGTCCGGCTGGCCTAATGCGCGCAAAATAATGATGTGATTCTCAGATGCAATGCACATCACGCGTTAGTGTTATCGGGCTGGGTGCGTCAAAGCGCCCAACGTAGCGGCGCACCTGCCAACGGTGCCCTTTAACCAAACAAAGCGAAGGCTGTCTGTGAACAGTGCGCGCCGGCGCCGAGCAGTCGCTGCCAAGTCAGACCAGGGTACGACCGGCGTCGGGAAGACCATAGCGGTGCAGATCCGTGCCGTGCACATCGAGCCACACCATTGCGCGTTCGTGATCCGGGCATAGCCGCTGGACCAGCCGCCAGAATCGCGCGGAATGATTCATCTCCACCAGGTGCGCCACTTCATGGGCGGCCAGATAATTCAGCACTGAACTCGGTGCCAGAATGAGCCGCCAGGAAAACGACAGCGATCCGGTAGTGGAGCATGAACCCCAGCGGCTCGACTGATCGCGAACGGCCACGCGCTTTATGCGCACGCCAAGGGCGTTGGCGAAGCGCAGGCTCGCGGCTTCGAGATCCCGCTTGGCCTCGCGGCGCAGGTAGTCGTTAACGCGGCGGTCCACATGCGGCGCGCCGCCGGCGACGCAGAGCATGCGCTGGCCGCGGGCGTCTTTTTCAGTCCAGACCGTGCCGCGCACATCACGGCGATGGGCGACGCGATGCGGTACTCCGCGCAGCGGCACGATGACGCCGTCGGTAAACGGCGCCGCTTCAGGCAAACGGTCGAGGCGCGCAGCGATCCAGCCGCCATGCTTTTGCGCGAACTCGCGCGCTTCTTTCAGCGTGCCGCGCGGCGGAATGGTGAGAACGACTTCGCGCGTTGCAGACTGGATGCGCAGCGTATAGCGGCGCGCCTGACGATGGCGACGCACGCGAACCAGGTAAATTGACCGGTCAAATACGATCTGTATCGCCTGAGGCTCGCTCGGGCGACGGTAAAGCAGCGCATGCTGCGGCATGACTAGGCACCCCAAACCCAACCCGGGCTGCGATACTGCCACATCAAAAGCGCCGCGTAGTCCTTTTGATTAACGCTCACACGGCATACAAGATGTTGAGGCCTCACGGGGATTTCCGTTCTAGAGAATGTGATCGATGGAGTGAATTTAGGTCCAGTTCTTCTGGCCCGCGAGGTCGCAAGAGTTGACCCCGGATGATTCAGAAATTCACTCGGACTCTCAAAGTGTTAGTGCCGCTGCGTGATCGACATATGCTAATTGGGCCGTCAAATGGGGTGTTTCGCCACTTTTTGGGCGGCGGCGACCCCAATTTGGTGGCCGGAGGCGAAGTCAGACCGGCTGGAGCGTGCCGCCGTTGTGCGTCCGGCGTTTGCCGGCGCCGTTGCGTGAAGTCCGCGCCGCGTGGCTCATGGACAATACGAAATCAGCGATACGCGGCGCGATTTCTGCCCGGAACCGCGACCCGTTGAAGACGCCGTAATGTCCGACGCCCGGCTGCAGCCAATGGGCCTGATGGTCAGCCGGTATGTTGACGCACAACTGATGCGCTGCCTCGGTCTGGCCGACGCCGGAGATATCGTCGTGTTCGCCTTCGACTGTCAGCAACCCGACGCGCTTGATCCGGCTCGGATCGACCGGGCGGCCGCGATGAGTCATCTCGCCGTTGGGCAGATCATGGCGAACAAATACGACCTCGACCGTCTGCAGATAGAATTCGGCGGCGAGGTCCATCACCGCCAGATATTCATCGTAGAATTCCCTGTGCTTCTGCGCCGAGTCGCCGTCGCCGCGCACGAGATGCATGAACAGCTGCTTATGCGCCTCGATATGACGGTCGAGATTCATGCTGACAAAGCCGTTGAGCTGCAGGAAACCCGGATAGACGTCGCGCATGAAGCCGGGATTCGGAAACGGCACCTTGGTGATGACGTGGGTTCGGAACCATTCAGTGCCGCGCCGTTCCGCAACCGTGTTCACCACAGTCGGATTGACGCGCGTATCGATCGGGCCGCCCATCAGCACCATTGAAATCGGAACGTAAGGATCTTCGTCCGCTTCCATGAGCGCCACGGCCGCCAACACGGGCACCGAAGGCTGACACACGGCAATCACGTGAACATCGCCGCCGAGCGTGTGCAACATCGAGATCAGATAGTCGATGTAATCGTCGAGATCGAAGCGTCCTTCCGACGTCGGCACCATGCGCGCATCCACCCAATCGGTGACGTACACGTCATGGTTCGGAAGAAAGGCGTCGACCGTGCCGCGCAACAATGTCGGGTAATGGCCGGACATCGGCGCAACAATCAGGAGCCGCGGCTGCGGGCGTTGCGGATTTCGAGCAAAGATGCGCTCGAAATGGATGAGCCGGCAGAACGACCGTTCCCACACCGTCTTCAGTTGAACTGGGACGCGCTCGCCGCCGACCAGCGTGGAATCGATCCGCCATTCCGGGCGGCCGTAGCGGCGCGTCGAGCGTTCGAAGAGTTCGCAGGCGGCTGCGATCGACTTTCCGTAGGTGGTATAGGAGAGCGGGTTGACCGGGTTCTTGAAAAACAGCCGCGTGGCGTCAGCCCAGGCCCGGGACGGGTTTAGCGCCGCATGGCTCATCTCGTAGAGCCAGTACATCGGCGCCGACAGCAATGCGCCGCCGCCGCCCGGCGTTGTGGGCGCGCCACCAAACTCCCCGATTGCCATCGATGATCCCTGCCCGGCTTGCTGCACTGCAGCACTGTTGCGATCATCTGTCATAGTGGCATCATAAAATCAATTTTTTCCCTGAATATTAGTTATGGATTCAGCGCTTTGGCGGCTATTCGCACTGCACATATCCGCTATTCTGCCGATAACGCAAAGTCTTCGCCGGTTAACGGGAACTTATTCGCCGGTCTGCATGAGCGAGCCATGACGTCGGGCGCTTCGCAGCAGCGCCAGGAAGCCGGCGACGCCCGCGGCAAACAAAACAAGATTGAGGCCCAGCGCGTCGAGCATCAGGTCCGGCTGGAACACCTTGTCGATCAAGAGCGAGCGCATGCCCTCAAAAACATAGGTTGGCGGCAGGGCCCAGGCCACCGGTTGCAGCCATAGCGGCAGGGTTGTCACCGGGTAATAGACGCAGGTGAGCGGCATGAACAGAAACATGATCGACCAGGCAAAGTTCTCCGCGCCCATGCCGTTGCGCAGGATCAGGCCGGAGACAAAAATGCCGATCGCCCAACTTGTCAGCATCAGGTTGAAAAAGAACGCCACCAGCGCCAGACCCAGCGCGTAAAGATTGAAGCCGAAGAAAGCGATGGCGAGCAGCGTCACCGGCACGGCACCGATCGAAAGGCGAACCACGCTCATCACCATCAGTGCGGTGATGAACTCGAACGGCCGCAGTGGGCTCATCATCAGGTTGCCGAGATTGCGCGACCACATCTCCTCGAGGAAGGAGATGGAGAAACCAAGTTGACCGCGGAACAGGATGTCCCACAGCAGTACTGCGCCGATGAACGTGCCGCCGGCGCGGGCAAAGAAGCCGGTGTTAGTGGCTATGTAGTATTGCAGGAATCCCCAGGTGAGCATCTGCACCGTCGGCCAGTAGACGAGGTCGAGCAGCCGCGGCCACGACGAGCGCAGCAGATACCAGTAGCGCAGCATCATCGCGGCGACGCGGCGGGGGGAGAACGCCTCGACATGCTCGGCGGATGCACTCATTGCGCCGCCTCGCTTTCGACGCCGCTGCCGCGCGCGACATCGAGAAAAACCTCTTCGAGCGTGCGCCGGCCGTAACGGGTCAGCAGCTTGGCTGGGGTGTCATCGTCTTCGATGCGGCCGCGCTTTAGCATTATGACGCGCTCGCACAGCCGCTCGACCTCGTTCATGTTGTGCGAGGCAAGCAGCATGGTGGCGTGGCGGTCGCGGCAATAGCGTTGCAGGTGGGCGCGCACCCAATCCGCCGTGTCGGGATCGAGCGACGCCGTCGGCTCGTCAAGCAACAAGACGTCCGGACTGTTGATCAGCGCCTTGGCGAGCGAGACGCGCGTTTTCTGACCCGCAGAGAGCCGGCCAGTCGGACGGTCGAGCAAATCGGTCAGGTTGAGTTCGCGCCCAAGCTGGGCGATGCGTTCCTTCAGGTCGGCAACGCCGTAGAGCATGCCGAACACCTTCAAATTCTGCCGCACGGTGAGCCGCATCGGCACTTCCACATACGGGCTTTCGAAATTCATGCGCTGGAGCACACGGTAGCGTTGCCGCGGCATCTCGGCGCCGAGAACTCTGACGCTTCCCGAAGTCGGCGTCACCAGCCCCATGATGGTCGCGATTGTTGTCGTCTTGCCGGCGCCATTGCCGCCAAGGAGCGCCGTGATCGAGCCGGGCCTCAGCGTAAAGGAAATGCCGTCGACGGCCGGGATCGTCTTATAAATTTTAACCAGGCGATCGATTGCTATGGGAGGCGGGGAGGACATGCCCGCGCAGATGTGGCGCGCTCGGCCCATGGAGGCAAGGGGCGACTAGCCGCTATGCGAGCGGGATGTATGGAAGCGGGCCATGGAAGATGGCACAACGCGAAGGGAAGGCAGTCCGCAGAACTTCCAGAGTTGACCCCACATGAGCCTCATCACACTCGCGCAAGCCGAGCGCATCATCGACGCCATCATCGAGCGTGGCGCGGCGCTGGACTTGCGGCCCATCAGCGCGATCGTGGTCGAGCCGGGCTGCAAGGTGAAGGCGTTCAAGAAGGAAGACGGCGCTTCGATGATCCGCTTCGAGATGGCGTACGGCAAAGCCTACGCGGCTTTGGCGCTCGGCCGCAGCTCCAAGCTCGTACACCAGCGCGCCGAGGAACGGCCGATCTTCATGCGCTACCTCATCGCCGCGAGCGGCGAGCAGATTTTCCCGGAAGGCGGCGGCCGGCTGATCCGCGACCATAAGGGCGAAGTCCTGGGCGCGGTAGGGGTGACCGGCGATACGGAAGACCGCGACGAGGAACTTGCCATTTTCGGCATCCACGCCGCCGGCCTCAAGACCGACGAGGACTGCGCCGCCATGGGCCGTCGCATTGGGTTGCTCAAGACCAATCCGGCCAGCGGCCGCGCGTCCTCTCGAAAACGGCGACCCCGGTAGGCCGTCCGCGATGGAGCTGATTGCCGCTCGCGTGGCAAGGGGCGCACAACAAACAAAGAGGCAATATGAAAGTCGGCCTGTTCGACCACATCGAAGACGGCGCGCGCCCGCTGACGACGCTGTTCGACGAGCGTTTGCGGTTCGCCGAAGCGGCCGACGAGGTTGGAATCTATTGCCTTCACCTTGCCGAGCACCATGCGACGCCGCTCAACATGGTGCCGGTGCCCGGCGTCTATATGGGCGCGCTGGCACGGGCGACCAAGCGCATGCGCATGGGTCCGCTGGTTTATCTGTTGCCGCTTTATTCGCCGCTGCGTTTGATCGAAGAGATTTCCATGCTCGATCATCTGAGCTATGGCCGGCTTGACGTTGGCGTCGGCCGCGGTGTGTCGCCGTATGAGCTTAAATATCACAAGATCGAGCACGAGGATTCGCGCGACATCTTTTTCGACGCCTTCGCCTGCCTTAGCGCGGGCCTGACGACCGATCTGCTGACCTACAAGGGCAAGCACTACACGTACGAGAACGTGCCGATCGCGTTGCGGCCGTTGCAGCAGCCGCATCCGCCGTTCTGGTACGCTTCGTCCAACGAAATTGGGTCGACCTGGGCGGGCGAACAGGGCTTGCATTACGTCACGCTTGGCCCGACCTCCTTCGCAGGGAACAATATTGAGGCTTTCAAGAAGGCGTTTGCCAAGCGCGGCTCACCGGCTCAGCCCAAAGCGGAGTTTTCCGGCGGTGTAGTCGTCGGCGTCATGCGGCACATTTTCGTCGCCGACACCGACGCGGAGGCGCACCGCTTCGCCAAGGCTCCCTTGGAAGCGCACCTCGCCAATCTCAATTGGCTGCGAGTCAAGCATGGCGGGACCGGGCTCACCTCGCGCCTGAATGTGCCGCGCGGCGCAACCTACGAGGACAGCCTGGCCGACGGCTCGATAATCGCCGGTTCGCCGCAGAGCGTGCGTGCGGAGATCGAGCGGCAGGTCAAAGAGCTCGGCGTCAATTATTTGCTCAGCTATCCGTTCCTCGGCACCATGTCGCTCGCCGATGCGCTGCGCTCATTGAATCTGTTCGCCGCTGAGGTCATGCCGCATCTGGCGAAGCTTTGAGCCTTGTGCGGAAAGAAATGTCCTCTCCCAGGGGGCCGGGAGAGGACGGGCTGAGGGCTGAGTTACGTGGGGGACAGGGGGTCAGCCCGGCAGCATCACGGTGTTGATCACCTGGATGACGCCGTTTGACTGCAGCACGTTGCTGATCGTGATCGCGGCAGTGTCACCCTTGGCGTCGACGATCCAAAGCTTGCCGTCTTTCTCCTCGATGGTGAGCGGCGCCCCTTCGACTGTCTTCAATTCGGCCTTGCCACCGCCGTCCTTGATCAGCTTCTTCAGGTCATTGGTGGTGAGGCGGCCGGCCACGACGTGATAGGTGAGAATCTTGGTCAGCAGCTGCTTGTTCTCGGGCTTGAGAAGCGCCGCCACTGTGCCGTCGGGCAGCTTGGAGAACGCGTCGTTGGTGGGTGCGAACACCGTGAACGGCCCGGGCGATTCCAGCGTCTCGACGAGTCCGGCGGCCTTCACGGCGGCAACCAGCGTGGTGTGATCTTTCG
>Ga0335078_10009462_pt1 | contig 14450 bp, 11 predicted proteins | sample Lox_Sample_32_FD_206711 | JGI IMG/M metagenome (GOLD analysis project Ga0335078, IMG submission 206711) | Soil microbial communities from Loxahatchee National Wildlife Refuge, Florida, United States - Lox_Sample_3.2 | ecosystem: Environmental > Terrestrial > Soil > Wetlands | place: USA...
ATCACCTGTCTCGCGCTGCTTGCCGTGCGCATGTTTTTTGTCACCGCAGGCTATCACCGCTATTTTTCGCACCGCTCGTTCAAGACCAGCCGCGTCTTTCAGTTCGTCATCGCCTTCATGGCCATGACCTCCGGCCAGAAGGGCGTCCTCTGGTGGGCGGCGCATCATCGCCATCATCATCGCTATTCCGATCAGGAGCTGGACCTCCATTCGCCCACGCTCTTCGGCTTTTTCTGGTCCCACGTCGGTTGGATCATTTCGGACAAGTACAACGACACGCGCATCAACTACATCGCCGATTTCGCCAAGTACCCGGAGCTTCGCTGGCTCAACAAGTACCATATGATTCCGCCCATCACGCTCGCTGTCGCGCTCTTCCTTGTCGGCGGCCTCCCGCTTTTCCTTTGGGGCTTCTGCCTGAGCACCGTGCTCCTCTGGCACGACACTTTCACCATCAATTCGCTTTCGCATCTTTTCGGTTCGCGCCGCTACAAAACCGAGGACACCAGCAAGAACAATTGGCTCCTTGCGCTCATCACCCTCGGCGAGGGCTGGCACAACAACCATCATCACTTCATGGCTTCCGCCCGTCAGGGTTTCTTCTGGTGGGAGATTGACGTCACTTACTACACGCTGAAAATCCTCTCCTGGTTCCACATTGTCTGGGATCTGCGCAAGGTTCCGGCGCATCTCCTCGCCGCCGAGCAGCAATCCGCCGCCGCTTGATTCGCACTCGTTAAGGTCGTCATCCCGACCTTAGGGCCGCGCTTTTTGCGGCCCGGAGCGGAGGGATCGTGGCAATCTCGCGCCATTTCCGGATCACAGTGCCCAGCGCACGTCGCGAACCGCTTCCTCAACTCCCTGCCGCTGCTTTCTCCAATTCTTTGCGGTCCCACTTCCCAAGCTCCGCTCCCGCTTCGTACGTGCTCTCCAGGAACTCGAGCAACGCACCACGCGGCGAAGCCGCCCGCCGCATATTGTCGTACATCAGCAGGAATTCCTTCAGTTGCGGATGATAAAAAGCCTGCGCGGGCCGCACCGCGCTCTTCGCAAATCCCTCTGGCTCCGGCGCCGCGTACGCGTAAAATGCCGCTCCCTTCACGTCGCCTCCCCCCGGCCAGAATCCCGCGCTGATCACTTCGTGCGAATACGCTTCGCGCGCGATGGCATCCGCTCCCGGCCGCTCCGGCGCGCGCCGGCCGGAAAAGCGCGTTGCCGCCAGGTCGAAGCTCCCCCAGAAAAAATGCACCGGGCTCGCTTTTCCGATGAATTCGGCGCGAAATTCGTTGAAGATCGCGGTGCAGCCGTACAGAATCCTCCAGAAGCGGTTGGCGTATTCTGCGTCGTACGAAGCGTGCTGCGTATCCTTATCGAATGGAATCGGATTTGGAATCTCCACCGGCATCTTCCAGATCCTCACCTGGACCCCCAGCGAAGTCAGCGCCTCCATGAATTCCCGGTAAAATTCCGCCACGGACTTCGGCGCCAGCGCTATCGTCTTGCTTGTCCCCTGGCTCGTCTCGATTACCAGTTGGTCCTGCAGAAAATCGAATCGTACTTCGCACACGCCTCCGGGGTAGGGCATCGCCGAAGTGGTCAGCCCGGAAGCCGTCACATACAGAGGCACTCCCCACCAGTGATTGATGTTCGGGCTCAGCGCCAGCCGCACCTTGCCCACGATCTGCGTCCACATGTGCAGCGTGTGATAGGTGTCTTCCCACGCTTCCAGCGGCAACTCCGGCCACACATTATGTTCCGCCCGCGCCATGCTTGGGTTCATGTCCCCTCCCCGGCGGCAGAATGTCTGACTCGTTCCCCGGCCATCCGCCGTCTGAGGCGTCTGTTCCTTCGCCGCCATTCTGCCACATTCCGCAATCTGTCTCTCTCATTCCGCAGCGTCCGCCCTCTCTTTTCTTTCGTGTGCTCCCGGCAATAAGGCCCCATGAATTTCCGGGCCCAGAACGGAGGGATCCCGGCTTGGCTGCTCCTCACCACGGTCATTGGGAACATCGCAATTTGGTCCTCGCGCGGAGAACGATATACTTTCTCCTTCGTCATCGGGAGAAGACGCCGCGATGTTCCTTGATGCCTGGTCCTTCGGCATGCTCGTCCTTGCCGCCACCATTCTCGTTCTTCTTCTCCTGCGCCATCCGCGCGTCGCCGCCCTCTTCCACGAGCATGTTCGCGACCGTCCCCGCCGCCGCCTTTTCCTCGCCGCGGTGGGATTTTTCTTCACCGTGGGATTCGCGCGCCTCGCTGCCTTCGCCGCTGGCCGCAATTTCGGCCCCTTTCACTACATCGTCATTCGCGGCACGCACGTCCATCATCTCGTCTGGGGCATCCTGATCCTGCTCGTGGTGGGATTCTGCTGGCTCATGGAAGTCGGCACCGGCGATCGTCACTCCTCCTTGTTGGCCAGCCGCCTGATGTCTTTGCTCTACGGCATCGGCGCCGCGCTTACGCTCGATGAATTCACCTTCTGGCTCGATCTTGATCCCAATGCCTATTGGAATCGCGAAGGCCGCGCCAGCTTCGAAGTCGTTCTGCTCTTTGGCTTCGCCCTCCTCCTCGGCATCTGGGGCCGCAACTTCTGGCGCGCCCTCTCCCGCGAATTCCTCCCTCGCCCCCGGCGCAAAACCCACTGACCCCTTCGTTGACCAAAACGCATTTCACAATTTGTATTACTTCTGTAGACGCCAGAGCCTCATTACCTTTTCTTTCGCTTCCTGCCCTCCATCGCCTCCCGCAACCACGCATTGATCCTCGTCTGATACCCCTGCCCCTGTCTCTTCCACCAGGCGAGCACGTCTGCATCCACCCTCAAAGTCACTGGCTTCTTGATAGGCCGATAAAACTTGCCGGTCACTGCTCCACGCCAGTCCTTTGCCGCAGGAGCATCAGACAGGTCAATCTCTCCGCCGGGCAGCTGCGCCAACTTCGCCAGCTCTCTTTTTCTACGTCTTAGTCAGCTCGCTCATAGCAAAATTCTACGCACCTTTGCTATGGGCGGACCACGAATCTGCTCCAGAATGACTTGGTACCATAGCGTTATCTATTGACAACGTAACATTTTGATGCAATTATTTTTTATGATTGCCCGACAAGATCCCCGTCTTCCCGCCTCAAACGCATTTCTTTCTCGTTCACTATCTTCTGCATTTTCAATTCGTTGCGCTCACTTTGCACAAACCGCATTGCATCAAATCGCTGATAATTCTTTTCCTTTCATGGGCGTCCGCACACTTGCAAAAACAGCGGGGGATGGCACTGGTTTTTCTAGCCAAAATCTCGGGAGCTGCATTCCTGCCGCCTCTCAGACCATTAAGCCGATCTTTCCGCTAAGTCGTTTCCCTGCCACACATACAAAAACAATGGACTTACAACTCCTGTGCTTGCCACACATACGAAAAAAAAGGCCCCTCCCCTCAAATACGGTTAACTAGATTTTCAGCAGTTCCCAGCCCTGAGCCACGGCTATCTGTATCTTCAAATCTCACAATCCGTATGTCGCCCTCAGCGCCTTTCGCCCGCCAATTTGTCAGTTGCCGCCACCTCCCGAATGCGGGAAAATTAAACGTCCAAACAGTCTCCACGGCGCAAGTGACGCAAAACAGAGGCATTCACCATGACGCATGAAATGGAAGAACTGGCTCCCCCAACACGCCTGATGCTCACCCCCGGTCCTTCCTCCATGGACCCGCGGGTTTACAAAGCGCTCGCCTCGCCCCTCGTCGGCCACCTGGATCCCTGGTTCAAGACCTGCATGGACGATACCCAGTCCCTCATGCGCAAGATTTTTCAGACCGAGAACCGCGTTACCATGCCGCTCTCCGCTTCCGGCTCCGGCGGCATCGAAGCTTCCGTGCTGAACACGCTCGAAGAAGGCGACGAAGCCATCATCTGCGTGAATGGATTGTTTTCCGAGCGCATGTTCGTGATCGCCTCGCGCTCTCCCGCGAAAGTCACCAAGATCGAAGTGCCTTATGGCCTGCCCGTGGATCCCAATGACGTTCGCAAAGCGGCCAAAGGCAAGAAGATCAAGATCATCGGCCTCGCCCACGGAGAAACTTCCTCCGGCGTGGTCACCAACCTGGACAATTTCCGCAAAGTCGCCGATGAGCTCGATGCGCTGCTCATCGTGGACGCTGTCGCCTCGCTTGCCGCCGTTCCGCTCCATGTGGACAAGCAGCGCCTGGACATCGTCTTCAGCGGCTCGCAGAAAGCCCTCAGCGCGCCTCCGGGCATGAGCCCCATCACCGTCAGCCCGCGTGCGGAAGAGGTTCTGCGCAACCGCAAAACGAAAGTCCAGAGCTGGTATTTCGATCTCACCACGGCCATGAATTACTGGGGCAAGGAGCGGCTCTATCATCATACTCCACCGATTTCGCTGATCTATGCGCTGCGCGAAGCCATGCGCCTCGCTCTCGAAGAAGGCCTCGAAGCGCGCTGGGAGCGCCATCGCTCGAACCAACTGGCTTTGATCGCTGGTCTCGAAGCCATGGGACTCGAGCTGCTCGTGAGAAATCCCAAGGATCGCTTGCCAACGGTCACGCCGGTGATGATTCCCAGTGGCGTGAGCGACGATAAGTTCCGCGATCAGTTGCTTGAGGAATTCAGCATCGAAATTGCCGGTGGCATCGGCGCTCTGAAGGGCAAGATCTGGCGGCTCGGTTTGATGGGCTACTGCAGCCAGAAGCAGAATGTGCTTCTGCTGCTCGCCGCCATGGAAAAAGCGCTGCTCGATAATGGTGTGCGCGTGCCGAGCGGCGCGGGAGTCGGCGCAGCGGTGCAAAGCTATTGCGACGCAGAGACGGCGACTGCCGTGAGCCGCTAGGAAAGGGAAGAGGAGAACACGTGAGCACTCGACCGGTTTTGGCCAATGCGGGCGCGATGAGCCAGTTCATCGGAGCGTTTGAAGTGGAATCGAAATTGAGCGGCAAGATCTATCAGTGCCGCTTCTCGCACATCTGGAACGGCATCGCCACGCGCCACAGCGATACCATTGACGCCAAGTTTTTCGTGGATGGAGAAGCCATGGTCGTCGGTCTGGCGCACACCGCGTTCGTTGCCTTTCGCGAAAAGCACGGCCGCGATTTGACCGACCGCGAAGCCAGCTTCATCGCTGCGGAATATTTACGCGAACGCTTGGAGGAAGAAGACGAGCGCCCGCTCTACGACGCTTCGCACAACGACGTGATGCGACTGATCGAATTCGCCGGCATCAAGTAAGTTTCTCGACTGTCCGCTTACGCGCCCGGCTCCGCGTGGAACGCTTCGAGGCTCGGATGCCGCAAGCCGTCGCGGCGAATGAAGTAGATCACCAGGAACATCAGCAGCGCGCCGCACACCAGCACGGCAACCGCAATCTGCAACCCCACTTGCAAATCCTGCTGATCGGAAATTCTGCCGACCACCTGCGGGCCGAATCCGCCGACCAGCTGCGTCACGAACATGTACAGTCCGATGGAAGTCGCATGCGCGCGCCTCGGCATCATGTCGTGAATGACCGCCGTCACCGGCCCGTGATACCAGGACATGAAGAATCCCGCCACGAACAATCCGATCAGCACGGTGCGCTGCTCTTCGGATTGGATGGCGAGCAGGAGAAATGGCGCAGCGAGGAGAAACGCTCCGGCGATGGCGATAATTCTCCCGAACGGCCAGAAACGTTGCAGCCGGTCCGCCAAGTATCCGCCGATCAGCACACCGAACACTACGGACAGCAGCGCAATGAACGCCAGCATCACGGATGCCTGCCGCAAACTGAAGTCCTTGTAGTTGACGGCGAAATCCACGCCCCACGTGAGAAGCGACACGCTGGAAAATGTGATACACGTCCCCGCAGCGATCATGCTGACGAATGCAGGGACACTGAGCAGGCGCCGGATCGGAACAACTTCAGACCGCGGTCCGCGCGGCGGCTCTTCCAGATGGATCAGCGCAAGTGCGGGCACGAGTCCCGCGAGCGCCACCACGAAGAGCGAATATTGCCAGCCATAGCGCGGGCCCAGGATGCCTCCGAGGGCCTGTCCCCCCGCGCCGCCGAGCAGCATCCCCGTCGCAAAGATCGCCTGGGCGAGAGCGCGGCGCTCGTGGGGAAACGCGCCGGAAATCATGGATTGCGCGGCGGGAGCGTACGCGGCTTCGCCGATGCCAACGAGCGCACGGGCGATGAGTAAAAAATAAAATCCGGTGGCGAGCCCCGCGGCAAAAGTGCAAAGGCTCCAAAAAATAATTCCGAAAGCGATGATTACTTTGCGGCTGAAACGGTCCGCGAGAAATCCGAAAGGAATGCTGCCGAGTGCGAGAACAATGAGAAGCCAGGTTTGAAGGGAACCGAGCTGTTCGTCGCTGACGCCGAGCTGCCCGCGCAGGAGAGGAATCAGAGGAACAAAAACCTGGCGCGCGGCGAAGTTGACAAAATTGATCAAAGCAAGTACAGCAAGAAGGCGGAACTGAAAGGACGTGAGCGAAGTGGGTTTCGAATCCATGGAGCCTGGGTTCAATTATTCGCCAGCGATCCGTTCTCCGAAAAGAGAAAATGCCATTCCGTCGGGAATTCCAAGGAAACGAGAGATGCACCAAAACCTGAACTGGATTATATACCGCAGATGAAGACGGACTCTCTCGCAAAAACGACGAGTGACCGACTGACCACCGTGCTTTCGTATGGCGCGCTCCTGCTGCTCGGGTATCTGGCGTACTTGATCGTGGAGCCGTTCCTCGTGCCGTTGGCGTGGTCGGCGGTGTTCGCGATTTTCTTTTTCCCGCTTCATGAAAAGCTTCTTAAGAAACTGAAGCCCACCACCGCGGCTTTGGCGAGCACGCTGCTCGTTACATTTTTGCTGATCGTGCCCGCCCTGGTGGTGCTGTGGTACACCACGCGGGAAGCGCTGGATGCAGCGGGGCGCGTGCAGAGCGCGTGGCTGCAACCGGGATCGGCGGTGCCGCCACACATCGCGGAGAAGCTGCACGGCTTGCTGCCAAAGTCCCTGCAGAATACGGATTTCTCCGCGCCTTTGCGCCAGGGAGCGGAAAGGATCGCTTCATTTCTGGCGACGAAATTCGCTGCGCTGCTGAAAAATCTCTTCGCGTTTTTTGTGGATCTGTTCATCCTGCTGTTTTCCTTGTTTTTCATGTTCCGCGACGGCGACAGCATTGTGCGCGGAGTGCGCCATTTGTTGCCGTTCGACAGGGAAATCCAAAACGAAGTCATGCGCGAATCGCGGGACCTGATCTTTGCCAGCGTGGCCATCGGGCTGCTGATCGCTGCGATTCAAGGCACCTTGGGCGGTGCGGCGTTCGCGGTGACGGGAATTCGTTCTCCTGTTTTTTGGGGCGTGCTGATCGCGTTTTTCTCTCTCGTGCCCGTGGTGGGCTCGGCGCTGATCTGGGTTCCGGTGGCGCTCTGGCTGGCCATCACGGGGTCCTGGGGCAAAGCGATTGTAGTTGTCGCGATTTGCGGCGGAGTCGCCGGGGTGGCGGATAACATCATTCGTCCCCTTTTGCTGAAGAACCGCACGCGGCTGAACGAATTGCTGCTTTTCCTGAGCGTGCTCGGTGGCATTCAGGTGTTTGGACTCCTGGGACTAGTGATCGGGCCGACCATCGTGGCGGCGGCGCTTGGCGTGTTTCGCGTGTACATGCAAAAGCGCGATCAGCTTCAGGGAGCCGGCTCGTAGCAAAGTGCGAACCGTGAACGGCGAAAAGGCGCTTGCGCCGTTTCGCCTGTGCTAGAGTACCCGCCGGAATGAACACGGCATGAATGAGACGCTGAAAAAATCGGCCGGGCACGCGGAACTTTCCGCGGAAAAGCTGCGGTGGCGCTGCGAACCGGAACGCCTGCCGTTCGAAACGACGGCGCAGGCGGAGCCGCGCGAAGGCTTCGTGGGGCAGGACCGTGCTTTGCGAGCGCTGAAAATGGGCATCGAGCTGTCCGCACCGGGCTACAACGTGTTCGTTTGCGGGCTCGCGGGAACCAGCCGCGGCGGCACCATCGCGCACATGGTTGAGGAGCTGAAACCGGCGACGAAGGAATCTCCCGACCGCTGCTACGTCAACAATTTCAAAACACCGGACCGGCCACGGCTCCTCAGCCTGGCTCGCGGGCAGGCCAACAATTTCCGCAAGGACATGCAAGCGGGCATTGATTTTCTGCGCCGCAGGATTCCGCAGGTTTTCGAAGGCGAGCCGTTCCAGCGGCAAAAAGGGCGGATCGTGGAACGCTTCACGGTGCGCGAAAAGGATTTGATGGACGACTTCACGCGCAAGATCGCCCGCGAACAGTTCGCCCTGGGACACATGCAGGTGGGCGCGGTGGCGCTGCCGGAAATTTTTCCCGTGCTGGAAGGGCAGATGGTGCCGATCGAAGATGTTTCAAAGATGGTGCACGAAGGGAAACTGGATGCGCCGGTCGCCGAGGAGATCGAGCGCAAGTACGAGCAATTCCGGCAGGAATTTACGGTGGTTTACCGGAAAACTCTGACGCTTTCGCGCGAGTTGGCGAGCGAACTGAGTTATCTCGAGCAGGAAGGCGCTTCCGTGCTGGTGGATGGCGTGATCGAGGAGTTGAAGGAAAAATATCCGGGCACGAGCGTTTCCGAATTTCTCGAGGAAGTGCGGCATCACTTGCTCGATAATCTCGATCCCTTCAAGGAACGCGAGGGCGAGACCGAGGACCAGCCGGACAGTCCCGACGGATTGCCGAAACCGCCGGGGCCGGAGCGCGATCCTTTCCGCGTGTACGGCGTGAACGTGATTCTGTCGCACGACGACGAAAACGGCCCGCCGGTGATCTTCGAGATGACGCCGACGTACGCGAATCTCTTTGGCACCATCCAGCGCGCCTACGATGCGCGTGGAGGATGGACCAGCGACTTCATGGACCTGCGCGGCGGTTCGTTGCTGCGCGCGGACGGCGGCTTCTTGATCATGTACTCGCTCGAAACGCTTTCCGAAGCGGGCGTATGGCGCGCGCTGAAACGCACTCTGAACCACAGCAGGCTCGAAATTCAGCCCGCCGAAATGTTCTATCCTTTCGGCGGCAGCGCCATGAAGCCGGAGCCGATCCAAATCAACGTGAAGGTGATTTTGATCGGCGACCGGGATCTTTACGAGCTGCTGTACGAATACGAAGAGGATTTTCGCAAGATTTTCAAGGTGCGCGTGGAATTCGACGAAGAAATGAACATGAGCGACACGGTCATCGCGGAATACGCGGGCCGGCTGCGCGCGCTCTCCGAAAAAGAAGGGCTCTCGCCGTTTGATCGCGGGGCGTTCGCCGCGATGCTCGAATACGGCGTGCGCAGGGCGGGCCGGCGGAAAAAAGTGACGGCGCGCTTTGTGGACATTGCCGACCTGGCGCGCGAAGCGAACTATGAAGCGGCGGCCGCGGGCGAACACGTGGTGCGCGCGGCGCACGTGCGGGGCGCGCTGGCGTCCAAGGTCGAACGGCACAACCTGATCGAAACGCGCATCCGCGAAATGATCGAAGAAGGCACGCTTCTTGTGGATTTGAGCGGCGCGCGCGTGGGCCAGGTGAACGGATTGAGCGTGCTCGAAATCGGCGGCTATTCGTTCGGCAAGCCGGTGCGCATCACGGCCACGGCGGCGCTCGGAAAAGCCGGGCTGATCAACATCGAACGCGAGTCGCACCTGAGCGGAAGATTCCACGACAAGGGGATGCAGATTATCGCGGGATTTCTGCGCAGCCAGTTTGCGCAGGACAAGCCGCTTTCTCTGGCCGCGAGCATTTGTTTCGAGCAATCGTATTCGGGAGTGGATGGAGACAGCGCCAGTTCGACCGAGGTGTACGCGCTGGTTTCCGCCCTCGCGAATTTGCCACTGCGGCAGGACATCGCCGTGACCGGCTCGATGAACCAGCAAGGAGACATTCAGGCCATCGGCGGCGTGAATGAAAAGATCGAAGGGTTTTACGATGTTTGCCGCATCCAGGGATTGACGGGCACTCAGGGTGTGCTAATTCCCGCTTCCAATGTGGAAGACTTGATGCTGCGCGAGGATCTGCTCGAAGCAGTTGCGGCCAGGAATTTCCACATCTGGCCGGTGGCGCGGATCGAAGAGGGAATCGAGATTTTATCGGGCAACACTGCCGGTGGGAAAAATGACGACGGAACATTTGAAGCCGGCAGTGTCTTCGCCAAAGTGGATGCGCGGCTCAAGGATATGGCCAAGACCCTTAAGGAATTCGAGTGAGCCCACCGACGATTCCGAGAGTGGTTGCAAATAACGATCTACCCTTTTCGACGATCCACCAAAGACAATAGTTGCCGCAAGGTCGGGCGGAAAGCAAACTGGAGTTTAAGCTTTTGAACTCAGGACAGGTGCATTTTTGCCAGGATTTTTCTTCAGCAGTTTATGGTGCGGATTGACCCTTTGGATTATTCTTTATATCTCGGATTACATACTCACTCTGACGTGCGCCCGGCTCTATAAGTCGGGAGTAGACCAGGTCGTAGTCATTCAAGGGAGCTACGAGCTCAACCCCCTCTTTCAACGAGATATTGATTCACTGAGGCCGTAAAGCCCGCGTTTCATAACTATGCTCATCATGTCGGCCTCCCTACTTTCATTTGTGTGGTTTTTCTGGGCCAAGGAGGTGCCTGAAGTTTATGAGTGCATTCTGGGAACCTTTATTTTGGTCGAAGGAACCGTCCATATCCGCCACTTCCGCAATTTCTTCCTGTTTCGCGCGACCAAGTACTCCAATGAGGTGCGTGGGCGAATCGAATACTCGCGCCGCGCGAGCCTCAACATCTCGTCTCTGGAATTCCTCGCATTCGCTGGCCTTTTTTCGCTGATCTTTGCCTTCACCAGGAGCTGGTTTGTGTTGGGAGGAGCGCTTGGTTGTTTGTCCACGGCCATCAAAAACTATCGTTTAGCGCGCAAAGCCTCGCAGCTCGCCGTCACAAGAGCAGAACCTCTATCGAGTTTATAGTCGCCGTTGACACATTTGCGCAGTTCCGCTTGCTTGTACCAATCTAAGTCATGAGCAGTGCGCTGAATGAGCAACTTGGCGGCACACTCGGAAAGGTTCCCTTTCAGCTTGCGGGAGACGGAGCGAGGTATGCTTCGCGGTGGATGAGATAGTAGGAGTGATGCTTCACGCGGACTTCGATGGTGTGCAGCTTTCCATCGTGAACGGGCGGAGAAAATTCCAGGTCGTATTCGTGGCGCACGAATTCCGCGATTTCCTCGCAGGCACTGTCAAAATCCTTTGAGGTTTTCGGAGTGTACACGCGTCCGCCGGTGAGTTCAGAAATTTCGCGAAGTGAATTATTGGCTTGGCTGAGCACTTGTTTGACTTCGGCTCGAGCCTTGACCTGTTCCGGTGGAACCTTGCTGCGCCAGAACCATCCATGCTTTGGCGGGTTTTGCATTTGCTCCGCAGTGGAAACGGCCAATATGCGGACATCGGAAGAATCAAGTTTTCGCCGCACCGTTTCCACGTCGCTCTGCGGAGAAGTGTCGAGGCCGGAGGTGACCAGCACGATGGTCTTTTTGCCCGGAACGGATTGGAGCCAGTGCAGCACGGGGAAAAGGCTCGAAGTGAGATTCACTTCGCCAAAACCCATCATGAAATTCAGATCACGGAGTGCCAGGCGCGCTTCATCCTTGTCCGGAGTGAAATCGAGGCGCAGATCGGGAGAGGATTCGTAGCAAACGAGGGCCACGCGGTCCGCAGGCGCAAGGCGGGCGAGAAAAGTGTCCGCAGAGCGAATGAGATCGTCGCGAAAAAAATAAACGGCGGGCCCGCATTCGAGCATGAGCACGATTTGCGCCGGATCGTCCACGGAAAGAAATGCGGTGAGCGGCTGCGGAACGCCATCATCGAAAACCTCGAACTGGTCTCGGCGGAGGCCTTCGACAAAGTGGCCCTTGGAGTTTGTGACGATGACGCCGACATTGACGCGGTCCACGCTTACGCGCAGAGGAGGAGCAGCTTGTTGGGCGGAATCCTGGGGCAATCCTTGCGCAACGGCCGGCGCGACAATGAGTAGAACGAGGAAAGCCGCGAAGGCAGCGCGTTCAAACAGCGCGCGCGTGCTACTCAATCCACCCATCGAAGTGGATGCCTTTGGCGTCTTTCCACGAGGCGCTGGTGGAAACATGCAGATGGCGCGGGAAAACTTTGGGATCCACGTGCATCAGCCACATGGATGAAGGGATTGCGGGCACAGGCGCGGATTTCTCTTGCGCGAAGGATTTGGAGACGGACTTGGACGATGACTCGAGCAATTTTTCCTTGATGGCATCCCAATCGAGCTTTTGAAAATCGAGATAGCTGATGCCGGTCAGCTTTTCGGGGAATTGCGCGCGGACGGTTCGAAAAGCGGAAGGAAGAGCGTTCGCCGAGGAGGCGCGGCGCGAGAGTTCCTCCTCCAATGCCTGGCTGCTGCTTCCGGCAAGGACCAGACTCGGCGTGACGGCAAGATGGTACAGCTTCGGAGGAACGCCCGAGCCACCTGGCTGTTTAGCCGTGAGGGAAATTGTTAGGTACGAAGCCTCGCCGCGCTCATGTTCGGACAGGATTTGATCCTTCAGGACGAAGTGGAGAAGCTTTAAAGTGGCGGCTTTGTCGTGAATGCCGACAAAAATCGTGCGCTTCGAATCGTCCGAAGCGGGAACAGTTTGCAACGAAGCGAATTCTCCGGTGAGCAGCGCGAGCGCGTCCGGCAAGGGCATGCCGAGTTTTGCCTGCGCCATGGCTTCAATAAATGCGGCGCCGCCCTGCTGCTCCGGAGGTTGCGATGCGAGGAAAGCGCGCTTGGCCGTCGTGTACAGGGAAACGAGACTGAATTCCGATTCCTGATAGGAAACCGCATCCGCGGGGACGAACGCGAGCGAAGCGGGTGCGGCCTGGCCGTCGCCGATCAGATCGAAAAGAGTGCCAGGTGCGGGTTCGCCGAGGACTGCTCCGGTGAGCCGCGTGCGCGAGCCTTCGAGAGTCACTTGGCCAAAAATGGAATGAACGGAATCGAGCTTGAGGGCGTCGAGGACCGGCTCTACCTTTTTGTTGTTCGCCGGGCCGGCGGCCGACGCGATTTCGCTTTGGCGCGGGACGCGTAGGAAGAATTCTAGGATGCCGCCGTGGAGCAGGGGTTCCGCTTCGCGGTAAGCCGGAGTCTCCGCAAGAGAATTTCCGGAAAGTGCTTTGCCGCCGAGGATGGACGCGATCTGTTCGAACACTTCCGGCTCGTTGGCGCTGATGGCGTACTTTCCATGCTCCGCCCAGTAGGTCACGCCGGAAGTGCGCTCGACTTTCAGCACGGGAATCCCGGCAAGAGTGGTCTCGGAAACTTTCGGAATGTCTTTTTCGGAAGCACGTAATTGGAGCACGGCTTTCGAAAGCAGCGCTTCTTTTCCCGTCCGGTCGTAAACGAAGAAAATGCCGTTCCACTTTTTCTTCGCTGCATCCGTAGCAGGCGCGGCGCCGCGCGATTCCGGCAAATAGCCCAGCACAAAAGGATTTTCCAGCAGGGAAGCGTACTGCGCGATTTCTTCGCGCGTTGGACCCGGTTTCGGATTCGCGGACTTTTTCGAATCGCTCAGAAGATTTTCCACGAGCGCGGACCGCACCGGCGCGAAATCCGGATCGTCCCAAAGCGAGAGAAGAGAATTCGCGGCGCGCACGGAGGGAGCGGGAGTCCCGCGCCAGAGAAGATAGAAAACAGTGCGCTGCGGCATCTGCGCCGGCTCGAGCGGGGCCTGCGCGAAAACCGGCGCAACGAGAACCAGGCAGGCAAACGCCAACTGGATGGTTCTACGAAAGAGGGTTTGAACATGCATAGACAAATCTCCGGGGACCGCGCGGGAACGGGTCAGGAATAGCGTAGCGTGAGGAACGAAAACGCCCAAGCCCCGTTGCGCGGGGAGTTTCCAGAACGCGGAACCGGGCTTACCCGAATTTTGTTACCGCCCGAGTCGCCGGTCAGACAGCGAAACGGATGGAAGCACCCGGTCCGCTAGGACGTCGGCTTGGAAGCCGTGGGTGCGGCGGCAGGAGCCGCAGCCGGCGCCGGAGCAGCGGCGGTCTCTTTGGGCGTCGCAAGATAGCCCGAAATATTGTTCTTTTGGACGCCGAAGACAACGATTTCGTAGGGAGCCGTGCGAGTTCCGCGAACGTAAAACTGCACGGGTTCGCCCATGGAGCGGTCTTTTTTCTCAATGGCGCGATCGTCTGCGTAAACGGTCATGGTGTAGATGGATTTCTTTTCATTGGTTTTGTTGAGCTTGATCTGGATGGGGCCGACGCGCTGCGGACTCTTGCTCTTGGGAATGGTGAACTCAAAATAGTTGCGCTCGCCGAGGCGCTTGAGTTCCTCGACTTCATCGTGATTGCGGGCGATGAGGCCGCTCATGACGCCCATATCGCCGGTGGCGCGTTCCAGCTTGGATTTGGTGGCTTCCAGGTCGTTGCGCGTGTCCGC
>Ga0335078_10009463_pt1 | contig 14450 bp, 16 predicted proteins | sample Lox_Sample_32_FD_206711 | JGI IMG/M metagenome (GOLD analysis project Ga0335078, IMG submission 206711) | Soil microbial communities from Loxahatchee National Wildlife Refuge, Florida, United States - Lox_Sample_3.2 | ecosystem: Environmental > Terrestrial > Soil > Wetlands | place: USA...
TGTGGAGATTGCCCTGTTTCGAGTTTTGCAGGAGGGATTGACGAACGTACACCGGCATTCCCGCAGCCCTTCGGCTGAAATTCGGGTCGAGCTTGATGCGGAAAACGTGACGCTCGAAATCAAAGATCACGGCTGCGGCATCCCAAAGGCTGTGCTTGAGCCCACCAGCGAGAATGGCAGGCACTCGGGAGTGGGATTGAGCGGAATGCAGGAGCGGGCATTCGAACTCGGGGGAACATTTGAGATCGAGTCCGATGCCAAGGGCACGAAGCTGATGCTCAAGCTACCGTTAGCCGGGTACCCGGAGGAGTCCAGCCGCAGCGTGAGCTAGTGATTGGGACTGCTGAATGAAAGTTACGCGCCCGAGCGTCGGCGGGAGTAGCCCGGGCGCAGATTGCCAGTGAAAAGGACCTTATACCGCCTTGCGGTGAACCCTCTCATGCTCTGCCTGGTTGTCCTTGGCCAAGCTGTTGTTCCAGTCGTCCACCTGCTTCAGCGCCTGCTCTTTGGCGATGCCGTAACGTTCCTGGATCACCCCGACCAGCTTGTCTTTCTGTCCACCGATGGTAGTCAAATCATCGTCGGTGAGTTTTCCCCAGCGGGTTTTGACTTCTCCGGTCATTTGCTTCCACTTCCCTTGAACTTGTTCCCAATTCACGGTTAGGTCTCCTTAAAGTATCGAGATGAACCGCCGACAGCTTCAGGCTAGGCAAGCGCGCGAAGACAGACAATACGGCGAAAACCCCAGAAACGGGGCCGGAGATCGGGAAGTGAGCCAGAGAGGTTCCGAGTACGGAACTGCCGACGAATGGGGCACTTCCAGTATGAGGCGTGAAAACGGGCCTTACTGCGCTTAATCTTCGAGATAGGCATCAATCCAATCTTTGATTCGCAGGCGGCGTTCGTCTTCGGGATCGAACCGTATGCCGAAGAGCTGATCCTTTTCCCTGCGCCACGTGATGGCGGCGCGCACCCAAATGCGGGGCAAGGTGAGAAGAGCAAATGAGATTTCGACCGGCTGCCCGCGGCTGGGACTTTCAGAGGAATGCAAAGACATGCCGCCCGAGCTGATCTCCTGACTGGTGGCGGTGAAGCGATGATTTCCGGGGCCGGCAACCACTACCTCGGTGATCACCGGAATTCTTACGTAGCGGCGAAATTCGTGCAACACCAGGGTTTGCGTCGCCCGCACAAGCTTGAGAGCGGTAGAACGGTCGAGCGGTTCCTGGAAAATAGCGTTGATGCCGTACTTGGAGTAGCTCATGCATTGGCGGGCGCTGCCGCCCAGGGCATAAAGAACCATGCGGCTATTGGAGGCCGAGCTTCGGGCCGAAGCCATCACGGATTCAGCCGACGGCCCCAGAGCCACGACGCAAGCCTCGAACTTTTCCTGTTTGAGGCGCTGACTGGCCTCGGCGGCCATGGCGACGGTCTCGATTTCAAAGTGCTGGAAGCAATCTGCAAGGATGTGGCGAGCCGAGTCCTGCAGGCCAGCTAGGGCGACGCGGGCCCCCGCGCGCTTCGCAGCGGGAATGGGCGAAATTAAAGCGGCCAGACCTTTTTCCATGACGCGTGGCGTTTTGTCGCTTCGAACTCTGTAGAACATTCTGGTGGCATGGAGCCCCCGGAGGCAAAGTGATAGAAGGACAATCGGCCGGTACGAAGGTTCGATTACGCCCATCTGAGGGCAGCGGAGTGACTACGGATTAAAGACTTGTTTTCAATGAGATACAGGCGCGTAACCGGTTGGGATGGAAGCGATGATTACCGGCACCTGATCTGTGAGTAAACGGAGAAGATTGACTCTGGCGGGGTTATTCCGACCAGCGGCGGAACAGAATGGCGCCATTGGTGCCACCGAAGCCGAAGGAGTTTGACATGGCGTACTCGACCTCGGCCTTGCGGGCCTGGTTGGGAACGTAATCCAGATCGCACTCCGGATCGGGATTCTCTAAGTTGATAGTGGGAGGCAATATCTGGTCGCGCAGGGCGAGAACGGTAATGCCGGCTTCAAGACCGCCCGCGCCGCCCAGAAGGTGCCCGGTCATGGATTTCGTGGAGCTGACGGCCAGTTTGTAGGCGTGGTCGCCAAAGGCGCGTTTAATGGCCACCGTTTCGAGCTTATCGCCGAGATCGGTTGAGGTGCCGTGGGCGTTGATATATCGGACCTGCGAGGGCTGAATTTTGGCGTCATTGAGGGTATTGAGCATGACGCGGTAGGCACCGTCGCCGTTCTCCGCCGGCTGCGTGATGTGGTAGGCGTCCCCGGACATGCCATAGCCGACAATTTCTGCCAGAATCCGGGCGCCGCGGCGGCGGGCGAATTCCAGTTCTTCCAGCACGAGGATTCCGGCGCCTTCGCCGATCACGAAGCCATCGCGACCGGAGTCCCAGGGCCGGCTGGCCCTTTCGGGTTCGTCATTGCGCGTGGAGAGGGCGCGCATGGCGGCAAATCCGCCGACGCCCATGGGGGTGATGCCCGCCTCAGTGCCGCCCGCAATCATGGCATCGGCATCGCAGCGGGCGATGATCTTGAAGGCATCACCAACTGCGTGCGCGCTCGAAGTGCAGGCGGTGCAGGTGGCCTCATTGGGGCCTTTCGCCTGATAGCGAATGCTGATATGCCCGGCCGCCAGGTTGACAATGGCGGAGGGAATGAAAAATGGCGAAATGCGGCGCGGTCCGCCGTTGAGCAGATTGGTATGCTCCCGCTCGATGACGTCAAACCCGCCGATGCCTGACCCGATGTGGACGCCGACGCGATCGGCGATCTCGGGAGTGACTTTCAGGCCGGAGGTGGTCATGGCTTCATCCGCGGCGGCAAGCGCCAGGTGGATGAAGCGGCCCATCTTCTTCAGGTCTTTCTTTTCGACAAACTGTAAGGGGTCGAAGTTCTTAACTTCGGCGGCGATCTGGCAGGCGAAGTTTGAGGCGTCAAAATGGGTAATGCGGGAGACGCCGCTCTTGCCGGCGAGCAGGTTACGCCAAGTCTCAGCCGTGGTATTGCCCACTCCGCAGACGAGGCCTAGGCCCGTAACTACGACTCTTCGGCCCAACTACTTCCCGCCTTTCCCGTGCTTGGCAACGTAGTCCAGAGCGTCCTGCACGGTGCGGATTTTCTCCGCGTCTTCGTCGGGAATTTCGATCTCGAAGGCCTCTTCGAAAGCCATGACCAGCTCCACGGTGTCGAGGGAATCGGCGCCCAGATCGTCCACAAAAGACGCGCTGGGAGTGACCTCGGCCTCGTCCACGCCCAGTTGCTCCACAATGATTTGCTTTACTTTTTCGTCGGTGGCTGCCATGGTCTCCTCATTTTCGATGGAATAGCGCCGGCGGCTGCTGAGCCGGGTGCGACAGCTTGCACAGATTACGACGGTGGCCTATTTGCTCACCTTGGCGTGCTTTTCGATATAGTCAATGGCGTCCTGCACGGTGCGGATCTTTTCCGCGTCTTCGTCGGATATCTCAAGATCGAATGCTTCTTCCAAAGCCATGACCAGTTCAACCTGGTCGAGCGAATCCGCGCCCAGGTCGTCCACGAAGGCGGCGCTTGGGGTCACTTCGCCTTCATCCACCCCTAACTGTTCGGAGATGATCTGCTTGACCCTTTCAGAGACTTCTTTTTTCCCGTCACCTGCCATGAAAATGACCTCCCGGCACAACTTTGAAAGCGAAACGAGCTAGTGTACTGAGCCCCCCAATGGCTGTAAAGAAAAGGGTGCGCAGCCACGCGGGCCGCAAAAGACCCCGGAGGAATCCTAATGGCAGCGAGTTGCCGGGGTCAAACGGGAGGGGCATAGTTTCCGGCCGAGTGCAAGATGCCGAGCCTTGAAAGCGCGCCCGGGAAGCCTGAAACTGCTGCCATGCGGGCCGTGGTGCAGCGGGTGAGCCGCGCGGAGGTCACGGTGAACGGTGAAGTCGCCGGGCAGATCGCGCGTGGACTTCTGGTGCTGCTGGCGGTGGCGAAAAACGATACCAAAGCCGATGCGGATTATCTTGCCGAGAAGATTGCCGGGCTCAGGGTTTTCGAGGACGCAGACGGTAAGATGAATTTGTCTCTCCGCGAGTCGGGCGGCTCGGTGATGGTGGTTTCACAATTCACGCTGTACGGGGATGTGCGCCGCGGCAAACGGCCCTCATTTGATGAAGCGGCAGCGCCGGAACTGGCGAGGAAGCTCTATGAATATTTTCTCAGGCGCATGCAGGAGCTTGGACTTCCATGCGCGAGCGGGCGATTTCAGGAGATGATGCAGGTTGCGCTGGTGAACGACGGGCCGGTAACCATCCTGCTGGATTCGACGAAGGTTTTCTGACGATGCCGTGTGCGCGGTCGCTGCAGTGCCGCAACGCGAGTCTCCGATCAAAACTCTACATGCGCGCGAAACGAAGGAACCAGCACGGGACCGCGGTCGCGGTTGTAACCGGGATTGTTGATGTGCTGTATGCCGGGTGCGAGGTAGATGCCGCGCCACACGTGGGCGGTGTAATAAGACTCGAGGATTTTTTCCCGTCCATAGTTGAGCGCGCCATCGCCGAGGAGAAAGCCGTAGCCGCCATCGGCGAGGTAAGTCTGGTGGTACTTGCAGATGCCATTGCTGACGAACGCAACCCCGGCGCGGTCATATTTGCGATGCCACCAGGCGCCGTTGGCGCCGATTCCCTGGTCGAAGGTCTGGTCCACTTCGGTATAGGCGAACGATTCGGTCTTGCCGTTGTCCCACCCGAAGCGCGCGAATGCCGTGAGATGGCGAGTGAAGCTCTGCTCGAGATTGATGCCGAAACCATATTTGCCGGTAATGTGCCAGGGATGGTCGGTGATCTCTGGACGCGGCGTCAGCCGGTGCTCGTAGGCCTCAATGGCATCACGATAAATCCCCATATTGGCGTGATTGGTGTAGGCGAGCAGGCGAACGACGCCGCTTTTCTTTGGCAGCACGCCGCGCCGGAGCTCATATTCGAAATTCTCCGCATGCACTTGCCAGGGACGCCACACCAGGTCAATTCCGTTCGCCACTTTGGGCATGAGAGCTTCGGCGAATCGGAAGCCCCAATTGCGGTCTTCGAAATCAGCGGTCGCGCCCACGGTATAGCCGCGGGTATCGGCGGCGTAGTCATAGGCGCCATTGTTGTCCACTGTCCAGTTGGTGAACTGGAGATGCGTGTCGGACCCAACTGAGTTCTGGTCGAGGAAGTCAACCATGCTGAATTTGCCGAAGCGCACCTCGAGCCGGCGCCGTGGCAACTCGTCGAACAAGGAAAGCCATGAGCGGTCATTTTCCACTTTGTCTTTGCTGAGCGCGAAGACCTTGTGAATCATGCCTCGCGCCAGATAAGGTGCTTTGCTGAGCAATGGATTGCGCACAATATCAAGGTCGGTGAACCCCGCCAGACCCAGACCTGTGCTCAGCGCGGCCCCGCCGGCCTCCTCAACATCCACCAGCAGTTCGGTGGAATTATTCAGGCGCACGCCCGTGTATAGAGTGAGCACGCGGGAGGTAGCCTTTTCATAATTGGGATCGAGGCTGTTCGCGCCGCTGTAGGGAGCGGGAAACGGAGGGTGGGTCTGAAAAATGAAATTTGCCTGTCCGGAAAGCCAGAAGCGCGTGTCCGACAGGCGGGGGAACATGGACTCGACGGGAAGGTCGGTCTGGCTGGCATCGGTGCTGGTGTCACCGGGCGCGGGCGCCTGGGCGTGCGCAATTTGCGCAAAATTCCCCAGTAAGAGGAGCGCCGGAAACGCCAGAACGAAACTGTAAAGCCGCTTCAAATGTCATCCCTGTGCTGGGTTATTCAGGCCAGTGATAAACACTAGCATCATGATTAGCGTAAGTAAACATCAAATTATTAACTATGGTTAACCACCGTTATCGTGCCGGATTGTTGTGGATCTCAACGTGTTCCCCAACTTCGTCACTGCGGAAAATTCATCTCGCGACCAGCAGGATAAGATAAAAGGTGAATTTGCGCAGGACGACATCGGGCGGCTGGGAGACTGGGAAGCAAGAAGTAAGGACAGCCCGGAGCCCCCCGAGGCTGTCCCGCAAACCCTCCCGGTTAGAAGGGCGTGTACTGACATAAACTTTATGGACCGCCTGTTTCTACCTTATTGCGACTATGTGAATTTTCGGTGAATAAGCGGGCCGGGAGCAGGCAAGATCGGGCAGGGCTGGGCGGGGTTTACCGAGCATTTTCACCGTGCCTGCTCTAGAATCGAAAGTGGATTGATCTCCGTTCTCCAACTCGGGACGATTGACTACTCGACGGGTCTTCAACTTCAGCAGAGGCTGGTCGCGCTGAGGAAAAAGGGGCGTATCGGGGACGTCCTGCTGCTCCTCGAGCATACCCCGGTGATAACCCTGGGGCGCAACGCCAAAGCAAAGCACATTCTGGCTTCAGCCGCTGTGCTGGCCCAGCGGGGAGTTGAGGTCTTTGACTGTGATCGCGGCGGCGATGTGACATTCCATGGTCCCGGGCAGCTGGTCGGGTATCCCATTTTCGACTTGCGTGGATGGCCGGCACCGGACGGCAGACGCCAGACCCTGGGCGCCATCGAATACGTTCGCCGCCTCGAAGAAGCGCTTATTCGAACCTGTGCCGAGTTTGGAGTCCCGGCCCAGCGGATTTGCGGCCTGACCGGGGTGTGGACGGCTGCGCACTCGGAGCAGACGTGCGCTCCTGCCGTCGTCTCCTGTGGAGAACAAGATCCAGATCTCAGCAAAGATGCCGCGAAAATTGCCGCCATTGGCGTACACATTTCCCGTGCTGTCACCTCTCACGGCTTTGCTCTCAATGTGAATACCGATCTCGGCTATTTCGATCTGATCATTCCGTGTGGCATCCAGTCGAAGCCGGTGACTTCCATGCAGAAGGAATTGGGGCGGCGGGTTTCGCTGGACGAGGTTTCGCGTTCGGTGTGCCGCAATTTTGGGTCGGTATTCGAGAGCCAGATTCTTTGGCTGGATAACCTCGATGCGCTGCTCGGAACGGCTGTCGGAGTTCCCTTGAAGATGCCAGATGAGTTACGGCGCATTCATCCGGAAGACGAAATTTCGTGGGCGTGAATCGGAAAAACAACGGTTGCATTTCCTATCATTTCTAGGGCAAAAGAGTTAACCTTCTGCGCATAGCACTGCCGGTGCGTCGGAGGAGCCATGTCGAACCTGAGCGTTTCCCCATTTTCCCGCCGGTCGTTTCTTCATTTGTCGGCGGCCGCTTCCGCAGCGACCGCTTTCCGCGTGATGAATGAGCCGCTGCTGGCCGCGATGCAGTTCGCAGCCATCCCCGACGGCGCAGTGGCCATTGACAAGAATGAAAATCCGCTGGGGCCGAGCCAGGGCGCGCGCGAGGCCATTACCGCGATCATTCCCAGAAGCGGTCGCTACCTCATGCCTCTTACCGAGCAGTTGGTCGAAACATTCGCCCAGATGGAAGGTTTGAAGTCCGACCACATTGACGTCTTTCCCGGCTCTTCGACGCCACTCTATGCCGCGGTTGTGAGTTACACCTCGCCGCAAAAGAGTTACGTGACCGCCGATCCTGGTTACGAGGCCGGGATGTTTGCCTCTGCGGTCAGCGGCGCGCGTGTGGTGAAGGTCCCGCTGACCAAGAATTATGCGCATGATGTCCGCGCCATGCTGGCCGCCGGTCCCGATGCCGGGCTTTTCTATGTATGCACCCCGAACAATCCTACCGGCACGTTAACTTCGCACTCCGATATTGAGTACCTGGTGGAGAACAAGCCCAAAGGCTCACTGGTGATGGTGGATGAGGCCTATATCCATTTTGCTGACGCCACTTCGGTGCTCGACCTGGTGAAGGCCGGAAAGGACATCATCGTGTTGCGTACTTTTTCGAAGATTTACGGGCTGGCGGGCCTGCGCTGCGGATTCGCCATTGGCCGTCCTGACCTACTGACACAGATTACGAACCGTTGTGGCGAGACTTACATGCCGGTCACGGCTATCGTGGCGGCCAGCGCCAGCCTGAAAGATCCGCAACTGGTCACGGAGCGCAAGAAGATCAATGCCGGCGTTCGCCAGGAAACCTTCGCCTGGCTGGACAGCAACGGCTATTCGTATATCCCTTCCGAGTCCAACTGTTTCCTGCTGGAAACGAAACGTGCGGGCAAAGATGTTATCAAGGCAATGGCGGCCCAGAACGTGTACATCGGGCGCGTGTGGCCGGTGATGCCGACCTGCGTACGCATTACGGTTGGGACTCGCCCAGAAATGGAAACCTTCCGCGCGGCTTTTCAAAAGGTCATGACTAACGCGGTAGCGTTTTATTTTGGGGAGGGACCGCCGCAGACCTCGCGACGCCGCAGCCGCCTGATCAGTTGAGCCGCGATCGCCCCGTTACATAAGTCTTCCAATCGCGGGCTTGCTCTAGCCCTTTGTTGTGTATTCGGGTTAGCATCTAGAAGCGCGCTTCCCGCTGGCCTTCATCATGCCGGTCAAAAAGGGCAAATCCAAGTCTCCATCGAATGGTAATCACGCTGGCCGGCGAAATGCCGCGCCGGCGGCGACCGTTAATCCTCAGCATCGCAGTTATTCGATCCCCGATTACCGGCTGGAAAAGCCACAGTTTATCGTTCGCCAGGCCGGAAAAGGCGATGAAGTGCGCTATGAGGTGTCGGGCGATCTGAGCGCTCCCGTCCCACCCATCCAGGAATCGAAGTATCTGAGCAAGCAGCAGGCAATTGACGTCTATCGCTACATGCTGCTGAACCGCAAGATGGAGACGGCGCTCGAAAATCTCTACAAGCAGGGCAAAGTGGTAGGCGGCGTTTATTTCGGCTTAGGCCAGGAAGCGTGTTCCTGCGCTTCGGCCTACGCACTGGACAAGGACGATTGGTTTGCCCCCATGATCCGCAACCAAGGGGCTCTGCTGGTGCGCGGTTTTCGCGCCCGCGACACCATGATGCAGTACATGGCCAAAGCCGATTCGCCGACCAAAGGCCGCGATGGCACTTCGCACTTCGGGGACATCGAAAAGCGCAATATGGTCTCACCGATTTCCATGCTGGGGGACTTGATACCGGTTTTGTCGGGCGTGGCGCTCGGGGCCAGGTTGCAGGGACGAAACATCGCGGCGCTTACCTGGATTGGCGATGGCGGTCAATCTACGGGAGTAACCTACGAGGGCCTTAATTTTGCCGCCGTGCAAAACCTCGGGCTGGTGCTTATCGTGGAGAGCAATCTTTGGGCATATTCGACGCCTTCCGAAATGCAATATCGCGTGAAGGACCTGGCGGAGCGGGCCATTGGCTATGGCATTCCCGGCGTGATCGTGGACGGCACCGATGCCTGTCAGGTTTACGATGTGACTCGCAACGCCGTGGAACGCGCGCATCGCGGTGAAGGGCCGACCCTGATCGAGGCCAAAATGATGCGCATGAAGGGCCATGCCATTCACGACGCCGCCGATTACGTTCCCGGGCCGCTCTTCGAATATTGGAAAAAGCGTGACCCGATTGCGCGCTTCGCAGGATATCTCCGGGAAAAGAAATGGCTCACGCCGGATGAGGACAAGAATCTGATCGCGGGAGTGGATGAGGAGATCGAGTTGGAACGCGAAGCGGCTCTTGCCTCGCCCATGCCGGCGCCCGAATCAGCCATGGGCGGCGTTTTCTGTGAGAACGGCTGCCACGAAATCAAGCCGAAATATGCCATGCCCAAGGTGCGAAAAGGCAGGGCGGGCTACCAACAGACCGAGGCGGCGGCTCACCTGAAATAGGTCAATTGATAAGCATCGGAACATTATGCAACTCACTTATCTGGAAGCGATTCGCCAGGGAATCTGGGAGGAAATGGAACGTGACCCCACGGTCTTTTGCATCGGCGAAGATATCGGCATCTATGGCGGCGCGTTCAAAGTCACCGACGGCTTCATTGACCGTTTCGGGCCGGAGCGGGTGATTGACACGCCGATCGCTGAATCGGCCATTGTCGGTGCGGCTTTCGGCGCGTCGCTGACCGGGTTGCGCCCGGTTGCCGAGTTTCAGTTCATGGACTTCATCGCCTGCGCCATGAACCAGATCAGCAACATGGTCGCCAAGACTCACTACCTCTGGGGCGCGCCCGCGCCGCTTGTTCTGCGTGGCCCCAGCGGTGGGTATGTCCATGGCGGGCCGTTCCACTCGCAAAATCCGGAAATGTGGTTTGTGCACAATCCGGGCCTGAAAGTGGTTTGCCCGGCTACGCCTTCCGATGCCAAAGGACTGATCAAAGCGTCCATTCGCGACAATAATCCCGTCGTCTTCTTTGAACACAAATATCTCTACCGGCGCATTAAGGAAGAAGTTCCGTCCGGTGATTACGTGGTTCCCCTGGGCAAGGCCCGCATCGCTCGCGAGGGGCACGATCTCAGCATCATTAGCTATGCTGCCATGGTGCACAGCGCCCTCGAAGCGGCGGGGGTCCTCAGCAAAGAAGGAATTGAAGTGGAAGTGCTCGATCTGCGCACGCTCGTTCCCATTGATCGCGAAGCCATCACACAAACCGTGCGCAAGACCAACAAAGTCATTTTGTTGCACGAGCATTCGCGGAGGGGCGGTCTGGCCGGCGAGTTGGCTGCCATCATCAATGAGGAAGCATTCGATGATCTCGATGGTCCCATCGTGCGCATCACGGGGCTCGATTCCGCGATTCCGTTTTCTCCGCCGCAGGAAGAATATTTTCTGCCGAAAGTGAGCGATATCGTATCCGAGGCGCGAAAATTGAAAGCGTATTAAGCGTGCGGCAAGCGGTTCGCCTGATTCCCAGAGCAATGTCCGAATTCGTCACCGTTGCTACCTTCTTCAGTCAGCCAGAATTCCTGCTCGCTCGAGCGCGTCTCGAATCTGCCGGGATCGAATGCTTCGCGCTGGATGAGAACATGCTTCGAATCGGAGGCTGGCATTCACATATACTCGGCGGGATCAAACTGCAGGTTTGGGAAGCAGACGCCGGCGACGCCCGCGAGATTCTGCGCTGTGAGGCTTCCACTGATAGCATCTAGATTTCCGCATCGAATTGTGGAGGGGACATGCGAAATTTCATTCTGGGAATCGTTCTCACCCTGCTGGTGTTTGGGTTCGGCGCTCTGGCAGCGGCGCTGCTCGGATATCTGCCATCCAGCGCGGACGCGACCCCTTCGCGCCTGGAGATGCGCGTTGCGATGAGTGCGCTGGACGCTTCCATGGATCGCCACGCTTCCCGTGTCAACAGCCCGGTGCCCCCCACGGACGACAACCTTATCGAGGGCATGAAGCTCTACACCATGAACTGTTCCGGTTGTCACGGCACACTGGACAAGAAGCCGAGTCCGCTCGAGCATTCGTTTTATCCGCCAGTACCGCAGATTATTCTCGATCCTCTCGACGATCCCGAATGGCATATTCACTACGCGATCCGCACCGGGGTGCGCTATACGGGCATGCCCGCCTGGGACAAAGCTTTGAGCGACGATCAAATCTGGGAAGTAACACTGTTTCTCTCTCATCTGGAAAAACTGCCGCCCGCGGTGCAGGATTACTGGAAGAAATCCTTCAACCTCGCACCCGAAGCGGCGGAGCCGGAACATCAGGGCGAGAAGCACGAGCATTAGCTCGGATCTGAAGCGGCGGGGTTTATTTCCCGGTCTTCGTCAGCCCTCGACCAAGAATCCCTGCAAAACAAGCTGGCGCGGCACGCCCCACTATCCCGCCCCGCCGTGACCGCTGAGTTCGCGCACAATGTTATTCACAAACGACTTGGCATCCCCAAAGAGCATGAGCGTTTTGTCCAGATAGTAGAGGGGGTTATCAATGCCGGCAAAGCCCGGGCTCATACCGCGTTTGATCACCATGACGGTGTGCGCTTTATCCACATCGAGAATGGGCATGCCATAGATGGGGCTGGAAGCCTCAGAGCGTGCGGCAGGATTGGTGACGTCATTCGCGCCGATCACCAGCGCAACATCTGTTTGAGGGAATTCGCCATTGATGTCTTCCATATCCATCAGGCGATCGTAGGGAATATCGGCTTCGGCGAGCAGCACATTCATGTGGCCCGGCATACGGCCAGCGACCGGATGAATGGCGAAGCGAACATCCACTCCGCGTTTCGTCAGTGCGTCGTAGAGCTCGCGCACTTTGTGCTGCGCCTGCGCGACCGCCATTCCGTAGCCGGGGACCACCACAACCTTGTTCGCTGCCTCCAGGATCGCAGCAGCTTCCTCGGCTGTTGCGCTGCGCACTGGTTTTGCTTCGTGCGCTGTGCTGGCTGAGGCTTGCACTTGCCCAAAGGCGCCGAACAGAACATTTGTAAACGACCGGTTCATGGCCTTGGACATGATGACCGACAGGATGAAGCCCGAGGAGCCATCCAGAGCGCCGGCAACGATGAGCAGTTTGCTGTCCAGCACGAAGCCCATGGCCGCGGCCGACAGTCCGGCGTAAGAATTCAGCAGCGAGATGACAGTCGGCATATCCGCGCCGCCGATGGGAACGATCATCAGCACGCCGAAGACGAGCGGAATGCCCAGCATTGCAGGAAACAACTGTTTCGCCCCGGGGTGCAGCACAAGATAGACGGCCAAAGCAACAGCGATCCCCAGCAACGACAGATTGACGAAGTTCTGGCCTTTGTAGGTCAGCGGGCGCTGCGGCAACACTTCCTGTAGTTTCCCCGCCGCCATCAGGCTTCCGGTGAAAGTCAGCGAGCCGAGAATGACCTCCATGGAAAGCACCGACATCGTGAATCGCGGCAGCGCGGGGGAACGCAGGTAAAACTCAGCGGTGCCGACCAGGGTGACGCAAAATGCGCCGAAGGCATGGCTCAGGGCTGTCCGCTGCGGGACTGCCGTCATCTTCACCAGGCCGAGGGGAATTCCGATGCCGGTGCCGAGCACGAGAGCAATTGCGATCCACTTGTAATCAACGATCCCATGGTGCAGCAGCGTGCCGCCAATGGCCAGCACCATGCCGATTTCGCCGGCGCGGACGCCGCGCCGGGCGGTCGCCGGGGTGCTCATCCATTTGAGCGAAAGGATGAACAACGCACTGGCAACCAGGTACGTGATCTCGATGATTTGCTGATTTCCGGCGAGGTCGGTCATCGGGTGTCTTGGTCAGTCCGGGGCACAGTCATGGTTTTGTCGGGCGGCTGCTTTTGAACATCTTGAGCATGCGGTCGGTAATCAGAAACCCGCCGACCACGTTGCTGGTGGCGGCGATCACCGCCAATGTGCCGAGGATGAACGAAAGCCGGCTTTCGTGCCGGCCGACGAGCAGAATTGCCCCCACTACGGCAATAGCGTCGAGGGCGTTCGTCAAAGACATCAGCGGCGTGTGCAGCAGCGGCGAAATGCGGCGAATGACTTCAAATCCGATGAATGCCGCCAGCATGAAAACGAAAAGCCCATTGATTAGAGTTGTACTCATCTTTATCTCCACTGTTTGCAAGCTGCCGTTCGGCGGATTCGCTTAGCTTGACTGAGAAACAAGCGCAGGCAGCGAGAAAAACTCGCGCACCCGTTGATTTACGATTTCGCCATCCTGCGTAACCAGAGTTTCGCGAATAATTTCGTCGTTCAAGTCCAGCCGCAGCTTTCCATCATTTACCAGATGCAACAAAAACGCGCTCACATTGCGCGCATACATCTGGCTGGCGTGATACGGAACCTCAGTCGCGAGATTAATGCGGCCGATAATCGTCACGCCGTGCTCAACCACGGTCTCACCCATGCGTGTGAGCTCGCAGTTGCCGCCGCGCTCGGCGGCTAGGTCAAAGATCACCGAACCCGGCGCCATGCCTTGAACCATTTGCTTCGTGACCAGCACCGGCGATTTTTTGCCGGGGATCACCGCCGCGGTGATCACTACATCGCTCTCGGCGATGACGCGGCCGAGCAGTTCGCGCTGGCGGGCATAAAACGCTTCATCCTGGGCGCGCCCATAGCCGCGCGCGTCCTGCGCGTCTTTTGCTTCAATCGGCAGTTCGACGAAACGGCCACCTAAACTCTGCACCTGCTCTTTTGCGGCAGGACGAAGATCGTATGCCGAGGCGACGGCCCCCAGCCGCCGCGCCGTGGCAATCGCCTGCAACCCGGCCACGCCCGCGCCGATCACGAAAACCCGCGCCGGAGTGATGGTTCCGGCCGCCGTCGTGAGCATGGGAAAAATCTTTGGCAGCGTGTCCGCCGCGATGAGCGCGGCTTTGTAGCCGCAGATGGTCCCCATGGAAGAAAGCGCATCCATGCTTTGCGCGCGGGTGGTGCGTGGAACCAGCTCAACAGAAAAGGACGTGACCCCGGTTTTTGCAATCTGCTGAATTACATCGCGCGATCCAAAAGGGCGGAGGAAGCCGATCAGGACCTGGCCGCGGCGCAACAGGGGAAGGTCGGCTTCGCCGGTGATGTCATTCGAGCCATAACATAAAACCTGCACCACAATGTCGGCCGCGAATGCTGCGGCCCGCTCAGGTGCGATC
>Ga0335078_10009464_pt1 | contig 14450 bp, 9 predicted proteins | sample Lox_Sample_32_FD_206711 | JGI IMG/M metagenome (GOLD analysis project Ga0335078, IMG submission 206711) | Soil microbial communities from Loxahatchee National Wildlife Refuge, Florida, United States - Lox_Sample_3.2 | ecosystem: Environmental > Terrestrial > Soil > Wetlands | place: USA: Florida...
TGCCCACGCGAAAGAGCCGAAACGGATACCAGTCGCTGAAATAGCGCTCCTCCACGGAGATGAGGGCGCGCGAGGTGCCGTCCTGGTAGCGCAGCGGATAGCCTCTGAGGCCATTGTCACCGCCGAGGAGGATCTGATCCTCGAGATCGAGCCGCTTGCCCACGGTCGCCGTGAGGGTCGTAAAGAAGAGCCAATCTCCCTCGTGGAACGGCCAATACCCCGACTGCTCGGCGTAGAAGCGTACGGCGCTGTCGAGCACCCCGTTCTCGAGTGATCCGCCTTGGACTCTGCCGGTCGCCACGCTCGAGACGAGCAGGGTGTCGCTTTTCGAGAGGGCGTACCCATCGCCGGTCGCGAGCAGGAAGTTGAGCGCCTTTTGGGTCGAGCCGAAGGCGGTGTCGGCCCAGCCCACCTGCGCGGTCGCATAAGCGCCGAGATCGAAGTCCTCCGTCCGCCCGATCTGATCGTGGTTGCGGACCTTGACGAACTCGTCCTGCACGAGATCGAAGCGCAGCCAGGGATAGACGTACTTGCGGTCGGCCGGCAGCGTGGTGGGACCGGTCCAGAGATTCGAGGGGCTGAAGAGGTGCTCGTCATAGTTCCAGCCGGCGCTGTATCGGCGCGTCCAGCCGTTCTCCAGCCCGCGAGAGAAACCGCCGTAGATCTGGTAGAAGCGGGCGTGGTCGGCGAACCGGTCGCTCTCCTGGCCACGGTCGTAGAGCGTGTCGTCCTCGGTGCTGTCGTTGAGCGTGATGCCGCCGGCGTGGCGGGTCTCGAGCGCATAGAACGGCCGGTCGAGGATGAAGCGGCGCATCTTGCCGTCGCTCAGGCTGCCGTAGGCGAGATCGGTCGTGAACCAGGTGCCGAGCGTGTGCGGATTCATCACCTCGAGATCCGATTCGCTGCGATCGACCGAGTTGGAATGCGAGAGCTTGACGTCGGTGCCGGTTCCGGCGGTGTTGATCTCCTCGATCTGAAAACCCGTGGTGCTCTTGCCACCGCTGCGCGAGAAGTTGAATCCTGGATTCAGCGTCCAGACGTCATGAGTGACCACGAGCACGTCCACTTTGCCATGGTGGTAGGCCACGGGACGGATCGAGGCGTCGTAGAAATAGGGGTTGGCGCGCAGAATGCGCGCCGATTCATCGAGCAGGTGGCGCGAGTAACGATCGCCGCTTTGGAAGAGAAGCTGCTCGCGGATGGTGGAGACCCGGGTGACCGGATGCAGCCGGTCGGCGAGGCGGAACAGCCAATTGTTGTCCTTGGGATTGCCGAGATCGAAGATGTTGTCGTTGCGGACGATGATGAGTCCGATCACGGCGCCCGAGCGCTCGAGCTCGGCATCCGAGGGCAGGGGCGGCCTGTCTGGCGGCGGTGAATGCGCGGCCGCGGCGACGTGAGGCACCGTGAAAAGCAGCAGGGCCGCCAGGAACGGCGCGAGGGAGTCCGTTCGCATCCTAGGCAGGATACTGCAACGGCCAGGGTTGCGAAGCGCGGCCGGTGCTGATATCGCTAGGTCCATTCCAATCGAGGGGTCCGGGCATGCGGAGGCGACAATGGGTGGTGGGGGTGATGTCGGCGGTGCTCTCATGGGGCGCGGCCGGGGCGCGTTCCGCGGAGGCTCCGCACGGGGTGCTGGTGTTTGCTGCGGCATCACTTGCGAATGTGCTCGGTGACCTTGACAAAGCGTTCACCGCAGGCTCGGGCATCCCGGTCACCTCATCCCTCGCGGCGTCCTCGACGCTCGCCAAGCAGATCGAGGCGGGGGCCCCCGCGGATGTCTTCTTCTCGGCCGATCTTCAGTGGATGGATTATCTTCAGCAACGCGGGCTCGTGCAGGTGGGTTCCCGCCACGATGTAGCCGGCAATTCGCTGGTGCTGATCGCGCCCGCCGGCAGTGCGCTGCGGGTGCGGATCGCCCCGGGATTCGATCTGGCGGCGCTGCTCGCAGGAGGACACCTCGCGGTCGCCGACCCGGATGCGGTGCCGGCGGGCATCTACGCCCGCGAGGCCTTGCAGAAGCTCTCGGTCTGGAACAGCGTCGTGGGGCGGCTGGTGCGCGCCGAGAATGTGCGGGCGGCGCTCGCTTATGTGGCGCGGGGCGATGCGCCGCTCGGGATCGTTTACCGCACCGATGCGCTCGTCGAGCCGCGGGTTCGGGTGGTCGGGGTGTTCCCCGCCACGAGTCATCCGCCGATCGTCTATCCGCTCGCGCTCACCCGCCGGGCGGGCGCTGCGGCGGCGCGCTATGTTGCCTTCATCACGAGCGCCGAGGCTCGGCCGATCTTTCGCCGCTGGGGTTTCGAGCCGTTGCCTTTGCAGGGCAAAGCCACGGCTCGCTAGCCGGGCTCGTTAGAACTTGCGCGAGAGATAGAGCGTCCAGCTGGAGACGCTGTAGAGGGCATCCGGCTTGGCGGTGGCGAGCGGCTGCGCGTCGGACGGCAGGTCCCGCTCACGCTCCGCGTCAATGACGGTGCGATAGTCGAGGCCGACATCCCAGCCCGGCAGCACGTTGCGCCACTGCAGTCCGGCTCCGGCGTAGAAGCCGTAGGCGGGTGTTCCCACCGGATAGCGCGAGGCGCCGATGAAGGCGTCGACGGCGAGCGGCATGTCAAAGCGGTAGCGGTAATCGAGCATGCGCACGCTGAAAAGCGAGCGCCCGCCGATGTCATCCGCTTCGAGCGCCACGCCGAGATCCTGGTGCGCCGAGACCCGGCGGCGCGCGCCGAGGGCGAAATACGGGCCGGTGCTCCATTGCGTGTAATACGCCTTGACCACGTGCAGGTCGACGAAGGTCCGGGCGTAGTCCGCGCCCGCACTCACGTAGAGCTCATCCCCCTCCGGGCGCTCGCCGGCGAAGGCGGCGGTCTGCGAGTCGTCGTCGCCGCCGCGCAGCAGGGCATCGCCGTCGCGCAGATATCCCTCGAGGCGCAGGTAATGCTTGCCGAAGACGTCCCGCCCGTCATCGATCTCGGCCCCCACCGAGTAGCCCTTCCACGGATAGGAATAGCTGAGCGAGCCGAGGTACTCGTTCTGGTACGAGTAAGTATCGAGCAGCGTGCCGTTCTCGTTCGCGAGCGCCCGCAGCTGAAGCTGCATGAGGCCGCCGAAGGCGGGCTCCCAGCCCAGGCGCAGCATGTTGCTCTGGCCCCCCACCTCACTCGATACCGTGGTGGGCGTCGCCAGCACGCGCTGGTCGCCGAACCAGTTGCCGAGGCTGTCACCGTAGTTGGTGATGCCATCGAGGTATCCCGTCTGCACGCCAGGCTCGTACGAATGCACGTACCAGGTGGGCGACCAGGAGTCGAACTCGTACGTCAGGCTGAAGGGGCCGATGCGGGGAAAATCGATCCCCACCGAGAGGTCGGCCTTGCCGATGAGCGGCGAATGACCGGCCAGCGTGTCATTGCCGGCGTACTCGACGTAGACGGAAAAGGGCACGCGGCCCGGGAAGATGAAGCGGCTGGTCAATGACGCTTCCTGTTTGCCGATGGCCTTGCTGCTCGTGGCGACAGCGGCGGTCTGCGCCTTGCTCGGATTGATGAACGCCTGCAGGATGTCGGTCAGCGACTGGCCGCCGGCGGCGCCACCACCCCAGATGAGTACCCGCTGGGCGGAAAGCGACCACCCGCTCACCGGCTCGATGCCGAGCCGCAGGCCGCCGATCTTGGGGTAGCCGCGAGTGAGCTGCCCGGTGATGGTTTGCACGCGGTCCGATTCCGACATCCGCGCCACGAAGGCCCCGTACGTGAGGCCGAGCCGCGTCAGCGGCCGGTAGTTCGACAGCGTGATGGAGGGCATGGTCGGCGCCTCGGTGCTGATCAGCATCGAGCTGTCGGTCATCGGGGACCACCAGTGGTCTCGCCAGCCGATATCGAGCTGCGCCCAGTCGAAACCGAGGCTGAGCAGGGTTCCGGTGGGCGTCGCGCGACCCTGATAGGCGACACCGCCCACGTTGAGCAGCATGTAGGAATTGGGCTGCAGGTAGGCGGCGGCGGCGACCTGATAGGGGCTTTGCGCCTTCTCGCCATGCTGATTCGGCAGGACGATGCTCGAGGAGCCGGACGTGTCGGCGAGCGAAACGCTGGTGAACTCCACATCCGTGGTGTGCATGTACCGATCGAGATAGTGGCGCACCCGCTCACAGAGCGGACGATCGATCTTGCAGGCCTTGGGGAGCGCTTCGAGCACCAGCGCCGCCGGGATCGGGCGGGTCATCACGGGCTCATCGCCCAAAATGAGCACCCGCTCCACCTGGGTTTCGACGTCCGGGTCGAGGTTCAGCGGCAGGTAAGGCGTCACGCCGAGTGCGTGCGCCACTCCCTGGCATGCGATGCCGGTGGCCGCGAGCAGCAGCGCCGTTTTTCTCATCGGTCCGCGATCCAATCCCTCATGGGCGGGCCCGCACGGTATCGGTGTGCGCCGGAAAGATCAATTCTCGTAGCTCACGCGGCATGGCGCGCCGCGCTCGAGGATTTCGCCGACACCGCGGCTGATGACGGCATTCTCACCGAAGGTGACCCCGAGGAGCTCGCGATCGAAGCGGAACGTGCGCAGCAACGGCAGCGGGTCGAAGCCGCGGACGCCGGTGCGCTGATCCGTCGAGGGGATGACGCAGCGGGTGCAGGGCTTGACCAATTGGAGCGTGACGGCACCGATCTCGAGGACGCCGATCCGGTCCTCCGCGAAGGGCGGCAGTCCCTCGAGGACCAAATTGGGACGGAAGCGCTCCATCGGCAGCGCCTCGGGCGCTCGCCGGTTGAGATCATCGAGCGAGGCGCGATTGCAGACCAGGATCGGAAAGCCGTCGGGAAAGGCGATCGGTGCCGGGCCGGAACGTGCGAACTCGGGATTGGCCCTGCGGCCGGGGACCTCCGGCACGCGAACGAGGCGCACCGGATCGCCGAGCACCCGCGTCACCCAGGCGGCCGCCTCATCGCCTTGATCGAGCGCCTCGCAGGAGTCTTTCCAGATGCGGACCGGCCGACTCGCGCCCTGCGGCGCAAGCGGCAGCACCAAGGGCTCCCGTCCTTCGGATGTCAGGATGAGCTCCTGCGGGGTCAGCGCCGTGACGATCCGCGTCAGCGACGGGTGGGTGCGCTGGGTGAGAAAGGTGCCGTCCTCGCGGATCACCATCCAGTGCCGATCCCACTCGAAGCCCAAGCTGGCGAGCCGCACCCGCGTTTTCGATATGCCGCGGGCCGACTTCACGGGATAGACGTTGAGCTCCGCGATGGTGACGTGCACTGCGACCGTTGCGCTCCGACGCCTTAGCGTCTCAGTTGTTGCATAGGCTCATTATAGCCGAGGCGGCGTGAGGGCAGGCTCAAGCGGCGCCATGCAAGCCCTCGCAGTTCACGTTGGGTTAAGCGCTTCGAGCCCCAAAATACCCCTGATGTGGCTGCCTCCGGGTGATGCGCTGTCCGCCGGATCGAGCTGCGCTCGTGGCGCTCGGATAGCGTCAGGACTTGGTCAGTATTCCGGGTCATACTACGGGGCAGCATCGGAGGCCGGTATGAGAACGCGACTCCTGTGGATCTTTGGCGCGATCGCCGCGGCGGTGCTGCTGTCTTTCGGCGCTACAGGAGCGGCGCTCGCGCAGTCGGCCGATCCTCCGGGGCGGGTTGCGCAACTGAGCGATGCCGAGGGCAGCGTGTCCCTCGAGCCGGCGGGCACCAGCACCTGGACGAGCGCCGTCATCAACCGCCCGCTCACCATCGGGGACAAGCTCTGGTCGGATCAGGATTCGCGCGCGGAGCTCGACATCGGTGCTGCCGTCATCCGCCTCGGCAGCACGACCGGCGTCTCTTTCCTCAACCTCGATGATCAAACCGCGCAGCTGCAGGTCACCGCGGGCACCGTGATCGTGCACGTGCTGACGCTCGCCGAGGACGAGCACGATGAGATCGACACCCCGAATCTCGCCCTGACGCTGCAGCAGCCGGGCATCTATCGGGTGGAAGTCAGCGAGTCGGGCGATACGACCATCGTCAAGGTGGATGCGGGCGAGGCGCTCGCGACGGGCGGTGGGCAGTCCTACCCCGTTGCGGCGCAGCAGAGTGTGACCTTCACCGGCACCGAGATGTTGGCGGCCGACTATTCGACTCTCGGGGCGCCGGACGCGTTCGATGATTGGTCGATGCAGCGCGACCAGCAGCTGCAGCAGCAATCCGCCGTCGCGCAGCAGTACATTCCCGAAGGGACCGTAGGAGCGGACGATCTCGGATCCTACGGCAGCTGGCAGGAGACGCCCGATTGGGGGTATGCCTGGTTTCCCACGGTCGCGGCCGGCTGGGCTCCCTACAGCCTCGGTGACTGGGTGTGGATTTCGCCCTGGGGCTGGACCTGGGTGGACCAGGAGCCGTGGGGATTCGCGCCGTTTCACTACGGCCGATGGGGATATTGGCATCATCGCTGGTGTTGGGTCCCGGGACCCCGCCGGGTGCATCCGATCTACGCGCCGGCGATGGTCGCGTGGGTCGGCGGACGGGCGAGCCGGCACGGCGGACTGTCAGCGACCACCGGTGGGCACGTCGGCTGGTTTGCGCTCGGACCGCGGGACGTCTACGTGCCGGGCTACCACGCCAGTGCGCGCTACGTCCGCGAGGTGAACACCACCAACACGCGGATCGTCAATAGCGGCGAGATCGCCCACGCGTACCAGGGGCAGGGAAGGAACGCGCGCTTCGTCAACGGCGAAGTGCCGGGCGCCGTGACCGTCGTGCCGCGCGATGTATTCACCTCCGCGCAGCCGGTGGGGCCGCACCGCATCATCATGCCGCACCGGAGCGACCAGAGCCTCGGGGCCACCACCGCGGCTCCCGCCATCACACCGGATCGCCGCAGCGTTCTGGGAGCTCGCGCGGGTCGGGTCGTGCGGGCTCCGCCACGCGCGCTCATCGACCGGCCGGTCGTTGCGCGACTCGCGCCGCCGCGCGCTCCGGTGTCGTTTGCGAGAGAGCAGGCTGCCATTCGCGCCAATGGCGGGCGGCCGCTTTCCGTGGCGCAGTTGTCGCGAATGCGCCCGTACGTGCCGGCGGCGCCGGTTCGCTTGGCGCCCGCGTACGGGGGCACGCCGGCGGGCCGCGTGATGTCGGCGCGCGAGCGGGCTTTGCAGCTCTCCACTCTGCCGCCGCAGCGGGAGGTGAGGAACGATCGGCCGCCCTGGGCGCAGGCCCGGCCGATGCAGCCGCGCGCGCCCATGGAGCGCGAGCGCCCCGCACCCTTCGCCCCGCCGTCGCAACACTTTGCGCCGGAGCGGCAGGTACCCGAGCCGCGCTTCGTGCCGCAGCCGCGCACACCGGAGGAGCGCTTCGCTCCCGGGGAGCGGTTGACACCGCCCGAACAACACCCGGTCCCGGAGCGGAGTTTCGCGCCACCGGAGCGGCAGATCCCGGAGCAGCGCTTCATGCCGGAGCGGCAGATCCCGGAGCAGCATTTCTCACCACCCGAGCGGGAGATTCCGCAGCAGCACTTCGCACCGGCGCCACACTTCAGCGCACCGCACGAGGCGCCACCCGCTCCGCGGGCCGCTCCTGCGCGAGCGCCTGAGCCTCGATCGGGGGGTCGGCCGCCGCGCTAGCGTGGGCGTCCGGGTGCGCTGTTTCCCCGGGCGACAGGTATGATCGGCCCATGAGACGGCCGGCAAAGCACGCAGGGTTCCTGTTCCTGCTTGCGACCGTCCTCCTCGCGGCTCTCGTGCCGCCCTCCCGGGCCGCAGGTGCGGAGCGCTGGTCTTCGGCACGCGCCCGCGCCTGGTATGCCGCGCAGCGTTGGATTCTCGGCAGCGATTACATCCCCGCGGACGCCGTCAACGAGCTGGAGATGTGGCAGGCCGCCACGTTCGATCCGCGGCGGATCGACGTCGAGCTCGGCTGGGCGCAGGAACTCGGCATGGACAGCATGCGGGTCTTTCTGCACAACCTGCTCTGGGAGCAGGATCCCAACGGCTTCAAGCAGCGCATCCGGATCTTCCTGGCGATCGCCGCGCAGCATCACATCAAGCCGGTCTTCGTGCTGTTCGATTCCTGCTGGGATCCCGATCCCCAGCTCGGTCCGCAGCACCCGCCCATACCCGGAGTTCACAACTCCGGCTGGGTGCAGGCTCCCGGAACGGCGCGCCTCGACGATCGGGCCGATTACGGCAAGCTCGAGGCCTACGTCAAAGACATCGTCGGCAGCTTCGGCAGGGATGATCGGGTACTCGCATGGGATGTCTGGAACGAGCCCGACAATCCGGGCGGCGGCGATTACGCGGCGAAAGAGCCGAAGGATAAATTCCAGCGTGTGGCGGGGCTGCTGCCGCGGGTGTTCGCCTGGGCGCGCAGTGCGGATCCCATTCAGCCGCTCACGAGCGGACTGTGGCACGGTCCCGACTGGAGCAGACCCGCCGGCTTGAATGCGATCGAGAGAACCCAGCTGGCCGAGTCCGATGTCCTGACGTTCCATGACTACGACTGGCCCGAGGAATTCCTGCAGCGCATCCGCGAGCTTAAGACCTACGGCCGGCCGATGATCTGCACCGAATACATGGCGAGGGGCGACGGCTCGACCATCGATGGCGATCTTCCCATCGCCAAGCGGATGAACGTGGGCATGATCAACTGGGGATTCGTCGAGGGCAAGACGCAGACCCACCTGCCGTGGGACTCCTGGGAGCGTCCGTACGTGCTCATGCAGCCGCCGGTCTGGCATCACGATCTCCTCTGGCCCGACGGCCGGCCGTACCGCGAGCGGGAGGCGCAGATGCTGCGCGCACTGAGCGCGGCTCCGCAGGGCGTCGTCCCCGGCTCCATCGAGCTCGGCGGTCCCGCCGCAGCGCCCGGCGCAACGCCGGTGAAGACTCCCCGCCGCTAGGGCTTGCCATGCATCCGGGAGCGATCGACTGGACGATCATCGGGGTGTACTTCGCCTTCGTGTTGGGTGTAGGCGCGGCGCTGAAGCGCTACATGCGCACGAGCACGGATTTCTTCCTCTCGGGGCGGGCGATTCCGGCGTGGATCACCGGTCTCGCCTTCATTTCGGCGAACCTGGGCGCCCAGGAGGTGATCGGCATGGCCGCCTCGGGCGCCAAGTACGGCATGGCGACCAGCCACTTCTACTGGGTGGGAGCCATTCCCGCGATGGTGTTCCTCGGCATCTTCATGATGCCGTTCTACTACGGCTCGCGCGCTCGCTCGGTGCCGGAGTACCTGAAGCTCCGCTTCGATGAGAAGACGCGCGGCCTGAATGCGATCTCCTTTGCGGTGATGACGGTGTTCTCCTCCGGCATCTCGATGTACGCCATGGCGCTGCTATTGAAGCTCCTGCTCGGCTGGGACTTCACCATGAGCGTGCTGCTCTCGGCGCTCATCGTGCTGGTGTATGTCTTCTTGGGCGGGCTCACCTCCGCGATCTACAACGAGGTGCTGCAGTTCTTTCTCATCGTGGCGGGATTCGCGCCGCTCGTGTTCCTCGGCCTTAAGGACGTCGGCGGATGGCACGGTCTCGCGACGGGCCTGCGGGCGGTGGCGCTCTCGCGCGGCTTCGCGCCCGATGCCTGGACGAGCACCTGGAGTGTGATGGGCAGTCCCGCATCCAATCCCATGGGGGTCGAGTGGCTGAGCGTCGCCATGGGACTCGGGTTCGTGCTCTCCTTTGGCTACTGGTGCACCGATTTCCTCGTGGTGCAGCGGGCGCTCGCGGCCGACTCCATGGAGGCGGCACGGCGCACGCCGCTCATTGCCGCGGTGCCGAAGATGATCTTTCCCTTCCTCGTGATTCTTCCGGGAATGATCGCCATCGCCTCGACCCTGCACGGCGCGGCAAGCGGCCTTGCGCTGCCGCACAAGGCGGACGGCTCGCTCAATTACGACATGGTGATTCCGCTCATGCTCGGGCATTACTTTCCGAACGGGATGCTCGGGCTCGGACTCACGGCGCTCATGGCGAGCTTCATGACCGGCATGGCGGGCAACGTGACCGCGTTCAACACCGTGTGGACGTACGACATCTACCAGGCCTACATCCGCCATCGGGCGAGCGATCGGCACTACCTCGGCATGGGCCGCATCGCCACGGTCGCCGGCATCGGGCTCTCGATCGCCGCCGCCTATGCGGCCAATCGCTTCAACAACATCATGGATCTGCTGCAGCTGCTCTTCGCGTTCGTGAACGCGCCCCTTTTTGCCACCTTCCTCCTCGGCATGTTCTGGAAGCGGGCGAGCGGGCACGGAGCGTTTGCCGGTCTTCTCGCCGGTACGGCAGCGGCGGCGGTCCATCATGGCTTGACGCTGCCGGCGGGGAGTGCGACCGGGATCCCGGGAGGCTGGATCGCGGTGCTGCACGGGTATCCCAGCCAGATGGCGCAGAATTTCTGGACGGCTATCTATGCCTTCGGGGTCTGCTTCCTCACGACACTCGCCGTGAGCCTGCTGACGAAACCCCGCCCGCCGCGCGAGCTCGCCGGCCTCGTCTACTCCCTCACGCCCCGGGTGCGCGTGACAGGTGAGCGCTGGTATGCGCGGCCGGCGGTGCTCGGCGCCTGCGTGCTCGCGGGCGCCATCGTGCTCAACTTCATCTTCCGATAGCGGCCATGGGACTCGACATCCGCATTCCGATCGGCAGCCTCTTTGTCCTTCTCGGCGGCCTGCTCGCGGGCTACGGCTACTTAAGCAATCCGGCGATCTATCGGCGCTCGCTCGGCATCGACGTGAACCTCTGGTGGGGGCTCGCTCTGCTCGTGTTTGGACTCGTGATGCTGGCGCTCGCCTGGCGCGCTGCCGTGCGCGCCTCCTCCGCCGCGGAACGCGTGGCCGACAGCTCCCGCTCCCGGTAGCTCGCCCGCATCCCGGGTCTGATCTTCGGCAGCTGGAGGGTGAACCACGCCGCGCCGGCAATGCAGAACGTGCCGGTCAGCATGACCGTGTGGGGAGCGCCGATGTGCTGGGCCAGCGCGCCGGCCAAGAGGCTGCCGAAGGGCGCCGCGCCGAAGAACGCCATGGTGTAGTAACCCATGACGCGAGCGCGCTTGTCGTCCGGCACGAGCGATTGGATGATGGTGTTGCACACGGCCGCAGCCTGAATGAGGCCGAATCCGACCACCACCATCAGTGCGAGCGACAGCCACAGCACGTGCGAGAGGCCGAAGAGGATCAGCCCCACGCCGAGGAGGACGACCGCGATCTGCAGCGTGCGGGTGAGGCCGACCACGGACTTGCGCAGCGCGAGGGCGAGGGCGGAGGAAAAGGCGCCGACGCCCGAAGCGGCGGTGAGCCAACCGAGCGTGTGAGCATCGCCGTGCAGGACCTGGCCCGCAAAAACCGGCAGCAGCACCGAGTAGGGCCACCCCATGAGGCACGTCAGCGCCAGGAGCAACAGCACGGTGCGGATCGGCCGAAAGCCGCTCACGTAGTTCCAGCCCTCGCGCAGCTCCTCGAGGAGAGTGGTCTCGGATCGGGTGCGGTCACGGAGCGCCGTGAGCTTCATCAGCAGGAGCGAGGCGATGACGGCGAAGTAGGAGACGCCGTCGATGAGATAGCACCAGCCCTCACCGAATGCCGCGATAATGAGACCGCCGATGGCGGGACCGATGAGCCGGGCACCGTTGACCATCGAGGAGTTGATGGCGATCGCATTGGCGAGGTCGCTGCGGTCCTCCACCATGTGCACGAGGAAGGACTGACGGCCCGGCATGTCGAATGCGTTGATCAGGCCCTGAAACATCATGAGGGCGATGATCTCCTCGAGCGTGATCACATGGGCGAGCGTGAGGGCGGCGAGCGACAGGGACTGTAGGGCGGCGGCCGCCTGTGTGACGACGAGCAGCCGGCGTCGCTGCAGACGCTCGACCCATACGGCGGCGAACGGCCCGAGCAGGAAGGAGACGATCTGGCCGGAAAAGCTCACCACCCCGAGCAGCAGTGCCGAGTGCGTGAGCCGATAGACGAGCCACGCGGTCGCCAGCCGCGTCATCCAGGTGCCGATCAGGGAGATGCTCTGGCCGAAGAAGAAGAGCTGGAAGTTGCGGTGACGAAGCGCCCGCCAGCTGTGCGCGAAGCTCGCTCTCATGGCTCGAGCAGGCGCTTGAGGATGTGCCCGGCCCGCGCGAGGATTTGTCGCTCTTCCTCCGCCAAGCTCCCGGTGGCCTGGGCGAGCCAGGCACGCTTCAGGTCCCGGCTGCTGTTGCGCACGGCGGCGCCCTTCTCGGTGAGCGTGATGTTGACCTGCCGTCCGTCGCTCGGATGGGGCTTGCGATCGATGAGCCCACGCTCCTCGAGCGCGGCGATCGCGGCACTCATCGACTGCGGCCGCATGCCCTCGACGCGGGCAAGCTCGGCGGTCGTGGCGGGCCCCTCCCGGTCCAGGCGCGCGAGCACGGCCGATTCGGTGAGTGACAGCTCGTGCTGCGCGGCGGCGGCGCGCAGGCGGCGCGTCAGTCGGCCGATGGTGCGGGCGAAATCGCCGACGTCGAAATCGCGGTTCCTTGCCATGCCCCGCAGCATAGCAGATAGACAGGTAGACTGAACAGTTTATCTTGCTATCTCGGCCGCGGCCGCTGACCGCACAGGCTCTCCCTGAGCTTGCGCACGCCGTGCACGATCTGCGCGAGATCCGCGACGCCGTAGCCGAAGACGATTCCGGCGCGGTCCGGCTCGCCGAGGAAATAGCGCGCCAGCGTGTGAACGCTCACCCCCGCCACCCGAGCGGCGGCGGCCGCGCCCTCGGCATCGATCCCGGGCCTGGCGATCGCCGTCACGTGCAGGCCGTAGAAGGAGGGAACGGGCTCGAGCCAGGGCGCGAGCTCGCGCGTCAACGCCTCGATGAGCGTCGCGCGGCGGCGGCGGTAAATCTCGCGCATGCGGCGCACGTGCCGTACCAGATGACCCTCGGCGATGAAGCCGGCGACACTGGCCTGGACCGGGACCGGACTGTGCCAGTCCGTGCAGTTCTTGGCCGCCACCAGCGTCGGCATTGCCCAGGACGGCGCCGCGATGAACCCCAGGCGCAGCGCCGGCAGCATGCATTTCGAGAACGTTCCAACATAGAAGACGAGCTCCGCGGCTTCGCGGGTGCGCAGCGCCTCGAGCGCGCCGCCCTCGAAGCGGAATTCCCCGTCATAGTCGTCCTCGATGATGAGCGCGCCGCGCCGGCGCGCCAGGGAAAGGAGCTGGCGCCGCCGTCCCGGGGAAAGCGCCATGCCGAGCGGAAATTGGTGGCAGGGACACACGCAGATGACTTCCGTCTCCGCGGGAATGGCATCGACCACCATGCCTTCCGCATCCACCCGTACCGGAACGACGCGCGCACCGGCGGCGAGAAGCGCCGCGCGCAGGGGCGGATAGCCCGGCTCCTCGATCGCCACCACTGTCCGCCCGGATGTCACGAGCGTGCGGGCCAGAAGATCGAACGCCTGCTGCGCCCCGGAGGTGACGAGAATGTCCTCCGGGCCGCAGACCACCGCGCGCGTGACGGCGATGTGGCGCGTGATCGCCTCGCGCAGCCGGTGATTGCCCTGGTGGCCTTGCGGGCTGCGCAAGGCCGCCGGCCGCCGCTCGAGGAGGCGCATCTGCTTGAGGCTGACGCGGCGAAAAACCTCGAGTGGGAAGAGCCGCGAATCGACCAGTGCCGGGCGGAAGTCCACCTGCGCCGCTGCCCCCCGCTCATCGCCCGAAGCTTCCCGCCAGAAGCCGATCGCGGCGGCGATGTCGGGTCGGAGCCAGATGGGATTGAGCCGGGTGGCCGCTTGCGGCAACAGCGCGCGAGGGCGCCGCGGCGGAGGGAGCGCGGGCGAGGCGACGAAAACGCCAGAGCCGCGGCGGCTCTCCACCAGCCGCTCGGCCGCGAGCCGCTCATAGAGCGCGGCGGCCGTATTGCGCGAGACTCCGAGCAAATCTGAGCGGCGGGTGGGCGGCAGGCGTGTCCCGGGTGGCAGCCGGCCATCGACGATGGCGGCTTTGAGCTGCTCGTAAAGGCTGCGCGAGGCGGTTCGCGAGCCCGGCGCGGGCACATCCAGCCGCAGCTCGAACAAGGGCTCGGTGACTCGCGGCGCCGCGGAACGTTGGCCCACTGCTTTTCTCTCCAACCGGCCCTTCAGAGGCGAAGGCATCGGCGATATCTCTACGTCATTGTAAACGGAGCGCTTCATGACCCGAACCCTGCGTCTCGGCGACCGGTGGGCCACCCTCCTTTGCTGGCTGATGCTCGCGACTCTCCTCGGGTGGCAGTCCTCGCTCGCCGCAGCCGCTGCGCGGCCGGCCGCTGTGCAGCCGAAGGATCAATCACACGCCTTCGATTTTCACTTCGGGACCTGGCGGACCCACATCCTGCGCCGCACGTCGGCGGCATCGGGTGCCACCCGGTGGGTCAAGATGACCGGCACTGTGATCGATCAGCCGCTGTGGAACGGGCGGGCCAATCTCGAGAAGATCGAAGCCTCGGGCTCGGGCGGACACTTTCAGGGATTGACGCTC
>Ga0335078_10009465_pt1 | contig 14449 bp, 12 predicted proteins | sample Lox_Sample_32_FD_206711 | JGI IMG/M metagenome (GOLD analysis project Ga0335078, IMG submission 206711) | Soil microbial communities from Loxahatchee National Wildlife Refuge, Florida, United States - Lox_Sample_3.2 | ecosystem: Environmental > Terrestrial > Soil > Wetlands | place: USA...
TGGTGACCGTGGTTCTCATAGACACGGTCATAGCAGCAACCTTCTTGCTGTCATGATTCAGTGCCGGCCGTGACCGGTGAACGCCGCAGGGCCGCCATCTTCTCGGCCGCCAGCGCCTTCACCTTACGTACGTTGGCGAGCTTGACCGACTCGTAGCCGCGTATCTGATCCGGCAACGCCAGCACTTCCTGCGCGACGCCCAGGTTCCCGGACGCGGCGTGGTGCAGGCATTCGCGCACCAGCCCTTCGTACCATCCGACGAGCGCCCGCTCTTCCCGCCGCATCGTGGCGTAGCCGAACGGATCAAACCGCGTCCCGCGCAGGGCCTTCATCGCCGCCAGCGCTCGCAGGGGCCCGCGAAACCACCCCCCCAGCGTCAGCTTCCTCCGCAGACCCAGCGCGCGTAGCAGCGGAGGATGCAGATTGTAGCCGATCGACTCCACATGTTCCCATATGCCGCGAATCTGCGCTTCACGGCCGGGATCCGTCAGCAGCCGCGCGACTTCGTACTCGTCTTTGTAAGCCATCAGCTTGAAGAGATTGCGCGCGACAGTTTCAGCTAGCGCCGGTTGCCGCCGCTTCACCTCACCCACCAGCGCCGCGTATCGCTCGGCGTAGGCCCGGTTCTGATAACGTTCCAGTTCCACCACGCGGCGTTCCACTGTGCCGGGCGCGGCAGCCTGCGGAACGGCTGGAGCGAGCAGTGCCTCCACTGCAGCCGCATCGTGATAATACTTGCGACCCCACAGAAACGCCTGCACATTGCGTTCCGCGTCCACCTGGTTGAGCCGGATGGCTTCTTCGATGGACGCTTCGGAAATCGGAATCAGGCCCCCCTGGTACGCCGCACCGAGCAGAAAAATATTCACCGCCAGGTGGCTCCCAAACAGCCCTTCCGCCAGCCGCGAAGCATCCAGAAAGAGGTTGCGATCCTTGCGTGTGTATGCGTTGATCAAATCGACCACCGCACCCGGCCCCGCCAGCCGCGCACCTCCCCGAATGCTATCGCCGGTGGGAACTTCGGCGGTGTTCACCACCGCTACGGTCCGGGAAGGGTGCGCGCGCTTGAGATTCTCCGCGCTGCCGGCCCCCAGCAGATCGAAGCCCAGCAGCAGATCCGCATTTCCGTAGCCGATCTTGGCTGACGCTTCGATGGGCCGCTCGCTCAAGATCATGCTCGACACGACTGCCCCGCCCTTTTGCGCCAGTCCCGTCTGGTCGAGCGTAATCACGGACAGACCGTCGATCCAGGCCGCGGTGGCCAGCAGCGCGTTCACCGTCACCACTCCCGTACCGCCGATCCCCGGACCCAGGATGGAGTAGCGCTCGCCAATCGCAACGCGTTCGCGCGGAGGCGGTACGTCCGTCTCGGGCAACTTCGGCGGAGCCACGCGGCGCAGCCCGGTGCCCGGTTTCAGCTTCACGGTAATGAACGACGGACAATCGCCCAGCGCGCACGAATAGTCCTTGTTGCAGGACGACTGGTGAATGCGCGTCTTCGTGCCGTATTCTGTCTCGACCGGATATAGGCTGAGGCAGTTGGATTGCGTCACGCAATCGCCGCAGCCCTCGCAGACCTCTTCGTGGATCACCAGGCGCAGCGTGGGTTCCGCCAGCTTGCCGCGCGCCCGCAGCCGCCGCTTCTCCGCGGCGCACTGCTGGTCGTAGACGATGGCGGTTACGCCGGGCTCCTGCTCGAACTCCCGCAGCACTTGCGGCAAATCGTCGCGCCCGCGCAGTTGTGCGTTAGCGGCCAATGTCACGCGTTTGTACTTCTCCGGGTCGTCGGTCACCACCGCGATTTTGCGAACTCCGTCCGCCGCCAGCTTACGCGTCAGATCCGGCACAGGCAGCGCACCCGCCGCCTGCTGTCCGCCCGTCATGGCGACCGCGCTGTTGTACAGAATCTTGTACGTGATGTTGACCCCCGCCGCGATGCACGCGCGCACCGCCAGCGAGGCGGAATGAAAATAAGTCCCGTCGCCGACGTTCTGAAAGATGTGCGGCCGTTCCACGAACGGCGCCATGCCGATCCACGGCGCACCCTCCCCGCCCATGTGCGTGAGGAACGTGTAGGCATGGTGCGAATGCTGAAGCTGCGCGGCCATGGCGTGGCAGCCGATCCCGCCGCCCGCCATCTGGCCCTCCAACAGCAGCGTCGAGCGGTTGTGCGGGCACCCGGAGCAAAAGTTCGGATATCGTGCCGGTATGATGCGGCGTTCGCGCTTTTCGATTTCGTCGAGGAGCGCCATCCGGAGACTGGCGGCCGGCCCCGGCTCGATAAGCTGGACCAGAACACGGGCGATGATTTCCGGGTCAAGTTCACCCGCGGCCGAAAACAGCGGCGCCGCGACCGGATCGCCCTTGCCGAGGATGGCGGGATGCTCCGAAGCGTTGTACAGCGCCTCGCGCAGTTGCAGTTCCAGGAAGCTGCGCTTTTCTTCGACCACCAGAATCGTGCGCAGTCCGCGCGCGAATTCCGCCGTGAAGTTTGGCTCCAGCGGAAAAGTCATCCCAAATTTCGCGATGCGTACACCCGCGCGCGCCAAATCGTCGCGCCGCAGACCCAGGTCGCTCAGCGCCTGCATCAGGTCGTAATACGCCTTGCCCGCGCTGGCGATCCCCAACCAGGCGCCTTCCCCGGCGCCGAAGCTGCGGTTCACCTGGTTGAGCCGCGCAAATTCGCGTGCGGCTTCCAGACGCCGGTAGAGCGCCTCGGGCTCCAGCATCAACGTGATGGGAGTCAACAGCCGCGCATCCACCCTCTTCGTGTATCCTTCCGGATTGCGGATGGCGAGCCGCTCCGGGGCGACCTCCACCGTGCCGCCGCCGTCGCACACGTTGGTCACCATCTTCATGGCCACCCAGGCGCCCGAGAAGCGCGAAAGGGCGATTGCTAGCAGCCCGTAATCGAGCGTCTCCTGCGTGTTGCCCGGATAGAAGAGGGGCATCGCGAAATTGTAGAAACTCCAGTCGCTCTGGTGGGGAATCGTGGAACTCTTGGAGACGTGATCGTCGCCTGCCAGCGCCAGCGCGGCGCAATTCGTGCCCGTGCCGGCGAGGTTGGCATGCCGCAGAATATCGCCCGAACGGTCCACGCCCGGGCCTTTGCCGTACCAGATCCCCACCACGCCGTCGTAACGCGACTGTCCCAGCGCGTGGTGAATCTGGCTGCCGAAAATAGAGGTGGCGGCGACGTCTTCGTTCACACCCGGCACGAACTGAATGCGGTGCTCGCCGAGCAGGTGCTTCACGCGCGCCAACGCCAGATCGTAGCCACCCAGCGGCGAGCCTTCATACCCGGAGATGAAAGCGGCGGTGTTCAAGCCCGCGCGGCGGTCGCGCCGCATCTGGTCCATGGGCAGCCGCACGAGCGCCTGAATTCCGGTGAGATAGACCGCTCCGTACTCTTGCAGGTATTTGGAATCCAGCGTCATTGTCCCTCGGCGCGTTGATGCATCGTATTATATCCCGTGATGCGACACTATCTGGCTTTCGATCTCGGCGCGGAGAGCGGACGCGCGATTCTCGGCACTCTGGACGCCGGCCGCCTGGCAGTCGAAGAACTGCACCGCTTCCCCAATACGCCGGTGCGCGTGTTCGACGCGCTCTATTGGGACACGCTGCGGCTTTGGCACGAGATCCAGCGCGGGCTGGCTGTCGCCGGGCGCGAGCGGCGGCTGCATATCGACGGCGTCGGAATCGATACCTGGGGTGTGGATTTCGGGCTGCTGGGCGCGGACGGCGCGCTGGCGGATAATCCGCGCCACTATCGCGACGCGCGCACTAACGGCGTGATGGAGAAGCTCTTCGCCATCGTGCCCCGCCCGGAGGTATTCGCGCAGACCGGCATTCAGTTCATGCAACTTAATTCGTTGTACCAATTCTATGCGCTGAAGCTGGCCGGATCACCAGTGCTGGCCGCGGCGCGCACGTTGCTATTCATGCCGGACCTTTTCAACTACTGGCTAACGGGCGTCGCGCGCGCGGAGTTGACTATCGCCAGTACATCGCAATTCTACGATCCCCGGCGGAAGACCTGGGCCATGCCGCTGCTGGAGCGCCTCGGCCTGCCTACCGCCATTCTTCCCGAGATCGTTGCGCCCGGCACGCTATTGGGCCCGCTGCTCGATTTGATCGCAGAACCGGCGGGTCTCAGCGGCGTGCGCGTCTACGCTACCGGATGCCATGACACAGCTTCGGCGGTGGCAGCCGTGCCCGCCGAGGGCTCCAACTGGTGCTACATCAGCTCCGGCACCTGGTCTCTGATGGGGGCGGAGCTGGATGACCCGATCATCAACGAGCAGGTATTGGCGCAGAACCTGACCAACGAAATCGGGGCGGCCGGCAAGGTGCGTTTCCTGAAAAACATCGCCGGCCTATGGCTGTTGCAGGAATGCCGGCGGGCGTGGGCGCTGGAGGGAACGGAATACACCTACGACGATTTGGTGCGCATGGCCGCCAGCGCCAGGCCGCACCTGGCGTACATCGACCCGGATGCTTTTCTCGAGCCGGGCGACATGCCGCGCAAGATTGCGGCGCATTGCCGCGCGACCGGTCAGAAGCCGCCCGACACTCCGGGCGAATTCGCGCGGGTCATTCTCGAAAGCCTGGCGGAGCGCTACCGGCAGGTGCTCGATAGCCTGGAATCACTGGCCGGCCGGCGGTTCGATATCATCCACATCGTGGGCGGCGGCTCTCGCAATGCCTTGTTGAATCAGTTTGTCGCCGATGCCACGGGCCGAACCGTCATCGCGGGACCAGGCGAAGCGACCGCGATCGGCAACGTCCTGATCCAGGCGATCGGCGCGGGGGAGCTATCGGGACTCGCGGAAGCGCGCGCACTGGTGCGCCAGTCGTTCCCCGCGGAGGTGTACCGGAGCCAGGAGAACTGCTAGCTTGCCCGCAAAGGCGCGTGGGCACCTCAAATCCTTGAAATAATAACCGGGGCGGAAACCGGCAGGCAATGGACACCACAAATAGGGAGCTACAATCTGCTGAAATGAGCGACCTATGGGCGGGTGTTTTGCTTGGTTTCTTTTTTGGAGTGCTCGGAAACCTCCTCGTAAACCATTATGGGGAACTCCGAGCGCGATGTCGGTTCCATGCTGTGGCGAAGAGGCTGGATGGGACATGGGAAGCCTACAACATCGACAATCGACTGGTTGACTCCACGCCGATGTGGGGCGCGGGGCTTACGCGGCTATCTGCGAAACCTCACTGGTGGTCGGCGGACGCACACGTTCTTCAGGTTGACAGCGTAGACATTTCAGACGGACGCCACCACAGCGGCCCCCGTGTTATTGACCTGCATGTCCTCGACTCGCGATGCGGATTCTCATTTATGATCCAGGGAATGAAGTAGTTGAGCAGCGGATCGTGATCAGCCAAGACTTCAAGACGCTGTATTCGTTCGTGGTTCTGGCGACTCTTGGCCTTCGTTCATACGGCCCTGCACACGTTCTCCGCAAGGTTGAAGTAGCCGTCCATGCGAAATGACAGGGTGCGAGTTGATGGTGCCCAGTTCTGAAGGCTGACTCCGCATTCGGGACGCAGACGTCAACCCAAAAACCGGTTTACTCAGGCTCTTAGATCACGCAGCAGTCGCTCGAAGCTTGCAAGGTAGCGGTCGTGTTCTTTCCATGCTCGGTAGTCCCCAATGTGCCGTGAACGACGTATGTGGGCGGCCCACGGCTGCCGTGCGTTCATAACCGCGTCATCAATACGAATTGGGAACAGCACGGTGCGGTTCTCGCGCTCTTCGCGTTCGCAGGCCGCGTTGACTTCGCGCTCGACCCAGTGGCTCTGGAGCGAGGTCTCCGACAAAATGACCATAATCTTGTCGAAGACCCGGATCGACTCCTCTATTGACTCCTGAAAACGGTCCCCGATATTCAAATCCTCTGGAGCGTACCAGCAGCGCAGGTTTTTCGCGCATAAATCCGCATGAACCCGCTCAGCAAGAGCCTGATCATGGCTGGAGTGGCTTATAAAACATGAGTAGTATTGGATCGGACTCACTGCGGCAATCAAAGCCTTCATCTGCACGATGAAAGCGTCCGGTACCCCGCAACCTCGGAGGAAGATTTCGGGAATCTCACCGTTCGATTGGAAGAACGTGTCAATACCGATGCTGGAGAGCCCCCTGTGTATGCAGGACCCCAGCCCTTTGGTTCCGTTTAACCGCGTCATGCTGAAGGTAGTCTTGAAGAGAGTTGCCTCCGAAACGTCCGCTCCGCGGAGGTCAGCGTTGATGAAGCACGCACCCATTAACTCCGCTCCGCAGAGCGTCGCGCCTCGGAGGGCCGTGTCTGTGAGGTCCGTTCGCCCGAGCGAGGCCCCACGGAGGTCTGCACCGCAGAGGTCTAAATTACTAAGGTTTCCCCATGTGACGTTCGCTCCCCTGAGGTCAGGGACAACTGAAGGGTTATTTTTCCTCCACTCGTTCCACGTGTCATGCTGTTCTTTCACTCGAGTGAGATGTTCGGGGTTGGCCATTGACAACAACGATAACACATAATAATGGAGAATAATGGAGTTAATGAATTTCGAGCCTTAGTCAACGTCCGCTCCCGACTCTGTCCGCGTGCGAAAGGCACGGTTTGGCAGAGCGCGCCTCAGGGCGGTTTGTTGGAGGTATAATAGCAGGACTGTAGTGGAGATGAGCGGAGATGGTAGCGACCCCCTGTGGCTAAGTTGTGGCACAGCAAGTTATGGCCGGTTATCGCGCATTACGTTCTTCCCCAGTGTTCACAAGGCGGTGACGCCTCGTCACGCTTGGTAACGGATTGTGTGTTTTTGGTCAAAAAAGCTCTTTCGCCAGACCTCATTACGATCCTTTGCATCTGCCGGTTTCGCCACCCGGGCACAGATCCGTCAGAGTCTTCATTATAGTATTATAATTGCCCATGCGCCGTTCTGCGGGCCGTTATTAGAAGTTCTTGGAGCTGATGAATTTATCGATCTCCGCTGCCGCCACACTCGCCACCTGCTTCAGGTTCCGGTCCATTGACGCCACTACGTCGTCGATGCTCTTGCCGCCGGCCGGATCTGCGCGGTCGAAGAATTGATCCCAAACCACGCGGCTGGTCTTCTGATCGATCAGTTCCAGATGCAGTGAGATCCTGCTTTGAATGGCCGGGTTGTCCACCTCGCCGAACTCGTAAAGCTTGCCGCGCACCAAGTAGTCGCCGCCGGCCGCGCTGGATGTCTCCAGCACGCGCCGGTAATCGCCGGACGCGCGCAGCGCAAACATCAGCGCGTCGCGGACTATCATGTTGGGGCGCTCCGTCCAGCGATGGTATTCGTAAGCGCCAGCCTCATTGGCTCCGGCGCGATAGCGGATGCGGTCGTCCTGCAGGAATTCCGGAGCCGCGATCACCCCCACCAGCATCGCAGGACCATCCGGCTTCTCGTGACTGGCCGGAACGGATGCCGGCGCCAGCGTGTAATAGTGCACCGGGCGCGTGGTGGCACAGCCCGCAGTGAGCAGGCCGGCCATCGCCATCCAACTAAGTGAGGCTATGGTGCGCATTGAGTTATTGCCGGACCTCTCCCGGTTTGCGCTCCGTCACCTTCATGCCGCGAATCAGGCTGGCCGGCGCGCTCCGCAATGTCTCGGTCAGCGCCCGCAGATTCTCCGTGGACATGCGCAAGTTATCGAGCAGCTCATCGATATTGCCCGAGTTCTGATTGAGTATCTGATTCATTTGCATCAAAGTGCCGCGCAGGGTCGCGACCGACGCCCGGATGTCGGGACGGTTTTCCACCAGCGTCGAATCCAGGTGCGCCAGCGTGTCGTTCGCGCGGGCAGTCGTGGTTTTCACGTCGTCCAGCAGCGGCTTCAGCTTGTCAGTAATCTCCTGCACATTGGTCAGGCTGGCGGAGACCTTGGGCTGCGCATCGTTCAGCAGGCCGTTCAGATTGTTCAACGAATCCGAGACCTTGGGCCGCGCGTCAGCCACCAGCCGATCGAGGTTCGACAGCGAGTCGCCGATGCGGGCGCGGTTACGGTCGTTCAACAGATCGTTGGCGCGCGCAATAGTGACCTGTAAGTCATCGAGGCTGCGATTTACCTTTCGCAACGCGTTCTGCACATCGGGCAGCATGGATTGTACCGCATCGCCCAACTGCGGCAGGCCGAAAAGTTCCGTGGAAGGCAGCACCGAGCCCGGCGGCGCCAGCGGCGCGTGCAGCGTTCCCGTTGTAACTTCGAGGTAATTGTCACTCAGCGGGCTTAGCGTTGAGATCTTAGCCACGCTGTCGGTTTTCAGCGGCGCGTCGCGATTCACCGTAAACTGGATCTCGATGCGCGTGGAATCCGCTGGATCGACGCGAACTCGCGTCACTTTGCCGACGGTCATGCCGCCGTAGCGCACCGGAGCGCCGGGCTGCACCCCGCCGGCGAACTTAAAGTAGGTCCGGTGAGATACTGTCGATGTACCCAACCCGCCTGAGATTGCCAGCGTCGTCCCCACCAGCAGGCCGCCGGCAATCAGAACAAACAACCCCACCAGAGTGCGTTCGCGCATCGCATTCATCCTTTCACCTTATCCCTTCCGTGTACATCCGCAGGTGATCCACATCCTCGTCTTGAGCCGAGTCGGCCACGCGGTCGAGAAACTGGCGCACCCGCGGCTGTGGGCTGTTCCGCACTTCATCGACGGTCCCCATGGCCGCAATATCCCCCCGGTCGATCAGGATCATCCGGTCGGCGATCAGGAACGCGCTGGCCAGTTCGTGGGTCACCACCACCATGCTCATGGAGTAGGCCTTCTTCAGGTTCAGGATCAGATCGTCGATGCCCGCCGCCGTAACCGGATCCAGCCCCGCCGACGGTTCATCGAAGAACAGGATCTCAGGGTCCATGGCCAGAGCGCGCGCGAACGCCGCCCGCTTGCGCATGCCGCCACTGAGTTGCGCCGGGCTGTAGTTTTCGAAGCCGCTCAGTCCCACCTGCTCCAGCTTGATCCGCACCATGACCTCGATGGTGCTGGGTTCCAGAGTCGTATGCTCCAATAACGGCAGCGCAATGTTCTCGCCGACCGAGAGCGAACCGATCAATGCGCCGCCTTGAAACGCCAGGCCGATCTTCTTACGCACCGTGTCCATCTCGCGCTCGGACGCCTTGGTAATATCCACGCCCTTGACGATCACCTCTCCCGATGTTGGCTTCTCCAAACCGACCAGCGCCCTGAGCAGAGTGCTTTTTCCAGAGCCCGAGCCGCCGATCACGACCATGGTCTCGCCGTGCCGCACCTCGAATGTCAGGCCGTGCAGCACCTCGCGGCTGCCGTACTGGACGCGCAGGCCGCGCGCCGCAATCACCGTAGCTGCCGTGGCAGGTGCGGACATCTTACGCGGCCCCCCGCGCCAGGTAGAACAGTGTAGTAAAAACCAGATCGATCACGATGACCAAAAGAATCGAGATGACCACGGCCGAAGTGGTCGAGCGTCCGACGGCTTCCGCCCCGGCGCCCGTGGAAAATCCTTCCTGGCATCCGACCGCCGTAATCACCAGCCCAAAGACCAGGCTCTTCACGATGCCGGTAGTTACATCGTGCATGACCAGCGCGTCGCGCGTGGCGTTCAGGTAACTGCCGGCTGTGAAGTTGGCTCCCACGACGCCAAACAGGCACCCCCCCAACACTCCCATGAAGTCCGACCAGATCGCCAGGCACGGCATCATGATCGCCATGGCCAGGAATTTCGGCACCACCAGGAACGCGAGCGGGTCGAGCGCCATGGTTTCCAGCGCGTCGAGCTCTTCGGTCACGCGCATGGTTCCGATCTCCGCGGCAAAAGCCGAGCCGGATCTTCCGATCACCACTATCGCTGTCACCAGCGGTCCAAGTTCGCGCGTGATCGAGATGGATACCAGGCTCGCCACCAACTGCACGGCTCCCAGCCGCTGCAACTGATAGGCTCCCTGCAGCGCGATGATGAGGCCGACAAAAAATGTGATGAGCGAAAGGATCGGCAGCGCGCCCACCCCGGCGGTCATGGCCTGGTGCACGGCGCGATGCAGCATGCGTCCGCGCTTCAGTGGCGAGAGGAACAGCAGCCGCAGGGATTTCCCGAAGAGCTGAGCCAGGCCGCCCACATAGGCTACGCTGCGCTCAGTCGCGGCGCCCACCTCCGCCACGAATTGCATCACGCGCTTCCCAAGGCCTCTTCCTCGGTTTGGAAAACCTGAAAGATGCGGATCACGTGCGTGAGCCGGAACACCTGCTGCACGGCGGGACTCAGTCCGAACAACACGAATTTCTTGTTCCTGCGCTGCGAGTCTTTGAGCACCTCAATCAAAGTCGCGATGCCGGAACTGTCGATATACCGGATCGCCGCCAGGTTAAGCACCAGCTTGGGCGCCTCGATCAAGTTCTCAAACAGCGTCCGCCGCAGATCCGGAGAAGTCCCCAGATCCACGTCTCCCTCCACCTCCACCACCTTCGCTTCTCCCGCGTCCCGAACAGAGATTTTCATTTGGTCTTCCTGAGTCTCTTGGTGGCCACAAACCGGTTCCCCGCCGGCGTGGCCTGGTAACAGACCGTATCCATCACGTCCCTGATGATGTGAGTGCCCAGTCCTCCCGGTTGATCGCAGGCCATATCGCGCGCGCATATCCTGGTCCTGTCCGGAGCCTCGCCTTTGTCTAGCAGCGTGACCTCTAACTCGTCCCCACTCTCGCGGCATTCCAATTCAATCAAGCCATCGGCCTGATTGTGGTAGGCGTGCCGGATGATGTTGGCCAGCGCCTCATCGAGCGCCAGCGTAATGGCCCGGCAGTCGCACTCCTCCCAGCCCATGGCCGCGGCGAGCGAACCGATCGCTCCGCGGACGACCGGCAAGTACCGCGGGTCACTCGGCATTACCAGTTTCAGATGCAAATGCTGCGCCATAGTTACATAGGCTTGCCAAGCCGTTCCAGCGCGACCACAGTTTCATCATCCGCCGGCGCAACGGATCCGCGAAAGCGCTCGACGGCCCCAAGTAACGCCTGGCCGGCCGCCTCCGGGGAATCAACGGGCAGCCCGCGCGCGATCGACAGCAACTGGTCCAGTCCCAATTGTTCACCCGATTCGTCGCAGGATTCGCTGATCCCATCCGTGTACAGCACCAACAGGTCTCCGGCGTCCAATTGGACGGCAGTTTGGCTGTAGGAGGTCCCGGCGATCAGGCCCAGCGGCAGATCGGCGATCTCCTTGCTGAAGGGCGTGGCGTCATTCAAGTAGCTCCACTCTTTCGCAGCCGAGCGATACCACAGTGGAGGCTGATGGCCGGCGTTGGTGAACAGCAGCTCGCCAGACTCGCGATAAAAGCTGGCCAGAAACGCCGTGGCGAATCGCGAATGAGGCGCGCCCCGCAGGATGCTCTCATTGAGTTGGCGAATCAGCATGGACTGGTCCCAGTGATCCACGTGCTCCCGCAGCGCCTCTTGAAGCTGGGCGGCGGCCGCGCTTACGACCTCACCATGGCCGGCGACATCTGCCAGCACCACCCGGGCAACCGCTCCCCGGCTGCAAGTTGAAAGGTAATAAAGATCACCGCCCCGTTGCGAGGGAACCAGCGGCCGGCAGGACACCCATCCCGCAAGTCCCGGCAGCTCGGCGGAATAGGCTCCCGCCCGATTCCCCCCGCGCAGTTCGAGACAAGCCAAACGGTAAGGCTGATCGGTCTCCGGCAGCATCCAACTCACCCAGATATCATAATGGAGTCCGGACGGCGCCGGAGCGATTCAGGAATTGCGTCTCCAACCCGGCGGCGCGGTTACTGCTGCGGGCGCTTGGCCTGCTCCATGGCGATCTGGTTGATGTGCGCCAGCGCCTTGGCGCCGGAAGCCCCTTCAACCGCCTTGACCGCGATATCCTGCACCTGCTGCTTGGCTTCCCCCACCTGCTTCTCGAGCGCCGCAATATGCGCCGCCTGCCGCGCAATGGTCTCCTCCAGAGTCTTCACCTGCAAGCTCGACAGCCGCTTCTCCGTCTCGGCTTCCTTCTTCAGCAGCAGAATCTCCTGCTCGGAGCGCTGCTCCGCGGCTTTCGCCGCCAGCGCGGCCGCCTTTTCGGACTCCGTCTTCAGATTCTCGGGGAACTCCTGCGCTTCCTTGCGCAGCCGCTGCAATTCCTGTTCCTGTTCTTTCAACGCGGCTTCCCGCTGCTGCCAGCTCTTTTCAAGCGTCTCCTGCCGCTCCTTGTTCTTCTTCTCCAGCAGGCGTTGATCTTCCTCGTACTTATCCTGGGCCTTCTTGCGCTCCAGGTTCTTCTTGTATTCGTACTCCACGATTTCCCGCGCGCGGGCTTTCTTCAGGTTGTCTTCCTGCTCCTTGCGCTCGCGTTCGGCGGCTTGCGATTCCTGTTCCCAAGCCGCGCGCTGCTCTCCGATCTCGGTCTCCAGCCGCTCCTTCTCGCGCGCGTAATCCTGCACCAACTGGTCGAGCGCCGTAGCTGCCACGTCGATCTTGTGCAGACGTTCGAGCTCGGCGCGCTCCAGCGCGACCGCCTCCCGCACCGTTGACAGGCGCTCCACCTCCTCCACCAGTTTGCCGGAGAGGTCCGCCAACGCCTTGGAGACTTCCAGCCCCAGGCCGGAGATCCCCTGGACGACGCTTTCCACTGTCGTGCCCGCGACGGCCTGACGCACCTCGGCGGCCCGCCGCCGGGCAACCTCTTCCGCCTTCGCATCGGCCGACTCGCGAGCCGCTTCGGCCTCGCGCCGGATCTCGGCGAATTCTTCCTGTACCTCGGTTTTCGCGCGCTTGGCGCGCGCGGGCGCTTTCGTTGGTCTGGGCATTTTTGCGATCAGCATAATACGCACCGCTGTATTCTGGTAACAGTCATGACACGCCGCCAATTCGTGCAATCCGCCGCGCTCCTGGCAACGGGAGCAGCCGCATCCCAATCCAATCTGCAACTGCTGCGGGAGACGGCCCCGTTTCACGACCTGCCCCGCGATGCGTGGCGGCACGCGCGGAAGAACGGGCTGGTCATGATTTGGCCCAATCCACCGGCACACCCGTCCTCCGTCGCGCACATCGCCGATCGCGAGCCTGGCCAGCCTCTCGTCGTCATGGGCCAGGTGTACGCGCCCGACGGTCAGACGCCCGCGCCCGGCGTCACGGTTTACGCCTATAACACCGACGCCGCCGGATACTACGGCGCGGGCCACACTGACTATCCGCCGCGCCTCCACGGCTGGATGCTCACCGACGCCTCGGGGCACTTCGAGTTGCACACCATTCGGCCTGGCACCGATCCCAATATGCGCGATCCGGCGCAGATCCATTTCGTCCTCTGGGGCGGAGGCTACCCGGTCCAATCGGCCGACCCGCTGCAGTTCACCGGCGACCCCCTGATCAGCGATGTCGTGCGCGAGACAGCCAGGGCCAAAGGCATGTTCGACACCATCCAACTGGTGACGCGCGGCGCTGACGGCGCGGAGCGATGCCACTTCAACATCCGGCTGTTCGCGGAGAGCAACTTCTACTAACCGGCTATTCCGAGACCACCGCGGGCAGGATGAAGCGCTCGATAAGAGCGAAGTGTTCCGGGTACTCCGGCTGTCGCCAATCCGAAGTGCACAGAATCACCAGGTCCAGCTTCTGAATCACCATCAGGTATTGGCCTCCGTATCCACGGGCGTAGAACGCATCGTATCCCCCGGGTTTGGCGATCCACCACATGTACCCGTACCTGGCGGTTTCCCCGAAGAAATTCCCCGCGGCGTGGACCTTCACGGAGTCGACTACGAAGTCGGCAGGCACTATTTGCCGGCCGTTCCACTTGCCATTCCTGAGATACAGCTCGCCGAACGACAGCACGTCGCGGGCACGAAATAGTCCGCTCATTCCGCCGGAAGAGATGCCCACGTTGTCTGCATACCAGATGAACCGCTGCACGCCCAGCGGACCAAACAACTCCTTCCGGGCGAACTCCAGCACCGAAGTGCCCGTAGCTTTCGTCAGCACGGCGCCCAAAAGGTGCGCGCCAGAATCGCTGTACTTGAATCCCCTACCGGGTGCAAACAGGAGCCGTTGCCGGAGCGTGTCGGGAACCGGGTGCGCCATGATCTTGTCGAAACTGCCGTGCGTCGCGGCGATCCCCGAAGACATCGTGAGCAGTTGGCGAATGGTAATGTCCTTGACCCGAGGATCCGTGACGGTATCCCGGTACTCCGGAAAATAGTCGAGAACCTTGTTATCCAGCGAGGAAACTTGCCCCTTGCGGAGCGCGATCCCCAGCAGAGCCGACGAGATGCTTTTGGTCATCGACTGGATGTTCTGCAGTGACTCCCGCGATTCGCCGTAGTATTTTTCGAAGACCAGGTGGCCGTGACGCGCCACAAGCAGGCTGCGCACATGCGGAAGATGCGCCTGAACATATGCATCCATCGCCGAGAGCCCGGATTCATTCACGCCCACGTTGGCCGGCCGCGCCACCTGCCAATCGTCATC
>Ga0335078_10009466_pt1 | contig 14447 bp, 18 predicted proteins | sample Lox_Sample_32_FD_206711 | JGI IMG/M metagenome (GOLD analysis project Ga0335078, IMG submission 206711) | Soil microbial communities from Loxahatchee National Wildlife Refuge, Florida, United States - Lox_Sample_3.2 | ecosystem: Environmental > Terrestrial > Soil > Wetlands | place: USA...
TCCACGAAAAGACACCGGACGAATACACGGTGGTTTTCCGCGAGCTTCTTGCATCGGGCGGGATCACGCGGGAGAGCCTGGGCTCCGCCATTCTTTCCAGCGTCGTGCCCCCCCTCACCACGGCAATCGCTGAGACCATCACGGCAGTCTCCGGCGCCCGCCCCATCTTCCTGACTCACGCCATGGACCTGGGGCTGCGTATTACCACGGAGAACCCGGCGGAGGTGGGGGCGGACCTGGTTGCCAACGCGGTGGCAGCCTTCGACAGGTTTCGCGGCAACTGTATCGTGGTGGACTTCGGCACCGCGCTGACCTTCACGGCGGTCGCGGCGCCGCAGGGGAAAAGCGGGCAGGGTGAGCTTCGCGGTGTCGCAATCTCCCCCGGCCTCACCTCCGCCGTGGATGCCCTTGCCCGCAACACCTCGCAGCTGCCGCGCGTTCCCCTTGCCGCCCCTGCGCTGATCGCCGGGCGCAATACCGTCCAGTCGATCCAGTCCGGGGTGGTGTTCGGCTATGTAAGCCTCGTGGAAGGACTGATCCGCCGCATGCGCGCGGAGCTGGGCGGATCCGCGGAGGTGGTCATCACGGGCGGAAGCTCACCGCTCATTGCGCCGCTCATGCAGGAAAAGGCGCTCGTGGAGCCGTGGCTTGCCCTCGAGGGGCTGCGGGTAATAGCCGTACGAAACCCGGAGCCGGGCGGCCTCAATCCTCCAGCATCTCGGAAATGAGATGGTACAGGTGGGCCGCGGAATCCCTGTCCTCGGGATGGAGAAGCTCCGCGGGCTCATCCGCAATGCTTTCCAGGCTTGCCAGGGTTTCCTGCCGCGCGGTGAGAAGGCTCTTCTCGGACTTGAACCAGTAGTTCCCTTTCCAATCCGTGTACAGAGTGAGGAACCCGAGGCGCTTGGATGCGCCTTTCAAAGGGCAGAGGCAGAGCAGCCGCGGAAGGTGAGAGCAGAGAGTCCGGCCGTCCCGGGCAAACAGGAAGGTCTTTCCCGAGGGCCAGTCCTCCCACACTCCTTCTTCCGTGTGCAGGTACGGGGCGAGGGAGAGGATGACGGAGAGCTTCATCCCGTAGAAGATCTCCCTGCCGTCCCACATGATCACTCCGTACATGTTCTTGACGGACGGAAAGTTGCCCGGGGCCAGCTGCTGAAGCACGGGGCGAAGTTTCTCCCACTCCATGATCACCATCTTGCGCCCTCCCTTGATCACGCGGAGGGGGAAGGTCTCCTGGCCGATCTTCATCTGGGTGGTGAAATCCCTGGCCTTCACCATCTCCTTTTCCCGCGGGATCGGGACGCCCTTCACGAAGGCCTGCGTGAGCAGGGGGGAGATGGCGGAGAGGAGCTGCTTTCGAAGCGGAGAGACGGAGCGCGCGTACATGCGGCTGGTGCGGACGATTTCCCCCGCAACGATATACGGCGGGTTTTCCCGGAACATGAGAGAGCCGGGATGGATCTGGATCTTGTCCGCGGTGAGGCTTCGGTATATTCCCCTTCCCGTCCTCTCGCAGACGAACTGGATCAGGCCGCGTGAGATGGCGCACAGGTAGTCGTCCCACGGCCCGCCCGACCCGATGGGGACACCGAGCTTGCTGACGATCTCCTGCAGCTGCCCGTCGATGTTGACGATCTCGTTCATGGTGCGCAGCTCCAGGTAGTGGTTCTCGCAGAAGCGCGCCTTGTTCGTCGCCCGGACGAACGCCTCGTGGATGCGCTGGTAGGAGACGAAATCACCCAGCGGATCGCGGAAGCTGTGGTGCGCCCGCCGGGCCTCCAGCTCTTCCCCCGCGGGGAGAAGGAACGGGGAGTTCACGGAGAGGAACGTGGCGGCAATGATGACCTCCGCGATCACCGATGGATAGCTTCGGATCGCCTCCACGATCATCCGCGCGTGCTTGGGCAGGATGGGGAAGAGGCACATCAGGCGGCCGGTCTCCGTGAGCGCTCTCTCCTCATCAAGGGCATCCAGGAGGCGCAAAGTGTCCACCGCCGCCCGGATCCCTTCCTGCCCCGGCGGGGACAGGAAGTCGAAGGACTCGAAGTCCCGGATCCCCAGCTCCGCCATCCGCAGGACCACCTCGGAAAGGTCCGTCCGCTTGATCTCTTCCACCGTGTACATTGGCCGGGAGTCATGGTCCTTTCGGGAATAGAGACGATAGCACACTCCCGGCGCCGTCCTTCCCGCCCGGCCGCGGCGCTGGTTGCAGGATGCCTTGGACACGGGCACCTCGATCAGGGACTCGGTGAATGTCCGGGGGCTGTAGAAGTTCATCTTGGCGAGGCCCGAGTCGATGACGTGCACCACCCCGTCGATGGTGACGCTCGTCTCCGCGATATTCGTCGCGACGATCACCTTCCGCTTGCCGGGGAACTCCAGGAACACCCTCGCCTGGTCCTCGCGGGAAAGGCGTGCGTACAGGGGCAGCAGCATGAGCTCTTCCTTTGTGTCCAGCTCCGACAGGATCTGCACGCAGTCCTTGATTGCGAGCTCCCCCTGGAGAAAGATGAGGATGTCGCCCTTTGCCCCCTGGCGCATGACCCCGGAGACGATGTCGCGGATGGAGGCGAGGAGGCTCTCGTGGTCGCCCTCCACCTCGGGCGGGGAATAGGTGAGCTCCACGGGGTACATGGGCGCATCGATGCTCACCACGGGACACCCGTCGAAATACTCCGAGAACACCTCCACGTTGATGGTCGCAGAGGAAATGATCACGCGGAACTCGGGCCGCTGGGAAATGATCCCCTTCAGCATCCCGAGAATGAAATCGATATTGAGGCTCCGCTCGTGCGCCTCGTCCACCATGAGCACGCTGTAGCGGGACAGTGTGCGGTCCCCCTTGAGCTCCTGCAGGAGGATGCCGTCCGTCATGATCTTGATCACGGTCCGATCGTCGGTCTTGTCCTCGAAGCGCATGGTGTAGCCGATGACGTCGGGAATGGTCTTGCCGATCTGCCGGGCGATGAACTCGGAAACCGACAGGGCGGCAATTCGCCGCGGCTGCGTGACCCCCACGATGCCGTGGGAAGCATAGCCCGCCTCGTGGAGGATGAGCGGGATCTGGGTGGTCTTGCCCGAGCCGGTCGGGCTTTCGACCACAATGACCTGGTTGTTCTGCAGTGCGCTGAGAATCTTGTCCCGTTGCTGGTACACGGGCAGCTGGTAGGGGTCCATCACTGGGTGCAACTATAGCGGGAACGCGGGGGCGGGGATAGCGGCAGGCAGGCCGCGCCGCCGGACGTGACCCCGTGCACCGAATGAATCTCCCGAGTGCATTTTTCGCTTGTTTTTGGCGCAATTTCGTTCTACAATGATCTGGAGATGGCGAAGAAGCTGCATATCGAGATCACCCCCGCCAACTGGGCGCGGATGAAGGAGTACGTGGACCTGTACAACGGGGACCCCGCAAGGGTCACTCCCCGGTTCAAGCCCGCGGATGTGATCAACCAGGCGCTGCACGAATACCTCTCGGGCAGAAAGGGATGAGTGGAAAGGAACACTCGCGCACAATCAACGTGGAGATCGCCCCGGGAAACCAGACACGGATGACGCGGTTCATCGAGGCCTACAATGCGCGCTCGGACCGCAGGACACCGAAGCTGAAGTACACGGACGTCGTGAACGAGGCCCTGGACCGGTTCCTGGACGCGCGCCTTGCGGCGCTTCGGGAAAAGGCCCGAAGGAGCAGAAAGCGCTAGCGAGGAGGTAGTCATGGCGAAGGTGAAGGCGAAGAAGAAGGCCGCGAAGCCCGCGCCCCGCAGGAAGCCGGCAAAGGCGGCAAAGGCAAAGAAGGCCGCACGGCCGGTGGTGAAAGCCGTGCCGGGCCCACGGGGACCCGCCGGCGCTCCTGGAGAGAGGGGCCCGAGGGGAGAGCAGGGCCTCATGGGTCCGCAGGGACCGCGAGGAGACCGCGGTGAAAGGGGAGAACCGGGCCCCGGGATCCGCTACGAAGGGGGCGGCAGTCCGGCGTCGAGCTATCTCGTGGTTGGCGCTGATGGTTCCCTCAAGTTCGTCAGACAGGGGACCACGTTCATCGTCCAGCTCGTTCCGACGCCGTAGGGCCGTTCATGTCCCCCGGCTGAGAGGAGTTTTTCATGGCAAAAGCAAGGATGGCTCAGCTGCTGAGCTTCAAGCTGCCGAACAAGGTCGGGCAGCTCTCCGCGGTAGGTGACCTGGTCGGGGCCGCGGGAGTCAACATTGAGGCGATCCTGGCGGTCGAGTCGGGAGCAAACGCGGAGTTCCGCCTCGTGACCGGCAAAGGCGCGAAGGCGAAGAAGGCGCTCTCGACCCTTGGCGCGGAGATCAGTGAGGAAGGCGTCATCTGCGTCCAGGTGGCAAACAAGGCCGGCCGCTTGAGCAAGGTCGCGAAGAAGCTCGCCGACGCGGCGGTGAACGTTAACCGGGCGTGGGGCACGAGCTTCAAAGGGAAATCGTCCATGCTGTTCCTTCAGACGTCGGACGACAAGAAGGCGCTCGCCGCGCTGGGCAAGGCTGGCTCACGGAAGAAGAAATAGGTCCGGGTTGATCGCGGAAAATTAACGCAAAGCTCGTCCGGAGCTAACACTGTCTTTGTACGGTCTGGAGCGAAAGCTCCCTCAGCTTTTGCCGTACGGGCCCGCCGGAAGCTCTGGCGTGGCCCTTGTTTTTTTGGCGGCTTTCTTACAGGGCCCCGGCGGCAATGGCCCCGGCGTTCCTGCGCACAAACTCAAGCGCCTCATCCTTCGTGGGGAACAGCTCTCTGCGCGTGATGTAGGAGAAAGTCATGAAGCGCTTCAGGGCGCGAACCGGACGCCACTGCGCCATCCACGCGGTGCCGCTGACAGCGGGAACCGCCCGGTATTCGATTCCGTGATTCGCGTCAATCAGGATCGCGGTGTGTGCTTCCATACTCCGATGATCGGTTCACCGGAGTGGAAGCAGGAGTCAAAACGGCCTCAGGTGCAGCACGCCGCCTTTTCGCTGGAGATGAGGCTGGCATCGCAGCGGTCGCACCACAGCTCCTCAACCGCCCCCTCCAGCTCTTCCACGGAAAGGTCTTCCTCCGGAGCGCTCTCGGCTCGCTCCGCCTCCGTTGCGCAGTCCGCGCAAACGATTTCGCTCTCCAGGTAGAATGCGATAACTTCACCATCACGCGTTATCGTCATGAGTGCCTCCTGCTGAGGCACAGCATTGTTCCCCTTGGTTAGCTTTTTCTTTGGTTTTGCTTAAATTGCGGTTAATTTCGTTCCCGGCCCGCGCAGGCGGCGGGCTGTTCCGGACCCGAGCGGCTGGACCCGCGGCCTGGTCGTCCCGACGGTCAGGTACCCCGTCCCCCTGCACACGTCGCATTCATTCCACCGGGAATGATCCCGGCTCCACAGCGCTCCCAGGGTCTGGCACGTCGGGCATTCATTCAGCTCGCGACTCCCGCCGTTGAGGTGCCTGCTGAAGCAGCTCATGTGGTAGATGCGGCCGCCGTCCACGCGAGCCACATCGTGCTGGATCTCCTCGCCGCACAGCTCACACGCGTAGCGGGGCTTCCCCGGAACAAGTACGCTTCTTCGCGACATGCGCAACCTCCCGTCGCGAATGTATACACGCCTCGTGAGGATTCGGTTAAATGGTTTTCAGCGGCACGGCCGAAGACTGCGTTCCTGGATCAGACGGTTTCCCGATGCCTGACCTTGTAGCCATCACCGACGCGCTCGATGTAGCCCTTCAGGCGCAGCTCCCCGAGGATCAGGTAGAACCGATCGCTGAAATCGAGCGTGCAGCTATGGAGAAAAGTGCCCAGATGGTGGGACTCGATGACCCTGTCCGTTCCGAAGGATCGCAGCTCTTCCAGGAGGACTCGCGCCGACCTGCTCAATCGGGGAAGGGACGTTCCCGGCGTTGCTACCATCGGCTGGGATCGTGCACTGAGTCGGTTAAGAAGCAACGAAGCTTCCGCGAATTTTCCGTTAATACGGCGGACCTACACGACTCTCGGTTCGGATGACGGGTCTTCCATGCTTCGAACGAAATGGACCGCGGCGGTCACTTTCGCGACCACGGCATCCTCCGGGAATCCCTTCGCTTTCAGGGCAGCGCGCCAGAGATCAAGACCATCGACCAGGAATATCCCTCGTATCCGGCAAAACCGGGCGTATTCCTTTGCGTCGCGAAGATAGGAGGGGCCGGGCGTGAAGGAGCTGGCCATGTCTGGTCTCCCTGGAGTGTGAATGCGACGGGTGGATGTAATATACCCTCATTTCCCGGTGTCGTGCACCGGTGCCCGGACCATCCCTTTTTTTCGTCAGGCAGTGCGCTGGCTGTCTGACCGGGCCGTCTTCCCTTTTCTGCGCTCAAGCCCGTCAAGGGCTTCCAGCTCCGTACGCTCCAGGGGAAGAAATCCGACGAGCCGGGTCAACTCCATCACCTTCATGACGGAGGGGGGAACGCTCACGATTCGAAAAGCGAGCGCGTTCTTCACGAGCATCGAGTTGAGCGCAAGAAGCGCCCCGATCCCGCTGGAGTCGATGTACGTCACCCGCTTCAGGTTGAAGATGAACGCGCAGATCTTCTTTTCCATGATCGAGGACACCGTGTCCTCGAGTCGGAATGCGTTGTACAGATCGATCTCGCCCGCGACATCGACGATGCAGCTCTCCTTGAAGAACCTGACCTTGATGTCCATTGATACTCACCCTCCTGCCACTGTGAGGTCCTGTCGCCCTGGAGCGGCATCCGGCTTCTACGCCGTGGCGGTGCGCTCCTCTTCCTCGGTTTCCGCGGCCCTGCGGGCCACGAGGGTCAAAGTCGCCACGCTCTCGTTGTCCGCCGCGCGAAAGGAAAACGCATCCGGCCCGAATCCCAGGTTCTTGAGCATGAAGAGCATCATGACAATTCCCAGGCCGGCCCCTTCCAGGCCGTCCTGCGTGCGCGAATACGCGTCGGCGAGACAGGTATACTGCCTGACGATTCCGATCTTTTCTTCGATCCGCCGGATCTCCGCGGGAGCCGGCACGGAGTTGTTGCGGACGCTGACGCGGACGCCTTTCTTCAGCTTGCGGAACTGGAACTTCACGTACAGGCCGTTCTGCTTCAACCCGGCCAGGTAATGGGATATCTGCTCGGTAGTCTCTGTCTTGAACCTTTCCATTCCCAGCGCGTAGTCATCCCTGCTCAGGATGTCCAGGTTCTTTTCCCTGAAATACAGGCGTTTCATGTTCGCCTTTTTGGCGTTCCCGGCCAGCTCGTGGACGCAGTAGGCGAGGTTGTTCCGCAGCTGCTCCATCCCGGCGGCCTCCAGGAACGCTCCGAGGATCCGGTCGATGTGAGCGCGCTCTGCGGGCAGGTACGTGGAGGTCGTGAGCGTCAACGTCCTCGAATGGACAATCGCATAGTAGACGCTTTCCCAGAGACCCGGCTTCCTCGCTGTCATGGCCGCCTCCTTGCGGGAGACAGAATCCGGCAATCGTGTTAGCATTGCCTTTGGGTTCCCTTAATTTGCCGTTAATTCTGGCGAGGTGACAACGTGCAGGCTCTGGACGTCCTTATCCTCCTCGACGCTGACGCGCAGTCAGACCTGTCGGCGTCCCTCGTGCGAAGGATCGAGGAAATGGTCCGAACAAAGCAGCATGCCATGGGCACCGTTGAGCTGAGCAGGAAGGACATCCCGCCCTGCACGGGGTGCCTTCGCTGCCTCACCGCGCATCCGGGTTCGTGCGCGTACAAGGCCTGCTTCGACGGGATTGCAGAGCAGGCTTCGGGCTGCCCGGTGATCATCTTTTTGACCTCGGCGCCATTCGGGACATTTTCATCCGCGGTGAAGAACGTGATCGACCGGGGGGCTCTGGTCATCAGGAACCGCGGCCGCTGCCGGCAGGTGATCATCGGATACGGGGAGGACGCCACCGACGAGGAGCGCGCCACATTCATCGACGTTACGGTCAAGCATCGGGGAGGCGCGGACATCGTCCACCCGGGGGTCAACGAGACCTTCGAGGTGTATTTTGCCAGGTCGCAGAAGGATGGGGAGGAGATCAGCGCGGCGCTGGCAGGCGCGCTGTGAGAGGGGCTCGCTGCATGGAAAAGGTCTGCCTTCTGAACGGCAGCCTGCGGGGAAAAAAGGCCACCAGCGCCAGGCTCCTGGACCGCATAGAAGCGAAACTGGCCGCGGGTGAGCTTCGCATCGAGAGAGTGGCGGTGCAACCCGGCGCGAGAGAACACTATCCGCCGGAGGTGCTTGCCGCGGTGTGCGACGCGGATGTCATCATCATGGCATTCCCCCTTTTCAGCTATTCCCTCCCGGGCGCCCTGACGGCTTTTCTGGAAGACCTGTCCCTTCACGCCAGGGCGGGCGGACCGCGCGGCAGGCGCGCGAAGGTGTTCGCCATCATCAACTGCGGGTTCCCTGATCCGCGGATCACTCGGGAAGCCGTCAGGGTCGTGAAGAACTTCTGCGCCAGGCTGGGAATGAGCTATCGATTTTCCATCTCGCTGGGGAGCGGGCCGGTCACCGCCCTGACCATGAGGGTGCCTTTCCTCAACCGGGAGCTGAAGAGTGCCTTCGCCAGGATCGTGGCTGATATTGCGGGCGGCGACCGCGAGGAGAGAGAGGACGTGCTCATCACGCCCATCATCCCCAAGGGAGCCCTCCTCAGGATCAAGGACCTCTACGAAAGGAAGTCTCTTTCGCTCAGGCCTCAGGCAAGCAGGCGGATGCGGGAAAAAACGTAGCTCAGGCGGTCTCTCTTCAGCACGGTCCGGTAGAAGTCCGTGCCTTCGAGCCGATGCGTCGTGGTTGCGTCGACGGGGGAATGCAGGGCGCTTGTTTCCCCGCGCCCGTTGCCGCTGGCGAGGTACCTGTCGCTCCTGCGCCTGTCGAACCAGTGCACAAGGGCGATCTGGCCCTCCGCGATCTCGATTGCCGTCACTCCGCGCTTGCCGATGGCGCAGCCCGAGTTGAAGAGACAGGGCACGAAGAGCTGCTCATTGTAGAGGCTGCTCCGCATGCCGTCCCTGCGGTCCTTCTCCCAGAGATGAGCGAGCTCACCCTTGTAACCCTCCACTACCGTCTCAATAGCGCGGCGCGCGCGGGGTGACACGGCGGGGTAGTCTCGGCACAACTGCTCGATGCGGAACCGCAGCGTGTCGATCTTGGACAGTGACTCGAAGAGGGGCCGGTGCGTGTGGCCGATGACGGAGACGATCTTGCGCGCGCTTGAGAAGGCATACACCCTGTGCTCCGTGCGGTACCTCTTGGTGCTCTCGTAGTGCACGGGCAGGTTGCGGACATGAAGCCTGTTTGCAAAGTGGCGCAGGAAGAATCCCGAGACATCGTTGAAGCGCTCGAAGAATATCGTGGCCTGGTGACCATGAAAGATGAAGATGGTGTCGGAGCCGAAGGACAGGCGCAGGGACGCGAGCAGGGGGTGGTCGAGGAGCCGCGGATCGGAGTGCCACAGCGATTCATCGTGGTTGCCCACTATGCGGTGGACCGTGGCGAACTTCCGAAGGAGCCCGTACAGGCTCGCCCAGCGCCGCCTGATCGAGTCGAAAGAGAAGCGCTGCAGCTCCTCGATATCCCCGTTGAGGACGAGGGAGTACCTGTTCGCCAGGTAATGCCGGCGAAGGACCTCTTCAAGGAGCTCGCCGTTGGACAGGAAATCGTCGCGGGGGCTGCCGTCACCGAGATGCAGGTCGCTCACCACCACCAGCCTGTCCGCCGCGGACAGCTTCAGAGTGGGGGATGAATCGAAGAGCCTCTGGAGCGTCCCCTCGATTGTGGGGGCAACCCCCTCCAGGACAGGCATCAGTCTTTCTCCTCGATAGCCGGGAGCTTCTCTTTGAGCTCGTTCCAGAGCGCGCGGTAGGATCTTCCGGCCGCGGAGCGGGGCCGGAAGTACGCCACGGGCCGTCGCGTCACCCCCATTCTCTCAATGTCCGACATCGAAGGGACCACGGACAAGCACAGGTTGGCCTCTCGGGCGGAAAATACTTCCATGGTCTCCCGGTGAACCCGCTTGCGCTTCTCCACCATGGAAAAGAACGGGATCAGGCGGAAACGGTCCAGGCCCTTGCGGCTGAAGAAGACCGAGATCTCCTCGAAGGACCGGATGGAAAGGGGCGTGGGAATGAGGGGCACCAGGATCACGTCCGCGGCGCGAAAGACGTTTTCCGCAAGCAGCGAGGCCCCCGGGGGGCAGTCCAGGAAGACCCACCGGTAGGTTTTCGAAAGAGGGCGAAGCATGCGTCCCACCGTGCCGCGCGCCTTCGGCTGATCCGCGAGCCGCAGGTCGAGCTTCCGGTAGGAGAATCGGGATGGCAGCACGTCCAGCCCGGGGAAAGAGGTTTCCTGGGCGACGGCGGAGACCTTGATCTTTCCCCTGACCAGAGATCGGCTCTTGCCTGTGCCGGCCGTGCGGCCCAGGTAGAAGCCGGCGGCCCCCTGCGGGTCCAGGTCCCACAGGAGCGTCCGGTCTCCGTCACCGGCGGCAAGGCACGCCAGGTTCACGGCCGTGGTCGTCTTGCCGACACCTCCCTTGAGATGGTACAGCGCGACGGTCGTCATGACCGAGCCCCGGAGAGACGCGCCACCCAGAGGTCCACGAGCGAGCGCGCGGATTCCCAGATGGCCAGAAACCTTTCCCGCTGCGCTCTCATGACGTCGCGCTGGATCTGTATCAGCGCTCCCAGGGCCAGGAGCCCGTCCGCCGGCTCCCAAAGCGCGCGTTCCTGCGCCAATCCGCTGAAGACCTCAACCGCCACGCGCGCGTCCTGGTGCAGCCCAAGGCAGTCCTGGTAGGCCACGCACTCCTTCACCAGTGACGCGATGTCTTCATCCAGGATCGGCCGGAAGAACTCAGCGGTGTACCGAAGGCGCTTGAAAAGAATGCGAAGGCGATGCAGCTCATCGGGAGACATCTCGTGAGGGTCCAGCCGCGTCCAGGGACCTATTTTCGCGAGCGCCTTCCTGATGCGGATGCGGCCGAACTCATCCGCGGGCATCGGCGCGAGCGTGCCATCCCCCGGGGACGCCGGCACCGCCTTTGCCATGAGCTCCAGCAGCGCGGCGTAGCGAGGCGAGCTGAGAGCAGGGACCAGCTGGTCCCTCGCGCGGTTGCGTCGCGCCTCGAGCACAGCGCTGATTGCCTGGCGAAAAGCCCGGCTCGCCTCCGCCATGGCAAGCTGCCCGTCGAGCCGTCCGCGCAGAACGTCGAGGTCCCGCACCGCGCCGAGCGCGCCGGCAATCCAGGAAAGCTCGGTCCTGATGTCATCCCGATTCTTCGCCCCCAGCGCGTCGACGAACAGCCTGCCGGCGAAGCGCGCCCGGCGCGTTGCGACCCTGAGGTCGTGGACGAACTCGGGATCCAGGTCTCGCAGGGCCCCGGGCGTGTTGGCTTTCATCCGCCACGCCTCGCCGCTCAGGATCTTGCCGCACACCACGGCCACGTCATCCCCCTGCGCGGGGAGGAACTGCCCCGGCAGCGGCGCGCCGGGAAGAGGGACACCCAGTCGGGATAACCCAAGGACCAGAAACGGCCCGTCCAGCTCCCCGAGGTCGAACGCCTTCCTGAGAAGCCCGACCAGGTAGTCGAGCTCCAGTGTCGACGCCTGCAGGCGGTCGAGACCGAGGGTGACGACGGTCCGCGTCGGGACCTCATGCAGGGGCGAACGCACCTGCCATGTACCGATGGTCAATCCGAGGCTTGTCGCGGAGATGCTTGCGAGGGAGAGAACGTTCTCCCGCAGGAACGCTTCCATGCACGGAACGCAGGGGGAGGAATGGGTGATTGCCCGAACGGAACGGGCAATGGGGCCGTCCTCCGGAGGAGCATCCCGGCCGCCTTTCTGCGCGTGCACGGCCCTTCCCTCACGCAGGAAGTGCCACCGTGAATCCTCCGCCGTGAAGAAGAGCTCGAAGCCCTGCCGGTACAGGCTGCCGCCCTGCGTGTCGAAATACGACCTGGCCTCTTCCCGGTCGGACCGGGTCCGAAGGCGATACCCAAGGCGCTCGAGCTCGGCGTGCACGCCCTCCTGCGTCGTTGCCGCGGAGTCCTCCAGATAGAGTACCCTGCCGGCTCCCCGGGCCGCGGAGCGCAGCGGCCCGCCGCCACGGGCCGGCCTTCGGCCCCGGGGCCGGGCTCTGCCGTCATCAAGGAGGAGGAGCCCCTCCTCGAACTTCGAGCGGGGGGAAGGAACAAGGGACAGCTCCCTTGCGAGGGAAGCGAGGATGGAGAGAAGCTCTTCCCGTGTCCCGCCCGGCCGCAGCTCGAGCTCCAGCTCCAGGTATTCGCTCTCCCGCCCCCCGGCAATCACCCGCACCTGGTCCAGGCTCATTTCCGCGGCAACCCGCGACCCCTGGGCCAGCACTCGCACGAACCGCTCCTGGCGCACCTCGAACAGGGGAGCCAGGGGATCCTCCCCGATTATCCCAACGACCATCCTTTGCAGCTCGCCGTCAGGCCACTGCGGGGGTGGGGAGGCATGATCCAGCTCAGTCTCCAGCTCTTCCCGTTCATGAATGACGCCGGAGGGAGGTGTCAGGGACTTGGCGGTGACCTGGAGCCGCCCCGCCCGCTCGCGGAAGCGCAGCGTCCACCCCGCGGCCTGGAGCGAGCGGCCGGGGGTGTCCTGGTAGGTGTCCCTGACCGCAACGGTCTCCCCTTCGGAGAGCGTGAAGCCCGCCACCTCCCGCAGGGCCTTCACCCGGTTGAATGAAACGAGATCGGAAACGGTGAACTTCGCCTCTGTCTCCCGGCTCATGGCGCGAGCACGCGGGGGGGAAGGAGCCACAGGAGAGAGCCGCGAGGCTTCAGCGGATCCGTGATGTCCACGCGGGCCAGGCCGCCTTTCTTGCACTCCACCCGGCCTCCCCCGATGCACGCGGCGATTGTTTCGCTGAAATCCGGCTCGTGGCCCACGAGGAGGAGCGCTCCAACCTCCGCGTGGTCGGCGAGGATCTCCCGCAGCGCGGGCAGATCGAACCCCGGCGAAAGCCGCTTGTCGGTGAGAAGGGAATCCTGGAGGCCCAGGGACTCCGCCACTATTTCAGCGGTCTTCAGGGCGCGCAGCAGGGGGCTGGAAAGGATAAGGGCTATGCCCAGGGAAAGCCCCGCCATGGTCCTGGCCTCGCGGAGCATTCGGGCAGCCCCCTCTTCGCTCAGCACCCTCGCGTTGTCGTCACCCTTCCATTCCTCCCTGCCCAGCGCGTCGCCGTGGCGAAGAAAATACAGGTCCATCACGCACCCCCTTGGATCCCGCGCCTTCTGATGAACTCCGCCTGCGAGTCGACATGCTCTTCGCCGTCGCGGCGCTCCGGCCGCGTGTAGGTTCCATCGCCTGCCATCACCCTCGCCTTGGTGTTGTCTGCAAGGTAGGTGGCCAGCACGTCGTCACGGAGGTTGCGGATGAGCCGGGGATTGCTGACCGGGAAGAGGATCTCGACGCGCCTGTCGAGGTTGCGCATCATCAGGTCGGCGCTTCCCAGGTAGACTTCCTCCTGGCCGCCGTTTCGAAACCAGAACACGCGGCTGTGCTCCAGGAATCTTCCGACGATGCTCGTGACGTGGATGGTGTCACTCACTCCGGGGATGCCCGGGCGCAGGCAGCACATGCCGCGGACAATCAGGTCGATGCGCACGCCGGCCCGGGAGGCTTCGTACAGGAGCTGGATCATCGGCTTGTCCACGAGGGCGTTGATCTTGAATATCATGTGCCCGGTGCCGCCGCCGGCCTGGTGCTGCATCTCTCGACGGATGAGCCCCTCCAGCCCGGAGCGCAGGTTGATGGGGGCAACGAGGAACCTGCGATATTCTCTCTTGTCGGAGTACCCGGTCAGGTAATTGAAAACGTCCGACGCATCCGCTCCAATGGCGTCGTCGCAGGTGAAGAGGCCGAGGTCGGTGTACTGCTGCGCGGTGACGGAATTGTAGTTGCCGGTCGAGAGGTGGACATAGCGGCGTATCCTCTCTCCTTCCTGGCGCACCACCAGCGCGATCTTGGAGTGCGTCTTCAAGCCCAGAAGGCCGTACACCACGTGGACGCCTTCGCGCTCCAGGGCGCGCGCCCACTCGATATTGCTCTCTTCATCGAATCTCGCCTTCAGCTCGACAAGGACGGCCACCTGCTTGCCGTTGCGCGCGGCCTCCAGAAGGGTTTCGACCACGGGGGAATTGCGTCCGACCCGGTACAGGGTCTGCTTGATGGCAAGGACGGCCGGATCCCGCGCTGCGGCATCGAGGAAGTTCACCACCGGCGTGAATGAATCGTAGGGGTGGTGGAGAAGGATGTCTTCCCGCCGGATCGCGGCAAAGATGCTCATGTCGGGGTCCTGGAGCGCGGGCGGCGTGGCAGGAAGAAACGGCGGGTATTTCAGGTCGGGCCGCTCCAGGTCGTGCAGCTGCATGATGTCGCTCATTCCCAGGGGAGGCTCCAGGGTATAGAAATCCCTGGTATCCACTTCCAGGTTCTCCACGAGT
>Ga0335078_10009467_pt1 | contig 14447 bp, 6 predicted proteins | sample Lox_Sample_32_FD_206711 | JGI IMG/M metagenome (GOLD analysis project Ga0335078, IMG submission 206711) | Soil microbial communities from Loxahatchee National Wildlife Refuge, Florida, United States - Lox_Sample_3.2 | ecosystem: Environmental > Terrestrial > Soil > Wetlands | place: USA: Florida...
CACCTCGCGCACCAGCGTTCGATCGTCGGCCAGCAGCGCGCCGGCGTCGGCGCCTGCGCGCGCCAGCAGGGGGGCGACGGCGCGCAGCACGCGGCCCTTGGGCAGTGCGATCGTCAGCGGATCGATCACGCCTCGGCACCCTTCACGCGGTCGATCTTCGCTCCCAGGCCGCGCAGCTTCTCCTCGATGCGCTCGTAGCCCCGGTCGATGTGGTAGACGCGCCGCACCTCGGTCTCCTCGTCCGCCACGAGACCGGCGATGACGAGCGAGGCGCTCGCCCGCAGGTCGGTGGCCATGACGCTCGCTCCGTACAGCTTCTGCACCCCCTGCACGACGGCCGTGTTGCCCCGCACCACGATGCTCGCGCCCATCCGCTGCAGCTCCGGGACGTGCATGAACCGGTTCTCGAAGATGGTCTCGCTGATGACGCTCTCGCCGCGGGCCGAGCACATCAACACGAGGAACTGCGCCTGCATGTCGGTGGGAAAGCCGGGGTGGGGAGCGGTCGTCACGTTCACGGCCTTGAGCGGCCCCGAGCGCCGCACGCGCACGTTCTGTCCCTCGCTCGCGACGTCGACCCCCGCCGCGCGCATCTTCACGACGAGCGACTCCATGTCCGAGAGCTGGGCGCCCTCGAGGATCACGTCACCCCCTTCGGCGATGGCGGCGGCGACCATGTACGTCCCTGCTTCGATGCGATCCGAGATGATGGCGTGATCGAACGGCGCGAGCTCGCCACGCTCGGAGCCCTTGACGTGGATGACGTCCGTGCCGGCTCCGTCGACCTCGGCGCCCATCTTGTTGAGCACGCGGCCGAGCTCCTCGACCTCGGGCTCGCGGGCGCAGTTGACGAGCGTCGTCCGCCCCTTGGCGAGGGCCGCGGCCATCAGCAGGTTCTCGGTGCCGGTCACCGTCGGGATGTCGAAGCACACCTCGTTGCCGCGCAGCCGCCCGCCGCCGCCGGGCCCCTCTGCGACGATGTAGCCCCGCTCGATGCGGATCGTGCACCCGAGCGCCTCGAGGCCCTTGAGGTGCTGGTCGACGGGGCGCGCGCCGATCTGGCATCCGCCCGGGAGCGAGACCTTGGCGCGGCCGAAGCGCGCCACGAGCGGGCCCAGGACCAGGACGCTCGCACGCATCTGCTTCACGAGCTCGTAGGGCGCCTCCGGCCGCACGTCGGAGCCGGCGGCGACCTCCACCACGGGGGCGTCCACCTTGACCGCCCGTCCCAGGAACCTCAGGAGCGCCGCCGTCGTGTCGATGTCCCGCAGCGCCGGCACGTTCCTCAGCCGGCTCGCCCCGTCCGACAGCAGCGTGGCGCACAGGATGGGCAGCGCGGCGTTCTTCGCGCCGCTGATTCGGACGGTCCCGCGAAGCGGTCCGCCGCAACGGATGCGGATGGCGTCCATGGTCTACGGTTCTTGCCCGAATTCGGACAAACGGCCAAGCCCGCTGAGAGAGAGAGAGACCGCCAAGGACGCCAGGAGAGGTTCCTCACCTGCGATCCTGGCGTCCTGGCGGTTTCTCTCACGTTCTCTTCGCGGCCTTCATCCGGGCCCGGAGCTTCGGCGCGTAGCCCTCCTTGTTGACCTGCTTGGTACGGGAGATGGCTAGCGCCTCCGCCGGGACGTCCTCGGTGACGGTGGTCCCCGTGGCGACGTAGGCGTTCTTGCCGACGGTCACGGGGGCCACGAGCTGCGAGTCAGAGCCGATGAAAGCGCCCTCCTCGATGGTCGTCGTGTGCTTCTGGAAGCCGTCGTAGTTGCAGAAGATCGTGCCCGCGCCGACGTTCGCGCCGGGGCCGATGACTCCGTCGCCCAGGTACGCGAGGTGGTTGGCCTTGGCGCCGCGGCCCATCCGTGTCTTCTTGGTCTCGACGAAGTTGCCCACGTGGGCCTCCTCGCCGATGTCGCTGGCGGGCCTCAGGTGGGCGAACGGGCCGACGTGAGCCCGCGCGCCGACGGTCGCCTCGCTCCCGACCGAGTAGGGCTTGATGATCGCGCCCTCGCCGACGTCCACGTCCGTCAGTACACAGCCCACGTCGACGCTTGCGCCCCGTCTCACGCGAGTGCGTCCCCGCAGGACGGCGCCACTCTCCACGGTCACGTCGGGCTCCAGGACCACGCCCGCCTCGATGCGGGCGCCGTCGCGCACGGTCGCCCCCTCGAGCCGCCACCGCCGCACGATGCGCTCCTGCAGGGCCCCATCGACCTGCGCGAGCTGCTCCCGGTCGTTGACCCCCGCCAGGACGTCGGCGCCCAGCTGCACGGTGGCGATCTGCTCCGTCGCGTTCCGCGCGAACGCCACGATGTCCGTCAGATAGAGCTCGCCCTGGGAGTTGTCCGGCGCGAGGGTCGCCAGCGCCTCCTGCAGGAAGGCGACCGTCGTCGCGTAGATCCCCGCGTTGATCTCCAGCACTGCGCGCTCCGCGGCGTCGCGCAGGTCGCGGTGCTCGCGGATCCGTACGACCTGCCCTCCCTCGCGCAGGATGCGGCCGTAGCCCGTGGGATCGTCGACGACGCACGTGGCGAGCGCCAGCGCCGGGTTCCGATCCCCGTCGAGCGCCGCCTGGACTGCCCGCAGCTCCTCGCCGCGCACGAGCGGCACGTCGCCGTTGAGCACCAGCACCCGGGAGGTGCTCGGCCCGATGGCCGTCATCCCTGCTCGCGCCGCGTCCCCGGTTCCCCGCTGCTGATCCTGCACGGCCGTGCGGACGCGCGCGTGCAACCCCTCCCGGGGCGCGAAGGCCCGCGCCAGGTACTCCTCCACGGCCCGCCGGCCGTGACCCACCACGACCACGACGTCGTCGCAGCCCGAGTCCAGCGCCGCCTGCACGACGAAATGAACGATGGGAAGGCCCGCCACGGGGTGCATGACCTTGGGCAGCGCGCTCTTCATCCGCGTCCCCTGGCCGGCGGCGAGCACGATGGCGGTCGTCGTATTCATGAATCTCCCGGGTTGTCGATGTCGTCGATCGGGGAAGCGCTCCCACCCCGTCTCCGCTACAATCTACCGCTCGCTCTTGGAGGACTACATGAGAACGCGCGGGCTCAGGCGCGTCACCGGATGGCTCGTTCCCCTGTCCATGGGGACCTTGGCCGTGGCTTGCAGCGACAGCTTCGACACGTCCCGGACGTTGCCCTCCCGGGGCACGCTGGGGGAGGAGCTGTTCGGGGTCGTCTGCGACCGGATCGGCGGCCAGTCGCTGCACGAGGACCTGACGGGCGCCTCGTTCCACGCCATCTGCCACCCGGCGGCGGACGGGACCTTCTCGAGCACCGTCGACCAGACGCAGCTGCCCCCGATGGTGGACAACCAGCCGGACATCAACGGCAACCCGGTCCCGCTGGCCAAGCAGCAGTCCGACCGGGCGTACGGCGTCGCGCGACTTCAGACGCTCGCGACGCACCGGACGGACCTCATCGCGGCGTTCGACGCGACGTTCCCGGACATCCAGATCGCCATCAAGGACACAGGCAACCCCGACCCCACGCAGTCGTGCAATGCGCCCGCCGCGAGCGGCGAGGGCTCGCTCCACACGCAGCTCACGGACCTGCTCGGGCGCTTCCAGAACCTCTACAACGACGGGACGCTGCCGCAGTCGACCGAGTCGATCGGCCGGGTCGTCGACGCCTTCAAGGCGTCCACCGCCGCGCAGTCGGCCTGGGCGGTGTACGACGCGCGGGCGGGATACCGTCCGATCGACATCAACCTCGGCGCGGCGCGGCCGACCATCGCGTACCCCCAGCTGCGCGACTTCTCGAACGCGACGCTGGCGCTGCTGTCGGTGGACTCGCAGCCCTACCAGCTGAATCCCCAGCTCGACGCCAACGGCAACCGGATCCCCGTGCCGGGCAGCGCGTACCCGCAGATGTCCCAGCTGCTGGCCACGGCTCACGCCGAGCTGCTGAACGCGACGGCCGACCCGACGCTGCCTCCGCTCGCCGTGGCGCCGGACACGACGACCGGCGCCAACGTGCTGTCGCGTCCGCGTGCGGACCTCGAGGTACTTCAGTCGATCCTCTATGCGCAGGACCCGAGCTACGGAGGCGGGGCGTCGCGTTACATCGTGCAGCGGGACCCGCGCGGATACGTCTCGGTGCCCCTCGTGAACGGCAAGGTGCCCGCGCCGTTCGTCGACGCCAACGGCGACGGTCTGCCGGACGTTGACGGGACGGGGCAGTTCGTGACGGACAACTCGTTGCCCGCGCCGTCGCCCTTCTTCGCCGTGGGCGCCCCGGACGCCCCGTCGCGAGACATGTACAGCCGCGCGCTGAGCTCCCCCGGCGGGCCGCTGCTCTACGGCTACATCGACACGAGCCACACGTACACGGCGACGCTGATGAACCACCTCGGCCCGCTGGTCGATCCGACCCAGGCCGACGACCACGAGACGCTGATGGACTTCATGGCCGGCGCGTACGTGCTGTTCGGCACGCGCGACGGCAAGCCCGCCACGGTCCGGAAGTACGCGGACGGCGAGCAGGTCCAGTACGATTCGTTCCACACGTCGTCGTCGCCCCTCATCGACTTCGTGTACGCGCTCGGGCAGATCCTGGCCGACCCCACCGCCGATCCGACGCTGTCGTTCGCGAGCTCGTTCGTGTCGAAGTACCCGAACGACGCCGCGCGCCTCGTCGGCGACGGCCTCTACTCGAAGGCCCTCGCGGACAAGGACACGACGGCGCACATCCCGGCCAACTCGATCCTCTGGGACGAGATGATCGACGTGGCGATCCAGATCGACCAGGAGCCCGGCCTCTTGCAGGACGTCCTTCGCGCGCTGGGCGACGACGCTTCGTTGCCGCTGTCGCAGTCGTTCTCCGGGTACATGGCGAACCTGGACCGGATCTCCTACGACCGCGCCAACCTCAACGGGCCGGCGTTCAACTTCAACACGATGAGCACGTCGCCTCCGATGACCGCGGTCAACCGGGCGTCGGCGGACTCTGGCGCCAACCGCAGCGAGATGCAGCGGTTCCTCCAGGCCATCCACGACACGCACGGCGTGACGGCGTGCAACAAGCAGGGCGCCATCGTCCACGCGCTCAACGTGTCGATCCCGCTGCTGGGGAGCCAGAACATCGACATCCCCCAGGGGCCCAACAACAACGGCCTCGTGGCCATCCTGCTGTCCACCAACTACGGCAGCAAGCAGTCGTTCAACGAGTGCGAGGTCTTCAAGATCGACGACCTGGCCGCCTTCTACCTCGACTCGATCGTCGGCGACGCGAGCCTGTACTTCCGCGACAACTTCATCCGCAACGGCTCCATCGGGGGCCTCGGCCAGGCGACCGTCGGCCTCATCGAGAACTCCAGCTACATCGGGTACGACCCGAACAGCGCGGACGCGTACAACGGCGCGACCGTCACGGCGCCGGGCTTCTGGGACACGAGCGGGTCGACGACGTTCCGCCCCAAGCCCGGCTGGCTCGATCGCCTCGTGTTCTTCGATCTGGCCAACGACAGCCCGAACCCCGGCCAGACCAACTACAACACGAACCACTTTCTCACCGATCTGCAGGGCGCCAACATCGGCACGGCCATCTGTCCCGAGCGCGTGATCCCCGACCCGTGCGTGAGCACGGGGAGCACGTGTGCCGGCGCACCCGACATCGCGAGCGACGGCAACGTGCACGGCCTGCGCGCCTGCCCCAACGGCGACTGGCTGTTCCAGCGCGACCAGGACGCCACCTTCGTGTGGGAGGACCTCGGCTTCTACGCCGCGATCACGCCGCTCGTGAGCGCCTTCTCGATCGCCGTCAACCCGACGACCGGCAAGCCCCGCCACCGCGAGGACCTGTTCATCGACCTCATGGAGGTCTTGCACAAGCACTGGCAGAGCGCCCAGGGCACCGCAGACGAATGCACGCTCTACCAGACGGGCGCGAACCCGCCCGCCGGTCCGCCGACACCCGTCCCGAGCTGCACCAAGGACGGCGCCGACACGTACGAGCCCCTGCTCGCGCAGATCTTCTCGTCGGACATGCTGACCGCGCTCCACGACATCGTGAAGGTGCTCGAGGGCATGAGCATCCCGACGTGCGCGGCCACGGATCCGAAGACGAACCTCTGCACCAAGGCCGGGACCCCGCAGGACGGCATCGCCGTGCTGGCCAACGCGGCCGACGCGCTCATCAACCCGACGCGCGCCAAGGCCGCCGGGCTGAAGGACCGCTCGGGCCTGGTGACGTCGCTGCGCAACGACGGGACGACCAACCCGCAGGTGACGCCGCTGTACCTGGTGCTCGAGACGCTGAACGAGATCGACCAGGCCTTCGCCGCCTACGCCCAGGCCAACCCGAGCGACAACCAGCGCCAGGCCCAGTGGAGGCTCGCGCGCTCGCAGCTCGTCGATCAGTTCCTGTCGGTGAGCGGCCAGAACACGCCGATGCAGAGCTTCGCGGATCCCACGCTGCCCAAGATCCTGCCGCAGATCGTCGACACGCTGCGCTCGCAGCTCTGGGCGTACTGCCCCCCGGGGTCCACCGCGCCTTGCACCTGGGCGAGGACGAACCTCTCGACCAACGCCGCCAACGTCATCGGCGGTCCCACCTTCGCGACCACCGTGGACGTGACCGAGGCCATCCGGCAGAACGCCACGGGGCGGATGGCGACCGAGCAGCTGCTGACGTACCTGGTCGGCGCGGCCTCGACGAACGACGCGCTCGCGGAGCTGCTCGCGTCGTCCGACGATCTCATCCAGGTGATGCGGGACGACGCGAACCTGGTGCCGCTCTACCAGGTGCTGGCGTCGGCCGCCGTGCCGACGACGACGGACTCGCAGGGCAACGTCCAGCGCGGCGTGGTGGACGCGACGACGGCCCTCCTGGCGCGCATCTCGGGCCGCGCCTACGACGCCAACAACACCGAGATCTGCGCCAACGAGCTCGATCCCGACGGCGTGATGGCCATCGCGCTGGCGAACCTGGTCACGCCCATGAAGGGCTCCAACGGCCAGGTCAGCGAGACGCCGCTGGAGGTGATCCTCGACGCCGTGGGTGACGTGAACCGGGCCTCGCCCGGAGCCACGCACCCGATGTCCGGGCCGGATCTCGCGAACGTGTCGAACGAGCTGTCGGAGTTCCTGCTGGACGACACGCGCGGGCTCGAGCAGTTCTACGCGATCGTCCGAAACGGGACAGTGCACTGATGACACGAGTCACGATCGCGGCCCTCGTGGCCGCGGGCTGCCTGGCCGTCGCCGGGGACGCGCACGCGGCGGGTCTGTACTTCTCCGACCGCGGAGTGCGTCCCCTGGGGCGCGGCGGCGCGTTCGTGGCGGGCGCCGACGACCTCGGGGCCATCTGGTACAACCCCGCGGGCATCGTCGACGCGCCGACGAGCCTCCTGCTCGACGCGTCGTGGCTGCACTACACGAGCGACTTCACGCGGCAGGCGCTGACGACGAGCTCGACGGGGACCACCTTCGTCCAGTCGTTCCCGACCGTGGCGGGCTCCACGCCCGTGCTGCCGATCCCGACGATCGCGGCGTCCTACCGCTTCGGCGACCGGCAGCAGTACGCCGTCGCCGGCGGCATCTACGCGCCGATGACGGCCGTGACCAGCTACCCGCAGACGATCACGGGGTCGGACGGATCGCAGCAGCCGTCGCCGCAGCGCTACTCGCTCATCTCGCTCGACGGCTCGGCGCTCGTGGTGGTGGGCCTGTGGTTTTCCTACAAGCCCATCGAGGAGCTGCGGATCGGCGCGGGCGTGCAGATGCTCACCGGCACGTTCCGGTCGACCGTCGACTTCAGCGCGTGCCCGCCGGACAACCTCGTGTGCGCCTCCGAGGACCCGAACTACGACGCGTACAGCCAGCTCAACGTCGGACCCATCTTCGCGCCCAGCGGCAACGTGGGCGTGACGTACGTCCCGGCGAAGATCGTGCGCATCGGCGCGAGCTTCCAGGGCCCCTTCTCGGTCGGCGCGCCCGCGAAGATCGACGTGCGCCTGCCCACGGCCGTGGAGTTCGACAACGCGTCCCAGCAGGGCGACAAGGCGCACGTGGGCTTCGAGCTGCCCCCGGTGCTCCGCTTCGGCGTCGAGATACGACCGCTCGACGAGGAGCACGATCTCCGCGTCGAGATCGCCTACGTGCGCGAGTTCTGGTCGGTGCACAAGTCGATCGACATCACGCCGGAGAACGTCCTGCTCTACGGCGTCACGGGCTTCCCGAGCCCCTTCGCCGTCTCGGGCATCTCGATCCCGCGCGGCGGGCAGGACTCCAACAGCGTGCGCCTCGGCGGCGAGTACAAGTTCGCAGCCGGCAGCTACAAGCTCGCCGTCCGCGCGGGGGGCGCGTACGAGACGAGCGGCATCCAGACCAACTACGTCTCGCCGCTCACGATCGACAGCAACAAGGTGCTCGCTTCCATCGGCGGCGGCATCTTCATCGGCGAGCACTGGCGCTTCGACGGCGTCCTGTCCCACGTGTTCGCGAGCGACGTGAACGTGAGCCCCCAGTCGGCGGCCGTGCCGCTCGTCAACCCCGTGAAGGGCAATCCCACGCAGACGACGGCGGTCAACGGCGGGACGTACGCGTCGAGGGCGGACGTGCTGGGCGTGGGGATGGAGTACCGGTTCTAGGATCAGGCCTGGCGCCCAGGCCTGACGCCAAAGCTCGTCGTCTCGCGCACCCCATCCAGGGCGACGGGTGATCGGCACCGACCCGTTGGCACGCCCTGACACAGCCTGTTACGTGGGACTCCCCCAGTCCTATCAGCCACTTGCGTCTCTATCCCACCTGGCACCCCGGATGCTCTTGCACACCTGCGGAGGGTGTCCCGATGCGCGCCTTGAGACTTCGTCCTTCGATCCTCGTCACCATCGCCGGCCTGGGTTTCATCCCGGCGCTCGCAGCCGGCTGCGGCAACGGTCACGCCTCGCCCGCCTCCCAGGGGCGCGTGACCGGCCAGTCCGACTACGAGGGCGCCCCGCTTCCCGGCAGCGCGCAGACGGCGTCGTTCTCCAACGGCGGCGCGGAGACCGCCGGCGCGGGTAGCAGCGGCAGCTCGGGCGGCGGCACCAAGGGTGCGTCCCCGCAGACGCCGGTCACCACGCAGCAGCGCCAGATCCAGGAGACGGACCTGTATCGCGTCTCGGGCAACACGCTCTACTACCTCAACTCGTACCGCGGGCTGATGGTCTTCGACGTGACCAACGTCGACCAGCCGAAGCTCGTCGGACGGTCGGCCATCTTCGGCGACCCGCAGGACATGATCATCAGCGGCAACGTCGCCGTGGTCATCGTGGGCGACTGGTACGGCACCGACCAGAACGGGTATCCCTTCTACGGCTCGATCGCGCGCGGCCTCGACTGCACCGATCCCACGAACATCAAGGACGTGGGCGACGCCTACCTCGGCGGGTACGTGCAGGACACGCGCGTCGTCGGCAACGTGCTCTACACCGTCGCCCAGGACGACGGCTGGCAGTACGGCTGGTACTACGGCGGCTGGGGCGGCTACGGCTACTACTACGGCGGCGGCATCGGCCTGGCCCCGGGGGGCGGCGCCGCGGGCGTCAGCAACGGCAGCGTGTCGAGCAACCAGATCGGCGGCTTCAACTCGGGCACGACGTCGCAGGTCGTCATCGCGTCGGTCAACTTCGGCAACGGCACCGTCCAGAAGGTCGGCGAGCAGAAGTTCGCGGGCACGGGCGGCATCTTCAACGTGACGCAGTCGTCGATCATGCTCGCCACGCAGACGCCGGTCGATCCGAACAACCCGGACGCCGTCCCGCAGACGTTCTTGCAGTACGTCGACATCAGCGATCCGAACGGTGCGATCGCCCTTCGCGGATCGATCACGGTGCAGGGCTGGATGAGCGGCTGGGGACCTGACAACGGACGCTGGAACCTCGACTTCACCGACGGCGCGCACGCGCACACGCTGGGCTGCGCCAGCCAGTACTGCGGCGGCAGCACCGACACGTACCTGCTCACCAACATCGACTTCACGAACCCGGACGCGCCCTCGATCGCCTCCACGCTGCCCATCGCGAACCTCGGCTGGTCGGCCGCGGCGCGCTTCGACGTCGATCAGGGCGGGACGTACGCGCACATGTACCTGTCGCCCTCGGACCAGTATTACCAGTCGCCGAACGGGCAGACGCCGCTGTCGATCTACGACATCTCGAACGAGGCGGCGCCGAAGCTCGCGGGGCAGACGGGCCTGGACGGCAACATCTGGCTCTTCGTCCCGGAGGGCAACCAGCTCTTCGCGCTCGGCAACACGTACGAGTCGGGCACCTACGACTCGAGCCTCGTCGAGGTGCAGTACGTCGACGTGACCAACATGGCCGCCCCGTCGGTCCTCGGCTCGACGCAGTTCGGATCGGGCTGGGCCTGGTCGCCGGCGGCCGACACGTTCAAGGCGTTCGTCGTCAACAGCCAGCAGGGACTCGCGGTCGTGCCCTTCAGCGGCTGGGACGACGACAGCAGCCAGTACTTCAACGGCGTGCAGCTCGTGCAGTTCACGCCGACGGGCCTGACGGGCAGCGCCACCGCGCGCACCAAGGGCTGGGTCGAGCGCGGCATCTTCGTCAAGAACCGGCTGCTCTCGCTCAGCGACGAGGCGCTGGCGGTCATCGACTACACCAACCCGGCCGCGCCGGCGGTCGTCTCGGAGATGGCGCTCGCCCGCAACGTCGTCAACGCGCAGCCGCAAGGCGCCACGATCGCGGAGCTGTCGAGCGACTGGTGGGGTAACGACGTGACCACCTCCGAGATGCGCGTGCTACCGATCGCCAACGCGCAGGAGACGACGGACGACGGCACGACCGTGTCGACGATCATCAACGGGGTCGACGCGCAGACGTTCCAGAACGGCAGTCTCTCGTACGTCGTCACGGACATCCAGGTCCCCGCGCCGTGCAGCGGTCCGTACGGCTACGGCGACCCCACCGGCCCGAACGGCCAGTGCACGGGCGAGACGCAGCAGGTCACGGTCGTCGACACGTCGAACGGCGGCAACGTCATCCGCGGCACCGTCACGCTGCCCCTCTTGCCCTACTGGGTGTACGGCGGCTGGGGCTGGGGCGGCTTCTGGTACTACGACTGGTACGACGGCGCGGACGTCGTGCAGGTGGGCGCCGACGCCCTCGCGTTCCGGCGCTGGTACCCGCAGTACTCGTACGACCCGAACACGGGCTACCCCGTGTACCAGGACGACCTCGACGCGCTCTACGTCGTGGACCTGTCGAACGCCGACGCACCGGGCATCGCGTCGCTGACCATCACGAACGACGCGACGGCGTGGTGGGGCAACATGCAGGCGATCGGCAACACGCTCTACACGACGGACTACGAGTGGGTCACGCGCCCCGACCCGAACGTGCCGGGGGGCCAGATCTCGTGGACGCGGTACTACCTCGACCAGATCGACCTGAGCGACCGCTCGCACCCGCGCGTCGGCCAGAGGATCAACGTGCCGGGCACGCTGGTAGGCGCCTCGAGCGAGGACCCGACGATGCTCTACTTCGCCGACTACAACTGGAACGGCCAGAACGAGAACGACTCGATCGCGGTGTGCCAGGTGTCCGGCGGCAAGTGCTACCTGCAGAGCGACACGCAGCTCGACGGGTACGTCGGCAACGTCATCGTGCAGAACGACAAGGCCTACATGACCGTCCAGCAGTACGACTGGTCGACGCCGAGCGGACAGCAGCCTTACGTGGAGCTGCACCAGCTCGATCTGACGAACCCGCAGGGGCCGGTCGACCGCATCTCGACCAACCCGGACAACGGGTGGGGCTGGCTGCTGTCGGTCAACGGCGACCGCGCCGTGGTCACCTCCGGCTGGGGCCCGATGGGCGTCGACATCTACCAGCTGAGCGACACGGCGGCGCCGGCGTACCAGCAGAGCGTGCGCACGCTCGGGTGGGACTCCAACTCGATCACCCGTCAGGGTAACTCCCTCTTCCTTTCGAGCGGCTACTGGGGCGTGCAGCAGATCGACCTGCAGTAGCTAGTGCTTCTTGCCGCACTTGCCGGCCGCGGGCCGCGAGTCGTCCGGGCACATCTTAGTGCACTTGCCCGTGACCGAGTCGACCAGCTGGTCCTCGCCGCAGTCGTCGTCGGTCAGCGCCTCGGTGCTGCCGGGGGTGGGCGTGGGCTGGTTCTTGTTCGTGACGGTCACCTTGTAGGCGTTCTTGCTGAACTGCCGGACCATGGCCTCCGAGACGTACGCGTACCCGTGGTCGCCCCAGCTGCTGCCCCAGCTGTTGTGGACCAGGTACTGCCGCACGCCGTTGACGTGCCGGTACCCGGCGAGGACGAAGGCGTGGCCGCCGTCGATGTTGAGCGACGTCCAGTCGATGATGTTGTCCCCCACCGGGTGCAGCCAGGTCGTGCCGATGTCCATCGACGTCCACACGTCCGCCCCGCTCGCGAGGATCGCCGCGATGGTGTCGGGGTCCGACTGCAGCCTGTCGTACTGCGTGACCTCCCACTCGCCCTTCGAGTCGGCCTCCTTGATCTTGGCCTGCACGGCGGCGTCCGTCTTGCCGCTGCCCTGGACGATGGGCGGGTTGTAAGGGCCGCAGTCCTTGTCGCCGCTCTGGTCGAGCTCGCACGCCGTGCGCTCGTCGTAGGGCCACGTGTCCCACGGCGCGATGGGCTTGTTGAGGTTGGAGTCCCCCGCCGTCTGCAGGATGGGGTTCGAGTAGTGCGACCAGATGTGCATCGTCGAGGTCGTGAACGCGTTGTTCTGGCGGCGGACGGCGTTGTCCATCGCCGTCGACAGCGAGAACGCCGTGCATGCGCCGACCTGCCCCTGATCCTTGACGGGCCCCTCGGTGCCGTCGGTCCGGTGATCGACGGTTTCCGGCAGCGTGGCACCCCCGGTCGGGCTCGCGCTGCCCGCCGTGCCCGTTCCAGGAGCCGGCGCGGGGATCGCGGACAGCGGATTGTCCAGGTGGAGCAACCCCTGAAGAAGCAGGTTGAGCTTCTCGGGCGAGAAGGCCTTCGCGCTCTTGATGGGCGCGTGCACGTTGCAGTCGAGGTGGATCCAGTGTCCTCCGTCGATCTCGCGCGGCCCGCACTTCCGGTCCGGACGCAGCCGGAGCACCATCGCCTGGAGGCCCTGCAGATCGAGGGCCTGCAGACCGATGTCGGGCAACGGGGGCGGGTGCACGATGCGCCTCGGGAAGCGAGCCGAGACGGGTCGAGGAGGCGGCGGAGGATCGCGGAAGCTGGGAGGGGCCGGTCGCTCGTTCAGGACGGGCGGGGCCGGTGGCGGAGGCCTGGCGGCCACCACGGGCGGAGGCGGGCGGTATGCGACGGGAGGCGGAGGCTCCCTGCGGGCGTAGTAGTAATAACGCCTGGGCGGAGGTGGGGCGGGCGGCGGCGTGGCAACCTCCACCGCGCACGCTCCGAGCAGCAGGGTGGACACTGCGATTCCGACCCCGTACCACCTCATTCGTCCTTCTCCTTGGCGCGCTGTTACGGCTGGACGGTTGGACGGGCGTCGTGGCGCTCCCATTCCACCCCGGCGCTCGCCTCCCGCCGGATCGGCATGGGCTCCGCCAGGATAGCTGCGTTCGCCTTGCGGCGCCTCGGCGGAGCGTGGCATCTTCGCGGCCCCGGCGGCAGCGAGCGCGGCCGGGCAAAGGATGAGTCGCGAGGTGCGCAGGTCGGTGACCGGCAGGTACAGGGTGGCGCTCGTCGGGCTCGGCGCGATGGGCCGCAGGCACGCTCGCGTCTTCAGCAGCTTGCCGGAGCGCTTCGAGGTCGTCGGCGTGTACGACGAGCGCGCCGACCGCCGATCGGTCCCTGGTCTCACCGCGCTCGGAAGCGAAGCGGAGGCCATCTCGCGGGCGGACGTCCTCGTGGTGGCCACGCCGAACGCGGCGCATGCCTCGACCGCGACGCGCGCCCTGGCCGCGGGCCGTCACGTCCTCGTCGAGAAGCCCCTTTGCGCGAGCGCCGCCGAGGCTCGAGCGCTCGAGGCGCTCGCGCGTGGGCCGGCGCGGCTGTTCGTCGGGCACACGGAGCGGTTCAACCCCGTCGTCCGCGCCCTCGGCCGGCTCGTCCGGGGCGAGCCGCTGGCCGCCATCGATCTGCTCCGCGTGGGTCCGACGCGTCCAGCCGGGTGCGGCGTCCTAGTGAACCTCGGCGTGCACGACCTCGATCTCGCCGCGTACCTGGGCGGTGGAGAGATGACCTTGCGCGGGGCGGCCGGCGCGTCGGTCTCGGAGGAGCCGGGCGAGGACCTCGCCCACGTCCTTCTGACGACGGCCGGCGGCGCGGCGGCGCACGTCTACGTCGACCGGACGTTCCCCGAGAAGCGTCGATGGATCACGCTGACGACCGCGCAGTGGATCTACGAGGGGGACCTGCTGGCCCACCGGCTCGTCCGCACGTCGCGGGACACCGGCGTGCGCACGGACGTCCCGCTGCCCCTCGGCGAGCCCCTGATGCTGCAGGCGGTCGCGCTCGCGGA
>Ga0335078_10009468_pt1 | contig 14445 bp, 11 predicted proteins | sample Lox_Sample_32_FD_206711 | JGI IMG/M metagenome (GOLD analysis project Ga0335078, IMG submission 206711) | Soil microbial communities from Loxahatchee National Wildlife Refuge, Florida, United States - Lox_Sample_3.2 | ecosystem: Environmental > Terrestrial > Soil > Wetlands | place: USA...
CGCTCTTGCGCGTATTTAGTGGCGGCTTCGAAAGAGCCCTGGGCGATGCCGACGGCTTGCGCGGCGATGCCGATGCGGCCGCCGTCGAGCGTAGAGAGCGCGACCTTGTAGCCTTCGCCTTCTGCGCCGACGCGATTGGCGGCGGGAACTTCGCAATCGGTGAAGACGAGTTCTGAGCAGGCGGTGGCGCTGATGCCGAGCTTCTTTTCTTCCTTGCCTACTTTGAAACCGGGCGTGCCTTTTTCCACGACTAGCGCGGTGATGCCCTTTTCGCCTTTTTCGGGATGCGTGTTGACGTAGACGATGGCGGCATCGGCGGCGCCGCCGTTGGTGATCCAGGCTTTGGTGCCGTTGAGGATGTATTTGTCGCCGCGCAGGACGGCTTTGGTCTGCAGAGCGGCGGCGTTGGAGCCGGCTTGCGGTTCGGTGAGGGCGTAGCAGCCGATTTTCTCGCCGCGGGCGAAGGGTTCGAGGAATTTCTCTTTTTGTTCCGGCCTGCCGTAGCGATGGATGGGATCGCAGTAGAGAGAGTTTTGTACGGAAAGGATGACGCCAGTGGAAGCGCAGCAGCGGGAGATTTCTTCGATGACGATGGTGTAAGCGACGTGGTCGAAGCCGGCGCCGCCCTCGGATTCGGGAAGAGCGATGCCGGTGAGGCCGAGCTCGGCGGCTTTGGAGAAGAGGGCGCGCGGGAAGTGGCCGGTTTCGTCGTGTTCCTTGGCGAGGGGGCGGACTTCGGATTCGGCAAAGTCGCGAACGGTTTTTTGCAGAAGGGATTGTTCTTCGGTGAGGTTGAGATCCAAGAATGGGCTCCGGTGAATGAGTGCGGGATAGTTTAGCGCAGGAGAGCGTTTTCCGTGCCCCGTGATTCGTGCTCCTTGGAAAGGCGCGAGCCCGACGCGTTTTTGTGGCACGGCTACGGTGCTTGGTTGTGGTTGGCGCAAAGCCGCCGCGAATGAGAGGACAAGACTCAACACAGAGGGCACAGAGAACGGAGCACAGAGAACACGGAGAAGATGAAAGAGGAAAGCAGAACAGAAGAAACGGAGAGAACACGGCGCGCAGAGAAGAGGAGGCCCGGGAGGGCGTCAGGAGGAGAGGGCGGATTTGAGGCGCTGATAGGTGAGGGAAAGTTCTTCGGGGTGGAGGCGGGTTTCGCCGATGACGGACATGAAGTTGGAGTCGCCGAACCAGCGCGGAAGAATATGGAGATGGAGATGACCGGCGACACCAGCGCCGGCAGCTTTGCCGAGATTCATGCCGAGATTCATGCCGTCGGGCTTGTAGCTGGTTTTGTAGACGGATTCGAGGCGCTGGGCGAGTTGCATCATTTCGGCGAGCGCTTCGGGGGCGCAGAGGCTGAGTTCGGCGACGTGGGTGTAGGGAACGATCATGGCGTGGCCGGAGGTGTAGGGAAAGCGATTCAGGATGATGAAGACTTTTTGGCCGCGGTAGACGATGAGGGTGTTGTCGTCGTCCTTGCGCGAGGCGGCGTCGCAGAAAATGCAGGCGGGTTGTTGGCCGGAAGTAACTTCGGCCATGTATTGGTAGCGCCAGGGCGTCCAGAGATAGTCCACGAAGATTTCCTTGCGGCGAGTTTTCGGTGGACAGGATAACCCAAAAGGTGTTGCGAGTCGCGCGATGCCAGCATGGAGGTGACGTGTTGTCGAAGACGCTGCCGCGCGACCGATAGCTAGCGCGGCGGACAGAACCCTAGAAGCGAAGGGCGGTCACCGCCAGAACGGCGACCCTACAAAGACGCTACATCAGGAGTGCTTGCCGTCGGGAGCGGCGGAGGCGGCGGCTTCGGCGTTGTTGACGAAGTCTTTGAGTTCTTTGCTGGGCTTGAAGAAGGGAATTTTCTTGGGAGGGACTTCGACCTTCTCGCCGGTCTTGGGATTGCGGCCCACGCGGCCGCGGCGTTGGCGGGTGCGGAAACTGCCAAAGCCGCGGATCTCGATTTTCTCGCCCTTCTGGATGGCCTCGATGATGCTGTCGAAAATGGTCTCGACGATGGTCTCGGACTCCTTGCGAGGGAGTTCGGTGATGCGCAGCACCTCTTCGATGAGGTCGGCCTTGGTGAGCGTGAGTTGCTTGGTCATCGTGCTTATGCCTCGTCGCGGGGCAACAGTATAGCTGCCGCAAAATGATGGTGCAAAACGATTTAGAGGGCAAAGAAAAGCCCAGTTGCCCCCTTCCTACACCAAATTGACCCGCAGGTAAATGAAATTATGATGCCAACGCCGAGCCCGCTGGGGAAGGCTGCGGCCTGTTGCTTGACCCCTGAATCCGGACTGCTCAGAAAACGTGCCAAATCCTATGTCAAGCACCGACGCAAATAAAGTGACTAGCCGGCAAGAGAGCACGAAGCACAGACAGGAGTATCCGTGCTACTGGCGCGCCGAGAGCTTGGACTTGAGCGCATCGCCGATCGTCGCGGTCGAAGAAGACTTGGACGAGGAGCGATACTGCTCGATTTCCTTGCGCTCGATTTGCTTGGCCGCGGCGCGATAGCTAAGACCAATGCGACGCGTTTCCGGGCTGATCTTGATGATTTTGAAATCGTACTCCTTGCCGGGCTCGAGCGGACCGGCGCTCTTGAGCGGTCCGGTGGTCGGACGGAAGCTCGAATGGCCTTCGTCACGGCGCTTGCGGTCTTCGATCTCGGTGTTGTGGCAAAGCGCTTCGATGTTTTCGCCGAGTTCGACGAAAGCGCCGAAGGTGGCGATGCGAGAGACTTTGCCTTTGACGATTTGGCCGACTCGGTGCTGCTTGAACCACTCGCCCCAAATGTCGTTGACCTGCTTGATGCCGAGAGAGACGCGGCGATTTTCCGGATCGATCTTCAGAACTTTCGCAGTGACCGGCTCGCCCTTCTTGAAAACTTCATGAGGATTCTTGACGCGGCCGGTCCAACTGACGTCGCCGACGTGGACGAGGCCGTCAAAGCCATCTTCGATTTCAACGAAGGCGCCAAATTCGGCAATGTTGCGGACCTTGCCGGTGACGACCGTGCCGACGGGGTACTTTTCGGCGACGAGCAGCCAGGGATCCGGAAGCGCCTGCTTGATGCCGAGAGAGACGCGGCGGTCGCTGGGCTTGATGTCGAGAACGACGACGTCCACGTCTTCACCGACTTTGAAGAGCTTGGACGGGTGCTGAACTTTTTTGGACCAGCTCAACTCGGTGACGTGCACGAGGCCTTCGATGCCTTGCTCGAGCTCGACGAAAACGCCGTAATCCACGACGCCGACAATCTTGCCTCTGACCTTGCCACCGGCAGGATATTTCTCCGCGGCATTGACCCAAGGATCCGGCGAGAGCTGTTTGAGACCGAGGGAGACGCGCTGCTTTTCCTTGTCGAATTTCAGAATGATGACGTCGAGTTCCTGGTCGGGCTTGACGACGTCGGAAGGATGCTTGACGCGGCCCCAGCTCAGGTCGGTGAGGTGCAGCAAGCCGTCGATGCCGCCGAGATCCACGAAGGCGCCGTACTCGGTGACGTTCTTCACGTGGCCGTGAATAATCTGGCCTTCGCTGAGCGTTTCCATCAACTGGGCGCGCTTGGCGTGGAGCTCTTCCTCGAGGATGGCGCGGCGGCTGACGACGACGTTGCCGCGGCGGCGATTGAGCTTGGTGACGCGGACCTGAATTTCCGTGTTCATCAAGTCGTCGAGATTTTGCGTGGGGCGCAGGTCGAATTGCGAGCCGGGCAAGAAGGCGCGTACGCCGATGTCCACGACGAGGCCGCCTTTGATGCGATCCACGATCTTGCCGGTGATGTTTTCCTTGTTCTTGTAGGTGGCTTCGATTTTCTCCCAAGTGCGGCGGCGGAGAACTTTTTGATAGGAGAGAATAGTGAAGCCGTCTTTGTGCTCGCCGGTGCGCTGGACTTCGATGGTAGCGTTGGGCTCGGGACGCGGGATGTCGGTTTCGGAGAACTCGACGGCGGGAATGAGGCCTTCGGTTTTTCCGCCGAGATCGACAAGGACACCGTGTTCGCTGTAGGCGACAACACGGACTTCAATAATTTCATTTTGCGCGGCAGCTTCGTGCTGCTCGTCGTACTGCTCCATCAGCTTGCTCATCTCTTCGGAGCCGGCGGCTTCTTCAGCGGCGGCGACAGCTTCGGCGTCCGGCGGAGATGCGGGTTCTGCGTGCGCTTCCGTTGTGGCGGGAGCTTCGACGGCTGGCGCGGCAGGAGGCGCAGCGGATGAGCTAGGAGCCTCTTGCGCGGCGGCGCTTTCCTGAGTTGCGGGCTCCGGCGCGCTTTGCGGCGCCGAATTGGTCTCTTCGGTGCTGCTGTTTGGAGCGGATGATTCAGTTGCGGGAACTGCGGCAGTCGCGGAAGAAAGGTTGTCGTGGTCAGCAGACATGGTTATTGGCCTCCGGTAGATTGCTTCTCTTATGTCCAGCCCGGCTGAGCCGGGTCATGCAAAACAGTCGATAAGAATCCTTGCGAATTCCGTAAAGGAGTTGCTGCAAGGAGGTTAACCGCTAGGCGGTCATTTGGGACGATGCTGCGGGCGTTTCGAGGCGCGCTGCAACCCCAAAAGGATACTCGCCGGGTTGCGCTCGTGTCAATAAAACAGGTGGATACGCCAGCACTCGGCTAAGCTTGCCGCGGGTGTGTAAACATCGTGCAAGAGCGGGCGGAATTGCTGGTTATTCCTGGAACCGTTTGAGGAGATGGCGGGCGCGGGCTTTCATGGCGGGCGTGCCGGAGCGCAGGGCGTGTTCGAGGAGTTGTTTGGTTTCGGCGCGGAGAGAAGGGTCGTTTTGCGAAAGGTCGGTGAGGGCTTGGAGGGCGAAGGTGCGCACGATGGAGCTGCGGTCGTCGAGATAGCGGCGTAGTGCTTCGGCGGCGCGTTGACGTTCGGGGGTGGTGAGTTTCAGGCGCGGGATCATTTGGGCGAGATGCCAGCGCAGTTCGATTTGCTCGGTTTCGGCGAGGAGGCCAAGGAGTTGGGATTTGTAACGAGCGAGAAGGCGAGGGTTTTGTGCAGAGACTTTTTCGGCGGCGTCGGCGGCGCGCATCCGGACGATGGGATTGTCGTGCCAGAGGCAGGCCATCAGCTCGCGGAAGAGTTTTGGTTGTTTCAGGACGACGCGGGCGACTTTGTTAGAGTTGCCGATCGAGCGGCGGTCGTTCCCCGCGAGTGAAGACGCAATCTGAAATGATCTCATCGTAGAATCCAGGCAGCGTAACGTTCGGATTGCGAAAGAGCTTTCCTCGGGGGTTAAAACCCAGTTCCTGCTGAGTCTTTGATGTCGGACCCAAAGGTCCGACCCCCAAACCATCTCTACGCGCGGGCGCGGCCGGCTTGGGTGCTTTCGCGGCGAAAATCTTGCGAGAAGATTTCGACGGTGCGGCACATTTCGAAGAGGCGGGAACGCATGCGGCTGCCGATGCGCTGTTCGAGGGAATCCTCGCGGATCGGCATGATTAATTTTCCGCCAAGTCTTGTCGGTTCGCCGGCGGCGGCAGGATTGTCGATGTAGTTGGTGGTGATGATGGTGGTGCGGCGTTCGTTGTAGCGGGCGTTGAGGACGATGCCGACGATGTCGCGGACCCAGTCGGAGGGTTTGCTGGCGCCGAGATCGTCGAGGACGAGAATTTCGACGGTGCGGATGGGTTCGAGAATGGCCATCTCGGTGGACTCGCTGGCGGGGTTGTAGCTGGCCTGGATTTCCTTGAGAAGTTCGCGGTAATCGCAGAAGAGGCCGGCGTGGCCGCGGCGAATCAGATCTTTGAGGGCGGCTACGGCTAGATGCGTCTTGCCGACGCCGGAAGGGCCCATCAGGAGGAGGCCTTTCTCCGCGGCGCCAGGATAGTCGCGCACGAAGGCCTGCGCGAGCATTTTGGCATTCTTGAGCGAATTGATTTGTTGTTGCGTTGTGCCGACGTCGGTGCTGTAGCTTTCGAAGTCGCAATGTTCGTAGCGCTTGGGGATACGGGCGCGCTCGATGACGCGTTCAGAGCGCTCTTCCATGCCACAGTCGCAAGGCGCGGCGGCCTTACCAGCGCCGTCGGGGCGCGGGACAAGTTTCCAGCCGGTGCCGCGGCAGAGGGGGCAGGTTTCGAGGGCCATGCAGAGAGGATACGTTTGCGGGCGGAGGACGGCAAGGGGACGGGGCGTGGAAAGATGTGGAAGGTTGGGCGTCGAATTGATTCCGGCGTGATCAAGCGACGGGCGAGACAAGAAAAGTTCGCAGCTTGGCGCTGCTGAGATGGGGCGCGGTCTAGTGGGTAGCCCTCGGAGGCGGTCACCCTACGGGCGGATGGGGCGAGGGGAGGTGCGCACGATGGCGTGGCGGGGTTCTCTGTCGCGTTCGCGCGTGGAGACGACGCGGGCGAGTTCCTGCTGAACGGCATTGGCGAACTCGGTCATTTGCTTTTCCATTTCGACCATTTTCTCGCGCATGTTCAGGATGATTTCGATGCCGGCGAGATTGACGCCCATGTCGCGGGCGAGCGTGAGGATAACGTCGAGCCGCTCGAGGTCGGAGTCGGTATACAGGCGCGTGTTGCCTTGGGAACGAGAAGGCTTGAGGAGGCCGACACGTTCATAGAGGCGAAGCGTTTGCGGGTGCAGTTTGTAGAGTTCGGCCACGGCGGAGATCATGTAGCCGGCTTTGGCACGTTTTCTGGCTCGCGGTGGCATTTCTTGCTTCCTTGACCGGGGACGCGCTGCCTTCGGCTCAGGCCAAGGAGGCGTGCCCCAACATTTCAAATCCAAGAGGGCACGATGAATCGCGCCCCTACACTCAAACGTTCATTCGACCGCGCAAGGCCGAAAACACGCAATACCATCACGTTACACTCCGGCCTTGCTGAACAGATCCTTTCGCGGATCTTCTGGCGCTACGGTTTCCAGTTCTTTCATCAGGTTGCGGACACGTTCGTCAGTCGGCTGCGGCACGACCACCTGGATTTCGACATATTGATCGCCGCGGGAAGCGTTGCGGGCGCTGGGCACGCCTTTTTCCTTGAGGCGCAGCGTTTTGCCGCTGTTGGTGCCCGGCGGAATGCGCACCAACGAGCGGCCGTCGATGGTTGGCACTTCGACTTTGGCGCCGAGCGTGGCTTCGGGAACCGTCACGGGAACCTTGGTATACAGGTCATTGCCGCGGCGCTCGAAGAACGCATGCGGTCGCACTTCGACCTGGAGATACAAATCGCCGGGAGGCGCGCCCATGGTTCCGGCGTTGCCTTTGCCGGGGACGCGGACGCGTGAACCGCTGGCGACGCCGGTCGGGATCCGCACGTCGATGGTCTCCGTGCGGCGCAGGCGCCCTTCGCCACCGCAGGTTGGGCAGGGCTTATGGATTTTGCCGGTGCCGCCGCAGCGCGTGCAGGGAACGTTAAATTTCATTTTGCCCGCGGCTTGCTGGATCGTGCCGGAGCCGTGGCACGTGGGGCAGGTCTGCGGGGAACCGACAGCGCCCGTGCCGTGGCAGGTGTCGCAGGCATCGAGGCGCGTGATGGTCAGCTTTTTGACCGCGCCGCGAACGGCATCCCAGAAATCGATTTCGATTTGATATTCGAGATCGCCGCCGGGCTCGTGCTCCGGCTCGGCGCTGACGCCGCGGCCGCCGCCGCGAAAGAATTGGCTGAAGAGATCGCGGAAGCTGGAGCCCCCACCTCCGCCGGCAGTTGGGCCGCCGCCGAAGTCGAAGCCGCCAAAATCGAAATTAACGCCTTCTGCGCCGTGCTCCGGACCGCCGGCACCGGGCACTCCACCGGGGATGTTGTCGCTGTAGAAGCCGTACTGGTCGTACATCTGGCGTTTTTTGGTGTCGGAGAGGACGTCGTAGGCTTCCTGGAGCTGCTTGAATTTTTCTTCGGCGGACTTGTCGCCGGGATTGAGGTCGGGGTGGTATTTGCGGGCGAGTTTGCGGAAGGCCGCGCGGATGTCCTTGGCGCTGGCTTTGCGCGGAACGCCGAGGAGTTCGTAAAAGTCTTGTTTGGTCGTAGTGGCCATGAGAAGCAGTTGACAGCTGACAGCTTACAGTCGACAGCTAAAGAAGAAAAACAAGGGCGGGGGCAAGCCCCACCCCTGCCCGCTTCGCGCCTGCTGCCCCGTACGCGCGGAGGCTGGCGTTGTTGAGGCAGCACGAAAGCGAGCCGGGGGCGCAGCAAGCCGCGCCCCTGCCCGAGTACATTAGTTTGGCCGCTTGGAGTCGTCGACGTCGACGTATTCGGCGTCGATGACGTCGCCAGGCTTTTTGCCTTCCTGAGCGCCGCTGCTCGAACCGGCGCCGCTGTGACCCGCGCCGGCGCTGGCACCGGCTGCTTGCTCCTGGCCGGGCTGTGCCTGATTGGCTTTGTAGAGAATCTCGGCGATTTTGTGCAGCGACTTCTCGAGATTCTCCGTAGCAGAACGCAAGCGCGCCGTGCCGCCTTCGGCGATGGCTTTCTTGGCTTCCTCGATGGCCTCTTCGGCCGCTTTGACGTCCGATTCGGCGATCTTCTCGCGATTTTCGCGAATCATCTTTTCGGCTTGATAGAGCATGCCGTCGAGACGGTTGCGCGATTCGACTTCCTCCATGCGCCGGCGATCTTCTTCGGAGTGAGATTCCGCTTCCGCGCGCATCCTCTCAGCCTCTTCTTTGGTGAGGCCGCTGGACGCGGTGATGGTGATCTTCTGCTCCTTGTTGGTGGCCTTGTCCTTGGCGCTGACGTTCAAGATGCCGTTAGCGTCGATGTCGAAGGTCACCTCAATTTGCGGCGTGCCGCGCGGCGCCGGTGGAATTCCATCCAGCTTGAACTTGCCAAGCGAACGGTTGTCGCTGGCGAACTTGCGCTCGCCTTGCATAACGTGGATTTCCACGCCTGGCTGATTGTCCGAGGCGGTCGAGTAGGTTTCGACTTTGCGCGTCGGAATCGTGGTGTTGCGCGGGATCTGCACGGTCATCACGCCACCGAGCGTTTCGACGCCAAGAGAAAGAGGCGTCACGTCGAGCAGCAGGATGTCCTTCACTTCGCCCGCGAGCACCGCGCCCTGAATGGCCGCGCCGACGGCAACGACTTCGTCCGGATTCACGCCCTTGTGCGGCTCTTTGCCGGAGAAGAAGTTGCGCACCAGCGATTGGACTTTCGGGATACGCGTGGAGCCGCCGACGAGCACGACTTCCTGAATGTCGTTCGGCGAAAGCTTGGCGTCCTCCAGAGCCTGCTTTACGGGCTTCATGGAGCGGTCGAGCAAGTCGTTCATGAGTTGCTCGAGGCGCGTGCGGGTGAGCTTCTGCTGCATGTGGATGGGGCCGTTGGCGCCGGCCGTGATAAACGGCAGGTTGATTTCGGTCTCCATCATTTGCGACAGCTCGATCTTGGCCTTTTCCGCGGCTTCCTTGAGGCGCTGAAGGGCCATGCGGTCTTTGCCGAGGTCAATGCTGTTTTCTTTTTTGAATTCGTCGATCAGCCAGTCCACGATGCGTTGGTCGATGTCGTCACCACCGAGGTGCGTGTCGCCGTTGGTGGATTTTACTTCGACGACGCCACTGCCGACTTCGAGGACGGAGATATCAAACGTACCGCCGCCGAGGTCGTAGACCGCGATGGTCTCGTCGCTCTTTTTGTCGAGGCCGTAGGCGAGCGCTGCCGCCGTCGGCTCGTTGATGATGCGCACGACTTCGAGCCCGGCAATTTCGCCGGCCTGCTTGGTGGCCTGCCGCTGAGCGTCGTTAAAATACGCAGGGACGGTGATGACGGCCTTTTGGACTTTCTCACCGAGAAAATCCTCCGCGGCGGACTTCAATTTGCCGAGAATCATGGCGGAGATTTGCGGCGGGCTGTAGAGCTTGCCGAAAATGTCCACGCGGGCATCATCGTGGTCCCCTTTGACGACCTTGTAGGGGATGCGCTTCATTTCGTCGCCGACTTCTTCGTAACGACGGCCCATGAAGCGTTTGATGGAATAGACGGTGTTCTCCGGATTGGTAACCGCCTGGCGCTTGGCCACCTGACCGACGAGGCGCTCTCCGCCTTTGGTGATGGCCACCACTGAAGGAGTAGTGCGCGCGCCTTCCTGGTTGGGAATGACCACTGGCTCGCCACCCTGCATAACGGCGACCACGGAGTTGGTGGTCCCCAAGTCAATACCGATAATCTTGCTGCTCATTGCTGCTAATCCTTTCCTGTGAGAACCCGTCGAGATCGCTGGCCGCCCGGAAGCAGAGGGACGGACGCAGGTAAATGGCGTGTTCCAACGCTAGGTCGAAAGTGAGTATACAAGTTGAGTGTATCTTTGTCAAGTCGTGTTTCTTGCTAAATTAAACCATTATATTTCAATCGCTTATGAGCATATAACCCGGTACGGCATAGACGAGAGATTAGATGCGCCGGAAGGCAAGAAGTTTGAGTTTGCAGCGGAAGCCTTCGGCCGGGGCGTAGACGGGGTATGGAGAGCAAATACAACGCCTGCGCTGGCAGTCGCAACGAATTTAGAAGGCCGTAGAGAGTCGGGCAAACGGGCGGCGTCGCCGGATTCGGGACGAGCAAAGCTGTGATAATCTGGCGCAGGAACGTCCGCCGCTGATGTCGGCAATTTTACTTAGGGAGGTTCGTGTGGGCCGTCGCGCAGGAATTGCCGTAGCCATCATCTTAGCCCTGTTTGTGGGGCGGGCGCTTGTGAGCCGGGGGATCCATCCTGTTTCGGCGGCGCGCACGCTCGCTCCTGCGCAAGTGGCTCCGGAAAGCGGTGTTACGCCGACTCCGAGCGAGGGGACTGCTCAGCCTGCCGTTGTGAACAACACTGCTCCGGCAAGCGCGGCGACCGCTGCTAACCCTGCCACGGAGACGGAAACAGCGACAGGAGCCCCTGGCGTAACGGCACGGCTGGCCGAGCAGGTGGACGGCATCTCGGATGTGGACCCGCACAAGGCGTTTGGTTCGAAAAGCGCGCCGGTGGTGGTGGAAATCTTCAGCGACTACCAGTGCCCGGCGTGCAAGAATCTATTCGAGACGACCAACCGGCAACTGATGGACAATTACGTGAGCGCCGGCAAGGTTTATTTGATCCATCGGGATTTTCCGCTGCCGATGCACGCGTATTCGCGCGTGGCGGCGCGGTATGCGCGGGCGGCGGCAGAGGTCGGGAAGATCGAGACGGTGGAGAAGGCCCTGTTTGACAATCAGGAAAAGTGGGAGCAAACGGGCGACCTGGATGGCACGGTGGCCGCGGTGCTTTCCGCGGCAGAGATGAATAAGGTACGCGCGCTGGTGAAAGGCGGCACGCTGGAGCCGCTGATTGACAAGGATTATCAGCTTGGACAGATGTACCGCGTGAACCAGACGCCAACCACGGTGTTTCACTCGAAAGGACAAACGTATCCCTATTCCGGCGGAATGAGCTGGGATACGCTGCGGCAGTTTTTGGATCAGCTTCTGAGCCAGAAATAGGCGCTTTTGAGCCGATTCGAGCGACTCCAGCCATGATGCAATCCAGTCCACTGAATTTGCGGCGTGCGGTCATCTGGCTGGGCCGGCTGGTGCTCGGGGGCATTTTTATTTACGCGGGGTACTCGAAAGCCTTCCTGCCCAACACGAATTATTGGCCTTTCTTCATTCTGAAGTTTTCCCTCACCATGAACATCGCGAATTTCGCGAACCAGGTGGAAGCGTTCCAGATGCTGCCGCCATGGGGTGTGCAGTTTGTGGCGCACACGCTGCCGTTCACGGAGACGATTCTCGGGCTGCTGGTGCTGATTGGCTGGCGGCTGCGGATTTGGGCTTCATTGCTGACGCTGATCATGCTGGGATTTTTCGCCGTGGTCTTGCGCGCCTATTTGCTGCACATGAACATCAACTGCGGGTGCTTTGCGACTCCGGAGCCGATCAACTTGAAGAAAATCTTGGAGGATGCAGCACTGGCCGGGTTGGCGGTGCTCATGACTGTGTTTGCGTTTATCGAAGCGCGCCAGCCCCATCCGTGGGCCGCGCCAGAGACGAAGCAGGCGCAGGTCTAGGCGAAGGTGATGCCTCAGAAGCCCGCAGCTAGAGAAAACCCATGAAAACTCTGGAGGAGTATCTGGAGCTAGCGGCGGTCGCGCACGGGCACCTGTGCGCCGGACAGGTGCTGGGAGTGCGGCTGGCGATGCTCGGGTTGCGCGAGTTGGGGATTGAGGACCCGATTGCGGAGCGGAAGCGCATCGTCACGTATGTGGAGATTGACCGGTGCGTGACGGACGCGGTGGCGTTGGTGGCGAATTGCCGACTGGGGAAGCGGGCGCTGAAGTTTCGGGACTGGGGCAAAGTGGCAGCGACGTTTGTGGATTTGCAGACCGGCCGGGCGGTCCGGGTGGCGGCGAAGGAGTCGTCGAAGCAGGCGGCGCGCGAGATGTTTCCGGAGATGGCGAAGGATGCAGGGCAGCAGAAGGCGTACGCGGCACTGCCCGACGAAGTGTTGTTTGACAGGCAGTGGGTAAAGGTTGAGGTAAGGCCGGAAGATTTACCGGGTTTCAAAGGGCCGCGGGTGGTGTGCGCGCAATGCGGCGAAGGGATCAATTTCAAGCGCGAAGTTGTAGTTGAGGGGCGCCGGCTTTGCCGGGCGTGTGCGGGCGAACGGTATTACGAACCGAAGAGTTGATTTCTTAAAGGGTGCCATCGCCAGAGTAAATCCAGTCCCAGAAAATCAATCTGCGCTAGAATTGAGTTTTGATGCTGAGCCTGCCCCCGATTACGCTGCGGCTGCGCGGCTTCAAGTTGATTGACCGCGTGGCACTCATTTTTCTCTTGCTGTGTTCCATCGCTCTGGGCGCCGCGTGCGGGTTGCTGTTTGTGTACGTCAGCGACTTGCCGGAAATTCGCGCGCTGGAAACCTACCGCCCCACGGTGGTGACGGAAGTTTACGCGGACGACGGGCAACTGGTCGGCAGTTTTGCGTTGCAGCGGCGCATTCTAATGACCTGGGAGCAGTGCCCGAAAGTCCTCTACAACGCCGTCACCGCCATTGAAGACCAGCACTTTGAAGAGCATTGGGGCATCGATTTTCCGCGCATTGCGGGTGCCGCGTGGCGAAAAATCATCCGCGGCGGCAAAGCCCAGGGCGCCAGCACCATCACGATGCAGCTCGCGGGAAATCTGTTCCTCGACCGGAGCGAGATCAGCTTCCGGCGCAAGGCGCAGGAAATCCTGCTGGCGCTGCAAATCGAGCGGCGTTACACCAAGCCACAGATATTCACGATGTATGCGAACCAGGTGTATCTGGCGCACGGGAACTATGGCTTTGCCGCGGCGGCGCAGTTCTATTTCGGAAAAAACGTCAGTGACTTGAAGCTGCAGGAAGCGGCGCTGCTCGCCGGGATGATTCGCGGGCCGATTTATTCGCCGCTGGCTGATCCGGCGCGCGCGCTGGCGCGGCGCAACCTGGTGCTGCACCGCATGGAGGAGGAAGGGAAGATTACTCCGGCGGAGGAAGAAGCGGCCAAGAATACGCCGCTGGGGTTGCACCTGCAATATCCGCGGAACGACTTGGCGCCCTATTTCTTCGAGGATATCCGCAAGTACCTGGAAGCGACCTACGGCACGGAGGCGGTGCACGAGCGCGGGCTGCGCGTCTACACCACGTTGAATATCAAGATGCAGCAGGCGGCGAACCAAGCGCTGCGCGATGGTTTGCACGCTTACGACCGCCGGCATGGCTGGCGAGGCGACCCGCCGAACATTATTCGGGACAATCTCGGCAAGCTCGACACGTACGACGATGAAGATTGGCGGCACCCTATTGAAAAAGGCTCCTACGTCACCGGGCTGGTGCTGGCCGTGGACGACCGCTTCGCGACTGTCAAGATTGGTCCCTATCGAGCGATTCTTTCGCCGCCCGATTTCGCGTGGACCGGGCGAAAGAAACCGAGCGACTTGTTGAAGGTCGGAGACCTGGCGCAGTTTTCGATTCAGGAGTTGCACGAGGCGACGGCCCGGGTGCAACTCGAGCAGCAACCGGCGCCGCAGGCCGCGATCCTGGCGATCGACAACGCGACCGGCGAAATCAAGGCCATGGTGGGCGGGTACAGCTTTGAGGATTCCAAATTTAATCGCGCCACGCAGGCGTACCGGCAGGTGGGTAGTTCGTTCAAGGTGTATCTCTATTCCGATGCCATTGAAAAAGGCGCATCGCCCTTCGACACCATCGTGGATACGCCATTCACGACCATCAGCGGCGGGCAGCCGTATTCGCCGCACAATTACGACGAGAAATTTGAAGGCACCATCACGTTGCGCCGCGCGCTGGCCGGCTCGCGCAACGTTCCGGCGGTGAAACTAGCCGAAAAAGTGGGCATCAATTCGGTGGTGGATATGGCGCGGCGGTTCGGCATTACCACACCGTTGCCGCCGTATTTGCCGCTGGTCCTTGGCGCAGCGGACATGAAGCTGGTCGAGCACACCTCGGCGTTCACGGTATTTCCCAACGACGGCATCCGCATTGACCCACACATGATCCG
>Ga0335078_10009469_pt1 | contig 14445 bp, 16 predicted proteins | sample Lox_Sample_32_FD_206711 | JGI IMG/M metagenome (GOLD analysis project Ga0335078, IMG submission 206711) | Soil microbial communities from Loxahatchee National Wildlife Refuge, Florida, United States - Lox_Sample_3.2 | ecosystem: Environmental > Terrestrial > Soil > Wetlands | place: USA...
ACCAGCCGCTCTCCCGCGGGATCGAGAGCGAAACCGATGTCGCAAAAATTCGTGTGCGTCACATACTGCAATTCAGGCAGCGTTCCCGACGGCATGACGCGAACCATCGGCTTACCTGCGTACGCTTTTCGGTACAGCGTTTCCACGTCTTCCTTTTTTCGCGGCGAAGAAAGCCAAACATATAAAGTCGAAAGGATTCCGCGATCAACAGGAAGTAAATGCGTCGTGAAAACGAAGTCCTTCTCCACGAGCCCAAGATGATCGGAAACTTCTGGCGTGTGCCGGTGCGTGAACAAACCGTACGCGCGAAAATTCTCATTCACTTCGACGAAGTGCGTATCGCGCTTCGGTTCTTTCCCTGCTCCGGTCACTCCGGATTTGCAGTCGCAGACGATTCCTCGCTCCGTGTTAATCCAGCTCGCGTCGATCAGCGGGCGCAGGCCGAGAATCACCGAAGTCGGGTAGCAACCCGGGTTTCCCACAATTCGCGCATTCGGAAGTGCATCCGCATAGAGCTCCGGCAAGCCATAGACGGCTTGTGCCAGCGAATTCGCGTCGGGTGCAGGAAGCTTGTACCATTTCGAAAACGTCTCGCCGCTCCGGAACCGGTATGCACCGCTTAGATCGATAATGCGAAGCGAGGGGTTCGCCGCCAGCAGCCGCGGCACGAGTTCGAGCGACGCCTCGTGGGGCGTCGAAAGAAATGCGACTTCCGCGCCGCTGCTCGCCACCGCCTCGACCGAAAGCGTTCGGCATGACGCGTCGCCCCAGCCACGAAGCTGCGGAAAAAGCTCCGTCAGGCATCGGACATCGCTGTGCCCTTCCCTGAGATAAAATGTAGTCTTTTCGATGTTTGGGTGCCGCAGAAGCAGGCGAGCTAGCTCAAATCCAGCGTAGCCCGTGACTCCAACGACGGCGACCCGGCATGGGTCGCTCATCGCAACATTTCCTCCAAGCGGCGCTGGACGGTGCCACACGCGTTTCGCGAGGAACAAATCACGAGAACGGTATCATCGCCCGCCAGCGTCCCAGCTACTTCTTTCCAATGTTCTGAATCGACGGCCGCGGCAAGTGGTTGCGCACCGCTCGGCGGAGTCTTCAGCACAAGCATGTTCTGCGCAGGGCGCATATCGCGTAAAAAATCTTTTAGAGCGCGGGCAAGCGTTTGGGGTGGTGTGGCTTCTTCGGCGGCAGCATTGGCTAACGGGCGATATCCGTCGGAAGTTTTGACGAGACGCAATTCGCGCAGATCGCGCGAGAGGGTCGCCTGTGTCACGCGAACGCCCACGTGCCCGAGGCGCCGTCGCAACTCGTCCTGGCTTCCAACGGGCTGTCCCGAAAGAAGTTTCAGAATTTGCCCTTGCCGAAATCGTTTTTGAACGCTCATCTTGCCGATGCTTGAATATGCAACTCTGTGAATAATCATACACGAGTATGCACAACGCGTGTCAACAACTTTCATAAAGAAATGAAATCCATTTGCGAGAGCCCAAACGGGAGAATTCAACGCGAGATTTCAGTCAACGAGCTGACGGATCCCGCAAAGAAGGATTCGCGCTTGCACTCAACCCCGAATAGTTTTGTGATCGGGTTCGCAGGTTTTCTTTGGAAGTGGTAGGCCCGTGCGGGCTCGAACCGCAGACCTCTACCGTGTCAAGGTAGCGCTCTAGCCAACTGAGCTACGGGCCTACTGGACTGCGCTCATTCTAGCACAGCGAGGAGGCGCTGCTTGGCCGACGCTAGCCCGGCGAGTTTGTCTGTGGTAGTTGGCCGCTGGAAAGCTTCATGCGGATCAGAGCTTCGATTTTGTTCCAGACATTCGGATCGCATTCGATCTCGGCGTGTGGCTTCGCAAAATGGCGAACGAGCCATGGGAAGCCGTCCGCGCACGAAATCGGATTCTGCTTATACTCAAAGCGAAAATTCCCGAGGATCTTGGTTCGCGAAGGATCGACCGCACGAATCTCCGGGCGTCCGTGCAACACGCTATCTGGCTGATAGAAATTCGCCGCTTCCGCCACATTCGCAGGAATCAGCCGATCATCCTCTTTGCGCTTTTGAATGCTGTCGACCTGAATCGTGAGCAGCACGGGGACCGCATCCTGTTCGAGCTCCCGAGCCAGAGTCACCAACTCCGAGCCGCCCCAGCTGTGTCCGTAGAGAATGATCCGCGCACTACGTTTCTCGTCAGCGGAAAGGCTGCCGTCGTGATTGACGTCGAGCAATCGCAGAATCTCCGCATGCGCTTCGTCACCGTGATGATTTTCGAATATCTCGGAATATGTGCCCGCCGGATAATCGCTGCGCAGGCGCGCCGCCAATTGGACTTCAGCGTGAAGCGTGTTATCGCTTCGAACGTAGCCCCCAAGAAAACCGATGACAATCATGGGAGAATGTCGCGCGTGATCCGATGCTTCGGAAGCTTCCGGCTTAGAAGCAGATCCTTCGGCCAACGAGTGCGCACAGAACAGCGAAGAAAGGAAAAGGGCCGTAACCGCGAGTAACACACGCATCTTTGAGGCGCGGGGTACCCGAGATCATAGCAGGAAGTAACGGAAGGTCAAGAATAGGACGCGGCGGCCCTCCGAAATAAAAGCAAAGAAAACCAAGGCCCTTTTCGCCCTTTTATTGTGGCTGGATTGCGAGGTTATTCGTCACCGAAAACACGTTGGGCACGGTATTGGCTCGGATTCCAGCAACATTCTTGTCGGCTTGGTTTGCCACAGCGCCCTCAAGGGTCACGTGGCCGTTGTCCACGATGATATGGATCGCCTGAAGATAACCGACCGCATAGCGTTGCAGACTCGGATCTCCATAGATCGCGTGGAATTCGGCGCGCCGGATTTGGTCATCCGCCGTTGCTGGTGGGAGGATCTGAATCTGGTTGTCGACGCTTTGCACGCCCTCGATCTTTTTCACAGCGGCTTCGGCTTCGCTCTTGAGCGCGGGTTGAACAACCTGTCCCATGAGCGTCACGTTACCGCCAGTCACGCGGTACTCGAGATTGTCAAAGATCGAATACCACGGCAGCATTGCCAACTCGTGCCGGACTTCCCTGGTGATGTAGTTTCCAGACTTCGCCGCTGGGCTCGAATTCGCGGACTGTCGCGCCAGCGAAGGGGAAGCGATCAATCCGAACGAGAACGCCGTCAGCACCACCAGGACGATTTTCATAGGAACACACCTCATCTCGGCAACTGAGACGCTGAACTTAGAGCCTGCCCATCAGAAAGAGGATCAAAATAATGAGGAGAACCGCCGCAGCGGAACCGCTCGGATAGTAGCCCCAGTTACGGCTATGCGGCCAGGCGGGAACCGAACCGACAAGTGCCAAGAGAAGGACGATCACAAGAATCATCAGCAACATGAACGTGCCCTGTGAAAAAATTGGCGGGGGAGAAGACAAAAGAGGCGCCGACCCCAGCCCTCGAATCCCTATAGGATCCTTCGGTCACCCTTTCAACCTTCTCCCTCCACGCGCATGATCGCCGGGAGGGCCACAACCAACAATACGGGTAACTTACTACTCCTTCTTAGGGACACCCTGTATGACAAATCTTGCGCATTTAGGCGCGCGCCACACGCCTGTCTCCGGTCGGTCCTCTGAAAATGTATGTTTCCTTACGGTTTTCAAGGCATGGTTTTAGGAATGATCGGCAGCTATTGTCGGATCCGTTGAAGTCTTTCGACCGAAAATCAGCGAGGCGGCCGGCAACAAAAACAAGGCAGCTGAGATCGCGCATAATTCGTTTTCGATCACACCGCTACCGCTCAGCTTCAGCGCCGCGATCTTGCATTTCGGAGCCGCCAAGCCCTTCCTAGCCAGGCTCGCCCGGTGTTTCGGCCCAGACCCTGACGTCGACCAAAGGAGAAACAAAATGGCTGGAGAATCAGCGAAGAGGCAGGCAGAACACGAAGTCGGCCGCACCGAAGATCAGAAAGGAAGTCACCCGCAACGTGCTCAAAAGGGGCAGCCGAATCCTCAGTCAGAACACGAACCGTCGCGCAAACCTGCTCGAAATCAGCAAACTGGGCACGAGCAAACGCCAGATCGGAGTCCACAAAGCGGACAGCACGGAAGGTCCCAGGAGGATCCCAATCGCACTCATCACCAACCCGGAAGTCAGATCGGAGATGAGCGTACCGAGGATCGCCGTAAGCAGGATCGTGAGCAGCGTGACAATAAGTAGTCGCTGTTGCCGCGTGGACCCCAAAACAACCGGCGGGGCTCCGCCGGTTGTTTTCAGCTTCTTGTCAAAGAAAGGGACATATTTCATGAACCTTAAGAAGAAAACGGCGGCATGTGTTTTGTTCGCGGGACTGGTTGTTGCCACAATCCCGGCGTTCGCTCAGGGCAATTCCTCTCCACCCGCAGCCGATAATTCAAAAACGAATCGCGGCGACACAGATCAAGGCGCCGTGACGGCCGATCAGCAAAAGTCGAATCCCGCCGACCGCGAGACTACAAGAAACATTCGCACGGCAATCATGAAGGACAAATCACTGTCCACCTACGCCCATAACGTCAAGGTGATTACGCAAGACGGCAAAGTCACGCTCAAAGGACCGGTCCGGTCCGACGACGAGAAAACGAACGTAGAAGCGAAAGCAGTGGCAGTGGCAGGAGCTGACAATGTCACGAGCCAACTGACTGTCGTTCCGCTGAAGCAGTAACTCGATTCACCCGAGACCCTAAAAGGAGAACCACAATGGCAGAGAACAAGAAAGTCGCCGTTTTCGGAATCTATGCGACGGTCGCCGCAGCCGACAATTCCATCGATGCGTTAGTGAAAGCCGGGTTCCCCGCGACGGACCTATCGGCGCTCCTTCCAGAAAATTTGGGAGGTAGACAGATCGGAACTGAGAAAGCTACGAAGGCTCCAGAAGGCCTTGCTGCGGGTGCGGGATCAGGTGCTGTTTTGGGCGGGACGCTCGGTTTGCTGGCTGGCATTGGAGCTCTGGCAATTCCGGGCGTAGGCCCACTAATCGCTGCGGGACCGATTATGGCCACGCTTGCTGGCATCGGCGCGGGAGGCGTCGTCGGCGGCCTGGCCGGCACATTGATCGGTCTTGGCATTCCAGAATATGAGGCGAAGCGGTATGCCGGATCTATCGAGAAAGGTTCGGTCCTGGTCTCCGTTCATTGCAATACGTCAGACGAAATCAAACTCGCGAAAGGAATCATGAAGAATACTGGCGCCGAGGATATCTCCTCGACGGGAGAAGCGCGCGCCGATACAGAGGCGCGCCGGACCGCATCAGGATCGTGAGTCGAGGAGTAAATGTCGGGAATAGAAAGAGAGGTATGAAGAAATGAGAGGCCGATTCGGATGGAGTGAAGTTGCTTCCGTTTTTATCGTTGGCGTCGGTGTGGGTGCCGCACTCGGAGTTCTGTTTGCCCCGAGCTCCGGTGAGGAGACGCGCGAATACCTCGCCGATACTGCGCGAGATGGCGTCGATCGCGTCGTCTCGAAGGGCCGGCGATGGGCGCGAGACGCTCGCGACACTGTCGACGAGGTCCAAACCCAACTGCGAGATGCTACTGAAACCGGCCGGCGAGCATACGAACAGGCGAAAGGGACCTCGGCGTCCTAGTTAATGAGGGCGCGGGCCCCAGTCCCACGCCCTCATTTCAACCTTGAAAATCTGCTTTAAGCTTCCTTGGCACTTACGATCAGCAGCGCCACTCCGCCAATGAGTGCTAGCCCGCCGAGAATCGGCGGCAGAGGAATTGTCTTATTCTGCTTTGTCGTTGCCTGCAGCGGCCCTATATCGACGACCTTTTTGTGTGTCGTGTACGTGATGCCCTGATAGGCAAACGAAATCACTCCCAAGATGATCAACAGGATTCCGACGAGCGCTGCCGTTTTCATTTTCTCTCCTTGAGCGTCCAGCTAGAGACCGAAGCCGCGCCGGCCGACGTGGCCGGCGCGCCAATCGACGCAGAAGTGGGTCTTACACGCCGCGTCTCATCAAGCCGCCGACAAGGGAGACCAGGAACAAGATGATGAAGATGAAGAACAACAGCTTGGCAATTCCAGCCGCAGCGGTCGCTATGCCGAAAAAGCCGAATACCGCCGCAATCAGCGCGACGATAAAAAACGCCAATGCCCAACGCAGCATAGAAGCCTCCTTTTCGAGTTTGCGCGAAACGGCGTCATCGCATGCGCAGCGCCGTTGCGAGAACGCGTAAGTTTCATACGTTTGGACGCTTCCAGGAAATACGAGCAATCCTTTACGGAATAGAAGGCCTTCCCTGTAGTGTTATCGAGGTCCCAGACGGAGGCTTAACAACATCCGAACGTAAAGAAGCGACAGGACAGCTGCCGCGAAAAATTGATCGAGGATGCGTCTCATGGGCATTGCGTCCCCGCGGCACCGGATGCAAACCTGAATTGAAACCTCCGCTCGATTCGATTTCGCACCATCGAGACAAAGCGATTGAACCCGGGATAGGCTGCCCCGAGTGCCACGAAAATGGAACCACCTGCCAGCACATACAAAGCCCACCAACCAACTTCGCTGCAAAAAATGGCGTCAAGGCTGGAATTGCGTGCGGGCCGATTTTGGCTGAGCGTATCCACCGAGCACCCCCTCCATCTCGCCAAAGACTATTTCTTTGCGGCCCCCTGTGGAAATCCGTGCCTGCACCTACGCCCGTCGGGAAAGCCTCTTAGGGTTCCTTTGCCGGAGCCGATGTGGTGCCCAAGTCGACGCAGGGAGCTCGCCTGTCCGTCAGTGTAAGAACTACCCGGCAGTTCCCCCGATATCCTCACCGAGGGGTTCTTTGTAACTCATTGCATAAATAGACGTTACATAGATTTGGTGGCACCTGGTGATCCATTTGCGTCCAACCGGGAGCGGCTGGGCGCCTACGAACGCCGCGTAAATGCCCGTACGGCGCATACAGGGTTCACTGGGTTGTAGGGCCCTTAGAACCTATGTTACAGCTAACGTTGATAGGGGAAGTTTTCTGTTGTTGGCGGGTCGAATTCATATTGATCTAACCTGAGGGAGTCCAAGGATGGCCGCGCTCAGATTGCTCTTGGCTGATGATCATGAAATCGTGCGGAAGGGGCTGCGCTCCGTTTTGGAGGCTCAGCGTGACTGTGAAGTCGTCGGCGAGGCTGCGGATGGAAGGCAGGCCGTCGCACTTGCAAAAGAGCTGGGTCCCGACATCGTTATCCTAGATATCTCGATGCCGTTGCTCAACGGCCTCGAAGCCACGCGCCAAATATTGAAAATCAGGCCTCAGACGAAAGTCCTGATTCTGACCATGCACGAGTCCGATCCTTTGATTCGAGACGTTCTGGATGCTGGAGCCCGCGGCTACATTCTCAAGACAGACGCGGGTCGTGACCTTGTCACCGCAGTCGAATCCCTCCGGCGCAATAAGACGTTTTTCACGTCGCGCGTTTCTCAGATGATTCTCGATGGCTTTCTGAAGGGCGAACCTCGTCCGTCTGACACGGATAACGGCGGCATACGTCTGACGCCGCGGCAGCGCGAAATCGTTCAACTTCTCGCCGAAGGCAAGAGCAGCAAAGAAGTAGCGGTCGCGCTCGATCTCAGTGTGAAAACCGCGGAGACGCATCGCGCTAATATCATGCGTAAGCTCGATTGCCACTCGGTGAGCGAAGTCGTGCGTTACGCGATTCGCAACAAGATCATTGAGGCATAGTCTAACTCGCGCGCCGAAGCGATTTTCGCTTACAGAGTAGACCTGATTCACTGCGCGGCCTCGGTTCTGGTGTCCTAGATGTGTACTTGCGCCGCCTCTCAAGCTCTTTAAACTCCTCCCTCCGGCGCGTCTTCCTCGGGGCGATGCAGTCGCATCACGCGGGGAGCGAGCCCATGTCAGAAAAGCGTCTAAGAATCTTGGTCGCGGACGATCAAGCGCATATGCGACGAGCAGTTCGCGCTTTGTTGCGCTCCAAAGCTGAATGGGAGGTGTGCGGCGAGGCATCCGACGGTCGCGAAGCGATCGAGCAAACACAACAGCTCCATCCCGATGTGGTGGTCATGGATATCCTGATGCCCCAATTAAATGGGCTGGACGCCACTCGCGAGATTCGACAATCCTTCCCTGACACTCAGGTCGTCGTGCTCACTCTTTACAACTTTCCCGAGCTTTTCCGGGCCGTGCGTGAGGCCGGTGGAAAGGGCTGCGTGCTGAAAGAGGATTCATTCGAACAGCTGATTCCCGCGATCGAAAGCGTAGGCAATTCAAGCAGTTTCTTCCGTCAGCCACAGCATTAAGCTCCCCATGCGCGAACCTTACATTCTTTTCCCGACAGCGCGTAGGTCTCATCCCCGATTTGCGGAGCCTATGCTTTGTTGTTTCATGTAAATGGACCGCGCGGCAGCGCTGTCCGGATCATCCGGCGCCTTCCTGTCGGTCGGTCTTTTGCGGATTACAAGGAGGACAGGCCATGAATTGGGATCAAGTGCAGGGGAAGTGGAAGCAGTACAAAGGAAATATGCGGCAGAAATGGGGCAAGCTGACCGATGACGATTTTGACGTGATCAACGGCCAGCGCGAGGTGCTCGTGGGGAAAATTCAAGAGCGCTACGGCACCGCGAAGGATGCTGCTGAAAACCAGGTCGATGAGTGGGTGAATTCTCTCGGGGCTTCCGGAACAGAATCGGAGCGCGCTGCTAAACGAGCCAGTCACAGCTAGTCCTGCACACTCGGGCTTCCACGAGGCACCGCGCCCCTCGCGGTGCCTTTCTTATCTTGGAGGAATCCATGCCTCAGAACAAACAGACGCCGTCAGCCAGACTTGAGATTTCGCGAACGCAACTCATCGATTTGCTGAATGAGGACCTCGCTCGTGAATACCAAGCGATCATCGCGTACGTAGTCTATTCACAGGTTCTGAAGGGCGCGGAGTACATGAACATTGCAGGAGAATTGGAAAAACACGCGACGGAAGAGCTTAGCCACGCCCTGATCGTTTCGAATCAGATCGATTATCTCGGCGGAATGCCCAGCGTTCAGCCCAAACCCGTCAAAACATCCGAGCAAGCGAAAGAAATGCTCCGGTTCGACCTAGAAAATGAAAAAGAAACCATCCGCAATTATCGCCAGAGGGTCCGTCAGTGCGACGCTCTCGCCGAATACGCCATGGCCGAACAGATTCGGGGCATTCTCGTGAATGAACAGGATCACTTGATCTCGCTCGCCACGGCCCTTGGCATTGACGTCCCGGAAGTCGATTAGTTGCCTTTTTCTGCCTACAGTGTTCCCCCAGTACGAATACCTATCCCCTCTGATAGTGGAAAAAACACGCCGCCTGTAATCTCGCGCCCATGAGTGCTGTTAACAACCCGAAACCGCCGGGTATTTACTCCACGCTTGCCCCCCTCTTAAGGGGCCGTTTGGAATCTCCCCCGATAGTGCAAACGGCCCCTCCAACCTCTCTTGAAATCGACCAACTTATAGACCCGCGGACATTTACATACTCTTTACCGTCTGCTCATTTTCTCGAGGATTTAGCTGCCGATTACGGGAAGCGCCGAATCGCGGGCTGCGGCTGCGTGAATCGGAATCGCTACTTCCACGGACGTTCCCGGGTTGGTATTCCGCAGGCGGAGCTCGCCGCCAAACTCCTTGACCCGCTGAATCATGCCGCCAATACCCATTCCTATACTGTCTGGCTGAAACTCCTCGACGCGCTCGGGTATGCCCTTGCCATCGTCCCGGACGATTCCGACCAGCTGCTCGTCATTCTTCATCAATGTGACCCAGGCCTTGCGCGCGCCTGAGTGCCTGAACACGTTGGTCAGGGCTTCTTGAATGATGCGGAAAATTGCCGTCTCGAGCTCAGGTGTAAACCGTGGGAAGTCTGCTGGTTGTACTTCGATGGCAGTTTCCACGCCGCTGCGTTTCGTCAGGCCCTCCAAGTAGGAGCGCAGCGCGAAATGCAATCCCACCTCATCCAACAACGGCGGATGTAACAGATGAGACAGGCTCCGAACCTGCTGAATAGCGCTGCTGATCAGATCAGCCACGTCCACAGCCATCCGCTTAGCGGACTCCAGCGTCTTAGCCTGCACGCTCAACTGATCCGCCATCATCTTCGCGGCACTCAGTTCCTGGCCAAGCCCGTCGTGCAGTTCTCGGGCGATGCGTCGGCGCTCTTCGTCTTGCGTCATGATGAGGCTGCTCGAAAGCCGTCGAAGCTCACGATTGAGCGTTTCCAATTGCCTTGTCTTGCGATGCAACTCGGCAAACACGCTCACTCGTGCGCGCAGCAACTCCGGCACGACCGGCACAGAGATGTAGTCCACAGCTCCGCTCGCGTAGCCTTTCAGACGATCGATATCGGTTAAGTGCACAGCCGAAATGAAAATCAGTGCTGTCTTCTGGAATCGCGGGTGTTGGTGAATCATATCCGCTAGCTCGAATCCATCGAGGTCTGGCATGCTCACGTCAAGCAGCACGACGGCGATGTCGGACTTCAGCAAGTGGTCCAAGGCTTCTCGTCCCGAACTCGCCTTGATCAGATTCTCGCCAAGCTCGCTAAGGATGGCCTCATAGCTGAGCAACTTGGAGGGCTGGTCATCGACCATGAGAATGTTTACTTTCTCTTGAGTGGCCATCGTCCTCCTTTCGCTCGCGAGCGATCCTACCGGTGCAACCAGGCCCGCAACGAAGCCAGCAACTGATCGGTGTTCACTGGCTTCGCCAAATACTCGGATGCCCCCGCTTCCAAGCACTTCTCGCGGTCGCCCTTCATCGCTTTGGCCGTCAGTGCAATGATCGGCAGCCTCCGCAACGCCGGATTCCTTCGGATCACCTGCATCGTCTCGTATCCATCCATCTGCGGCATCATGATGTCCATCAGCACAATCGCCATATCTGGAGTGGATTCGAGCATTTCGATTGCTTCGCGGCCAGTTCCAGCGGTTAGCACCGTCATTCCTCTACGTTCGAGCACGCTGCTGAGCGCGAAAATGTTCCGAACGTCGTCGTCAACAACCAGCACCTTTTTCCCTATCAACGCCTCATCAGAACGATGCAGCCGATCCAGCATCTGTTGTTTCTCAGCGGGCAGGTCGCCGACCACGCGATGCAGGAAGAGAGCAGTTTCGTCGAGCAAGCGCTCCGGCGACTCCACGCCCTTCACAACGACGCTGCGCGCAAGCGTATGTAGCCGCGTGTCTTCCTCCACGGATAGCTCCTTCCCTGTGAAGACAACCACTGGCAGGTCAGCCATCGCCGGGCTGTTTCGCATTTGCTCGAGCACGTCGAAGCCGGACATGTCCGGCAGCCGCAGATCGAGAACGACACAATCGAAGTGCTGCGACTTAATCGCCTCGAGCGCCTCCGTCCCTGTAGCCGCGACCGAGACATCGATATCATCGTGATCCAACAGCGCGCGTATACTCAGCTGTTCCGCAGGATTGTCTTCCACAACCAAGAGATGCTTTCGCCGCGGCTCAACGTAGTTCTTGATCCGTCCAAGCGCTTCGTCTAGGCCCTCGGGCGACACAGGTTTCGTAACAAATGCGAACGCACCCCGGGACAAGCAATGATGCTTGTCCTCGTCGAGCGTCAACATCTGCACCGGGATGTGCCGGGTGTCAGGATCCTGTTTTAGGTGATTTAGGATCGTCCAGCCCAGCATGTCCGGCAAAAACACGTCGAGCGAAATCGCACTCGGATGAAATTCTCGTGCCAACGCGAGTGCCTCGGCGCCTCGCATGGCAACGAGCGTCTTGAAGCCTTTGTCCCGTGAAAGGTCGCGCAGAATTCGGGCGTAGTGAGGATCGTCCTCGACAATCAGAAGCACCGGTTCGCCGGGCTGCAGGTCGTCGCGGTCGTCCGACAATTGCTCGATCGCCCGTTCCGAGCTCGCCACCGACAGCTTTGTCGGTGCTCCGAAAGTCGGCCTCGCGGTGGTAGCGGCGATCAAGTTCGCGGCGGAGCCTACATAGCTCTGTGGCAAGTAGAGGGTAAATGTGCTGCCTTGGCCAGGTGCGCTGCGCAGTTGGATTTCGCCGCCCAGTAGGGCCGCAAGTTCGCGACTGATGGCCAAGCCGAGACCGGTTCCGCCGTACTTGCGGCTCGTGCCTGCATCCGCCTGTTGGAACGCCTCGAAGATGATGCGCTGCTTCTCGAGCGGAATGCCGATGCCCGTATCCGAAACCTCAAAGGCGATCACCGATGTGGCGTTGCTCAAAATCGCGTGATCATCGCTCCAGCCCTCGGTCGCGACCATCACCGAAAGGCAAACACTGCCCCGCTCGGTGAATTTGAACGCGTTCGAGAGCAGGTTCTTCAGCACCTGCTGCAACCTCTTTGAGTCTGTGGTCAAGCTGCGCGGCAGGATGGAATCTGTGCGCAGATCGAATGTTAGCTTGCGATTCTCCGCTTCATGCCGGAACGGCCGCGCAATCATTTCCAGCAAGCTCGCGAAGAACACTTCCTCCGCGTCGACCGACACCGTTCCGGATTCGATCTTCGACAAGTCGAGAATATCGCTGATCAGGTTCAGAAGATCCGTGCCCGCGCCGTGAATCGTGCGCGCGAATTCTACCTGCTTCGGCGTGAGGTTGCCGTCCGGATTGTCAGTGAGTTGTTGTCCGAGAACGAGAATGCTATTCAGCGGCGTCCGCAACTCATGCGACATGTTCGCCAGGAATTCCGACTTGTACTTCGACGTAAGAGCCAGTTCCTTGGCCTTCTCTTCCAGCGCACCGCGCGCCTGCTCGATTTCCTGGTTCTTCCTTTCGACTTCGACGTTACGTTCGGCCAGCTGCTGAGCTTTCTGCGCTAGCTGTTCGTTCGTCTGTTGCAATTCCTTTTGCTGCGCCTGCAGCTCACCGGCCAGCTGTTGTGACTGCTTCAGCAAGCTCTCCGTCTGCATCGTGGCCTCGATGCTGTTCAGCACGATGCCGATGCTTGACGTGAGCTGCTCGAGGAATGCGACCTGTGAAGTCGTGAACGCGCTAAGGCTGGCCAGTTCGATGACCGCCTTCACGCGGTCTTCGAATAAAACCGGCAAAACGATAACGTTCTTGGGCACCGCCTCGAATAGCCCCGAACGGATCGTTACCGCGGCCTCCGGCAGATCCATGATCAGCATTCGGCGCTTTTCCGACGCGCACTGACCGATTAAGCCTTCTCCGATGCGGAGCCGCTGCGTTTCTCCACGCTGCCCCTCATCGGCGAAACTCGAGAGCAGGGTCAGCGTCATGCCCATCGCGTCATCTGAGGACATCTGGTAGATCAACCCCTGCTGCGCATTGACCAGCGGCGCCAATTCGGAAAGCAGCATGCGGCCAACCGTCGCCAAGTCGCGCTGGCCTTGCAACATGCCCGTGACGCGCGCGAAGTTCGTCTTCAGCCAGTCCTGCTCCGTGTTGCGATCCGTCGTCAAGCGGAGGTTATCGATCATCGTATTGATGTTGTCCTTGAGGTCCGCCACCTCACCGCTGGCTTCCACCTGAATCGAACGCGTCAAGTCGCCCTTCGTCACAGCCGTTGCGACCTCTGCAATCGCGCGTACTTGGTTCGTCAGGTTGTCAGCCAGCAGGTTCACGTTACCCGTGAGGTCTTTCCAGGTACCCGCGGCGCCAGGCACGTTCGCCTGCCCCCCCAGTCGACCTTCCACGCCGACTTCTTTCGCGACCGTCGTCACCTGATCTGCGAACGTCGCCAGAGTATCCGTCATGTTGTTGATCGTGTCGGCCAGCGCGAAAACTTCGCCCTTCGCGTTCACGGTCAACTTCTGCTTCAAGTCTCCGTTCGCCACAGCGGTCACGACTTTCACGATGCCGCGCACTTGTTCCGTGAGGTTCGCCGCCATGACGTTCACGTTGTCTGTCAGGTCCTTCCACGTACCCGCCACGCCTGGCACCTGCGCCTGACCGCCGAGCTTGCCGTCGGTGCCGACCTCGCGCGCCACGCGCGTCACCTCGCCCGCGAACGCGTTCAGCTGGTCCACCATCGTGTTGATGGTTTCCTTCAGTTCCAGAATTTCGCCCTTCACGTCCACCGTGATCTTGCGCGAGAGATCGCCCCTCGCCACAGCGGTGGTCACGGCCGCAATGTTTCTCACTTGCGCCGTGAGGTTCCTGGCCATCGCGTTAACGGAGTCCGTAAGGTCCTTCCACGTTCCCGCCACGCCTGGCACGTTCGCTTGGCCGCCCAGGCGCCCTTCGCTACCGACCTCGCGCGCCACGCGCGTCACTTCCGCGGCAAACGACCGCAACTGCTCGACCATCGTGTTCAGCGTTTCCTTCAGCTGCAAAATCTCGCCGCGAACGTCGACCGTAATCTTCTTCGAGAGGTCGCCCGTCGCGATCGCCGTCGCCACTTCGGCGATGTTTCTCACCTGGCCAGTCAGGTTGCTGGCCATGAAGTTGACGTTGTCAGTCAGGTCCTTCCACGTGCCGGCGACACCCGGCACATTCGCCTGACCTCCCAGCCGGCCT
>Ga0335078_10009470_pt1 | contig 14444 bp, 13 predicted proteins | sample Lox_Sample_32_FD_206711 | JGI IMG/M metagenome (GOLD analysis project Ga0335078, IMG submission 206711) | Soil microbial communities from Loxahatchee National Wildlife Refuge, Florida, United States - Lox_Sample_3.2 | ecosystem: Environmental > Terrestrial > Soil > Wetlands | place: USA...
CTCGGTCACCTTTTCTCCGGCCAGCGCGGCCCGCAAGAATCGCAGCACGTCACGTGAGCGCTGGTAGGGCGCTTCGAACGGGACCGCGTTCCACTGCTGGACGACGACCGGCGTGGACGTGCCGACGCCCATCACGAACCGGCCGGGGGCGAGGTCGGCCAGCGTGGCCGCGGTCATCGCCAGCAGGCCAGGGCCACGGGTATAGACCGGCGCGATCGCGGTCCCGAGCCGCAGTTGCGGCGCCCACTGCGAGGCAAGGACGAGCGGCGTGAACGCGTCCATGCCGTTCAGCTCGGACGACCAGGCGTCGGTGTAGCCGAGGTCGGCCAGCTCGGAGACTATCTCCCGTTGCTCGATGAGCGCCTGGCCTTGCAGCGGCAGCGTGATCCCCCATCGTGGCGCGCGTTCCATGCCGACCTCCAGGCGCAGGCTGTCCAGGTTAGGAGAGATATCACAGCCCGCTGCGCGGCTGTCTGGTGGCACGTCCACCAGGTGGCATCGTTCTCACGGCCGGCGGGTCGGCGGGTCGGCGGGTGGGCGGATCGGCGGCGAGTCGGCGGGCCGACCGGCTGCGGCGGTGCGGCGGGTCCGCCGGATACGGGCCGGCGGGTGGGCGGTGCGGCGGGTGCGCCGGATGCGGTGTGTGGGGGGCGGTCAGCTGGTGATCGCGAGCGTGGCGCCGGCCGGGTCGGTCAGCCGGTAGTGCCCGCGGTCGCGCGCGAACCTGGCCAGCTCGCCGCGCACCCGCCCGACCGGGCCGTCAGGCCCGACGAGGATCGCCCCGTCGGCGCCGCAGGCCACGAGTTCGCCGTCGATCCGCAGCAGAAGCGGCCCATCGCGGGACGCTGAGACGGCGACCCGCCCGGCGGCCAGGCCAGCAAGCACGCTGGCCGGGTCGGCGACCTCGGGCGCCGAGCCGCCCGGCGCCGGCCTGTTCGCCTCGCACAGCACCCAGGTGGTCGGCGAGCCTGGCGGCGCGTCCGAGCCAGGCCGATGCCAGTCGCTGCCGCCGACCGCGATCGCGTCCGGGTGCCACGCCTGCCACCAGCCGAGCGGCGTGGTCCAGCGCGGGTCGAGCCAGCTCCAGTGCCATACCTCGAGCAGCGGCGGTCGCCGTCGCATGGGTGCTGTCCAGCTCACCTGACCGCCGTAGGGGTGATTAACGGAAAGCAGCCCGCCATCTCGCTCGCAGGCCGCTAGCCAGGCATCAGGGGGCTCGCGGAAGTCCACCCACCCGATCGGTCCCAGCGCGTTGGCGTGACCGCGTTCGGTGGTTACCTCCTGGCCCGGCAGCAGGCTGATCTGGTGCGCGGCCGACGCCGCTGGCAGCTCGGCGTGATGGCTGACCGTGTTGTGATCGGTAATGGCCAGGAAGTCAAGGCCCCGGCCCGCCGCGAACCTGGCCAGCTCGGGCACCGTCAGCGCGCCATCGGAATGCACGGTATGCGCGTGCAGGTCGCCCGCCAGCCAGCGCAAACCCTGCGGTGCGGGCAGGTCGCGCCCGGCCGGGCGGCCGTCGGCCGGCGGCACCGCGTCGGTGCGGATCCCGGGATCGAGCTGACCGGGCCGCGCGGTTACCTCGGTGCTCACCTGGTAGCGCGCGCCGCCCGCCGGGATCTGGTGCAGCCCGACCGCGACCAGCCAGGTGCCGGGCTCGAGCGGACCGGGCAGGTAGCCGGGCGTCGCCGCCTCCGCGCCGATCACGAAGGACTCGCGGGCGCCGCCCGACCAGCCGCGGAACCCGGCCGGGCCGAAGCAGCCGAGGTCGAGCACGGTGCCTGCCGGGTCGTAGCCGAGCTCGACCCTTAAGGCGGCGGACCCCGGCGGGACGTCGAACGGCAGGTAGTGCCAGGTTGACTCGCACCGGTCGTCGATCGTCCACACCCCGGCATGCGCAACCGCCATGACATATGTCTATCACCCGTTGACGAGGTTAATTCAACGCTTGTAGAGTTCAACATGCGTTGAATTATTCTTCCCGGCATGAAGGGCGAGTCCATGTGGGCCATGATCGTCAAGGAGTTCCGCCAGCTCAGGCGGGATCGCAGGACTCTCGCAATGATGATCGTGATGCCGGTCATCCTGCTCGTGGTGCTCGGCTACGCGGCCAGCTTCGATGTCAAGACGGTCACGGTCGCGGTCTCCGGGCCGCAGGCCAGCGTGGTGGCCGGGCTGCTGCGTTCACCGTCGTTCGACATCACCCAGATCGCTCCAGGTCAGGGCCGCACCTGGGCGCAGGACCGGCTGCGCGACGGCAACGACCAGATGGCCGTCGTGACCGGCGGGACCAAGCCGCTGGTCCTGATCGACGGCAGCCAGCTGTTCGCTGCCCGCGCGGCGCTGACCTACCTGGCCGCCCTAGAGCACCGCTTCAGCGGCGCGCCGGGGGCGGCGGGCGGAGGGACCGGTTCAGGGCTGCCGGTGACCCCGAAGGTCGTGATCTTGTATAACCCGGGCCTGACCACCTCTGACATCATGATCCCCGGCCTCTGCGGCGTGGTCCTGGTGTTCGTCGGCACGATCATCACCAGCCTCGGCGTCGTGCGGGAACGGCAGTCGGGCACGCTCGAGCAGCTCGCGGTGATGCCACTGCGGCCCAGAGACGTGTTCCTCGGCAAGATCGTGCCGTACTTCGCGGTGGCGACGGTCGACCTCGCGATCGTGCTCGCGGTCGGGGTGGCGATCTTCGGTGTCCCGTTCCGTGGCTCGCCGGCCGCGTTCGCGCTCGGCGCGCTGATGTTCCTGTTCGTGACGCTCGGCATCGGCGTGCTGATCTCCAGCGTCTCGCAGAACCAGGGCCAGGCGATTCAGCTCGCGTTCATGACGCTGCTGCCGCAGGTGCTGCTGTCCGGGCTGATCTTCCCGCTGTCCTCGATCGCCGCGGGGGTGCGCTGGATCGCCTACCTGCTCCCGCTGACCTACTTCAACGAGATCTCGCGCGGCATCATGCTGCGGGCCGAGCCGATCGCGTCGCTGTGGCAGCCGTTCGTCTTCCTTGCCGTGCTCGGCGCGGTGGTCGTCACCGGCGCGACGCTGCGGTTCCGCGCCTACCTGGCGCCGGCCGGACGTGAGCGCGGCCGCAAGGCCGCGCCGGTCACGCAGGGGGCCGCGGCATGACCGGCGCCGAGTCAGGCCAGGTGACGTGGGGTGCCACGGAGCTGTTCGTTTCGCATGGCAGGACGGTCGCGTTGCGGGGCGTGTCGCTGAGCGCGCCGGCCGGCCAGGTGACCGCGGTGGTCGGCGGCGACGGCGCGGGCAAGACCACGCTGCTGCGGTGCATGGCCGGGTCGCTGGCGCCCGGCAGCGGCACGGTGCGACGGCCGCCCAAGGAGCGATCAGGGTACTTCCCGGCAAGCTCGGGGATCTACGAGGACCTCACGGTGGCCGAGAACCTGGACTTCCGCGCGAACGGCTACGGCCTGCCGCGGCAGGTGGGCAGGGACCGGGCCGCGGAGTACCTGGAGCGGGCCGGCCTGTCGGCGGCGTCCGGACGGCTGGCCGGGCAGCTGTCCGGCGGGATGCGCCAGAAGCTGGCCGTGATCGCGGCCATGCTGCACCACCCCGACCTGCTGGTGCTCGACGAGCCGACCACCGGCGTCGACCCGGTCAGCCGGTCGGGGCTGTGGTGGCTGATCGCCCGTGCGGCGGCGGAGGGATGCGCCGTCGTGCTCGCGACCACCTACCTGGACGAGGCCGAGCGGTGCACCGCGGTGCTCGTGCTCGACGAGGGCACCGAGCTGGTGTCGGGATCGCCCGAGCAGATCGTGGCCGCGATGCCCGGAGTGCTCCGCGCCGTGCCGTTCAAGCCCGAGGGCGAGGCGGCCGCCAGGGCGTGGCGGCGGGCCGGGAGATGGCGTCGCTGGGATCCGCTCTCCGGCCAGGACACGGACCAGGCGCCGGTCGGGCGCGGCGGCGTGATCACGCCCGACCTCCAGGACGCGGTCACCGTGGCCGCTCTGGCCAGGCAGGTCGGCCAGGACAGTGACCCGGGCCCGGCCGTGCTGGCCGGCCAGCACCAGGGAGGTGCCGCATGACCTCGCTCGCCGGATGCGCGGAGGTCACCAAGCAGTTCGGCGATTTCACCGCGGTGAGGGACGTCAGCCTGCTCGTGCAGCCCGGCGAGATCGTCGGCCTGCTCGGTGCCAACGGCGCGGGCAAGACCACGCTGATCAGGATGCTGCTTGGCCTGATCGGCACCTCGCGGGGGCGGGTCGAGCTGTTCGGCGAGCCGCCGTCGCGGCAGACCCGCAGCAGGCTCGGCTACGTGCCGCAGGGACTCGGCCTCTACGACGACATGACCCCGGCGGAGAACATGCAGTTCAGCGCCGCGATCTTCGGGACCGGCGCGGTGGGCGCGCTGCCGGAGGCGCTCGGCCGCTATGCCGCCGACCTGGTCGGCTCGCTCCCGCTCGGCGTGCAGCGGCGGGTCGCCTTCGCCCAGGCCCTGGCGCACCGGCCGGACCTGCTGATCCTGGACGAGCCGACGTCAGGGGTCGATCCGCTCGGCCGGGCCAGGCTGTGGGAGACGATCGCCGAGGCCGCCGACGGCGGCGCTGGCGTGCTGGTCACCACCCACTACATGGAGGAGGCGCAGGAGTGCGGGCGCCTGGTGATCATGGCGGACGGCAGGGTGGTCGCCGAGGGCACCTCCGCGCAGATCGTCGGCTCGGGACACGTGGTACGGGTGGACGCCGAGTCGTGGTCGAAGGCGTTCGGCGCGCTCGAGCGGGCCGGCTTGCAGGTCGCGCTGGCCGGGCGCGGTCTGCGGGTTCCCGGTGCCGATCCTGGTGCCGTCAGGGCCGCGCTCGGCGATCTGCCGGCCACGGTCAGGCAGGTCCCGGCCACGCTTGAGGAAAGGTTCTTCGAGCTCACCGCGCAGAGCGAGGCGGCGTGAGCGCAGCCAGGCGGGGTGGCCGGAGGGCCGGGGCGACCAGAACCAGGGAGGCGATCCTCGAGTCGGCCAGGAGCCTGTTCGCCGAGCTCGGCTACCAGGGCGCCACGATCAGGGCGATCGCCGCGGCGGCCGGAGTAGATCCCGCGCTCGTGCACCACTTCTACGGCACCAAGGAAGCGCTGTTCGCCGCCGCCATGCAGATCCCGGTGCTGCCGAGCGAGGCGCTGACCGAGGCGCTGTCGGCGGCGCTGCGCAACGCGGCGGAGGCCCGGGTCGGCTCCGCTCCCGGCATGCCGGGTGCCGTCTCGGTCTCCGTGGCCGGCCGGCCTGTTCCGGGCGTGGGCCTCGGTGTAGCGAAGACCGGCGCGGCGAGTACCGGAGGGGCGGGCGCCGGCGTGCACGAGGCCGGGCCGGGATTCGGCGCGCACATGGTGCGGGCGGCGCTGACGCTCTGGGAGTCCGACCAGCTCAACGAGAGATTCCTCGGGCTGCTCCGCACGGCGGTGACCAGCGAGCGGGCGGCCACGATGCTGTCGGAGTTCATCGCGGACTCGATCCTGGGCACCATCGCCAGGGTGGCCGGCCTCCACCTGCGCGGCGGTCCGGGAGAGGTCGAGTACCGGGTCACCATGGTGGCCACGCAGATGCTCGGGCTGGCGCTGACCAGGCTGGTGCTCCGCCTGCCCGCCGCGGCCGGCCCGAGCGTGGACGAGCTCGCCGCGACCATCGGCCCCTCAATCGAGCGCTATATGACCGGCGACATCGCGCTCCCGGAGGGTCGGACCTCATGATCACGGTGGGTTTCTGTCTCATAGAGCAGGAAATCCACCGTGATCATGGAACCGAGCCTTTGGGGCGGGTACTACCTTCGCATGGCAGCGAAACGCTATCCTCCCTCGCCGATGCCGCCCGACGGGCTGCCGTGAAAGGCGACCGGGTCGAGATCGTCGTGGACGCCGGTGATGTCACCAAGACCTACGAGGTGGTGGCCACCAGGGCGGGGCGCCGCGTGGAGGTGGTCAACCGGCGCGGGCTTGTCGAGGTCAGCGAGCTGACCAGGAATGGCACGGCGGTGCGGACCGCCAGGTTCATGGCCAGCCGGGTGATCGCGCTCGTCGAGCATCCGGCCGACACCGCAGCGGCGGGGCGGCCGCGCAGGAACGGCCGGCGAGAAGCCGGGCCGGCGTAGCGAAGGCGCGGCCTCTAGCATCGCGGGTGTGGACGCCATGCTCGGGAACTGTACTCTCGCCGAACTCGCCGCGCGCAAGAGCTACAAGTGGCGCACGCACCCGCCCGACGTGCTGCCGGCGTTCGTCGCCGAGATGGACTACACGCTGGCCGAGCCGATCAGCGAGGCGATCAGGGCCGCGCTGGCCATCGGGGACACCGGCTATCCGGACGGCGGGGAACTCGGGGCCGCGTTCACCGGGTACGCGAGCGACAGGCTCGGCTGGACGCCCAGGCAGGAGTGGGTGTTTCCCGTCCCCGACGTGATGACCGGGATCGCCGAGGTACTCATCGCCACCACGCCGCCGGGGTCCGGCGTGGTGATCAGCCCGCCGGTGTACGGGCCGTTCTTCTTCAGGCTCGGCTTCCTCGGCCGCCGGCTGGTCGAGGCACCGCTGCGCAGGCTCGCCGACGGCAGCTACGAGTGGGACTTCGACGCGCTCGACCTGGCGCTCGCCGCCCCTGGGGTGGCCGCCTTCCTGCTGTGCAGCCCGCACAACCCGCTCGGCCAGGTCTGGACCGAGCCGGACCTGCGCACCATCGCCGACTTGTGCCAGCGGCACAACGTGGTGCTGCTGGTGGACGAGATCCACGCCCCGCTCGTGCTGCCGGGCGCGCGGTTCGTCCCGTTCGGCGCGCTGGACCACGAGATGACCGACCGGGCCTGGATCTTCACCTCGGCGTCCAAGGGCTGGAACATCGCCGGCCTGAAGTGCGGCGTCGCCGTGGCAGGCTCGGCGCCAGCCGCGGCCCTGCTGACCGAGCGGTGGGAGGCGCTGCTCGCCTCGCACCTTGGCGTGCTCGCCTCGGTGGCGGCCTTCAGCAGGTCGCTGGCCTGGCTGGACGCCGCGGTCGCGCAGATCGACCGGAACCGGGTGCTGCTCGCCGACCTGCTGGCCGAACACCTGCCCGACGTCCGCTACGTCCCGCCCGCGGCGAGCTTCCTCGCCTGGCTTGACTGCACCGGGCTGGGGCTCGGCGACGACCCGGCGGCCGTCTTCCTTGACCGCGGGCGGGTGGCGCTGAGCGCGGGTACCTACTTCGGCGCCCAGGGCGCGGGCTTCGCGAGGCTGAACATCGGGACGTCGCCCGAGTTGATCACCGAGGCGGTGCGCCGGATGGCCGCTGCCGTCGCGATGGCCTCCGATTCCATGTTGTGACTTGCGGTACCTCATCCGTACTGCCACGATCGTGCTCTGCTCCCGGTAGGCCGATCGTGCCCGGTTCGGTCTCGGGCGCTAGTGATCTTGAGGTTGTCGAGGATGAACGTGCGTGCGAATGGCCGCTCAGCCAGGCTGGTCCCCGGCCTGCGCGCGGCCGGGCGGGTGTCGCTGCTTGTGCCGCTGCTGCTGGTCGCTGCCGCCTGCCACAGCAGCAGCGCAACCTCCCAGCCCACCGTCACGGTGACCGCGCCGGCCAGCAGTGCGCCTGCCTCCTCACCCGCCAGCAGCCCGACGCCGGCCGGCGAGCCCGGCATCGTGGCCGTCACCACCGCCGGGGCGCTGGTGACGCTCGACCCGGCGACCGGCAGCGTGCAGCGGACGCTCGTTCCCGGCGGGGTGCTCGGCGGCGAGATCGCGGTCAGTCCCGACGGCTCGACCGTGTACTACGCGGTGCAGCAGGCCGCCTGCGACCTGAACATCTTCTCGATCAGCATCAACGGCGGCACCCCGGTGCCGGTCGCCTCCGGCGAAGACCCCGCTATCAGCCCGGACGGAACCAAGCTGGCATTCGCGCAGGAACCGGTGATGACACAGGATTGCCTGCCCGGTCCGAAGAAATTCGCCAGCGACTTCAAGCTCGTGATCCTGACGCTCAGCAGCGGCGCGCAGCGGGTCATCCCGCAGCCGCCGCAGGTGGTGAAGGACGGGCTGCCCGCGCCGATCTCGTACCTGTCCTGGGCGTCGGATAGCGCCAGGCTCGCGGTCTCGATCTCCACGGTGCAGGACAACGAGGGCTGGAGCCTGAACCTGCTCGACACCACGACCGCGCGCTACTACCTGCCGCCGGGTCCCGGCGTGACGACCGTGCCGGTCACCGGGTCGCCGGACGCGGAGCGCAGCTACATCCGCGAGGGCATCTTCCTGCCCGACGGCAACCTATTCATCAGCCGCGCCTGCTGCGCCGGGGTCCCGATCGTCAACACCTCCAGGCTCATGTGGGAGGTCGACACCAGCGGCGCGCTCGTACACCAGGTCGCGATCGGCTACCCCGACCTGGACCACATGAGCCTCGCGGCCGACTCCTCCGGGCAGTGGCTGCTGTACCTGGGGGGCAAGGACCTGTACGTCTCCAGCGACGGCAACAGGCCGACCGAGGTAGCGCAGGGGCTGATCGCAGCGGCCTGGATCTAGCCGCCGGGCGGCCCCGGTCCGCGTCGGGCGCACATCTCGCCTGGTCAGCATGCCCTTTCCGTGTAAATCTGGGTAGATAGCTGCAAGACCCAGTCGCGCGGGGGAGGCACTGATGGGCCGGGACGTGCCGGCGATCACGATCAGCCGACAGGACAGGCGGGCATACCGCGAGAAAGTTCGCACCTGCCTGGACGTCCTGCATCGGATGCTGCGCGAGTCCACCTTCGCCAACGGGTCTCACCGGGCGGGCCTTGAGATGGAGTTCAGCCTGGTCGACGGCCACGGCCATGCCGCCAGGACGAATGAGCAGGTGCTTGCCGCGATCGGCGACCCGGCGTGGGCCACCGAACTCGGCCAGTTCAACATCGAGTTCAGCGGCGACCCCGCCGATCTCACCGGCGACGTCTTCGCCACGCTCGACGCTTCGATCTCCGGCATGCTCAGCCATGCCTTCAAGCAGGCGGAGGCGCAGGGCTGCCGGGTCGCCATGGTGGGCATCCTGCCCAGCCTGCGCGACATCGACATCGTCGAGGACGTTATCTCGGCCAATCCCAGATTCAAGCTCCTTAATGACCAGATAATGACGGCCCGCGGCGAGGAACTGCGCATCTGCATCGACGGGCCCGAGCCATTGCTGACGTATCTGGACTGCATTCTGGCCGAGGCCGCGTGCACCAGCGTGCAATGTCACCTGCAGACCAGCCCGGATTCCTTTGCGAGCTACTGGAACGCCGCCCAGGCAATCGCCGGAATCCAGGTGGCGATCGGCGCGAATGCCCCTTACCTGCTTGGCCACGAACTGTGGCGGGAGACCAGGATCCCGCTGTTCAAGCAGGCTACCGACACCCGGGCGCAGGAGCTGCGGCTGCAGGGCGTGCGGCCAAGGGTCTGGTTCGGCGAGCGCTGGATCACCTCGGTGGCCGACCTTTTCGAGGAGAACCTGAAGTACTTTCCCGCACTGCTGCCGATGTGCGATGACGATGACCCGGTGGCCGACTTCGAGCGCGGCGACGTGCCCGAGCTTGCCGAGCTCACGCTGCACAACGGGACCGTGTACCGGTGGAACCGCCCGGTGTACGGGACCGAGGGCGGCGTCCCGCATCTGCGGGTGGAGAACCGGGTGCTGCCGGCCGGGCCGACGCTGACCGACGTGCTGGCCAACGCGGCGTTCTACTACGGGCTGGTGCACGAGCTCGCTGTCGCCCGCCCGGTCTGGTCCCAGATGTCGTTCGCCGCCGCGGCGGCGAACCTGACCGCCGGCGCCCGCCGCGGGCTCGAGGCGGAGATCTACTGGCCGGGCTGCGGGGTGATCGAGGTGGCCGAGCTTGCGCTGCGCCACCTGCTGCCGCTGGCCGCCAGGGGCCTGTCCAGGCTCGGCGTGGATGCCGCCGACGCGGGCAGGCTGCTCGGCGTCATCGAGCAGCGCTGCCTGACCGGTCAGAACGGTGCCTCGTGGCAGGTCAACTCGGTTCGGCGGCTGGAGGCCGGTGGCGTGACCGATCGCGCCGAGGCGCTGCGGCTGATGACGCTGGGCTACCTTGACTGCATGGACTCCAGGGAGCCGGTGCACCGCTGGCCGATCATGTGAGCGCGGTCCTCGCCGACGGTGAGGTCCGGCTGGGGCGGCCTGGCGGCCGCTGGGTCATCCTGGCCACCGTGCTCGGCTCCGGCATGGCCCTGCTCGACATGAGCGCGGTGAACGTGGCCCTGCCGACGATCGCCCGCACCCTGCCCGCCTCGCTCGGCGGCCTGCAGTGGATCGTGACCGGCTACACGCTCAGCCTGGCCGGGCTGATCCTGCTCGGCGGCTCGCTCGGCGACCGGTACGGCCGTCGCCGGGTGTTCGTCACCGGGGTGATCTGGTTCGCGCTTGCCTCGGCGCTGTGCGGGCTCGCCCCTGACATCGCGGTGCTGGTCGCCGCGCGGGTGCTGCAGGGAGTCGGCGGCGCGCTGCTCGTGCCGGGATCGCTGGCGATCATCCAGGCCAGCTTCGCCAAGCAGGACCGCCCGCGCGCGATCGGGGCCTGGTCAGGTCTCGGCGGCCTGGCTTCGGCGGCCGGCCCGCTGCTCGGCGGCTGGCTGGTCGTGACGGCGGGCTGGCGCTGGGTGTTCCTGCTCAACCTGCCGGTGGCCGCCGCCGTCGTCACCGTGGCGCTGCGGCACGTGCCAGAGACCCGCGACGAGCAGGCGAACCAGCGGTTCGACGTACTCGGCGCCTGCCTGGCGGCGCTGGCGCTGGCCGGGGTGTCGTTCGCGCTGATCGGCGGCCCGGCAGGGAACGGCATCGGGCCGGGCGGGCTGGTCGCCGCCGCCGCGATCGGGCTGGCCGCCGCGGTGGCGTTCCTGCGGGTGGAGCGCCGGCGCGGCCGGCCGGCGGCGCCGGACTCGCCGGCCCCGATGCTCCCGCTCGGCGTGTTCGCCTCGCGCCAGTTCAGCGTCATCAACGTGGTGACGTTCTGCGTCTACGCCGCATTCGGCGGGATGCTCTTCCTGCTCGTGCTCCAGCTTCAGGTCGGCGCTGGGTTCTCCGCGCTTGCGGCGGGCGCCTCGCTGCTGCCGGTGACGGTGCTGATGCTGGTCCTCTCGCCCCGCTCGGCGGCGCTTGCCCAGCGTGTCGGGCCGCGCTGGCTGATGACCGGCGGGCTCTTGCTGTGCGCTGCCGGGATCGTGGCGATGGTGCGGATCGGCGCTCGCGCCTCCTACCTCGCCGACGTGCTGCCCGCCGCGGTCGCCTTCGGCCTTGGCCTGTCCATGGTGGTGGCACCGCTGACCGCGACGGTGCTGGCCAGCGCTCCGGTCAGGCACGCCGGGGTGGCCAGCGGCGTCAACAACGCGGTCGCCAGGGCCGGCGGCCTGCTTGCCGTGGCCGGCCTGCCCGCCGCGGTCGGCCTGCGGGCGGCCCAGTACCACTCGCCGGTGCTGCTCGGCATCGGCTACCGGCATGCCATGCTCATCTGCGCCGGGCTGCTCGTGCTGGCGGCCGCCATGGTCGGCGCGCTGGTCGACAACCAGGCGCTGAAGACCTCGCCCGACCAGGTGACAGTGCCCGCCGCGGCGGGAAGGCGGTAGGGGTGAGCACCAACGAGATGGCCATGCTGGCCAGCGACCTGCCAGAGGGCGACGAGCCGCCGTTCGTGCCCGGCCAGGGCGAGCCAGGCCACAGCAAGCCCGACCAGAGCAAGCCCGGCGGTCTCGGCCAGGCGGCCGATGACCTGGAGATCACCCCGGCGATCCCGGCCTCGGCCGGCGCGCTGATCTTCGACCGCAAGGACCGCCTGCTGGTACTCAAGCCCACCTACAAGGCGGGGTGGACCATTCCCGGCGGCGTGATGGAGGCCGACGGCGAGTCGCCGTGGGAGGCCTGCCAGCGCGAGGTGCGCGAGGAGTGCGGCCTGCTGCTGCCCAGCGGCAGGCTCGCCTGCGTGGACTTCCGCAGTCCGCGGCCCGGGCGGCCGGGCGGCCTGCGCTTCCTGTTCGACTGCGGTGTGTTCGACGACGCCGCGCTCGATGCGGTGGCGTTGCAGGCCGAAGAGATCTCGCAGTACCGCCTGGCCAAGGTGAAGACCGCGCTGCCGCTGCTCAGCGGCCCGATCAGGCGGCGGGTCAGGGCCGCATGCGCGGCCGCTCCTGGCACGGTCTACCTGGAGGAAGGCCGCCCGGTCGGCGGCGTGCGGTGACCGGGGCGGCCTACTCCCTGCCGTCGGGCAGGTACCAGCGGTAGGGCGCGATGAGGTGCTTGATCCCGGCCGGGCCCCACGTGCCGGGCTCGTAGAACTCCACCGGCGGCGGGTCGTCGAGCAGCGGCGTGGCCACCTCCCACAGCCGCTCGATCTCGTCGGACCTGGTGAACAGGGACTGGTCGCCGATCATGGCCTCGAGGATGAGCCGCTCGTAGCCCTCGAGCTCGTGCATCCGGTGGAACGAGTCCTCGTACCTGAAGGTCATGTCGACCTCGCGCAGCCGCATGGTCGGCCCGGGCTGCTTGGCAAGGAACCGCACCGCGATCCAGCCGGGGTCGTCGAAGTCGATCACCACCTGGTTGCACCGCTCGCCGGCCCGCAGATGCGAGACGTTGGGGAACATCCGCAGCGTCGGCTCCTTGAGCCCCAGCGTGACGGTCTGCCGCCGCTGCGCCATGGACTTGCCCGAGCGCAGGAAGAACGGGACGCCCGACCAGCGCCAGTTGTCGATCTCCACCCGCATCGCGGTGAACGTCTCGGTCTGGGAGTCGGCAGCCACGCCTGGTTCCTCGCGGTACCCGTCGTACTGGCCGCGCACCACGCGAGACAGGTCGGTCGGCCGCATGGCCTCGAAGACCTTGGCCTTCTCATCCCGCAGGCACTTGGCCGACAGCCTGCTCGGCGGCTCCATCGCCACGAAGCCGAGCACCTGGAACAGGTGCGTGACGATCATGTCCCTGAAGGTGCCGGTCCCCTCGAAGAACCCGGCCCGGCCCTCGATGCTGATCTTCTCCGGGACGTCGATCTGCACGTGCGAGACGTGATCGCGGTTCCAGATCGGCTCGAACAGGCCGTTGGCGAACCGCAGCGCCAGGATGTTGTCCACCGACTCCTTGCCGAGGAAGTGGTCGATCCGGAAGACCTGCGACTCGTCGAACACCGAGTGCACCACCTCGGTCAGTGCCTTGGCCGAGGCCAGGTCGGTGCCGAACGGCTTCTCGATGATGACCCTGGACTTCTCCGACAGCCTGGTCTGCCCGAGCATCTCGATCACCGAGGCGAACGCCGACGGCGGCACGGCCAGGTGGAAGAGCCGGCGCGGGCTGCCGCCGATCTCGTCCTCGGCCTCGCGGATCGCCTCGACCAGCGGCTTGGGGTCGTCGGGGTCGGCCGCGCCGAACCGCAGCCTGCTCTCGAACGCCTGCCACGCGGCGCCGGTCGGCATCGCCAGGCCGAACTGGGCCACCGCGGACTTGGCGTGGGCGCGGAACTGTTCGTCGGTCATCGCGAACTGGGCGGGGGCGGAGCCGATGATCCGGTAGCCCTTCGGCAGCAGGTTGGACTTGGCCAGGTGGAACAGTCCGGGGAGCAGCTTGCGCTTGGCCAGATCGCCGGTCGCGCCGAACAGCACGATGACGTGGTCGTCGGGGATCAGGCCGGTCCCGTGGTTGCTGTAATGCATGCCACACATAGTGTCATGTGACCGCGGTGTCCGGACCTCGGACAACGGCCAGGTGCGCCAGACTGAGCGCTGTGAATGCTGACGGGGAGAAGCGGGCCGCCGCCGAGGCGGCGGCCGAGCTTGTGCAGGACGGCATGCGGGTCGGGCTCGGGACCGGGTCGACCGTCGCGTTCCTGCTTCCGGCGCTGGCCAGGAGAGGGTTGTCGCTGCGCTGCGTGACGACCTCGGAGCGGACCGCGCAGGTGGCGGCCAGCCTAGGGCTGGCCATTGAGCCGTTCGACGCGCTCGACCGGCTGGACATCGCGATCGACGGCGCCGACCAGGTGACGCCGGACTGCTGGCTGGTCAAGGGCGGGGGAGGCGCGCACACGAGGGAGAAGATCGTGGCCGCCGCGGCCGAGCTGTTCGTGGTGATCGTCGACTCGTCCAAGCCGGTGCCCGCGCTGCGCCCGCCTGTCCCTGTCGAGCTGCTGCCGTTCGGGCTCCCCGCTACGCTGCGCGCGCTCGTGCCGGTGACCGTGCGCGACGCGCCGGCCAGCCCCGACGGCGGGGTGATCGCCGACTACACCGGGCCGGTCGGCGACCCGGCCGCGCTGGCCGCCTGGCTGGCTGCCACCCCCGGCCTCGTCGGGCACGGCCTGTTCGAGCCCGCGCTTGTCGGCATGGTGTTGATCGGCCGGGGCGAGACGGTGCAGCGGCGAGTCCCTTAGCCGGTGCCGGCCGGCTAGGGTCCGCTGGCGCCGTCGGCAGGGCCGGCAAGCGCCGGAGGGCGCCGAAGGAGCGGCAACCGGGCAGCAGCCGCCCGGTTATCGCTTCTTCTCGGCGTG
>Ga0335078_10009471_pt1 | contig 14442 bp, 12 predicted proteins | sample Lox_Sample_32_FD_206711 | JGI IMG/M metagenome (GOLD analysis project Ga0335078, IMG submission 206711) | Soil microbial communities from Loxahatchee National Wildlife Refuge, Florida, United States - Lox_Sample_3.2 | ecosystem: Environmental > Terrestrial > Soil > Wetlands | place: USA...
GCGCGCGGCCCTCGCGGCGAAGGCCGCGGAGCAGGATGACTGGAACGGGCAGTCGGAGGATGTCGTCTGGCTGGGGCCGATTCCGAACTCCGTATTCGAACCAACCACCCCACCGGCACAGACGCCGGAGGCGAAGACTCTGACGCGCGAAACCATCGAGATCGCCTTTCTGACCGCAATCCAGCTCCTCACACCGCAGCAGCGGGCCGCCTTGATTCTGTGCGACGTGCTGGACTGGTCCGCCAAAGACGCTGCCGACCTGCTTGACCTCAGCGTCCCGGCCGTAAACAGCGCATTGCAGCGTGCGCGGGTCAGGCTCCGCGCGCGTCTGCCGTCTCGCAAGCTAGCGTGGCCCGCCAACGTGGACGCCAGCGCGGCCGAGCGCGAGCTGCTAAAGAGATTCGTCGAGGCGACCGAATCGGCGGACTTTCGGGTTTTCGAATCGATCATCCGCGAGGACGCGACCTTCCGCATGCCGCCCAACTTCGGCGCCGCCGATGGCCGTGACGAGATGTTCAAGATGTGGATCGACGCAGGATACGGCTCCGAACGATTTGGCCGCCTTCACTGTGTGGTGACTTACGCCAACCTGCAGCCAGCGGTCGCCGCTTATGTGCGCCGGCCCGGCGATTCCACCTGGCGGGCCATGGCGCTGGACGTTCTTCGAATCGAGGACGGCATGATCACCGAGATCGTGGTGTTCATGCCGGAAAATTTCCCGGCGTTCGGGCTCCCGATGACGATGACGAAGGAGGCCGCGCAGCGAGATGAACCAACGTCAGAAAATTGATTTGCTTTAAGGAAAATCAAAAAGTCACAAGGAAATCAAATGAGAAAAGTAATCTACGCAATCAACATCACGCTGGATGGCTGCTGCGACCACACCAAAATGGTAGCCGAGGAAGAACTGCTTGAACACTATACGCATCTTCTGGCAGATACCGACCTCGTCTATGGTCGTAAAACCTATCAGTTGATGGTTCCTTATTGGCCCGATGTGGCGAAAGACGAGTCTGCAAGCAAGGCGGATCGCGATTTTGCCAAGACATTCGCGTCCGCCAACAAATTCGTTTTTTCGCAATCGTTAGACGATGCCGAGGCTAAGAAAGGCGACAAAAATGCGCGAGTGGTCCGTACAAATCTTCGTGACGAAATACTCAGGTTGAAACAGCAACCAGGCAAGAACATTTTGACCGGCGGCGTCACGATTCCTTCGCAACTGATAGAGCTTGGGCTGGTGGATGAATTTCACTTTGTCGTCCAACCAATCCTTGTGGGAGAAGGGAGACGGCTGATGGAGGGCGTCAGCCTGCCAGAGAAATTGAAATTAAAACTGGTTGAGTCAAAGGTTCTCAAATCAGGATCTGTTGCGCTTCGTTACTTGAAACCGTGACAGGAACAGCGAACGTCGTTCTGGTCGGGCTGATATCCTCCACTGATGATCGTGATCATCATGGGAGTTGTTGGGGCCGGCAAGACTACCGTAGGAAAGATGCTGGCCGCCCAGCTTGGCTGGGAGTTTGCCGATGCTGACGACTTTCATCCGCCGGCGAACATCGAGAAAATGCGCGACGGCATTGCGCTCGATGACGCAGACCGCGACCCTTGGCTCGATAGCCTGCGCGCAGCTATCCTGTCGTGGACTTCGAATCGCCACAGCGTCGTACTCGCATGTTCGGCGTTGAAAGCAAGATACCGAGCTAAACTTAAAGTGTCCCCAGAGGTGCGTTTTGTTTACTTGAAGGGAAGTGCAAGCCTCATTGCTGGCCGGCTTCAATCTCGGCATGGACACTTTGCAGGTGAATCGATCCTGTCGAGTCAGTTCGCTGATTTGGAAGAGCCCAAAGAAGCTCTGACGATAGACGTCGCAGAGACCCCGGAGCAGATTGTCGCTCAGATTTGCGAAGGTCTCCACTTGGGGTAGAATCCTCGCACCGCAGACGCGCCTAGAGGCCGCTTGCGCCTCCGGACCGCACTTGGACACCGTCCCTAACCGCTTAGAATCCGCCGTTGTCTCCCGACTGATGTGGCGGCTGATGCCGTTTCTCTTCCTGCTCTATATAGTGGCCTACCTTGACCGCATCAACATGAGCTTCGGCGTGCTGCAAATGCGCCAGCAGCTCGGCCTCAGTGATCTGGCGGTTGGCCGCGCAGGAGGCATGTTTTTCATCGGTTATTTCCTCTTCCAGCTCCCCAGCAATCTTATCCTCGAAAACTTCGGCGTCCGTCGATGGATCTCGGCCTTGATGGTCCTGTGGGGGATCATTTCCTGTTTCATGATTTTTGTACGGGGGCCGGTGAGTTTTTACACGATGCGTTTTCTTCTGGGAGCCGCGGAAGCTGGTTTCTTTCCCGGGATAATCCTTTACATGAAGCGATGGTTCCCCGCCAGTGCGCGCGCTCTGGCCGTGGCTTGGTTTATGACGGCTAATCCTCTGGCGGGTGTGGTCGGCAGCCCGATCTCAGGTGCGCTCCTGGGCTTGCACGGTGCTGGACTGGCCGGTTGGCAGTGGATGTTCCTCATCGAGGGACTGCCGGCGATCGTCCTCGGTGGCATCGTCTGGGCAACCCTGGCCGAGAACCCGCGCGATGCCCATTGGCTCCAGGGCGACGAACGGACATGGCTGTTAGAAAAGCTCGACAGTGAGAAGCTGACCGAGCCGGCAATCTCTCAAGGAGACTTCTGGAAAGTCCTGGTGAGTGGCCGTATCTGGCTGCTTTCGATCGTTTATTTCAGCGTGTCGGCGACGATGTACGGGATGAGTCTGTGGCTGCCGAGCGTGATCCAGGCTTTGTCGGGCATGGGGTATTTCTGGACGTCGATGGTGACCGTCCTTCCATACCTGGCGACAGTTGCCGTGATGGTTCTGGTTGGCCTGAGCTCGGACCGCACCGGTGAGCGTCGTTGGCATACGTCCATCCCAGCTTTTATCGCGGCGGTCGGACTCATCCTGGCAGGCTACGGAGGACATTCCACGCTCTTGGTCGTTAGCGGCATTGGAGTGGGGCTCGCGTTTGCCGAGGGCATGTGCGGACCATTTTGGGCCATGGCCACATCGCGGATGGAAGGACTCTCGGCGGCCGCTGGAATTGCGCTGGTTAATTCACTCGCTAATCTCGGTGGATTCTTCGGCCCCTACATCATCGGGTTCTTCCGCAGCGAGAATGGCGGATTTCGCGGCGGCCTGCTCGCGATCGCCGCGGTACTTGTGGTAAGCGGCGCCGTGGCACTGTTGCTCGGCGCCGGGCAGACCCGATCACCTCGCGCGGTGAGGTCGTAGTCGCTGCCAAAGTACCTTCCCGATCCCTCCGAGAACGAATATCAACAACCCCGCCGCCATGTGCAGCATTGAATCCATATGGCTTCCCGAACAGTGATCATTTGGCTTCGATCGACCCCGGAAAAGCCCTAAAAGCCGAGCAGATTGTTTACAATAGGAGTTTCGTTTAAGCATTGACAGGAACGCCGTAAAGAGGGAATAACCGGAATTTTGGAATCGACAAACCACAACTCCAGTACGGCCCCCACCGTGTACTGGCGGGTGGAGGGCAGCCTTCTTGACCTGACTGTCGTCAGGCCCGTGGCCTTCTTTACCTGGAACGCCCAAGCCTTTTCGGAGCGCTTCCGCCGCCGTGGACTGATTTTCCTCATGGCGATTTTGCGCCCGTTCCTTTATTCGCTGAATCGCAAGTTTGCCACCCGCGTGGTGCACAACGTGCTGCGGGGCGTTACCCGAGACCGGCTGGACCTGTTGGGTGAAGAATATTTTCAGTACAAGCTGCAGCCACGGCTGAAAAAGAGCGGCGTGCAGGCGGTAAGAGAACTCGTGGGATCTGGTACGGACGTCGTTCTTGTCAGCCAGGCGCTCGATCACCTGATGCGGCCCCTTGCCCAGCATCTCGGCGTGAAGCACATCGTCGCCAACCGCCTGGAGTTCCGCGACGGCGTGGCCACGGGTCGACTCCTTGATCCGGTCATTCGTCCGCGCGGGGCATTCGCTCCCTTCCGCGAAAACATGCCGGACGGGCGCCGCGCTCCCAAGACGCTAGCTCGCCACCTCGCCATCTCGCTGGAGGACCTGCGCGCAGCCGTCGTTCCTGCCGAACGCCAAATCGCGGCCCCGGTTCGTCCGGTCGTACATTTCGACGGGCATCGGCAGGCAAGTGGATTCTCGGTGCGCCGCGCTTTCGCCGGGAGGCAGATCATGCTGATCGGCGTCACCGGCTTCATCGGCAAAGTCTGGCTGGCAAACACACTCTTGGATTTACCGGATGTAGAGCGGATTTATCTCCTCATCCGCCGCCAAAAATCCAACCCGGGCGAACGGCGCTTCGAAAAGATGGTAGAAGATTCGCCGGTCTTCGATCCGCTGTACGAACTCCACGGCGACCGGCTGCCTGACTTTCTGCATGACAAGATCGAGATCGTCGAAGGAGACGTCACCCAGCCGGGCCTCGGCCTCACAACGGAAACCGCGCGCTCTTTGCAGAAGAATCTGGATTTGATCATCAACAGCTCGGGGCTTACCGACTTCAATCCCGATCTCCGAGACGCCCTGGAAACGAATACCGACGCTGCTCTCAACATTCTCGAATTCGTGAGGGGGGCCGACCACGCCGGCCTGCTCCACCTGTCCACTTGCTATGTGGCCGGTGAACAGAATGGCCGAGTCGCGGAGAGGATTCTTCCCAACTACAATCCGCGGGGACTCGCAGACTTCGATGCTGAAGAGGAATGGCATTCTCTGCATGAAGTCATCAAGCAAGCCGAGGCCAGAGCGGAAAGCGAAGAAGTAACGTCCGGCTTGCGGATTCAGGCACGCTCGAAGGAACACGCTGCCAAGGATCTCCAGGGGGCCGCGCTCGAGAATCAGATTCGCAAGAACCGTGTCCGCTGGCTGAAGACTTACCTCACCGAGGCTGGCACGCGCCGCGCCAAGGAGCTGGGCTGGCCGAATACCTACACGCTCACCAAGAGCCTCGCGGAATCTCTGATCGTGAAGCATGGCGCAGGATTGCCCGTAGCGGTCGTCCGTCCAGCGATCGTTGAAACCTCAGTGTCAAAGCCGTTCTTAGGCTGGAACGAGGGAATCAACACCTCGGCCTCACTCTCTTATCTGTTGGGCACTTACTTCCGGCAGCTTCCGTCCAACAAGAGCAAGCGCCTCGACATCATCCCGGTGGATTCCGTGTGCGCGGGCATGACGCTGATTGCCGCCGCGGTCATGGAGCGGCGGCACGAACCGCTGTATCAGCTGGCGACCTCGGTGACGAATCCCTGCGACATGGGCCGCTCGATCGAACTTACCTCGCTGGCGCACCGCAAGCACTACCGTGCACAGGAAGGCCTGGAATCCTGGCTGCGCTTACGGTTCGACGCCATCCCAGTATCGAAAGAACGCTATAACCGCATGTCGGCTCCCGCGCAAAAAGCTATCGTGAAATCGATCCAGCGCATCATGTCGCCCCTGCCGCTGAAGCGTGCCCCGCTGGTGAAGACCGAACGGAATCTGGAACGGGTTGAAAAACTGATTGAGCTGTTCGAGCCGTTTATCTTGCTGAACGAACATGCCTTCGCGGCAGAAAACATCGAACGCCTCTCCTATGCGCTAGTGCCTGAGGAGCGTGAGCAGTTCGGTTACAACACCCGCTCGCTGGATTGGTGGGAGTACTGGATTAACATTCACATCCCGGCCCTGCGTCGCTGGACCTATCCGCTCATTGAAGGCCGTCCTCTGGAAGCGCGCCCGCCGCGCACCTTCCAACTCGCACCCGTCAACGCCGACACCGTGAAGACTGGGACCAACGGAGCAACGTGGCGATATTCCTAACCGGATCGACCGGATACATAGGCGCACACGTCGCCGCAAATCTTCTCGGCGGCCACGGCGCGTCGCTGAACCTGCTGGTGCGCGCCCGCGATCCGCAAGAGGCCCAGTTACGCCTGTGGCAGGCGTTGCAATTGCATCTCCCGTTCTCGCAATTCTATGAGCACTTGCAGACGAGGATCCGCATTTTTTGCGGCGACCTGACAACCCCCGGGTTCGGCCTGGGACGCGACGACTACGACCGCCTGGTCCACACGACCGATTCGGTGATTCACTGCGCCGCATCGCTCAACCGCAAGTCGGAAAAGAGTTGCCTGAACGTAAACTTGCGCGGCACACTCGAAGTACTTACGTTGGCGCGGCACGCCGAGCACTATCATGGCCTGCGCCGTTTCAGCGAAGTCAGCACGGTCGCGGTAGCAGGGAAGCGCAGCAATGAGGTTGTCACCGAGGACCGCTCCATCGAGTGGGATCGATCGGACTACGATCCTTATGCCCGCACCAAGAAATTCTGCGAGCACATGACGCGCGTGCTTCTTCCGGACACGCCGAAAACCGTGTTCCGGCCCAGTATTGTGCTGGGCGACAGCCGCCACGCCGAGACTACGCAGTTCGATATGGTCAAGGCATTTGTTTTCTTGGCAGGGTTGCCGGTGCTGCCCTTCCGCCCGAGCGACAAGATTGACATCGTAAACGTTGACTTCGTCGCCGATGCGATCGCCACCCTGCACCAGAAAGACCAGCCGAAGTATGAGACTTACCATTTGTCATCGGGCACGTCGTCGCAAACATTTCGCGAGGTGACGACCGCGCTTGCGGCGGCCCAGGAAAAGCGGAAGCCCGTATTTCTACCCTTCACGGAAAAGCCGTTTGCGAGCTCGGTGAACTTTCTGTCGAACCGCAAAGGCCCGCTCGGCAAGGGCGCGTCGCTCATGAAAGTATTCATGCCGTATCTGGTCTGGAATACGGTCTTCGACAATACTCGTGTGACCTCCGAGCTCGGGAACAAGCCAGTCCCGTTTTCTCAGTACAGCTTTCCGCTGTTGAAATTCAGCCGGGAGAACAATTTCGCGTACAAGTACCAGCCTTGGCCTGCCGCCAAAGGAGGTACGGCCGCATGATGGACTTCATTTTGGAAGCGTGGGTCAGCAGCAACATCGAACGCGCCAAGGCTCGATGGATGCTCGGCGGCAATAAGCCGTGGCAACCGGGAGAAAGACTCAAGCTGCTATTTGCGGGATACAACGGCACACGTAACATGGGTTCCGACGTCCGCGTCGAAGAGATGCTTCGTCAGATCCGCCACATCCTTGGCGCCGAGCGCGTCGAGTTCAGCGTCATGAGCCAGAATTTCGAGTTTTCAAAAAGTTATTTTGAAGGCACGCGGCAGGTGCATCTCCCCGATATCTATCCTCCGTTTCTCTCGAACGAAGTCCCGCGGCATCACGGGGTGGTCGCGTGCGAAGGTTCGATGTTCAAGAGCAAGTTCGCCAACGCGCTGACTACGATGATGATTGGTTCGCTCGGGATTGCTGCCGTGGAGAACAAGCTTTCCATCGGATATGGCGCCGAAGCGGGGCACATGGATCCTCTGCTCGCCAGAATGTGCGCGCGCTATTGCAAGAACTCGCTTGTCATCACACGCAACGAAGAATCGCGCCTTATTCTGAGCGAAATGGGGATTCCAACGGAACTGGGTACCGATACCGCTTGGACCTTCGAGCCGCGTCCACCCGAATACGGTCAAGGCATTCTGCGGCAAATCGGATGGGACGGCCGCACTCCGATCCTCGTGGTCTGCCCGATCAATCCGTTTGAGTGGCCCGTAAAGGCTTCGGTCGCGAAGTACGCGCTGCGCAGCCTGACCGGCGCCTACAAAGACAGTCACTATCGCACCGTCTATTTCCACAACTCCGGTCCGGCTGCCGATCGCGCCTATCAACATTATCTGACCGCGATTGCCAATGCAGTCGATGCGTTCCGCAAGCAACGAAAAGTATTCGTGATTCTGGCTGCGACGGAGCGCCTCGACGCGCGGCCTGCGAACCGCATCTCCGAGAAACTCGGGGGCGTTCCTGTGCTGACCTCAGACCAGTACAACATGTACGAATTGGTCAGCATCCTGCGCTCGTGCCACATGATGGCTTCATCGCGCTATCACGGGATTGTGACGTCGATGCCGGCGCTGGTTCCGTCGGCGGGTATCACGATGGATGAGCGCATCCGCAACCTGATGCGCGAGCGCGGACATCAGGAATTGCTGATGACCGTGGATGATCCCGAACTGGAGCCCAAGCTGCTAGCGGCCCTCGAAACGCTGGCTACACAGGGTGAACGGATTTCAGACGGCATCGCGCGCACTGTCGTGAAGAATTTGAAGGTCATGGCTCAGATGGGCGTCTTCTTCGAGGAAGAAGTCCAGCGGCGATATCCCGAATTCCCCACCCGTACCGGCGAATGGGGGTGGGAAGATTACTTGCCGCCGATGAGTTCGTCCCTGCGCCAGTTGGTTTCGGCCTACAGCTGAACGAATTCCCAGAACGCAAGCATGCCCTTTGTTGGAGAAATCTTCGCGCAGCTCAAGGCCACTCCGAGCACGACCGTGCTACAGGAGATCCGCGGCGGCCAAATCACGGGCGTCACCAGCGCGGAACTGCTCGAACTTGTCGCCAAGGCACGAACGTTTCTAGCGTCAAAGGGTCTCAAAAAGGGCGACCGCTGTGGCTTGCTGGCACCCAACAGCATCCGCTGGATCGCGATGGACCTCGCCGCGATGGCTGAAGGTTTGATCGTCGTTCCGCTGTATTCTCGGCAGGCTCCGGGCGAACTGGTCGCGATGATCAAAGACAGCACACCATCGCTGATCTGCTGCGGCGATGCGGCTCTGAACGACAACATCCGGCAGGCGTGGCTTGAAGCACCGCCCTGTTTTCTCTTCGACGAAATCTTCGCAGGAGTCGAGGGCGTCACTCTCGACCGACCGCAAGTTCGGGACGAGGACCCCGTGACCATCATCTACACGTCGGGCACGTCGGGCGAATCGAAAGGAGTCGTGCTGACTGCGGGGAACGTCGGTTTCATGCTGGGCTGTACCTCCGCCCGTCTCGATCAACTGATGGGCGGCCGCAGCGGCCAAGACCGCATCTTCCACTACCTGCCGTTCAGCTTCTGCGCGTCGTGGATCGCAGTCCTCACGTTTATGCTGCGCGGCAGTCTGGTGACGCTGAACACCGACCTCACCAAGATTCCCAATGACATGCCCGCAGTCGAGCCGCATTATTTCCTCAATGTTCCGCAGTTGCTCGAACGCATGCGACGGGCAGTCGACGAGCAAATGGCAAAACGGGGCGGCATCGTTGCCACGATGTATACGCGCGCGAAAGCGGCTTGGGCCGGGCAAGGACCCGGGTCTCACTCTTCCGGCAGCGTCTGGTTCTGGCTGGCGAACGTCCTGATATTTCCCACGATCCGAAAGAAAATGGTCGGTGGGAACCTGAAGGCCCTCATCTGTGGCTCAGCCCCGCTTACGCCCGAGACCCAGGATTATTTCCGCATGCTTGGCATTCCTGTTCTCCAGGTCTACGGGCTCACCGAGACAACTGGAATCTGCACGATGGACGATCCGCACAATCCCGTTCCAGGCCGGGTCGGCCCGTCCGTTACAGGCGTCGAGCTGAAGCTCGCCGAGAACGAGGAAATTGTGGTTCGGGGCCCGAACGTATTTCCCGGCTACTGGAATCGGCCGCAACAGACCGCCGATGTTTTGCGCGACGGATGGTTCCATACTGGCGATCAGGGCGAGTTGGATTCAACAGGAACATGGCGCATCGTTGGGCGAATCAAGAATCTGATCGTCCTGGGTTCAGGCCATAAGATCGCACCAGAAACAATCGAAGATGAAATTGCCAAGCGTTTGCCGTCTGCGCAACAGATTGTGATTGTCGGCAATGGCCGCGGATACTTGTCCGCGATCGTGACCGGATCAGCAAGCGCGGAAGAAGTGCAGTCAGCTCTCGATAGGGTGAACTCATCCCTGCCGCACTACAAGCAAGTGCGGGCCTACTGCCTGAGGGCAGAACCGTTCTCGATCGAGAATGGTTTCTTGACCGCGAACGGCAAGCTGAAGCGCGATCTTATCTCGGCCCGCATGAAAAGCGAGATTGACGACATGTACCAAACGGTGAAGACGGCATGAGCACCCTCGAAGTCTTCAGCTCGACTGGCGAAACCATGGACTATCAGTACAAAGATGGTCTGGTCGAGCTCTGCCTGCACCGCAATCCCTGCAACGAGATCGGATCAAACTCGCTCAGTGAACTCGAGTCGTTCGCCGCGGCATTGCAAGGCCTCAAGCAGCCCGCCCATGCGGTGATTATCTATAGCGACCTGAGGCCCGGCTTCTGCGCCGGGGCTGACCTGCGGGAGCTCTACGAGCGCTCGCAGCAGATGCAGAAAGAAGATGCCGCTCGGGGGGTACGCGAATTTCTCGAGCGCATTCACCGCGCTCTCAACATCATCGATTCCTCTCCGCTCACCACCATCGCCGCGGTCCACGGTGTCACCTTCGGCGGAGGGTTCGAGCTTGCTCTTGCCTGCGACCTGATCATCGCCGACAAGACTGCCCGCTTCGCCTTCCCCGAACTGCGATTAGGACTAATTCCCGGCTTCGGCGGAATTCCACGCCTGAAGCGCGATGTCGGCAACGCCGTCGTTCGCGACCTGCTGTTAACAGGCCGCAGTTTCAACGCCACGAAGGCGCAGCAAATTGGGCTGGTGAGCCAGGTCGTCGGGGAAGGCGAAGCTCTTCGTGCAGCCCGGGCCACTGCTGCACAAGTCTCAAAATTCGACCGCCAGACTTCTGCGGCGGCCAAGCAATTCATCAAGCCGATTCCGTACGACGAACTGCGGCGCGAAATCGACATCTTCTGCGATTTGTTCACGAGACCTGCGGTCCAGGCCGGCCTCAAAAAGTTTGTCGAGAGCACCGACGCTCAGCCGTATTTGCCATAGTTGAAGCTGAATTAAAATGACTGCTTATGCCAACTGCTGAACAGACACTGGATGAAATCCTCACTCTGGCCGCGACACACTTCAAAGTGCCGCGGGAAAAGCTTTCTCCCGACGATGATTTCTTCAAGGCGTTGGGGATCGACAGCCTGCAGACACTCGATCTGCTGACCAAGCTGGAGAATCACTTCCGCGTCGAACTACCAGACTACGAACTGCAGGGGGTGAGCGACTTCCGTACGCTGGCGAGTAAAATTCAGGCGCGGCTGTAAGGAAGGCTCGGATACGGTCAAGAAGATTCGTTTTCGTCTCGGCTCTCGAATCCAACTTCACGATTTACCGGGTAATCACATGGTTAACGAGCTTTCTCTGTGTCTTTGTGCCTCTGTGGTGAAATAGCTGTTTAATGCTCGACCTCACGCAATACACATGTCTGGGTGCGGCGCTGAAGGACGCGCTCGACCACTTTTCTTCGGAAGTGTGTCTGATCGAGGCGGAACGCGATCGCGAAAAACAGCGCCTGACTTACTCGGACTTCAAGGAAATCGCGCTGCCCCTGGCCCGTGCACTCGAAGATGCCGACTTCGATCCCGGCGAGCGCGCCGCGATTATCATGACCAATCAGTCGAAGTGGCTGATCTCGGCCTATGCGATCTTCTATTGTGGCGGCGTGCTGGTTCCCCTCGACTACAAGCTCACTCCGGCCGAGCACCTGCAACTGTTAGGTCACTCAAAAGCGAAGATTCTCGTCGTCGAATATCACCTCTGGCGCGCCATCATGCAGTCGCCCGAGTTCCAGCATATTGGTACGAAGATTGTCCTGGTGACCGAGGCCCCTCTAGGCGCGGATCTGGCCGGCGCCTTCCGCTGGGAGGATTTCAAGCGTAAAGGTTCGCCTGATTTCGTGATGCGGCAGAAAGACGATGTCGCCTGCATAGTGTATTCCTCGGGCACGGGCGGCCGTCCAAAGGGATGCGTCCTCACGCACGAAAACTATCTGGAGCAATGCCGTTCGCTCACCGCGTGGTATCCGTTCTGGCCGGGCGTGCGATACCTGAGCATTCTCCCGACGAATCACGCTATCGACTTTATGGTCGGCTTCATCGGCCCGTTCGTCTGCGGAGCCTGTGTCGTCCATCTGCGGACGCTCCGGCCGGAATTTGTCCGCGACGCCTTTGTTCGCTACCGGATCACCTACGTCTCCCTGGTTCCGATGATCGTAAAGAACCTGGAACGAGGCTTGCGTGCCAAGTTTGATGAACTCCGGTCCTGGAAGCGCGGATTGCTGAACGCAATGATCGCGATCAACCGCGCTCTCACACGCAGGCACCCGCGAGTGAAACTGAGTCGTTTGCTCCTCGGGAGTGTCCATCGTGGTTTTGGGGGCGAATTGCTCGCTCTGATTACTGGCGGGGCATTCATCGAGCCCTCGACCATGCAGTTCTTTTACGACCTCGGAGTTCCGGTGGTGAATGGCTATGGCCTCACGGAAGCGGGAACGGCGCTCACCCTCAACGATCTGAGGCCATTTCGCGCCGACACAGTAGGGAAGCCGCTCCCCGGAGTCGAGTTACGCATTCTAAATCCTGATGCCGATGGCATCGGCGAGGTTGCGGTTCGCAGCAAGACTGTCATGTCTCACTACCTCGATGATCCCGAACTGACGCTCGACACGATCGTCGATGGCTGGCTTCTGACGGGCGATCTGGGCCGCTTCGAGCGCCACGGACATCTTCAACTCTTCGGGCGCAAGAAGAACATGATCGTCACCGAGGGCGGTAAAAACATCTATCCCGAAGATATCGAGAACGTGTTTGACGGACTGGCGGTGAAAGAATATGCGATCTTTGCGTCGAACTACATCTGGCCAAAGAAGGAACTGGGGAAGGAGTCGCTGGTTCTGGTGATTCGCTTCGATCAGAACCAGAAGTTCGACAACCAATTGCTGGAAGATATAGCGACTCGCAATCGCCGCCTGCCCGATTTCAAGCGAGTCAGCGGATACGTGATCTGGGAGAAAGACTTTCCCCGTACCGCGTCGATGAAGATCAAGCGTCAGGAGCTGGCCGATGCCATGGGGAAGGCACTAGAAAAGTCGGCAGTCGTGCAGATGTAGCGCCGCCATTGCTTCGGCTTCGCCCAGGAACCGCAGCAAGAGAAGAGCTTTGGGGAAGACATATCTCGCAATCGTGAATCCGGCCGCTGGGGGCGGACGCAGCATCAAGCTGCTCGTGCCAGCGCTCGAACGCCTGCGTGCCGGAGGAATCGAAATCGAAATTGCCGAGACGCGATCCGCCGGCCATGCGACCGCGGTTGCAAAAGAGGCATACGGCCGCGGTGTTCGCAATTTCATTGCGGTCGGTGGCGACGGCACGTCTTACGAAATCGTGAACGGCCTGTATCCCCAAGCCGTCGGCGGCGAGACTCCAACCTTGGCATTTCTTCCTCTCGGCACCGGGAACTCCTTTCTGCGAGATTTCAGCGACAAGGGCGTTGAGTACGCGATCGAGTCGTTACTCGCGCATCGCAGCCGCCCCTGCGACGTCCTGCGCATGCGTCATCGCCAAGGCGTCATCCACTACATCAACCTGCTCAGCGTAGGATTTACTGCGGACGTTGCAACTCTTCGAGCGAAACGCTTCAGCGGGTGGGGAGAACCCGGATATCTCGCGTCGATATTCCTGACGCTGGCGCGCTTCAACCGCCGTCCATTTCCGTTGCGCACCGAAAACGATAACGGTTTCGACGCTCGCCGCTGCCTATTCCTCACGTTCAACAACAGCAAATTCACCGGCGGCACCATGATGATCGCCCCGAAGGCCGACGTCAGCGACGGTCTCATCGAATACGTTCGCTGGGGGCCAATCGGCAGACTTGGGCTCATCCGAAACTTGCCGACACTCTATGACGGTACTCACATCAGTCACCCGCTCGCGGAGCACAAAGCTGCGAAGCGCATCGAGTTCAATCTGGATGGCCCGGTCGACGTCATGGTCGATGGGGAAGTGTTGTCCCTCCACTGCGAGATGCTCGATGTGCTCCCGGGAGCACTCAACGTCGTGGCCTGAATCGCCGTGATATAAGAAATGGGTCATGTCTGAAGAGCGGCGACTACGACAACAGGAACGCGACCCAAGCGCCTCAAGCCAAGGCAAGAAACAGACGCTGATCTATGGCGCCATCGTGATCCTGCTGGCCGGTTCTTTTCTCGCCGGCCGCTACTACAAGAATCACAAGTACGATTCCTTCGCGAAATGCCTGGCCAGCAAGCAAGCCAAGATGTACGGCCTCTACTGGTGCCCACACTGCGCCGACCAGAAGCGAATGTTCGGCGACGCGTTTCGCAATGTGCCCTACATCGAGTGCGCAGTCGGAGCGCCCGGCAAGGGAGGACTTGCCCCCGTGTGCCAGGCCGCGGGCATCAAGCTGTTTCCGAGTTGGCAGTTTGGCACCGAGCAGCCTAAAGAAGGCGTGCTGTCGCTCGAAGAGTTGAGCGCCAAGACCGGATGCCGACTGCCGTGACCGAGCCCGCGCGCACGCCTGGGCTTTTCCTCGCGATTGCTTGCCTGTCGATTGTGGGAGTGATCGTCTCAGCGATCTCCCTCCA
>Ga0335078_10009472_pt1 | contig 14442 bp, 16 predicted proteins | sample Lox_Sample_32_FD_206711 | JGI IMG/M metagenome (GOLD analysis project Ga0335078, IMG submission 206711) | Soil microbial communities from Loxahatchee National Wildlife Refuge, Florida, United States - Lox_Sample_3.2 | ecosystem: Environmental > Terrestrial > Soil > Wetlands | place: USA...
GTGCCTGCACTGGTATCTGCCCACTAACGTTCAATAGGAAACTTTGTGTCGCAGAAACATGCAGTAGAGGTCGGCCGTTATGGACTGACTGACCGAAATAAGACAGAACATAATTCGACGATGAAATTAGGCGACGCAAGGTAAATGCTGGGAAGAACCACGTGGCGTCCGTGATGACGTTATGGCTCGCCATTGAATGCAGCACATTGTCCGGCCCCGACCAAGCCCCGACAGGAACCGATACTCCGGAAGGGGCTCCCGGCGGCGGACTGCCTACTGGATTCCGAATTTCGCTGCGGGTACCCGAAGGAAGAATAAGGCTCATCTTGCTGAACGCCGGCAGCATCGCCGACAGGGTGGCAGTGCCGACCTCGTTATCTGAACCAGCGATCCAAGTTGCGTTGCCCGCCAGCGTTACATCCGATGGCAGGGCCCCTGAAGCAGAAAGTGCTGTAAGGCTCTGCTGAACTAATGCGAGCGCCTGCGGATCACTCGTCGTCGCAACCGTTGCTGAACTCTGTTGCTGAGCTGAGACGGGAAACACAATCAACGCAAGAAATGGCAAGAGGGTCGATAGTTGAAACGTGCGCATAAGTCCCCCAGGCAAGTTTTTAATTTGCGGCAACGATACTGCCCGATTATCAACTGCTGGGTCAAGTTAATGGAATAACACAGAGATATATTGATTGTGGAAAAGCTGTGTACTTCTTAGGATACCAAGCAGGCTCACTTAGGGTTTGCGTTGGATTCTAAGCTTGGCGTCGATGTTGCGGATTCCGACTCGGCGGAAATCTCGATCTTGCCGGTCGTTATAGTTAGCTTCCGCTCCCACGTTTTGTATCCATTTTTCGACACAGCGATCGTATGGTCGCCAGGTCTTAAAATTTAGGGTCGTTAGGTCTTCATGATGACTCACCGCTCACAACAAAGTGCGGTCGCTGAGACCGTGGAGTGAACAGACGCCAATGTTCAAGGGACAGAGAATCGTCAGGAAATACCTGCAGAGAAAAACCCTCACTTAAAATTGCCTCGAATCGACCCGCCGTCTCACCTTTGATCTCTCTCACAATTAAGTTGGTCGCATCGTTGGCCAATAGGGCAGCCAGCAATTTGTCCTGCCGATTCGGATCTCTATCCCAGTCGAAATCCGCAGGAACTTCTTGAGTCTCAGAGTAGTCGGCGGGGTATTGAAGATCGCGGCTGCCAACAATGATTTCGTCTTTATGAACGATGCGCCAAGCGCATTGGACATGAAGGACAACTTCACCCATCAGTTTTTTGTGACCCTTGAAAGCCTCGACCGTTATTCGATGACCAAAATCGAACATGGTCATGTTGGCTGCTCTCGTGCATCTCCATAGGCGTTTTCCCATTAGTACAGCGGCGGCTCGCTCGATATCCTTTCGGCCTAGCATCGTCACAACTCTAGACTAATTCCCGGGCCGGCGGGACAGAAGATTTGCACCCCTGTAGATACCAGGCCTTCAAAGTCCAAGTTTTCGCCCATGAATCGCCTTATGCCATTGTTCTCGATGATCGTCATTTGACCCAACCCGACAGAAGCGCACTTTCTCTTGATGGCTTTCCAGGCATCGTCAGTTGTTTGGTATCACGCTTCTTACCAAAGTAGGAGCGTGCAGCATCAATCGTTAGGGTCACACCTGGCCTGACACCTAGCTTGCGGGCTCGCTCGCGGTCAGACTGCCGCATAGCCACTTTGAGATAAGCAAGCAGCGACTATTACGAGAACTCCGAGCACAACCACGGGAAAAGCACGCATCCCATGCCCTCCGCAGCTTTGAGTATATGCTCGACCGCTAATCGGTCAGGGCCTAATTAGCGCCGCCCTAACCCGAGAAGTGGCTCATAGTACCCACATGTCCGATAATCCGACGCAATATAAAAGGGCGCCCCTTTTGGAGTAGGTTTTGAGTGTTCGGCTCGAACCTTTCCAGAAAGGAACACCCTTTTATGACTAGCACCAAATATATCGGCATGGATGTGCACAAGGAAAGCATTTCGATTGCGGTGAGGAATGCTGCCGGAAAGCTCGTGATGGAATGCGTGATCGAGACCAAAGCGAGCGTGATCCTGGACTTTATCCACGGGCTACGCGGAGAGTTGCAGGTCACGTTTGAAGAAGGAACCTGGGGCACGTGGTTGTACGACCTGCTGAAGCCGCACGTAACGAAGCTGGTGGTGTGCGATCCGCGGAAGAACTCCAGACAGGGGAACAAGAATGACCGGATCGATGCACGCGAGCTGTCCGACCGGTTGTACATGAACAAGCTCAGCTCGGTGTATCACGGCGAAGCAGGCGTGCGGACGCTGAAGGAACTGGCACGCAGCTATCTGACTGTGAGCAAAGATCTCACACGAGTCATGACCCGGGTGAAGGCCATCTATCGCAGCTGGGGTATTCCCTGTGCCGGCAAGCAAGTCTATGCGCCGCGTCATCGCGCCGAGTGGCTCGCGAAGATCACCGAGGTGGGGGTGCTCCGCCGGGCCGAGTTTTACTACCAACAACTCGATGCCCTGAGGTCGTTGCGCCAGGAAGTACGGCGCGATCTGTTAGCCGAGAGCAAGAAGCACCCAGCGACGAAACTGCTCTGCCAGATACCGTCGATCGGTCAGATCCGGGCGGCGCTGTTGATCGCGCTGATCCAGACGCCGCACCGCTTCCGCACCAAGCGACCGCTCTGGAAATACAGCGGCTTCGCCATCGAAATGCATAGCAGTGCCGATTACCGTAAGGTCAAAGGACAGCTAGAACGAACCAAGAAACGAATCTCCGTCCGCGGACTCAACCGCGACTGCAATCATGATCTGAAGAACCTGTTTAAGAGTGCCGCCACCATCGCTTCCGCCAAACCCGGTCCGTTCCAGGAGTTTTACGCGGCCTTGGTGGCCAAGGGGATGAGACCGGAGATGGCGCGCCTGACCTTGGCGAGGAAGATTGCCACGATCGTGTTGATCGTGTGGAAGAAAGGAGTAAGCTTCGACGCCCAATATCTGAAACCACAAACAGCTTGAGTGTCTCTGAGCGAATCCGCTCCATCCCGGGGATCTTCTCTGGCGGTGGCCGTTGGGTTCTCGAGACACTCTGGTTCGAGAGCGAGTCTCAGCTGATTAGTTAGGCGCTGCGTGTTTCGGGCACCGAGTCTCCCATCCGACCCTAGGCCCTCTCGGACAACCAGAAAAAGCTATGGGCCACGAGTCCCGGATAGAACCATGGTCGCCAAATTTGACCGCGTTCTGCTTTGCTGGTTTCGGAACTGACCGGCTTCGTTGCGAACAGGAATGAAAACCGCTGCTAGAGAAAACCCCAACTGCCGGGCCACTGTGTCCTGCAACCGAGCACATGGTGCGGGCGGTCAGAACAGATCTTGCTCATCCAAGGGGGCTGAGGAGCAACAAAACTTTCAGCCAGCGCAGAAGTGTTTTTTCTTGACTCCTCCCTTTATAGAACTAATCAGGAGTTAGGCCCGAGAATCAGAAGGAGAAGCGTTCCTTCAGTGCAGCAACAAGGTTTTCGGGACTACGGTCAGCCACTTGTCCCGTATCGCTCAGAAATGCCTCTGCTGCTTCTATTACCCTAACGGACATTTCAGGTTGGCTCAACTCAACAACGAGCGCGGGAAGTGCTCGCCGATCCTGTCGCTTAGCCAATCCGACGAGTGACTCTTCGCGGACATCTCTACTGGAGTCTGTCATTCGCTGGTAGAGAGCTTCACGAATCTCCGCGGAATCTAAATCGCCCTGCACACCCAATCCGAACGTCGCCCAATCACGCACGTCTACATCGACGTCTCGCATGAGTGCTAACAGTGTGTCCACGGCACGCGGGTCGTCGGCAAAGTGCCCCAACGCGAACGCAACGGCTTTTCTAACATCGGCGCTTGGATGGAGACGATGGTCGATGACAAGAGGGACCGCGAGAGGATTCCCGATGTGGCCTAGCGCGTAGACCGCGGAAAGCAGTGGCAGCGGGTCCCTCTCTTGCTGCACCAAGGTCGAAACTATTTCAAAGGACTCATCGGGAAATGTGCGCTCTGGATGGTCCGGCCCCGCGCCAAGCTGTGCCAGGACGTCGGCTCCGCGAGCCCGCTTGAGCGGATCGTCTGAGCTGCACCACGCTGCAGCACGGTCGAAGACCCGACGGCTGCCAACATGGTGCAACTTTCGGACAGAGTTCCATGGCGATTCGTCATCGTAATCGCCGGTCAACGTCTGGGCGAAAATCTCGTCTATTTGGTCCTGCCCCATACGGGAAGCTTACCATCCGGTGGTCAAGTCCTTCCATGAGAAGGCCGGTCCGTGTCAAGAGTGGTTTGCTCTTTACATGAGTTCTTCTCTCTTTTTTGCCGTTCAGCCAAGCCGCCTCTGTCGCCACCCTTCCATCCGCACTCTTTGGTGAGCGATGTTCGCTCGGTGCAAGTTGGGTGTTCTCGATTCAGTAGGCGCTGCTACCTGATTAGCGTCCTCTGCTTCTCTCTTACGAGGGAAGTTGGGCAAGGACTTAGCCGCAGTCGCCTAAACTCGGCGGTCGAGCTCAGCTGTCCGGTTCAAACTCTTTCTCTGTCAGATTTCTCTATGCTGCTGCGTTCATCGTCTTCTGGCTATTGCGCAGCGGTTCGTACACCTCTCCACTCACCCATAACCGATGCAGCAGTACCGCCAGCTTGCGCGCTACTGCCACTACCGCCCGCTTCTTGGCGTTTTTCCCTCCTCGCGCTGACAGTTTCTTTCCCCAGCGCCGCAGATCACTGTCTTCCCCAAAGGGCCCCAAAATGTAGTGCGCTCCCTGCACCAGCAGCGTCCGCAAATACTCATCTCCCTCTTTGCTGATGCGCATCTGTGGTTCGCTCTCGCCCGAATTTCTCCGCCCAGGTTGCAACCCAACGAAACATCCCGCATCACGACTTTTCCGGAAACGATGTGGATCCTCGATGGTCAGCACATAGGCCGTGGCGATCAGGTCTCCTACTCCCTTCACCTGTTTGAGCAACGTCGTTTCCGGATACGTCTGTTTGGCCATCTTTTCAATCCGCCGATCGTATTCCTGGATGCGTTCGTTTAACGATTCCACCTCTTGCAACAGCGGCTCCAAGGCCTCACGCAATCCCGCACTTAATCCACTCGTGGTCTCCCGACTGAATTGTTGCGTCCCACACTTGGGTAGCCGTTCGCCGTAGGACTTCACCAATCCTCGTGCGGCATTGACTAGGGCTGTTCGCGCGCTCACCAGTACCGCTCGTGCACGAATCTCCGTCAGGTGCAATTGCGCCTGCGCGCTGCGATGCTTCACCGGGCCCAGCAGCTCGGGATCGATTCGGACCAGCCGCGCCAGCGATCGCGCATCCAAGCGATCATCTTTTCGCCGGCTCTTGGTGATCAAGCGCACCTTCTGGGCGTGCGCCACGATCACTTCGTGCCCCAGCGCGGTCAACAACCGACTGACCCACGGAGAATGCGTCCCCGTCTCCATCGCCATGCGACACCGCGGCATGCTACCGAATACCTGCTTCATGGCTTCCTGTGTGGTTGGCAGTTTGTGTTCCAAAACAATTTCTCCTGCTTCATTCAAGACGCAGTACGCACTCGAGCGATCTCCCAGATCCACACCGATCGTTAGCTTTTGCTCCCTAAAAATTTCGTTACCAAATGCCTGCACAGTGCTAATCTTCTTCACCGCCGGTCTCCTTTTCTTGTGCCTTGAGCACGTCAAACATTGGGAGCGTATCGCATCCCGCGGAGACCGGCCTTCTCATCCCATCTGATTAACGCGTTTACCAGTAAAGTGGGTAATGGGACCAACATGTCCGGTAAGCCGACTAATCGGGCACTAGTTGCGGGAACAGCACCTCGATGATTCTCGCCCACGGTCTTTTGGTACCCTTCAGGCAGCGTGAATCAAGCGATCAAAATTGGCATTCTCCTGATTTTGTTCGTACCACCCGCCAGTTGCACTCAGCAGCAGAAAGCCACCCGCGTGCTCGTACTCAAGAAAGAGCACAAGATGGAATTGCTTGCTGGCGAGTCAGTCATCAAAACCTATACGGTCGCAATCGGAAGAGGCGGGCTGGCACCGAAACAAAAGCAGGGCGACCACCTGACGCCTGAGGGGTTGTACCAAATCGACCGCCGGAACAAAAGCAGCAGGTTCTATCGAGCGCTTCATGTTTCTTATCCAAGCGAAGCGGACCGGGCGCGGGCACGCAAGGCCGGGGTTGATCCCGGAGGCGACATAATGATTCACGGCATCAGAAACGGTTTGGGCTGGCTGGGTTCAATGCATCGCATGGTTGATTGGACAGATGGTTGCCTAGCGGTCACAGATAGTGAAATGGACGAAATCTGGGATCTAGTCCCAGACGGGACGCCAGTCGAAATACGCCCTTAATACGCTTACCGCATCGTCAACTCCCGGTAAACGCCGAAACCAGAAAAGTGCTGGGCTAGTACGTCACTTTTCCGGTAATCCGACGCTAATCGGGATTTATGCGCTCTGGGACCTGTAGATTCGTTCGAGAATCCACCACGGGGCGATCATGAAAAGGACACCAGTGTTAAGCGCCCTCAACCACCACCAGTGCAACGGCCATCCTCGAACCGCCGCGAGGTAACTAACAGCGACCGGAACGTCTCCGATCAGGCAGGTCGTGATGTGCAGCACACAAATGCGCAAAGAATCGCGCAGCCAAAATTTCAAAGTTCTCTGAGTGTCCTGCAACGCTTCCGGTTCGAGATCTTTAGCCTTCCGTTTCGCCTTGCGATAAAACCACTCGGCGACGAAGCAGATTAACTGCCACACTGCGGCGCAGAAGAGAAACAAGATTGGCGCATATAGAAACAATTGCGGCCAGTTGAAGGCGTCCCACCAACCGTCCCATGCTGGATTACGGACCAATTGCCACGCGGTCCAGGCAAACGCCGAAAGTACACCGGCAATGAACGCTTTGCGGATTCGCTGCCCAAGTGCACCGATTGGAACGAGCTCGCGAAAGGCCATTCGCTAATTGACACCGCCAATATGGGCATTGTGCCTGATTAACGCCGTAACCGGACGAACGCGGCCTGAAATTCGGCTACTTATCCGAATGCCTGATTGCGTTGTCTGGCCCGCCAGCAGCGCGACGCCAATAGTTTGCCTTTAGTCGGCTCGACTCGGCGACGTTGTACAGAATCTCACAATCACAGCATCCGCCCTTAGAACGGAGCACCCCATAGATGTCGTTTACCAGTAAAGTGGGTAATGGGACCAACATGTCCGGTAAGCCGACGCTAATCAGGCACCGACGCGAAAATGATCCGAAGCGTGGCTTCGATTTAGTGCGCTGAGAGGCCGTGGAACGCGAACTCGACGTATTGATCGGCAAGACGAGGCAAATCCTCTTTCCGCGCGCGTTGCAGATAAGCAGCCGCAATTTCATCGAACATTCCCACAAGGAAGTGGGCTGCCATTTCGGGAGACACCTTGCGATGGTAAATGCCAGCCTCTTGCAGGCGGGCAACATTCTTTGCGAGGTTGGACCGGAATGCCTGCCGGAGTCGCTCTCGTTGGCGTGCTGCCGACGGATCGACTTTGCTTCCATCCCGCAAAACTATATTGGCTGCATCGATATTGCGCCAATAGAATTCAAGGTAGTTCAAAAAATCAGCGCGGATTTGCGCACGTGAGTTATCGAGCGTAAGTGGCGCTTGTCCCGGGCCCGATTGATGGGTAAACCGCTCCGAATCGCTACGGTAGTTATCGGCAATCGCGAGGAAGACGTCCCGCTTACTGCGAAAATACAGATAAAAAGTACCGCGAGCTACGCCTGCGGCTCGAATGATGTCCGTGATCGAAGCCGACCAGTAATTCTTTTGGGAAAAAACGCGCGTTGCTGCATCGAGCAGTTGCCTTCGACGCTTGTCACGCGCTCGCGCCGCGCGATCGGTCCGCTTTCGGGGCGTGCTGGTCACGTGCTCTCCGGGGATTGAGGCCGAACCGCCAATGCCAGCTTTCGGAATGTCCAGATGGCCCCACCTCCAACAATAGCCACGACCGTCACACTCATCCAGAACGAAAAGTCGGGGCCGGATTCCCAGATCAAGGTTTTCGGCGGATTTGGCCCTAGCTTCCATGCTACGAAAAACCGGATCGCGTCATTGGCGGCGTGCAGCACCAAACCGGGCACAATCGAGTTCGTCAGGTATGCCATGGTGCCGAGAATCGCACCCAGAACGGCGTCGGCAAGCAACCAAGTCAGTTCGCGGTAGCCATTTGCTATGTGAACGAGACCGAAAACCACCGACACAGCGATTATCGCGACTTGCGGTCCGTACCTTTTTTCGAGTGGGACCTGCATGTAGCCGCGGAAGGCTGCCTCCTCGACAACTCCTGCCTCAACGGCGATGCCTAGGAAAAGGCAGAGAACCGTGAGGTTCGAGTAGCGAGAAAGGTCCGGCACGGTAAACGGTTGTAGATGGATCAGCCGCCCCCAAACGAATGTCATCGCCACATTACCGATCTCTGCCAATGCCCCCGCGCTCAGGGCCCAAACCCAAACACGAGTCGGCAAAGCATGAGCGCGGAGAAGCGTGCGCCGTGCCTCCGCTGTGCGTTGTGGCCAACCTCGACCACCGAGATATCGCCAGTAGCCCCAGAGAAACGCGAGTCCCAAAAGGAGGAATACAGGTCCCCCGGCCCACGGTATCGAAGCCGTCAGCTTATGGCTCGCAAATATCAGGACCGACCAGACCGATGCCCCGAAGAACACAACGAGCAGACCCGTAAGCACAGCTCGGACGAGCACCGGGAGCCGATGCCACACACCTGAGATGCGATTCATGGTCTTCTCCAATCGCTGGGCGCGCCTGAATGAGATGAAAATTAAATAGTAGACTGACATGTCAGTCTAGTCAACAGGAATCCCGACCGCTCGAAGTTGGCGTCCGACCCAACCAAGCGCGCGGTCGCGCGAACAGAGCAACCTTCCACCAACGCGTTGGTGATTTGGGCTTGTTTCTCTTTCGGTAGGACATTCATTTCGGGTTGCCTTTTCCGCGAGGCAGGCCGACAATCCGCTTGGGTTCGGCATGCGGCTTAGCCCGCTTCCTGGATTTGGCCCCGTTCTCAGTTCGCTGCTGAGGCGGGGCTTTTTGTTTGTGACGTTATGTATATACGTGCCCGAGAACGTAGCCAAGATATTCCTTGACTTCCTGCCCGAGCACGTATAGGTTAAGCGGCAGAGGTCAATATGGCAGACGAAAAGAAGGACGCAATTGAAGCTGCAAAAGCTCTCTCTTCGCTTGGTGCTGCTAAGGGCGGACTAGCGCGCGCGAAGGCCCTAACCCCGGAAGAGCGCAGCCAAAGCGCTAGAACTGCCGTCTTAGCTCGTTGGGAAAAGGCCGGGAAAGAGATTCAACAGGCTACGCACGGTTCGCCTGATAGACCACTGCGAATCGCAGATGCGGAATTGCCGTGCTACGTGCTTTCGGATGGCACTAGAGTGCTCTCTCAAGCTGGATTCTTGGAAGCTCTGGGCAGACATCGGAAGGCAAATGTGCGCCGAGAGGGCGGAGAAGAGCCTACCCCCGCTATTTTGCAAGGGAAGGCAATTAAGCCTTACATTTCAAAGGAAATCCTTGAGAAGAGCCGCCCTATAAGATTCCGAACCCCGAGCGGCGTAATGGCGAGTGGTTATCGCGCAGACCTTTTGCCCGACGTATGCGAAATATATCTCCGCGCCAGAGACGCTAACGTCCTACCCCGAAATCAATGGCATGTGGCGAAACAAGCTGAAATCTTAATTAGGGGTTTGGCCCATGTCGGAATCATCGCGCTTGTAGACGAAGCAACAGGATACCAAGATGACCGTGCGCGGAACGCTCTTGCGAGAATCCTTGAAGAGTTCATTGCCAAGGAACTGCGGAAGTGGGTCAAAACGTTTCCGGCTGACTATTACAAGGAATTGTTTCGACTGCGGGGCTGGAACTTTCCGAATTTGCCCGCTGACCAACGCAAAAGGCCCATCCTTGTCGGCAATCTCACCAACAACGTTGTTTATGATCGTTTGGCTCCGGGTGTGCGTGCGGAACTAAAGAAGCTCACTCCGAGAGATGAAAAGGGACGACTAAAGCACAAGTTATTCCAGCGCTTGACGGAAGATGTTGGACATCCGAAACTGCGTGAGCATCTGGCAGCGGTGATTGCACTAATGCGCGCGTCTGAAACATGGGATCAGTTTATGCGTGCCTTAGATAAAGCTCTTCCGCGCTATGGAGATACTCCACTGCTTCCATTCGAGATTCACTCGTGAGCAACTGGCGGCCCTACTTTTCAAGGCCGCCACCAATCTTAAAAAGTCAAAAATGAAACCACTACCCGGATGCGGCTGTAATCAGAAGGCTGGCCTCGCGGCTTCGCATTGACCTTCAGTGATTGAGCAGCTACGCTCTGATCCAATGCAGGAAAAGACCAAGCCCCGAAAACACGGCCGCTACTGGACGCTGCTGTATTGGGACGATGACTACAGCAAGGGCCAAAAGAAACGGATCAGAAGGCGGAAGCGGCTGGCACCGCATCACGGACAATCAAGATGTCCCGAGCAGGTCCGGCTTGAGGCTCAAAAATTTCTTGTCGCGATAAACCAGCGGCAAAGTTCGCCAGAATCTACATGGACCGTCGCCTATTTCATCGAGAACCGCTACTTCCCTACTATTGAAAAGACCCTCCGGCCTTCGACAGTTCTGAACTACAAGACTTCCGTTTACGAAAGGCATCTCAAAAGACGACTTGCCAACATCCGGCTGGCCAATTCCGGACAAATGACGGCAGGGCGATCATGCGCGAAGTAATGGCCGGGGACCTGAGCCATACAACGCTGACGCACATAAAGAACTTTCTCTCGGGTGTCTTCCGGTTCGCGATCGACGAAGAGATTCTGACCAATATCGTGAATCCGATGTCAGGCGTCAAGCTCAAGCAGTTGGGCAGCCGGCCTCGGAAATTCGACGCAGCCGCCTATACGCTCGACGATGTTAACCGCATGATGGAAGAGATTTCGAACGAGGATGCACAGGACTTGATCGTGTTGATGTCACTCACTGGCCTGCGTCAAGGCGAAGCTCGAGCGCTCCGTTGGTCTGATTGGAACGAAAAGGATGGAACGCTGTCGGTTGCAAGAAGCGTCTGGAGGGTGCACGTTGGTCCGACCAAGAGCGAGGCATCCGAAGGCGACATCCCTGTCTTGCCGCTGCTCAGCGACTTGCTGACCAAACGTCGCGATCGCGTAAATCCTCGAAAAGACAGCTACATCTTCGCGAACGGGCGTGGAGGTCCGCTCGACTTCCACAATATTGAAAATCGAATTATTCGGCCTGCTTTGAAGGACACTGCGGTAAAATGGAGGGGTTTTCACGGCTTTCGCCGCGGATTGGCGTCGAATTTGTTCTCACTCGGCATCGGTCCAAGCGTGATTGCCTCGATACTTCGGCACGGGGATGTTTCTGTGACCTTGAAACACTACGTAAAGTCACCCAATGCAGAGGCTAAGGCTGCGATGGAGAGACTTGAAACAGCGATCAAGACGATAGATTCGACCGTGACGGTGGGCAAAAAGTCGTGAAAATGGTTCCAAAATTGGAACCAACTTCATTTAAGTCCTTGTGGTGAGCGTAGCTCAGCCGGTAGAGCATCGGTCTGTGGAACCGAGGGTCGTGGGTTCAAATCCCATCGCTCACCCCAATTCCTTCAACGATTTACGACATCTGCTACTTCTTCTTGACGCCCGATAACGCCCGAAACCGCTCGTTCGCCCGCTTTGGAGTGTGCGGGCTTCTTCGGCTTCGGCGTGAGGGCCTTCGGAACTTGGAAGCCTACGCCGATGGACCGAGCTACGTCTTTTGCCGCAAGGCGCATGTAATTCTCTGCGGTTCGTAACGTGATTCCCTTCGGCGCGAACTTCTGCTCGAAGTAGCGTTGCCAGCGCCCGTGTCCGACGACCCGCTTGAGTTGGTTGAAGACATGACCGAGTTCGATGTTTGCCTGGCGTCCGCGTGCGATACAACGGAACGCGGATGCTTCGAGGGCAGCGATTCGTTGTAGTTTTTTGCTCTGCATAACATTTCCTCCACGAACGTAGCTTTCCATGGGAGAAAATTGAAAAAACGGGGGATTGGTACCAATCCCAGCAAAATGGATCGGTCCGAGTGCTTAGTGAGGAAGACCTTTTTTTTCGGAAGCCAAACCAACAGACGCCCCAAAGGGCCTAAAATATCGGTCACTTCGCCCGTTTATAAGGTTCTTAGGGCACATTTATGCGTTGTTGATCCGATAAACGCTACCTTCCCCGAGACGCCTCGAATAAGAGTCGCGTGAAGGTGCAGTGTGGCGAACCGGGTCTTCTTGGGGTTTTGTGTTGCCGCCGTGATCTTCCTACTCTACGTGCTCGTTAGCTTAATTCGTGACTCGAAGCGCAAGCGGAAGAGAGTGCTGTTCTTAAGGTGAGCTTTCTTGAGCCTGGACGTGGTTCTCGTCAGTGTCGTTCAAGTAGCGGAATCCGTGCAGGCCTCCCTGAGTTCGGCCAAAAGCACGGGTTTTCGGCCATGCCTGTGCTGCGGCTGATGTCGTAGCTGTGCAGTGGCCGCCCGACCCCACGTTGCGTTGGGCGGCCATCTTTTCCGCCGTGACCCCTTTCTGAATCCGCTCTCATCTCGTTTATGAATTCGTGAGGAGATATTTATACCTAGTTCAGGGCGCCAGACGTATCGTCCGAATCGTGAAAGACGTTTGCCAGAGCGCGGATCAGAACGCGGGCTTCGAGCACGCGTGCGGCAGAGTCGGCTGTACCTCTAAATCAGGCAGTCTGAACCTTTGTGTGACGGTGGTGCACACGACTGCAGAAGCGACGATTGCCGCGTTGCGCACTGCCGCTCGTTTGGCAGCTGGTTTGGGAGCCCAACTCGTCCTTCTATCGGCTGAAGAAATCCCTCTGCAGCTCGCGCTGGATAGACTTCCGGTTCCAGTTGAATTGCTTGAACGACAACTACAGGGATTCGTGCACGCTTCAGGCATTCGAGGGCACGAGGTTGCCATCCAGCTTCTGCTTTGCCACGACAAGTATTCATCCCTGCCGCGTGCCTTGCGACCAGGCTCGTTAGTGATGATCGGTGAAAGCAAGCGTTGGTGGTCGAGGCAGAACCGAAAACTGCGGCAGTTCTTGAAAGGCCTCGGACATCAGGTCGTTTCTGTCACTAGCCCCGGCCGAGACACCTCCGGCGCGACTGGAACTGGGAGATACGGCGTTTTCCTAGTTTCGAGAAAATAAGTAAGATTTCTCCTGCCGGGGACTTGCTAGCTTACTCATTCCGCCAAAACAGCCAAAACTGAGGTCACGCATGAGGTTGTCGGAGCGCAAATGAAGTCCACTTGATTGCATAACAATGTCGGCTCGCCTCGACTCGGGCGGCTTTAGCTGGTAGGTTCGGGTGGACGGAGCTGGTATTCGGTTCGCACGCGGGACAGCTCGGTACCGGACATGGCGCGCGCAGTAAGGCGCCGTCCACTTGATTGGGCATCCCGCTCCTTCGCGAGAAGGAGTTCGAAGAAGTAATCATGGTCTGAAGTTTACGATCGAAGAGATGTATGGGTCGGACTGAAGCCGACCGCTGGATTACGAGCGAGCCGTAGTCATCAAGCCCCAGAAGAAAGACAACTCAGGAAGCGAAAGACAAAAACTCTTTTGAGTGACATGTCCGGTTAACGGCGGTGGTCTCAATGGGTCGATGCAACACTAGTTTGAAGTCCATTTGACCAGTTTAAGAGGCTAAATCCGTAATCCAACCGGCCGGGGAGAGAGCCTAGGGTAGAACAGTAAAACTGTTCCGCCCAGTGAAGAGATTAACGGCAGTCCCGGTGATCACTCTGACCTGAACTGGGCCAATCGGAGCACTCGGGCCGATGGTGATGTTGGCTGTGGCGTCTTCAGAGTCAGTTACTGTGACGGAGTGCACCGTAATATTGGTCCCGAGCTTCGCCGTCGTCACTCCGAATGTGGCCCGCGTCACTCCGTTCACAAAGCCCTGCCCCGTTATAGCCACATTGAGGGTTTGCCCTTGTGCCCCGCTGGGTGGACTCAGGCTGTATGTGACACCCGTGACGAAGAAATTGAAGCCGCTAGCGGCGGTCCCAGTGGTAACCGTCACTGCGACTCGCCCAATAGGTGCACGCGGGGCGATCGTAATGTTGGCTGTGGCATCATCGGCGTCCGTCACCGTGACATAGTTCACAGTAATATTGGGTCCGAAGTTCGCTGTCGTCACTCCGTTCACGAAACCCTTCCCCGCTATAGCCACATCGAGGGTTTGCCCTTGTTTCCCGCTGGGCGGACTTAGGCTGTATGTGACACCCGTGACGAAGAAATTGAAGCCGCTAGCGGCGGTCCCAGTGGTAACCGT
>Ga0335078_10009473_pt1 | contig 14441 bp, 11 predicted proteins | sample Lox_Sample_32_FD_206711 | JGI IMG/M metagenome (GOLD analysis project Ga0335078, IMG submission 206711) | Soil microbial communities from Loxahatchee National Wildlife Refuge, Florida, United States - Lox_Sample_3.2 | ecosystem: Environmental > Terrestrial > Soil > Wetlands | place: USA...
CCCAGCCTGCAGGACCAGGGAGCGGACTGGGAAAGAGTGGAGCAGGCGCTTGCGGCGCAGGAGGTCCGGGCCGGCGAGCCCGCGGCTGCGCTGCTGGAGGACGTGGCGGAAGCCATGCGCGCGGGCGCGCGCTCTGGCCGCATCACGGTGGATGCCCTCTGCGAAGATGCGGCACTCCTCCGCGTTGACGCTTCCCCGGAACGTGTCCTGGGATTTGCCGTGGACCTCGGCACAACCACGGTGGACATTGCCATGCTGGACCTTGAGACGGGGAAGCTCCTGGACCGAAAGACCTTCCTCAACAGGCAGGTGGCCTTCGGCGCGGACGTGATCTCCCGGGCCCAGAGCTTTCATGACAATCGAGGCCCCGTGAGGGATGCCGGCCTGGCAACCATCCAGGAAGGCGCGCGGGAGATGCTGGCAAGCGGGGGCCAAAGCGCGCGCGCGGTGCTGAAGACAGTGGTGGTGGGCAACCCCATCATGATGCACATCCTCCACGGCATTGATCCGCTGCAGCTCACCCGGCTCCCCTATGTCCCAGTGACCTCCCGAAGGCTTTGCCGGGACCCGCGGGACTTCGGCTGGACGTTCCAGAACCTCGGGTCCGTGGAAACACTGCCGCTCATCTCCGCTTACGTGGGCGCCGACACGGTGGGCATGATCGTTGCCCTTGGGCTTGACCAGGAGAAGGCAACCACGCTTTCCATCGACATCGGCACCAACGGCGAGATGGTCCTGGCGCGTGACGGGGCTCTCCTTGCAACCTCCACCGCCGCCGGGCCGGCGTTTGAAGGCGCGCAGATCTCCTGCGGCATGAGGGCGCTGCCCGGCGCCGTGGTCGCGATGAGCATTTCCCTTGACGGCTCCCTGGCGCTTCAAACGGTGGAGAACGCAGCCGCGGTGGGGATCTGCGGGACGGGGCTGGTCTCAGCGCTTGCACAGCTCCTGGAGCGCGAGGTGGTTGATGCCACGGGCCGGCTTCGGGATTCAGGAGAGATCGTCATTCCCGCGCTCCGTGACCGGCTGTTTTCCCGGGACGGGGCGCCGGCGTTCGCGCTGACGGAGGACAGGAGCGTGTACATATCCCAGAAGGACGTCCGCACGCTCCAGCTGGCAAAGGGCGCCGTGCGAACCGGGATCGACACGCTTCTCTCAGTCACGGGAGTCCCGGCGGAAGGGTTGGACCGGCTCCGGCTTGCCGGCAATTTCGGCGCCGGGCTTGACGCGCGCGCCGCAATGCGCATCGGGCTTGTCCCGCCCATGGACCTGGGAAAAGTGGAGGTGGTGGGCAACGCCGCGCTCCGCGGCGCCGTCCTGGCGCTTCTCTCACGGGACGACATTCAGAGAGCGGACGACGCGGCAGCAACGGCCCGGTTCATCGAGCTGGGAGGCAGGCCCGAGTTCCAGGCCCGTTTCATGGAGGCTATGCTTTTTTAGGAAAGACGCCCTGGAGAAACCCCTTGGGCTGACAGACGAACCAGTGGCCGGAGATCTTGCGCGCCTTCTCCTCCAGCGTGCGATCTATGTACTCTGCAAACTCATCCACGGCCACGCCGGACGATTGGAACCCGTTCACGATCAAGCCCGTGCCGTTCTGGCCGGCCATCAGGGACGACGCAAAGCCCCGGAATCCCTCCCTCATGGCTGCCTGGACCGCCGTTTCCGACCCGGCGGACGGGAAGCTGATCATGGCCAGGAGCCCGCGCCTCCTGCGCGGGAAGTAGGAGAGCACTTCGCGGGCCAGGAACACGGGCCCCTTGGCTTCGTCAAAGGACCGCTCGATCTCGGCGCTTGCCGCCTCCGGCAGCGCGTTGGCCGACGGGCACGGCGCCTCCAGCAGAAAGACTTCGTCCAGGACTTCGAACGCGTTCAGCGTGGACAGCAGGACGTTCCGCGCGGAGAGTGGAGACCTCCTGTTCCAGGGGATGACGCGAACGTCGTCGGACTGGCTGGCGGGGCGCTCGCCATCCCCACTGGACGGCGTGGTGGTTGCCACGGAGAAACCCTTTGCGTGGAACATGCGCACAAGCGCCGCGCCAAGCGGTGAGTCTCCCTCTGTCACAAGAACGGTCTTCCCCATTTCGGGCGGATGATACCCCGCGCCGACGGCCAGGGTCAACGCGCGGCGCGTTGCCGCGCCCCGCCATCCCTGATAGATTCACACCATGAAGATCGCCTGCGGCCAGATCAACCCGACCATCGGGGATTTTCATGGCAATCTGGCGAAGGTGCTGGCGTACTCCCGCATAGCCAGGGAGGCCGGGTGCGACCTCGCCGTGTTCCCCGAGATGTGTCTCTGCGGGTATCCCCCCATGGACCTCCTGGAGCAGGACAGCTTCATTGAGGAGAACCTGAAAACGCTCCGCACGCTCCAGGACCAGGCCCCCGCCGGCATCGGGATCGTGGTCGGGTACGTGGACAGGAACCGGGGACGGCCGGGCAAAGGGCTCCTCAACGTGGCCTCCCTGATCTCGGACGGCGCCGTGCTCCACACGCAGGCAAAAACGCTTCTCCCGACCTATGACGTGTTTGATGAGGCGCGCTGGTTCGAACCGGCTGACCGAAGGACCGTGTTCCCTTTTGCCGGAGAACGGATCGGCATTGCCATCTGTGAGGACCTCTGGTGGGAAGGAGAGACGGGGCAGGGTCTTCGCTATCCGGTGGACCCCATTGCGGAGCTGCTAAATGCCGGCGCCTCCATCATCATCGCGCCCACCGCCTCCCCGTTTCACGTCGGGAAGCCAAAGACGCGCCTGGACCTTTTCTCCCGGGTCGGAAAATCTTCCGGCGTGCCCGTGGTTTACGTCAACGTCGTGGGCGGAAATGACAACCTGATCTTCGACGGACAGTCCATGGCTTTTTCCGCGGAGGGCAGGCTCATCTACCTGGGCGCGCCTTTTGAAGAGCAGCTTGCATTCGTGGACACCGCGGCCAGCTGCCCGGAAGTTCCGCTGCCGGAGGACCCCTGGGCGCAGATGGAAGGGGCGCTGGTGCTGGGCATCAGGGACTACATGAGGAAGTGCGGCTTCACGCGCGCGCACCTGGGGCTGTCCGGCGGCATCGACTCAGCTCTTGTGGCGGCCCTTGCGGTGAAGGCGCTGGGGCCCGACAAGGTGGCGGTGTTCGGTCTCCCGTCCCGGTATTCCTCGGACGGGAGCGTGAATGACGCCCGCAAGCTCGCAGCCAACCTCGGGCTCACGCTGAAGCTTCTTTCTATTGAAGATATTTTCACGGCGTACCTGGGCACGCTGGCGCCCGCCTTTGAAGGGCGGCCGCCGGATATCGCGGAAGAGAATATCCAGGCTCGCATCCGCGGCACGCTCCTGATGGCATACTCCAACAAGTTCAACTCCCTGCTCCTTACCACGGGAAACAAGTCGGAGCTTGCCGTGGGCTACTGCACGCTTTACGGAGACATGAGCGGAGGGCTGGCGGTGATCGGGGATCTCCTGAAAGGCCAGGTGTACGGCCTGGCCCGCTCCATCCAGGCGCGAACGCAGGTCATCCCGGAGGCCATTTTCACCAAGGCGCCATCCGCGGAGCTTCGGCCGGACCAGAAGGACCAGGACAGCCTTCCCCCTTACGACATCCTGGATGCCATCCTCCAGGAGTACCTGGTGGAAAACAAGTCCGCGGAGCTCATTGCCGGAAACGGCTTCGATCCACGCCTGGTGAAGTCGGTGCTGAGGATGGTTGACGCGGCGGAGTACAAGAGGCGCCAGGCACCTCCCGTCCTCAAGGTTTCCCAGAAGGCTTTCGGGACCGGGCGCCGCGTCCCGATTGCGCGGAAGATCTAGCCGCGCGCGGACGGTCCGCGCCCAGGACGCCGTACAGGATTTCATTGGCAAGCCTTCGGGAATCAACCGGACCCGTCTTCCCCGCCGACGTCTTCCCGACCGACGGTGCCCTGCCCTCCGGGTCCCACTGCGTATGCTGGTAGAATGCCGTCCCCTGCGGGAAGTCGCTGACGCTTGACCGGCACAGCCCGGCAAGGGCGGACAGCAGGCCTTTCAGGGTTCCGGGGCCGGCGAGCGCGGCAAGCTGGCGCAGGAGAAACGCAGTTTCGTTGCCGGCAAAGACAAGCCGCTGCCGGACGAAAGAATCCACAAGCGCGCCGTCCAGGCGGGGCCCGCGGTCCTGGGCGGGAGCGGCGTCCGGGGCAGGCTGGCCGTCCCCGACAGGCCCGGCGTCCTGGGCGGGGCCGGCGTCCCCGTGGATGCGGATCCACGGGAGAAGGAGCGAAGCAAAGAGCTTGACGCTTTCCTCCGACTTCGATCTGGCGGAAGCGGTGCTGCCCGGCTGCTCGCCGGGGCGGAATCCGCGGCTCCGCAGCTCCAGGAACATCCGGACCGCAAGGAGAGACGCTGCGCTGTCGCAGTCCCGGCCCAGCCGGGACGACGGCGGGCTGAAGATGTCCCACGGTGAGGCCGCAAACCGGGCGGCAATCACCGCCAGCGCCTTCTTGTACCGGTCCTTTCCCAGCCGATCCAGGACGCGCGCAACCGGGAAAAGAATGGACCAGCCCACCCAGTCCTGGTCCTGGCGGCCCCGCGGGGGCCACAGGTCTCCGGGCAGGGCGCACTTGCCCTTGTCGTCGACGAACACGTCCACAAAGCGCTGGCCGGCCAGGAAGTATTTCTCGAACGGGAGGCCCTGCGCGCGAAGCACCTCGGCCAGCAGGAGAAGAAGGTCGGCAATTCGCGCCGACTGCGGGATGGAGAGCGCCGAGCGTCCGGGCCGGCCCTTCACGCCCCGCCATTCACGGTCGTCCCGGTGGCAGCCCTCGTAGAAGAGGCCGGACACCAGCTGTCCTCTCAGGGAAAAGTCCGCAAGCCGAAGCGCGGTTTCCCCCAGCTCGGCGTCGCGCGGAAAAAGCCTTTTCAGGGAAACAGCAAGCGCCACGCCGGCCTGGGAAGAAAGCCACGGGCTGTCCTGCGTCTCTCGAAGAGCGGTCACGCCGCCATCCTCCACCAGGTGGGTGGAAAGCAGCTGCCGCGCCGCCGCGGAAAGGCCGGCTGGGTCGGCGCCGCCTTTGGTCCCCGTCTGCCGGGCAGGAACGGAGAGCCTCTTCAAGACCACCGCGGGAGCTGCGGCAAGGATGTCCTTGCGCGCGGAGAACGCCAGGTACAGCTCGTGGGACCGCGTCAGCGTCCCGTCGCACTGGATCACGGGGTCCTGCGGCCGGCCCTTGTGCTCGGGCCGCGGGCCAGTGCGCTGGACCGGTTCCTCCACGCCGGGAAACCGTACCTCAATGCGCAGCCGCGGAGACTCTTCCTCCCGTTCCACACGGCCGACACCGATGCCGCCGGGGTCATCCTGGCTCCTGTCTGAGCGGGAGAAGACCACCGCGGCGTCAGCGCCGAGCCCTACGATGATTGCCCCCGGGTAGCTGGTCCGTTCCGCCAGGAAAGAAACCGGCCGCGAAGGCAGTCCTTTCCCCACCGCAACACCGGGAAAAAGGCAGACCATGTTGTCCGGGAGATCGAACTCGACGTCCATGAGGATTTTCACCGAGCCGGGCGTCATGACGTTCCAGCTCCGGGTGATGATGACGCCGGCGGCATCCGCGCGGATCCTGTCTTCCACCATCCCGAAAAGGAAGAACACCTTGACCGTGGCCGTTGTCTTCGGCCCCGCGCCGTCTGTTTCCAGCACGACGCTGGCCGGCTCCCGGTCGTGCCCGTTCCAGGAGAACCGGTAGGGAAGAAAGAAACCTGTTCCGCTTTCCGTCACGACCTTGATGGTTCGCGAGTCCGGCTGCGTGATCTTCATGAGCGTGGCCCATCATACCGACGGGGGATGCCTTGCGCAACGCGCCGCCTGTCCCTATCCTCCGGGAATGCGGTCCAAGACGCTCTTCGAATGCACCGGGTGCGGCCACCAGGAACCGAAATGGCTGGGGAGATGCCCGTCATGCGGGAAATGGAACAGCTTCACCGAGGTGGCATCCGCGCCGCTCCCGGCGCGTTCGGCGGCCAGAGACGGAAAAGGGACGGCCATCCCGCTCTCCTCCATAGAGACCCGGGAGGGAATGCGGCTGGACACGGGCATCTCGGAGATGAACCGGGTGCTCGGCGGCGGGCTGATGAAAGGGTCTTCCGTGCTCATGGGCGGTGACCCGGGAATCGGCAAATCCACGCTCATGCTGCAGCTTGCAGCGCGGCTGGAGGCGCCGGGGAGGATCCTCTACGTCTCGGGAGAGGAGTCCCCCGGCCAGCTTCGCATGCGCGCGGACCGTATCAGCGTGTCCTCGGAACGCATCGAGGTGGTTTCCGAAACGGAGCTCACCGCCATCATGCAGACGCTGGAAAAAGTGAAACCCGTTCTCATCATCGTGGATTCCATCCAGACGCTGTACACGCGGGAGGTCAACGCTCTGCCGGGCACAGTCAACCAGGTCAAGGTCTGCGCGCAGGAGCTTGTGGACTGGGCGCGCACCCGGGATGCCGCCCTTTTCCTGGTTGCGCACGTGACCAAGGAGGGATTGATCGCCGGGCCCAAGCTCATCGAGCACCTCGTGGACACCGTGGTGTCCTTCGAGCAGGCCAGCGCGGAGATCCGCACGCTCCAGGCGGTGAAGAACAGGTTCGGCTCCGTGGACGAGATCGGCTTTTTCCGGATGACGGACGCGGGGCTTGCCGAGGTTGCGGACGCAACAAGCCTCTTCCTCACGAGGCGGGACGGGGGCGCCCCGCCGGGTGTTGCCGTGGCGCCGGTGTTTGAAGGCTCCCGCGTCCTCCTGGTGGAGATCCAGAGCCTCACCGTGCCCGCAAAGAGCGGGATCAGCAGGATCTATTCCGACCGGATCGACGGCGGACGGGTGGCGCGCGTGGCCGCAGTGCTGGAGAAGCACCTCGGGCTGCACCTGGCGGAGCACGACATCTACGTGAACGTGGCCGGAGGGATACGGATCACGGAAGTCGGGGTGGAGCTGCCGCTTGCCCTGGCGCTGTATTCCGCACGCACCGGCGTTGCCCTGCCGGCGGCCACGGCGGTGACCGGAGAGGTCAGCCTCACCGGCGAGGTGCGTCCCGTGCCGGGCATTGAAAAGCGCGCCCGGGCCTGCCGCGACATGGGATTCCCTTCCCTTATGGGCCCGGGCGGACACGGCGCCGACCGCCCGGAGACCGGTGACTGGAGCGGCGTGGAGTTGGTGCAGGAGGCCGTCCGCCTGGCGTTTGCGCCCGCGGCAAAGGACTGACTACAGGACGTGAAGCTTCATGGAGTCCCCGTCCTGGGCCAGGAGCGCTTCGAAGTCCGACGGGGAGACGGGGGGACTGAAGAGGTACCCCTGCATGAGGTCGCAGGGCAGCGTGCGCGTAAGGCCGGCCTGCGCCGGTGAGGACACCCCTTCCACGATCACCATCTTCTTCCGGATCTTGATGATCTCTATGAGGGAGCGGATGAACTGGCGCTCCTCTTCCTGCGAGTCCACGTGCTGGATGAACGACTTGTCGATCTTCAACGTGGTTGCGGGGAGCTCCTTGAGGTATCTCAGCGACGAATGGCCCGTGCCGAAATCATCAATAAAAACTTCCAGCCCCAATTTCTTCAGGTCCTCCATCCGGTTGATGGTGGCCTCCGGGTCCAGCATGCTCTCCGTTTCCGTGATCTCCAGGCGGAGCTTGTCCGCGGGAAGGTCCCCCGCGCGCGACAAGGCTCGCGTGAGGTTGTCCACCAGGTGGGGACCGCGGAACTCGCTGGCGGACAGGTTGACGGAGACGAAGAGGTCCCGGAGGTCCATCCACCGGCGGGCCTGCTCGCACGCGTTGAAGACCACCCATCGGCCGATCTTGTCGATCTGGCCGGATCTCGTGGCAAGCGGAATGAACTCCGTGGGCTGAAGGACTCCGCGCGTGGGATGGCGCCAGCGGACCAGCGCCTCCGCTCCCACGATCTGCCCCACCCGCGTCACCATGGGCTGGTACTTCAGGAAAAGCTCGTTGCTTCTGAATGCGTTTGACAGCTCTCCCTGGAGCCGTAGCTGGAGCGTGGCGGCCTCGTGGAGCTTGGCGTCGAAAATCATGTACGGCTCGCTGCGGCGCCGCGCTTCCGTCATTGCCGTGAGCGCGTTGCGCGTGACTGTTTCCGCCTCTTCCCCGTCGTCAGGGTAGAGGGAGATCCCCAGCGTGCAGGAGAGCGTTATGTCCATGTCATGGAAGCGGTACGGGGTGACCACCTCCGTGTGGACGGCATGGGCCAGAGACGCAAGGGCCGCCTTGTCGGGTATGTCGGTCAGGACCGCGGCCAGCATTTGGTCGCAGCGCTTTGCGGAACCTGATGCCCGTGTTCTCCAGGAGCAGGTCCGATATCTCGTACCCGTGGAGTTGCGTCACCGTGTCAAGGTCGTGGAGGCCAAGGACAAGCACGGCCCGCGGCTCCGTTGTCTCAGAGAGCTTGGCTTTCTCGATTTCCTTTTCCAGGATCACGCCCAGGGAGCGCCTGTTGAACAGGCCGGTAACGGGATCGCGATACTCGTAGTTCGTGAGCTTGGATTCGATCTCGCTGATGTGCGTGATGTCGTGGGAAAATACCAGCACGTGAGTGATGGCCCCGTTTTCCCGGTACGGGAAATACGTGACGTGCATGTACTTCATGAAAGGGCCGAACTTGAACTTGTCTATGTTGTTCACTTCCTCACCGCCGAAGGAGCGGTCAAGGAAGCCCTTGATGGGAGCGCGGAACCTTGCTTCACCCCAGACCTGGGAAACCGTGCGGCCGACAATCTCCTCACGCCGTTTCTGCACTTCCCTGCAGTACGCTTCGTTTGCCATGACGTAGCGGTAGTCGCGATCTATCAGCGTGATGAAGTCGTTTGACAGATTTACTATGGTTTCAAATATGCCGACCTTGTCCATTTCCGACATGCTTCTCTTGGCCGCGCCCCGGCCGCATTTCCTAATATAATGGACCTAGAATATTGTTTCCAACAATTGTTTGCCTGACAGAAAGCGCTGCACGCGGCAAAACGTAGCTGATTTTTGAGTATTATACCGGCATGGTGTACAGATCTCTCGGATCCACGGGAATGAAGGTTTCCGTTGTCGGCCTGGGCACATGGCAGCTGGGTGGAGAGTGGGGCAAGCAGTTCACCACGGGGGAGGTGAAGAAGATTTTCGACGCGGCCCGTGAGAACGGGATCACCCTTGTGGATACGGCTGAGTGTTACGGAGACCACTTGTCGGAGAAGCTTGTCGGCGGCGCCATCAAGGCGGACCGGGAGCGATGGATCATCGCCACCAAGTTCGGCCACCGTTACATCACTCCATTCGAGCGGGACCAGCTGTGGTCCCCAGCCGACGTCCAGGCGCAGCTGGAAGCGTCCTTGTCTGCTCTTGCGGTGGATGCCATCGACCTTTACCAGTTCCACTCCGGCCCTAACGCCGTGTTTGAAAATGACGCTCTCTGGACCATGCTCGACAAGCAGAAAAGGGCCGGCAAGGTGCGCCACCTGGGGATCTCCATCGGAAGCTCCATGAGCCAGGAAGACCAGGCGCGCCAGGCGCAGCGTGCCCGTGAGGTTGGCGCGGAAAGCCTCCAGGTGGTGTACAACAGGCTGCAGCGCGGGCCGGAAGAGTCCATCTTCCCAATCTGCGGCAAGGACAACCTGGGGGTCCTGGCGCGCGTTCCGCTTGCCAGCGGATTTCTCAGCGGGAAATATGGGGAAGGCGCACGGTTCGGCCCGGATGATTTCCGTTCAAGAAAGAGCGGCAAGGAGCTGGACGCCATGGCGGCGGAAGCGTTGAGAATCAAGGCAGAGGAAGTCCCTGAGGGCGTAGCAATGGCTGCCTGGGCGCTGTCATGGTGCCTTCGGAACCCGTCCGTCACAGCCGTGATTCCCGGATCCAAGAGCGCTGAGCAGGTGGCGCAGAACGCCGAAGCGGTGAAATTGCTGGAGGCCGACTGACAAACGGCCCGCTGTTTCCAGCGGGCCTTCAATGAGTCTAGAAAGCGCTGTACTTGACTCCAATCATGGCAGTGATCGACCAAAGGGTATCCGAGTAATTGTATCCTGATGTCCCCGTCGTGTTGGTCAGACCCATGTCGAACACGATCGAAGGAGAAAGGAAAAGGTTGCCGGCCAGCTTGATATCAGTGCCGCCGGTGAAATGAAGGCCGTACATCATCTGGACTGTCGTGCTTGAATCAAGCGTTACCGTGTTGTTGGTCAAGCCTGCAGGCGGGATCTCGGGATTGTACGTATTCGTTGATGACCCGCCAAGGAAGAACCCAATGAAACCGCCTGCCCTGAACGCCAGGTTCAACGTGCTGCTCAAAGGGATGCGCCCCACCAGGGCAACCGGGGCAATGAGATAGTTGAAGGAAGCATCGGACTTGAGAGTAGTGTTGCCAAGAGGGCCAGCGTTGATGGCAAGGCTTCCGTGGTTCGTGAGATAGGAATACTCTGCTCCGGCGGAGATCCCGACGTCCAGTCCCCCGAGCTGGAACATGTAGAGGTCCACGTCAACCCCGCCGACAAAAGCAGGCCCGGGACTTCCTGTCTGACTTGGATTGGTTGTCCAGCCAAGGGCCAACCCGCCGCCAGCCTTTGCCTCCACGTCAAGCCCAAGTGCTCCAGCTGAAACGGGAAGCACAACAAGAAAAGCAGCCAGGACCAGCGAGAACCAGAGATTACGCATTTTCACCTCCACTCGCGGTACTAAGATTGTCTTTGCCTTGCCTGTCTATGCAAAGACAGTCTATCCTACGAAGGAGATGTTCAACTTGTCAATCCAAATGTTGCCTTACACGCCTCGCGCCAGGTGGTAGTACGCGCCGTTCCACCGCAGCTCTTTCTTGAACTGGGAGATGGTGGTGTCCTTCCCGATCAGCACGAACTCCATCCCAGCCATGTCGGCGAAGTCTTCCAGGTGCTCCGCGGTCACTGAGTGGCTGAAGCCGGTGTGGTGGGCGCCGCCGGCAAGGATCCACGCAGCGGCGGCCACCTTCAGGTTGGGCCGGGGCACCCAGAGCGCGCGCGCCACGGGCAGCTTGGGAAGCGGCGCCAGCGGGGCAACCACGTCCACTTCGTTCACGATCATGCGGAAGCGGTTCCCCATGTCGATGATGGTGGCGTTGACCGCGGGGCCTGTCCTGGCCGTGAACACCAGCCGGGCCGGGTCCTCCTTGCCGCCGATGGAAAGCGGGTGCATCTCAAGGGACGGCTTGCCGTCCGAGATGGATTCACACACCTCCAGCATGTGCGCTCCCAGCACCTTCATCCCGCTGGGATCGAAGTGGTAGGTGTAGTCCTCCATGAAGGAAACCCCGCCGGGCAGCCCTGTGGCCATGACCTTCATGGACCGGACCAGGGCCGCGGTCTTCCAGTCCCCTTCCCCGCCGAAGCCGTACCCGTCCGCCATGAGCCGCTGGACGGCAATGCCGGGGAGCTGGGGAAGGCCATGGAGGTCCTGGAAGTTCGTGGTAAAAGCGTGGAAGCCGCCGTCCTCCAGGAAGCCCCTCATTCCCAGCTCGATGCGGGCGGACTCCCGCAGCGCCTGTCGCTGGCTCCCGCCTGCCTTCAGCTCCTTGCCGACGACGTACTTCTGGTCGTACTCGGAGAGCAGGCGCTCGGTCTGCGCATCCGTGACCGCCTTCACGCGCTCCACGAGGTCTCCGATGCCGAAGCCGTTGACGGAATAGCCGAAGCGCATCTGCGCTTCCACTTTGTCCCCTTCGGTCACCGCAACCTCGCGCATGTTGTCCCCGAAGCGGGCCACCTTGAGGTTCTGGGCATCGTGCCACGCCGCCGCTGCGCGCATCCAGACGGCAAGCTCCGCCTGGGTGCCGGGGTCCTGCCAGTGGCCCACAACCACCTTGCGGTTCATCCGCATCCGCGTGCCCATGAAGCCGAACTCCCGGTCACCGTGCGCGGACTGGTTGGTGTTCATGAAGTTCATGTCGATGGAGGACCAGGGAATGTCGCGGTTGAACTGCGTATGAAGGTGGACAAACGGCTTCTGCAGCGCCGCGAGCCCCGCAATCCACATCTTGGCGGGAGAGAACGTGTGCATCCACGTGATGATCCCGATGCAGGAGGCGGAAGAGTTCGCTTCACGCACAAGGCGGAGAATGGAGTCCGAATCCGTGGACACCGGTTTGAACACGACGGTCAACGGGATCTGCGCCGACCCCGAGAGGGAGCGCGCAATCTCCTGGGAATGCTGGGCAACCGTGTCCAGGACTTCCTTCCCGTACAGCACCTGGCTTCCCGTGACGAACCATGCTTCGAGCTTCTTGAGATCGATCATCCGTTTCCTCCCGTGCAGGAATTTTGCGTTGAGTATAGCGGGCGCCTGCCGCCAGTGCAATCAGAGAGCCCGGCGCCTCACGCGGGGAACTCCGCCCGCAGCGCGGCAAGGGACTCCTCCAGCTGGCCGCGGAGCAGAACGTCGGTGTACTCCCGTCCGAGCTTCGGCCCCGGAAGCTCCAGGTAGCCGGTGATGTCGTGTGACGGAAAGCGCCCCGCGTTTCGCTCCAGGAGGCCTTTCAGCCTTCCCAGGTCCACGATTCCGCGCGCCCTCTCCGCCGGGCCGAAGCCGAAGGTCGAATCAAAGATCGAGTCCGTGTTCTTGAAATGGAACTCCCACATCCAGGGAATCTCCATCTCGAACAGCGTCCAGTTGTCGTGGAGGACGCGCTTGTTGGCGTCCGCCACGCCGTGGGAAATGTCGCTGCAGAAGTACACGGGGACGGTGTCCCCCGGCGCAGCGGCGTGCGCGGAATCGAAGACCGACGTTGCCTCATGAATCTGTTGCGGGGTGGACGGGTACTCCCATGCGGACGACATGGGCTCAACGGTGATTGCCTGAAGCCCTTCCCGGCGGGCCGTTCTCATCAGGTCTTTCATGCCGGCAAAAAAGCGCTCCCGGCCGCTTGACGGCTGCTCCGGCTGGTCTCGAAGGACGATGCCCGCGCTTGAGCCGGCGCTCTGCGCGCCAACCAGGCCGGCCACGCGGATCAGGCGCTCCCATCCCCACCGGGCAACGGCTTCCAGGGACGGATCCCCGCTGGCCCATCCGCCCATTTCGCGGTGCGACGTGAAGACGCTGGATATCCTGATGCCCTTCTTCTCCGCCGTGTTGCGGAAGCGTTTGAACCAGCCCTCGTCCGCCGTAAACATCGAAAGGGAGCTGCCCATCTGGAGACGGTCCACGCGGAAGTCCGCCATGATCCCGAACAGCCAGTCGAAGCTGTACCGGTTCTCGATCGGATCGCTTTTGACGCCGAGACGGACTTTCATGGAACAAAAACCACCTTGTTGAAGAACTCTGTCCGGGCGACGATGCGGCGGAACACTTCCGCGCCGTCCGCAAGCCTGGGCGAGTGGCTTACCAGCCCGGCCACTTCGATGGTCCGGCCCAGCGCGGAGAGGACCGTGGTCCACTCGTTCCTTCCCTCCGGGACCACCCGGGAGTTCCACGTCCCCCGGATGGTGAGCTCCCGGCGGAGGATGGATGAGAAATCCTTTTCTCCGATCTGAAAGCTCCCGCGGATGTTTCCCAGGAACACCACTTCACCAGATCGCGCCGCCGTCATCACCGCCTGGAGAAACGTCTGGGGCAGACCCACGGCCTCCACCACCCTGTCCGCGCCGTAGCCATCCGTCATGGCCAGGATCTGGGATGCAGGGTCTCCGGCCCGGGAGTCGATGGGCGTAAAGCCCATTTTCGAAGCAAGGGAAAGCTTCTGCTGGTCGATATCGACAAGAAAGACCCGTGAGCAACCGCGAAGGCGCATCCACTGGGCCGCCATGTTGCCGATCGGACCTGCGCCGAAGACGGCCCCGGTGTCGCCCGCGCGGATGGACAGCTTGCCGACGCCGTGGAGCGCCACGGCGCACGGCTCCGTCATTGCGGCATCCTGCATGTTCACGCCTTCCGGCACGGGAAGGAGATTCGCTTCCGGCGCCCAGACCTTTTCCGCAAAAGCGCCGTCCCTCCGGGACCCCAGATAGTCATAGTCCAGGCACTGGGCAAAATCCCCGGTCTGGCACGGGATGCATCGCCTGCAAGGAATGAGCGGAAACACAATGACGCGCGCCCCCTTGGGGAGCTTTCCGCCGCGGGCGGGCTCATCCACCACGCCGGAGAACTCATGTCCCATGATGAGCGGGTAATGGTAGGAGGCCCCTTCGAATCCGCGGTGGATATCTGAATTGCAAATGCCGGAGAAGGAGACGCGGACAAGGACCCAGTCAGGCCCCGGCCGCTCGGGCTCCGGAACTTCCTTGTATTCCAGCTGCTTGTCCTTCACCAGGACCAGGGCTTTCATGGGTGCAAACGGTACACGACCACGCTGCGACAATCAAGTGGTTTCTGATTGATTTTGCTTCATGGTGATCCAAGTTGCTTGAAACTTGTTCATTTTCAAGTATCATGATAGACGCAGAATTGCGCGGAGGACCTGATGAAAGCTGCTGTGCTGGAATCTCTTGAAAA